>JAESGX010000337.1_pt1 | contig 20662 bp, 21 predicted proteins | sample 9269801 | NCBI WGS metagenome assembly JAESGX01 (sample SAMN16773122, study PRJNA677054) | algae metagenome | isolation source: Pleurocapsa minor GSE-CHR-MK-17-07R and co-occurring heterotrophs from wet... | place: USA: Lower Calf Creek Falls, Grand Staircase Escalante National Monument, UT ... | reverse complement strand
TGGCCGTTCAGGCGGAAGCCCTCGCCATCCGGCGTGCAGAAGGTCTTGAGGTCGGTCAGGGCCGAGCCCGCATCGGGCTCGGTCATGCCGACGGCGGCTACGGCCTCGCCGGCCAGCAGCGGCTTGAAGAAGCGTTCCTTCTGATACGGGGAGGCGTATTCGGCGAAGGTGCGGAAGGCGCCGAAATTGCCGGCCTGCAGCACATCGGCGCTGCGCGGGCAGACCTGGGCGATCTGCTCCATGGCGAGCACGGCGTCGAACACCGTGCCGCCCGCGCCGCCATCCTCTTCCGGGATCATGATGCCGAAGAGGCCCTGATCCGCCATCAGCTTCGCCACATCCCAGGGGAAGCCCACGGTATGCGCGCGCTCGACGGCGCCCTTTGCCAGGTGGCGCTCGGCAAAGCCGCGCACCACCTGCTGGAAAGCCGACTGTTCCTCGTTCAGTTGGAAGTTCACGTCACACGGGGTCCCAGCTGAAGACGTCGCCGGAGCGTTCCATCGGCACGAAGCTGGAGCGGAAGGCGGGAAGCGCGACCTCGGCGATCTTCTCCGGCGTCCAGCCGCTTTCGCTGTGCACCGAGCGGACCGGGCGATTCTGGCTGAACAGGAACAGCTCATGCATGCGCGGCGCGAAGATCTGGCCCGTGACTTCCTTGGCCGCGTCGGAGGCCAGGAAGACCGCCAGCGGCGCGTTCTTCTCCGGGCCCATCTTCATCAGGCGCTCCACGCGCGCCTTCTGCTCCGGCGTCTCGGCCGGGATGGAGCTCGTCATGCGCGACCAGGCGAAGGGCGCCAGGCAGTTCGAACGCACATTGTAGCGCGCCATGTCGAGCGCGATGGACTTGGAGAGCGCGACGATCCCGAGCTTGGCCGCCGAATAATTCGCCTGCCCGAAATTGCCGATGAGCCCCGAGGTGCTGGTGATGTGCACCATGCTGCCGCTTTCCTGCTTGCGGAAATGCTCCGCCGCGGCGCGGCTCACGAAGAAGCTGCCGTTCAGGTGAACGTTGATGACCGAGAGCCATTCCTCCGGCGACATGCGATGGAAGATCTGGTCGCGCAGGATGCCCGCATTGTTCACCACGATGTCCACGCGGCCGAAGGCGTCGATCGCGGTCTGGACGATCTTCTTCGCGTTCTCCCATTCGGAGACGCTGTCGGTGTTGATGACGGCCTGGCCGCCCTTCTGCTCGATGATGGCCTTGGTCTGCTCGGCCGGGCTGGTCGAGAAGCCCTCGCCACCCAGCGAGGCGCCGATGTCGTTGATGACGATCTTCGCACCCGCCTCGGCCATGGCGACGGCGATTTCGCGGCCGATTCCACCACCAGATCCGGTGACGATGGCGACCTTGTCCTTGAGCATCATGGCGCTTTCCCTCCGTGCGATTGCTTCGGCGCGAAGGCTAGAACGCCATGCGCCACGCGGGAAGGTGGCCCCCATGCCCGACCCTTTGCGCTGAGTGGCCGGGCGGTTAAACGGGCGTCCAAGAATTGGAATGGCTGGGGCCTGCGATGAACGAAATGGGGTGGCTGGTCGCGCTCGCGGCGGCGATGGCGGCAACGGGCCTGGTCTCCGGCACGCTGGCGGGCCTGCTGGGCGTGGGCGGTGGCATCGTCATCGTGCCGCTGCTCTTCCACGTCTTTCCGCTCTTCGGCATCCCCGAGGCGATGCAGATGAAGCTGGCTGTCGGCACTTCGCTCGCCACAATCATCCCGACCTCGATCGTCTCCGCGCGCAAGCACCGGGCGACGGGGGCCATGGATGAGGCGCTGCTGCGCTCCATTTGGCTGCCGATGATGCTGGGCGTGGCGCTGGGCACGGCGCTCGCGGTCCAGGTGCGCGGGGAGGGGCTGACGGCCGTCTTCGGCATGGTGGCGCTGCTGGTCGCGCTGAACATGGGCTTCACCGGGGTTGATTTCCGCGTCGCCGAGAAGCTGCCGGAGGGGCCGCCCCGCGCGGCGCTCGGCATCGGCATGGGCAGCGTGAGCGCCATGATGGGCATCGGTGGCGGGACGCTGGGCGTGCCGATCCTCTCCATGTTCGGCTACCCGATCCGCTCCGCCGTCGCGACGTCGAGCGTGTTCGGCCTGATCATCTCGGTCCCCGCGACCATCGGCTTCGTCTGGGGGGGCTGGAGCGATCCGAACCTGCCGCCGCTCTCGCTCGGCTATGTCAGCCTGATTGGCTTCGCGCTGATCGCGCCCACATCCATCATCGCGACGCCGTGGGGCGTGAAGCTCGCGCACAGCATCCCGCCGCTCTGGCTGAAGCGCGCCTTCGCGCTTTTCCTGGCGGCCACCAGCATCCGGATGTTCTACAGCCTCTTCAGCTGAAGATTGCCCGGAAGCTTCCTCAGACGTGGAAGCTTTCGCCGCAGCCGCAACGGCCCTTCTCATTCGGATTGACGAAGACGAAGCCGGCACTCATCGGCTTCACCTCGTAGTCCATCATGGTGCCGATGAGGTAGAGGCTGGCCTTGCGGTCCACCAGGATGGACAGGCCCTTGTCGGTCACGCGCTCATCGCCCGGGCCGGCCTCGTCCACGAAGGTCAGGTCATAGGCCATGCCGGAGCAGCCCTTGGTCTTCACGCCGATGCGCAAGAGCTTGCCGGCTTCAGCCTTCTCATAAAGCCGGCGCAGGCGATCGGCCGCGCTCTCGGACAGGGTCATCAGCGGCGGCAGTTCCCGCTTGACGCGCGGGGGGGCGGTGGTCGTGCTCATCGCGTGTCTCCCTCAGAACATGTTGAGCGCAAGGCGCGCATCTTCGCTCATGCGCGACTGGTCCCATGGCGGATCCCAAACGACCTCGACCTCGCAATCGGTCACCCCCGGAATCTGGCGGATGGCTTCCTCGGTCATGCTCGGCAATTCCTGCGCCGAGGGGCAGGAGGGGGTGGTGAGCGTCATTTCCACCTTCACCTTGCCGTCCTCACCCAGTTCGATCGCGTAGATGAGGCCGAGTTCGTAGATATCCACCGGAATCTCCGGATCGAAGACGGTCTTGATGGCGGTGATGACGCCCTCTTCCGTGACGGCGGGAAGCGACTCGCCGGCTGGGGTCCAGCTGCCATGGGTCGCGTTTTCACTCACTGCTGGTCTCCTTCACGCCCGAGAGGGCGGCATCGAGCGCGTGCCAAGCCAGGGTGGCGCATTTCACGCGGCTCGGGAAATTCTTGACGACAGAAAAGACGGAAAGGCGGGCCAGATCCTCGGTGGTTTCATCACGCTCGCCGCTGCGTGCCATCCGCGCGACGGCCTGGCCCAGGGCGCGGGCCTCCTCGGCTGACTTGCCGCGCACCAGTTCGGTGAGCAGTGCGGCGCTGGCCTGGGAGATTTCGCAGCCGCGACCCGTGAACATGACATCCGTGATCTGCGCGCCATCAAGGTTGAGGAAGACCTCCACCCGGTCGCCGCACATGGGGTTGTCGCCGCGCGCAGTGGCGGTGGCGCCTTCCAGCCGTCCGCGATGCGCCGGATTGCGGGCGAGGTCGCGCAGCACCTTCGAATAAAGGTCCTGCAACTCGTCAAAGCCCGCCGGCGCGCTCACGCAAAGAACCTCCGCGCGTCGGTCAACTTCGTCGCGAGGAAGTCGATTTCCTCGCGCGTCGTGTAGAGACCGAAGGAGGCGCGGGTGCTGCCGCCCTCCAGGCCGAATCGCGTGTGCAAAGGCTCGGCGCAATGGCGCCCCGCGCGGACGCAGATGCCGGAACGATCGAGATAGGTGGAGAGGTCATGAGGGTGCACGCCCTCGAGCGCGAAGGCGAAGACGCCGCCGCGATCCTGCGCCGCACCCAGCAGGGCAAGCCCATCCACCTGCGTCAGAGTGGACATGGCGTGGTCCACCAAGGCGCGCTCATGCGCCTCGATCGCCGCCATGCCGATCGCGTTCACGTAGTCGATGGCGGCATGCAGGCCGACCGCCTCGATGATGGCGGGCGTGCCGGCTTCGAAGCGGGCCGGGGCGGCGGCGAAGGTGGAGTGCTCCATCGTCACCGTCTCGATCATGTCGCCACCGCCGAAGAAGGGCGGCATGGCATCGAGCAACGCGCGCTTGCCGTAGAGCACGCCGATGCCGGTGGGGCCGTAGAGCTTGTGGCCGGTGAAGATGTAGAAATCCGCATCGAGCGCCTGCACATCCACGGCGCGATGCACGGCGGCCTGGCTGCCATCGAAGAGCACGCGCGCGCCAGCCTCATGCGCCATGCGCGCAATGCGCGCGGCAGGGGTGACCGTGCCGAGGACGTTGGACATGTGGGTGACGGACACCAGGCCCACTTTCCCATCGGCCAGCTTGGCCGCCAGGTCTTCCAGATCCAGCTCGCCGCTGTCGGTCACGCGCACGAAGCGCAGCCCGATCCCCAGGCCCGCATCGCGCAACATCTGCCAGGGGACGAGGTTCGCGTGGTGCTCCATCTCGCTCACCAGCACGCATTGGCCGGGCTTGAGCAGGGCGCGACCGAAGCTGTGGGCGACGAGGTTGAAGGCGCCCGTGGCATTGGGCGTGAAGATGATCTCTTCCGGCTCGGCCGCGTTGAGAAAGCGTTGCACGGCGCCGCGCGCGGACTCATGCGCTTCGGTAGCGACCTCGCTCAGGTGATAGGCGCCGCGATGGACATTGGCATAGGCCGTCTCCATCGCGCGCGTCATGGCGTTGATCACCGCGCGCGGCTTTTGCGCCGAGGCGCCGCTGTCGAGGAAGACGAGCGGCTTTCCGCGCACCTGCGTGGACAGGATCGGGAAATCCTGCCGGATGCGCGTGACGTCGAAGCCGGTGGCGATGTTCGTGTCCATGATCAGGCTGCCTCGCGCTCCCACCAGCCATCCGTCGCCTCGGCCAGCGCGGCCTGGGCGAGGGGGTGGGTCACGCCCTCGATGGCCTCGACCAGGAAGGCCTGGACCAGCATGGCGCGGGCCTGTTCGGCCGGGATGCCGCGGGCGCGGAGGTAGAAGAGCTGCGCCTCGTCCAGCGCACCGACCGTCGCGCCATGGCTGCACTTCACGTCATCCGCGTAGATTTCGAGCTGCGGCTTGGCGTCGATCTCGGCATCTTCCGAGAGCAGCAGCGCCTGGTTCATCTGGTAGCCATCGGTGCGCTGGGCCACCTGGCGCACAAGGATCTTGCCCTGGAAGACGCCGCGCGACTTGCCGGCCAGCACCGTCTTGTAGGTCTGGCGGCTGGCGCAATCCGGCGCGGCGTGATCGAGGTAGGTGGTGGTGTCGGCATGCTGCCCTTCGCCCGCCAGCTGCGCGCCATTCATGTGGCAGGCCGCCTTGGGGCCGAGCAGGGCGGTGTGGATCTCGTTGCGAACAAGCTTCGCGCCGGCGTTCAGCGTGAAATTGTCATAGGTGCCGCCCGCCTGCACCGCGGCCAGCACGGTGGAGAGCTGGAAGCCCGCACGCCCCTCGCGCTGGATGCGGATGTGCGAGAGCGTCGCGCCCTCGGCCACCGTGATCTCGAAGACCGGATTGTGCAGGTAGCTTGCACCATTCGGCCCCAGGCTGGTCTCGATGAGCGTGAGCGAAGCGCCCTCGCCGATGCGGATCAGGTGGCGCGGGTGGAAGGCGATGGGCCGCTCGGCATGGGTGGCGAGGCTGAGCAGTTCAAGCGCTCCGCCCTCGACGCCAGCCGGCAGGTCGAGCAGCAGACCGTCTTCGAAGAGCATGGTGTTCAGCGAGACCACCGGGAGCTTCTGCGCCAGCGCACCGAGCCAGCCTTCGGCCTCGTTCAGATGCACAGCGAGCGCGCGGCACCACTCCGGCAGCACCGAAAGCCCGGCCGCGAAGCGCCCGTCCACGAAAACGGCGCGATAGGGCGCCCGCATCGGCGGCAGCGCCGGCTCCTCGCGCACCAGGGTCAACGCCTCGCTGAAGCCGGCCTGGGCGATGGCGCCAAGATCGGTGTAGCGCCAGGCCTCCAGCTTGCGGCTCGGCAGGCCAGCGGCGGCGAAATGCTCGGCCGCCTCGGCGCGCAGGGCAGCGACCCAGGGGGTGCGCCCGCCCGGCAGATGCTCGCGCAGCCCCGCGAAGCGCGTGGAGAAGCTGCTGGGGGAGATGACGTTCATGCCGCCACCTTCGCGTAACCCTCCGCCTCCAGCTCCAGGGCAAGTTCGGGGCCGCCGCACTTCACGATGCGGCCGCCCATGAGGACATGGACGCGATCCGGCGTGATGTAGTCCAGCAGCCGCTGGTAGTGGGTGATGACGAGGGCGGAGAAATTCGGGCCGCGCATGGCGTTCACGCCCTCGGAGACGATCTTCAGCGCATCGATGTCGAGGCCGGAATCCGTCTCGTCCAGGATGGCGAGCGAGGGCTCCAGCAGCGCCATCTGCAACACCTCGTTGCGCTTCTTCTCGCCGCCGGAGAAGCCGACATTCACGTTGCGCTTGAGCATGTCGTCGCTCATCTGCAGCGTCTTCAGCTTGGCGCGGGCCAGCTTGAGGAAGGCCATGGCGTCCACTTCCGGTTCGCCCTTCGCCTTGCGGATGGAATTCAGCGCCGTGCGCAGGAAATTCGCATTGCCCACGCCCGGCAGTTCCACCGGATACTGGAAGGCGAGGAAGAGACCGGACGCCGCGCGCTCCTCCGGTTCCATGGCCAGGATGTCCACGCCGTTGAAGGTGGCCGAGCCGCCGGTGATCTCATAGCCCTCGCGCCCGCTCAGCACATAGGAGAGGGTGGATTTGCCCGAACCATTGGGGCCCATGATGGCGTGGATCTCGCCCGTGGGGACTTCCAGATTGATCCCCTTGAGGATCTGCTTGCCATCAATTTCGGCCGTCAGGCCTTCGATCTTCAACATGATTTAGCCAACACTCCCTTCGAGCGAGATCGCCAGAAGCTTCTGCGCTTCCACGGCGAACTCCATCGGCAATTCCTTGAGCACTTCGCGGCAGAAGCCGTTCACGATCAGCCCCACCGCCTCTTCCTGGCTGAGCCCGCGCGAGCGGCAATAGAACAACTGGTCCTCGGCGATGCGCGACGTCGTCGCCTCATGCTCCACCTTCGCGGTGGCGCAGCGATTTTCGATATAGGGCACGGTGTGCGCGCCGCACTGGTCACCGATCAGCAGGCTGTCGCATTGCGTGAAGTTGCGGGCGCCCGTCGCCTTCGGGCTGATCTTCACGAGGCCGCGATAGGTGTTCTGCCCCTGGCCCGCACTGATGCCCTTCGAGACGATCGTGGACTTCGTGTTCTTGCCCACATGCCACATCTTGGTGCCGGTATCGGCCTGCTGGTGGTTGTTCGTGATCGCCACCGAGTAGAACTCGCCCACGCTGTCATCGCCGAGCAGGATGCAGGAAGGGTACTTCCAGGTGATGGCGGAGCCCGTCTCCACCTGCGTCCAGCTCACCTTGCTGCGCGCACCGCGGCAGGCGGCGCGCTTGGTGACGAAGTTGTAGATGCCGCCCTTGCCCTCGGCATCGCCGGGGTACCAGTTCTGCACCGTGCTGTACTTGATGGTGGCGTCATCCATCAGCACCAGCTCGACCACGGCGGCGTGCATCTGGTTCTCATCGCGCATCGGCGCGGTGCAGCCTTCCAGATACGAGACGTGCGAACCGGCTTCAGCCACGATCAGCGTGCGCTCGAACTGGCCCGTGCTCTTGGCGTTGATGCGGAAATAGGTCGAGAGCTCCATCGGGCAACGCACACCCTTGGGGATGAAGACGAAGCTGCCATCCGTGAAGACCGCGCTGTTCAGGCAGGCGAAGTAGTTGTCGCCAGGGGGCACGACGGAGCCGAGGTACTTCTGCACCAGCTCCGGGTGCTCCCGCACCGCCTCGCTGATCGAGCAGAAGATGATGCCTTCCTTGTGCAGCCGCTCCTTGAAGGTGGTCGCGACCGAGACACTGTCGAACACCATGTCCACCGCGATGCCCTGCAGCCGCTCCTGCTCGCGGAGCGGAATGCCCAGCTTCTCATAGGTGCGCAGCAGCTCCGGATCGACCTCGTCCAGCGACTTCGGCACCACCTTGTTCGTGGGGGCCGCGTAGTAATAGGCGTCCTGGTAGTCGATCTTCGGATAGTTGACGGCGGCCCAGTCAGGCTCCTCCATCGTCAGCCAATGGCGATAGGCCTTGAGGCGCCATTCCAGCAACCAGGCCGGCTCGTTCTTTTTCGCGCTGATGAAGCGAACGATGTCCTCGTTCAGCCCCTTCGGCGCGTATTCCATGGCGATGTCGGTTTCGAAACCCCACTTGTAGCCGCCATCGCTGGCGGCCTGGACGGTCTCGAGGGTCTCTGCAACGGCAGGCATGTGCGCTCCTACTCGGCGGCGACGAAGTGTTCGGTGGTGAAGGGAAGGGCGGCTCCGCATCCGCCGCCCGCAAGCTCGGCCACGGAAATGCCGGCCAGGGCCTGACGGATGGCATGGTTCACGGGGTCCCAGCGCCCGCGGACGGGGCAGAGATGCTCGCTCTCGCAGCCGCCGATGCCGCCATCCACGCAGGCGGTCAGCGCGATGGGGCCATCGAAGGCGACGATGACCTCGGCGAGGGTGATGCTGCTGAGCGGGCGGGTCAGGCGATAGCCGCCGCGGGCCCCGCGCAGGCCCTCGACGATCTCGGATTGCGCCAGAATCTTCAGGACCTTGGCGACCGTCGGTTCCGCCAGGCCGGTGCGCGCGGCAATGCCGGGCGCGCTTTGCAGCGGCGCATTGTCCCGCCCCATGCGCGACAGCACCACCACGGCGTAATCGGTCAATCTGGAGAGTTTGAGCACCGGCGTTCTCCTGCGGTCCGTTTCAAATAGGACCAACGGCGTCCGGTTTCCAGCCCCCGCCGCGATCCCGTCCGGATTATTTCCGCGCAATCACCGCAACCGGCCCGCCGCCATCCGGGCCCTGGTGCTCCGCGCCCCCCGAGACGAACAGGTCCGTCCGGCCCACGGCGGCCGCGATCACGCCGCCCACCAGGGCGCGGGCGTGGCGCGTCGCGTTGATGTCGCTGTCGTCGTTCATGATGTGGCGCAGGCCGCGAATATCGCCGGTGGTCGAAGGTTCCGCCTTGGCCAGCACGGCGAGGAGCCGCCCGCGCGCCGCCGCGTCCAGCTGCCCGGGCGCTGCCAGGCCGACCGAGGCCAGGGCCCGCTGCACCGCGCCCAGGTCCACGGCATCGGCCATCACGTCATGCCCGATGACGAGGTCGCCTGCCCAGGCCGGGCTGTTGCCAAGCACGATCACCTCGCAGCGCTCCAGCTCGACACCCGCCGAGCAGCTCGCGCGGCCCGAATGCAGCGACCAGTCGGCGCCGATCGCGGCATCCGACAGCGTGGCCTCATCGAGTTCGCCAAGCGCCAGGCCCACGCCCAGCGCCGCCGCCCCGCGCGAAAGACCCATCGAGGGATAGGTCTCATGCGTGGCGACGCTTTGGCCGCGCGCGGCGGCGTCCGCCACCTTGGCGGAGGTCAGCAGCGGGCATTTCACCTGCACGTAGTGAACCTCGGCCGGGTCGGTGATCCCGGCATCGGCCATCGCGGCGCGCACCGCCGCGGCCGTGGCGCGCAGCTGCGCCATGCGGCCGATCTCCTCCGGCGCGAAATCGGGCGTGAAGCCGACGCCGATGGCGAGCGCGCCGGTGGCGGCGCTGGTCACCTCCCGCACCGCCAGCACCAGGAAATGCGGAGAGAGCCCGCCCTCCGTCCCACCCGACATCACCAGCGCCACGCGCGCCATCACCGCCTCCGGCGACGAGCCCATCCGGGCGCCCAGCATCGAGGCCAGCGCGCTGACGGCATAGGCGCGGGTGAAGTCGTTCACGCAGCCATTGCCCTCGGTCTTGCCGAGAATCGCCACCACCTCTTCCGGCCGCAGTGCGCCCTGTTCGAAGAGAGTGACGATGGCGGAAACGTCGCCGGGATGGCGCATCGGCACACGGAAGGCGAGGGCTTGGCGGGGCATCGGGGAACTCCTGGACGGCGGGCGCGCCTCCCTTGCCGCGCCCCGCCCCGCGAAGCAAGCTGCGGCCCGCGACAGAGGAGCCGACCGCATGCCCAGCATCCGCACCGAGGATGGCGTTGACCTGCATTACATCGAAGCCGGCGAGGGGACGCCGCTGGTCTTCGCGCATGAATTCGCCGGCGATGCGCGCAGCTGGGAGCCGCAAATCCGCTTCTTCTCGCGCCGCTACCGCTGCATCGCCTTCCACGCCCGCGGCTATCCGCCCAGCAGCGTGCCGACCAGCCCGAAATCCTACGGTCAGGACCGCGCGACGGATGACATTGCCGCCGTCATCAGGGCGCTGAACCTGGCGCCCGCCCATGTGGTGGGCCTCTCCATGGGCGCCTTCGCCACGCTGCATCTGGGGCTGCGCCACCCGCATCTGGCGCGCAGCCTGACGGCGGCGGGCGTCGGCTACGGCGCCTCGCCCGACAAGCGCGCGCAGTTCCAGGCCGAGATCGACGGCTCCGTCGCCAAGCTGCGGGCAGGGGGCATCGAGAAATTCGCCACCATCTATGCCCATGGCCCCACGCGCCTGGTCTTCGAGGAAAAAGACCCGCGCGGCTTCGCCGAGTTCGAGTCGCAGATGGCCGAACATTCCACCGAGGGCTCGGCGCTCACCATGCTGGGCGTGCAGCGCGAACGCCCCTCGCTGTTCGAGCTGGAAGCGCAGTTCCGCCAGCTGAAGCTGCCGACCTTCATCATCGCCGGCGACGAGGATGACCCGACGCTGGAGCCCGCCCTCTACCTCAAGCGCACCATCACGAGCTCGGCCTTGCTGGTCATGCCGAAATGCGGCCACACCATGAACCTGGAAGACCCCGACGCCTTCAACCGCGCGCTTCTGGACTTCATCACGGCCGTGGATTCCGGCGCCTGGAAGGATCGCATTCCCGCCAGCATGTCCGGCGCCATCATCGCGGCGAAGCCCTGATGAACGACGCGCTCGCCATCCGCGCGCTGATCGAGAATTGGGCGGTCTGGCGCGATGCCGGCGACTGGGCGCGCTTCGCCACCTGCTGGCACCCGGAGGGCCGGATGATGGCCACCTGGAAGCAGGGCACGGCCGCGGAGTTCATCGCCGCCAGCATCGAGGGGTGGAATCGTGGCGTCTCGATCCTGCATTTCCTGGGCGGGCACAGCAGCGAGATCGCGGGCGATCGCGCCATCAGCCAGACCAAGATGACCATCAGCCAGCGTGCGGAGGTGGAGGGCGTGCTGGTGGATGTGGTCTGCACCGGCCGCTTCTACGACTTTTGCGAAATGCACGACGGCGCCTGGAAGCTGCTGCTGCGCCGGCCAATCTATGAGAAGGACCGGATGGATCCCGTCGCCCCCGATGCGCGGCTTTCACTGGATGCGGCGCTGCTGGCGCAATTCCCGGAGGGCTATCGGCATCTGGCCTATTTGCAGACCCGGATCGGCTATGCCGTGAAGCGCGACATGCCCGGGCTGAAGGGGCCAGAGGTCGAGCGCCTATACGCGGACGGCAAGGCCTGGCTGGCCGGCGCGCCGCTCAACCGCTAAGCGCCTCGTCCAGCAGGCCCAGCGTGGCTAGCGAGAATTCCAGCATATTCGGCCAGCGCTCGGCCTTGCCCGTCTCCAGCGTGCGGACCAGCTCGACCGGGCCGGAGATGGCGAAGCAGGTGTGGCCCGCCGCATCGCCATAGCGGTTGCCCGTGGGGCCTGAGGCGCCGGTTTCGGCGAGGCCCCAGGTCGTGCCCATCCGCTCCCGCATGGTGCGGGCCAGCAGCAGCGCATAGGGCTCGCTGGAGGAACGCAGCCCGACCATCTGATCCGGCGTGATGCCCACCAGCACGCCGCGCGCCGTGGTGGTGTAGGTCACGGCGCCGCCCATGAAATAGGCCGACGCACCGGGCAGGGCGAGCAGTGCAGCCGAGACCAAGCCCCCGGAGGAGGATTCCGAGACGGCAATCGTCTCGCCCCGCGCGCGCAGCCTTTCGCCCAGCGCTGCCGCGCGGGCCAGAACGGCTTCCATCAGGCTGCGCGCCGGCCGAAGACCTGCGCCATGTGCTCGGCTGGATAAGCGCCCGAGAACATCACCTGGCCGTCGAGGGCAAAGCTCGGGACGCCATTGATGCCGATGCGGCGGAAATGCGCGTCCTCGGCGCGGACTTCCGCATCGCCTTCGGCGGAGGCCAGGAAATCCGCGGCATCCAGGCCGAGCGTGGCGGCGATGGCGGCGAGCGTCGTGTGGTCGCCGATGTCCTGGCCGTCGTGGAAATAGGCCTGGAACAGGGCTTCGGCCATGTCGTTCTGGCGCTCGCCGGCCCAGCGGATGAGGCGGTGGGCGGCGATGGTGTTCGGCGTGCGCAGCATCCGGTCATGCCGGAATTCCAGGCCGACGGCCCGGCCGGCCTGCGCCACATTGGCGTCCAGCTCTGCGCCCCGCTCCATGCTGCCGAACTTGGCGGCGCGATAGGCGGCGCGCTCCACCCCCTCGGCCGGCATGTCGGGGTTCAGCTGATAGGGGCGCCAATGGATGGTGAAGGGCTGGTCGAGCATCGCCAAGGCCCGCTCCAGCTGCCGCTTGCCGATCCAGCACCAGGGGCAGATCGCGTCGGAAATCACATCAATGCGGCGTGGCTGTTCCATCCGAACCCCCGTTGTCGAGCGGCCCATTCTGCGCCATTGCCGGGTTCTCGGGTAGCGGGAGTTCACGATGCGGACACAGGTGGGAATTCTGGGTGCGGGGCCGGCCGGGCTGCTGCTCGCGCATCTGCTGCACCGGGCCGGCATCGACAGCGTCATCATCGAGGCGAAGTCCCGCCCCTATATCGAAGGCCGCATCCGGGCCGGCCTGCTGGAACAGGGCAGCGTGGACACGCTGACCGAGGCGGGCCTGGGCGAGCGCCTGCACCGCGAGGGCCTGGCGCATGACGGCATGGAGCTGCGCTTCAACGACGCCTCCCACCGCATCGACCTGCACGGCCTCACCGGCAAGCGCGTCACCATCTATGGCCAGCAGGAGGCGGTGAAGGACATGGTGGCCGCCCGGCTGGCCACCGGCCGCCCGCTGCATTTCGAAGTGGAGGACGCGGCGATCCACGACATCACGACCGACCAGCCGCGCATCACCTTCACGCTCGACGGTGCGCCGCGAGAACTGCGCTGCGATGTGATCGCGGGCTGCGACGGTTTCCACGGCCCCTCCCGCGCCGCGATGCCGGCCGAGGTGCTGCGCGTCTATGAGCGCGTCTATCCCTTCGCCTGGCTCGGCATCCTCGCCGAGGCCAGGCCCATCAGCCACGAACTCATCTACGCCCGCCACGCCGATGGCTTCGCGCTCGCCACCATGCGCAGCAACACCGTCTCCCGCCTTTACCTGCAATGCGCGCCGGATGAGGACCTCAGCCAATGGTCGGAGGCGCGGATCTGGGAGGGCCTGCACCAGCGCCTGGGCGCGGTGAACGAGGGCCCGATCTTCCAGAAGGGCGTCACCGCCATGCGCAGCTTCGTGGCCGAGCCGATGCGCCATGGCCGGCTGTTCCTCGCGGGTGACGCCGCGCATATCGTGCCACCCACGGGCGCCAAGGGCATGAACCTCGCCGTCGCCGATGTACGGGTGCTGGCGCAGGGCCTGACGGCCTTCTACCGGGGCCACGGGATGGGTCTGCTCGACCGCTACAGCGAGATTTGCCTGAAGCGCATCTGGAAGGTGCAGCGCTTCTCCTGGTGGATGACCGCCATGCTGCACAAGTTCAGTGACAATGATCCGTTCGAGCATCGCGTGCAGTTGGCCGAGCTCGATTACCTCGTGAATTCCGAAGCCGCGCGCACCGGCCTCGCCGAACAATATGTGGGGCTGCCCTATGACGTCTGAACCGCACAAGCTGGGCATTCTGGGCCTCGGCATCATGGGCGAGCGCCTCATGCGCGCCGCCCTCGCGCATGGCAACACGCGGGTCACCGCCGTCTGGGATCCTGGCGCGGCGGCCGTGGCGCGCCTCGCCTCGATCACGCCGGACCTCACCATGAGCGCCGACGCGGCCGCCGTGATCGCGGCGAGTGACGCCGTCTACATCGCCTCACCGCCCGCCTCGCATATCGCGCTCGGCCAGCAGGTGCTGGCGGCGGGCAAGGCGCTGTTCCTTGAGAAGCCGCTCGCCTCGGACCTCGCCGCCGCGCGCGCCTTCGTGGCCGGGGCCCAGGGCCAGCGGGCGGCGGTGAACTTCCCGATGGCCTCCTCGCCCTCCATCGCGCAGCTGCGCGCCTGGCTGCCGGAGATCGGCCCGATCCAGCACATCGAGATCACCGCCGCCTTCGCCGCCTGGCCGCGCGGCTGGCAGCAGGGCGCGGCCTCCTGGCTCTCCGAGCGGGCAGAGGGCGGCTTCACGCGGGAGGTCGTCTCGCATTTCCTGTTCCTGGCGCAGCGACTGGGCGGGCCGCTCCGCCTCGCGGAGGCGCGGGTGAGCTACCCCTCGGGCACGGGCAGCGAGACGGCCATCGCGGCCCGCCTCTCGGCGGGGGATGTGCCAGTGGCGATCTCGGGCGGCGTCGGCATCACGCTGGCGGATGACCATAACATCACGCGCATCCAGGGCAGCGCGGGCGCCATCCGCCTGCGCGACTGGTCCTTCGCTGAGAAGCTCTCGGCCGCCGGCACCTGGCACGCCGCCGCGGACGCGCTGCCCAATGAGAAGATGCGGCCGCTGACCTTGGCGGGACAGCTCGACAAGCTGGCAGCCCTGACACGGGGCGAGGCGGTGGACCTGGCGACGCTTCAGGAGGCACTCTCCGTGCAGGAGATCGTCGAAGGAATTCTTGCTGCATGAGCAGGCCCGTCATCATCACCGCCGCGCTGACCGGCGGGGCCGACAGCACCGGCGCTTCGCCCCATGTGCCCATCACGCCGGCGCAACTTGCCACCGAGGCGCTGGCCGCCCGCGCCGCGGGCGCCGCCATCGTCCATATCCACGTCCGCAACCCCGAGACGGGCAAGCCCTCGCGCGATGTGGCGCTCTACCGCGAGACGGTGCAGCGCATCCGCGATGCCGGCAGCGATGTGCTGATCAACCTGACCACCGGGCCCGGCGCCAGCTTCGCCCCCGGCGAGGACCCCAACATCAACGCACGCCCGAAGGGCATGGGCACGCCCGAGGAACGCGTCGCCCACGTCCTCGAGTTGAAGCCAGACATCTGCTCGCTCGACGTGGCGACCATGAATTTCGGACCCACCGCCTTCCTCAATACGCCCGCCCACCTGGCAGCCATGGCGCAGATGATCCGCGCGGCTGGCGTGAAGCCGGAGCTGGAGGTCTTCGACCTGGGCCATGCCATGCTGGCCGCCGACATGGTGAAGCGCGGGCTGTTCGAGGCGCCGCCCTGGTTCCAGCTCTGCCTGGGCATCGCCTGGGGCGCGCCGGCCACGACGGAGGCCATGCTGGCGCTGAAGCAGCTGGTGCCCGTGGGTGGCATCTGGTCCGCCTTCGGGATCAGCCGCGCGCAATTCCCGATGGTGGCGCAGGCGGTGATCCTGGGCGGCCATGTCCGCGTGGGGCTGGAGGACAATCTCTACATGGCGCGCGGCGTCCTGGCCGAGGGCAATGGCCCGCTCGTCGCGCGGGCCAGGCGCATCGTCGAAGAACTCGGCGAACACGCGGCGACGCCCGGGGAAGCCAGCGCCATCCTGCGCGGGGGCTGAGGCGCCTCACTTCGCGCGCAGCAGCCACATCAGCGCGCCGCCGGCCACCAGGCCCCAGAAGGCGGCGCCGATCCCCGCCACGCTGAGGCCGGAGGCCGAGACCACGAAGGTCACGACCGCCGGCACGCGCAGGGCCTCGACCGACATGGCGGCGGTGAGCGCGCCCGCCAGCGAAGCGAGCAGCGCCAATCCCGCCACCGCCTGGATCAGCAGGGGCGGTGCGGCCGCCACGACGCTGGCCGCGACACCCGCCACCAGCGCGAAGCCGAGATAGCCGAGGCTGGCCACAAGCCCCGCCACCCAGCGCCGCTTCGGGTCGGGGTGGGATTCCGGCCCGGCGCAAAGAGCGGCGGTGATGGCGGCCAGGTTCACCAATTGCCCGCCGAAGAAGGCGCCCAGGAAGCTGCCGCCGCCAGTCACGAGAAAGACCGGCCGCATCTCCGGCTTGTAGCCATTGGCCTGCAACACCGCGTAGCCCGGCAGGTTCTGCGAGGCCATGGTGACGAGGAAAAGCGGCAGCGCGATGCCCACCATCGCGCCCCATTCGAAGCCCGGCGTGACCCAGACGAGGCGCGGCGGCTCCCAACTGCCTGCCCCGGGCAAGCCAGGGCCCAGCAGCAGGGCCAGCACCGCGACCACCACCGCGACCGGCACCGCCCAGAGCCGGTTGAGCTTCAGCGTCACCGCCCAGGCCAGCACGACCGGCAATGCGAGCCAGGGCAGGGCGCCCACGGCGCGCACGGGCGCAAGGCAGAGATCGAGCAGCACGCCGGCCAGCATGGCGGCGGCGATGGGCGGCGGAATGCGCTCCACCGCACGGGCGAAGGGCCGCCAGAGCCCCGCGGCCACCAACAGGAACGATGCCGCGAGGAAGGCGCCGACGGCGGCCGAAAAGCCACCCTCGGGAGCGCCCGTCGTCACCAGCAGCGCCGCCCCCGGCGTGGACCAGGCGATGGAGATCGGCATGCGCCAGACGATGGAAAAGCCCGCCCCCAGCACGCCCATCAGCAGGCACAGCATGATGAGGCCCGAGGCCGCCTGCTCGGGCGTCGCGCCCATCGCGGCGAAGCCCGCCAGCACCACGGCAAAGGAGGAGGCGAAGCCGACGAAGGCGGCCAGCAGGCCGAGCAGAACAGGTTGGAGCATGCGACCTACGGCGAGAGGCGGATGGTGGCGCTCACCTGCACCGCTTCGCGGCCGAGGCGCAACATGCCGCCGGCCCGCCAGGTCTCGAGCAGATCCCCCCAATGGCGTGAAAGCGGATGGCCCGATTGCCCGGTGGCGATGATGGCGAAGCCCGCATCGGGCGCCCCGAGATCGGCCACGAAGCGCAGGCCCGCGCCATGCATGGCCTGGTAGGGCTCGGCCCCGCCGCCGCGCGGCGATTGGCGCTGCACCGTCTCGCCATCTCCGCCAACCGGGACCGCCAGACCGATGAGCCGGTTCACGCCGGGGAAGAAGCGCAGCAGCGGATGCTCGAAGCGCGCCGGGTGTGCCTGCCCCCAGCGCCACTGCGACGGTTCCGGGCCGAAGATCGTGCCGAGTTCGGCGACCGATTCCGCCAAGGCGAGTGCCGCCATGGCCCGACAATCGCCGCCGCACCACCAGCCGGCCTCGGGCGAAGTCAACAGGAAGCGCAGGAATTCCGGGCTGCCCCGCGCCTCGGGCACGCGGGCCTGGCGGAGGGCCAGGGCCGGCATGCGGCGTGCAAAGGCGTTCCAGATCAGGGGTTGCGGCAGGCCCGGCGCCATCTCGCCATCCCAAGTCTCCAGCAGAGCCTGCGCCTGGCCCAAGGGGCCCGTGCCCCGGGGCAGGCTGTTGAGGAAAGGGAGGCTCTCGCGCGCCAGCAGCGAGACGGCGTCCATCTGGATGGCGGCGAATTCGGCGGGGCCGTTCACCTCCCGCGCGGCAAGGCGCTCATGGATCCGGCGGAAGCGCCAGTCGCCATACCATTCGCGGGAGAGGTGCACCGCATGCCCCTCGGGGCTCACGCGGTTATTGGCGTTGACCAGCACGCCGCTCTCGGGGTTCTCCACATGCGGCAGATCGTCGAAGGGGACGAAGCCCTGCCAGGGTTGGTCACCCGGCAGGCTGCCATCGCCGCTGGCGCGGATCGGCGTGCGGCCAGTCAGGTACATAGCGATCCCGCCCGCGCGATCCGCCACCATCAGGTTCTGCGGCGGCGAGGCGATCAGCGCCGCGGCCGCCCGCGCATCGGCAATGCTGCGCGCTCGGTTCAGCCGCAGGAAGCCCTGTGCGGAAGTGTCGCCGGGCTCGAGGTTGGCCATGCGCACGCTGAGCAGCCGCCCATCCATCCGCGGCGTCTCGTCGAGGTCGGAGATGACCGGGCCGTTCGCCGTCTCGCGCACCACGAGCGTCACAGGCTCGGCCCCGCGCACGAGGATGGTCTCGGTGCGGGTGCGGCGCACATCGGCGGGCGTCTCCAGGAAGACGTCCTGCGTGTCGGAATGGGTGGTGGTGAAGCCCCAGGCGAGATCCGCATTGCGCCCGATGATCATGAGCGGCGTGCCGGGCGCCGTGGCGCCGGCCAGGATGCGCCCATCGGCGAGCTCGATCCGGGCGAGGTACCAGAGGATGGGCGCGCCGTAGCCCAGATGCGGGTCGGAGGCGAGGAGCGGCGCGCCCGAGGCGCTGCGCCAGCCGGCCACCGCCCAGGCGTTGGAGGCGGAGGCGGGCAGGGGGGCATCCACCCCGAAGACCGGCAGCGCCGCGAGGATGCGCTCCACCCCCGGCAGCGCCGCCACATCGGGCCGGCCCGCGCTGCGGTCGGCGGGCCAGAGGTCCCAGAGGCGCTCCGCCGGCAGGCGGGGCGCAAGGCGCGCCCGTTCCAGCTCGGTACGCCAGTTGCCGGAGAGCCAGAGGCCCATCACCTTGGCCCAGAGCAGCGAGTGCTGGGGCTGCCAGGGCTCTGGCGCGCCGAGGGCCAGGAATTCCGGCGCCGCGAAACGCCCGCGCTCGGCGATCCACGCGTTCACTCCCAGCGCGTAGGCCGCCAGCAGGCCGCGGGTCTCGGCATCGAGCGCCGCGAAATCGGCTTCGGCCGCCTGCTTCAGCCCGAGCGTCCGGCTGAAGCGATCGAGCCGCAGCATGGCGCTGCCCGCGACCTCCGCAAGGCGCCCCTCCGCGCCGCGCCGCATCATTTCCATCTGGAAGAGGCGGTCCCGCGCATGGAGGTAGCCCATGGCGACAGCCGCATCGCGCTCGCCCGCCGCCTGGATGCGCGGCACGCCCGCCTCGTCCAGCGTCACGCGCACGGGGGCGGAGAGGCCTTCCACGCGGAGTTCCGCCGCATCGGGCGGCAAGCTCCACCAGACCACGCCGAAAAACCCGGCGGGGACGGCCAGCAGCAGGAGCAGCAGCCCCAGCAGCAGGCGGCCCACAAGGCCGGTCTTGCGGCGCCGACGGGCCATTCTATTCCGGTTCGATTCCGGCGCCGCGGATCATCTCGCCCCAGGCGGCGATCTGCTCGACGACGAAGCGGTTCAGCTCCTCCGGCGTGGAGGTGAAGCCATCGAAGCCCAGATCAGCCAGACGCGCGCGGTACTCCGGGCGCGCGCCGATGCGCTGCATGGCGGCCGAAAGTGTGGCCACCACCTCGGGCGGCAGGCGGGCCGGGCCGAACAGGGCCGCGAAGCTCTGTAGGTCGAAGCCGGTCAACCCCTGCTCGTCGAGCGTGGGAATATCGGGGATCAGGGCGGAACGGCGCTTGTTGGTCTGCCCCAAGGCGCGCAGCTTCCCGTCGCGCACATGGCCGAGCGTGGGTGTCAGGTCCACGACGATGGAAGAGACGCGCCCTGCCAGCACATCGGTCAGGGCGGGCGGTGTCGAGCGATAGGGGACGTGCAGCATCTCCACGCCCGCCATGCGCGCAATGGTAGCCCCCGCCACGATGCCCGTGCCATTGCCGCTGGCGTAGCTGATCTGGCCCGGGCGCGCGCGGGCAAGGGCGATGAATTCCTGGAAGTTGCGCGCGGGCACATCGGCGCCGACCGTCAGCCAGAACACGTATTGGCCGAGGCGCGAGATCGGCGTGAAATCGGCGATGGGGTCATAGTCCAGCCGCTTCAGCAGCCAGGAATTGGCCCCATGCGTGGTGTTCGTGGTGACGAAGAGCGTGTGGCCGTCAGGGGCCGCGCGCATGGCGGCCGCGGCCGCGATGGTGCCGTTGGCGCCGGCGCGGTTGTCCACCGTGATGTTCACGCCGAGCTCGGCGCCCAGCATCTGCGCGAGCACGCGGGCCACGGCATCCGTGCCGGAACCCGCCGCGAAGGGCAGGATGAAGGTGATCGGTCGGCTCGGCCGCCATTCGATCTGCGCGCTTGCGATGGAGGGGACCGCGAGGCTCGCGGCGAGCAGGGTTCGGCGTTGCAGGGTCATGTGTTCCTCCCGGGTGGCGGTTATGCCGCCATCTCCATTTCCGCGATCGCGAGGATGGTGGCGAGGCTTGCGCGCATGCCGCGCAGCGAGCTCTCGATCTCCACGTCGATCCATTCCTCCAGCGAATGGGCCCGCCCGCCCGTGCCCCCGGAGCCGATCCGCAAGGCGGGGATCCCGAGGCTCATGGGGATGTTGGCGTCGGTCGAGGACCATTCGAAGCTGGGATGGTAGCCCTCGGCCGCGACGGCCGCCGAGGCAAGCCGCGCGACGGGCGAACCATTGGGCGTGTGGCCGGCGGGGCGGTCCCCCACCGGGACCAGCTCCGCCACGATCTCGCCCTGGCGCGCCGCGTTTTCTGCGGCGACGGCGGCGTGCACGCCCTCCAGGAACTGCTTCTCCAGCCGAGCCAATTGCTCGGCGCTGGCGGAGCGGAGATCCACTTCCATCGTCACCGTCTCGGGGATCGCGTTGATCGAGGTGCCGCCGGAGACCACGCTCACGCAGTGGGTCGTCACGGGCTCGCGCGGGACCTTGATGTTGGCCAGGGTCTGCGCGGCCTGGGCCATGGCGTACATGGGGTTCACCAGGCCGAAGGCGGCGTAGCTGTGGCCACCCGGGCCGCGGAAGGTGACGCGGAAGCGGCGCGAGCCGATGCCGCC
>JAESGX010000336.1_pt1 | contig 20764 bp, 17 predicted proteins | sample 9269801 | NCBI WGS metagenome assembly JAESGX01 (sample SAMN16773122, study PRJNA677054) | algae metagenome | isolation source: Pleurocapsa minor GSE-CHR-MK-17-07R and co-occurring heterotrophs from wet... | place: USA: Lower Calf Creek Falls, Grand Staircase Escalante National Monument, UT ... | reverse complement strand
CGATTCCACCATCATCACGGCATCCTGCGTGCCGGCGACGACAAGGTCGAGACGACCTTCCTTCAGCTGCTCCTTGGTCGGATTCAGCTGATATTCGCCATCCTGGAAACCGACCCGCGCAGCAGCGATCGGCCCCATGAACGGCAGGCCGGCAATGGTGAGGGCGGCAGACGCAGCGATCAGCGCCACGATGTCGGCCTCGTTCTCGCCGTCATAGCTCAGCACCTGGGCGATGACATTGATCTCGTTGTAGAAGCCCTCCGGGAACAATGGCCGCAGCGGGCGGTCGATGAGGCGCGAGGTCAGCGTCTCATGCTCGGTGGCACCGCGCTCGCGCTTGAAAAAGCCCCCCGGAATGCGGCCGGCGGCAGAGAATTTCTCCTGGTAATGGACAGTGAGCGGGAAGAAATCCTGCCCTTCCTTCACCGAGCGGGCGGCAGTCACGGCGCACAGCACCACGGTCTCGCCATAGGTCGCCATCACGGCGCCATCGGCCTGGCGGGCAACCTTGCCGGTTTCAAGGGTCAGCGTGCGGCCGCCCCATTCGATCGATTGTTTTGCAACGGTAAACATGGTCAGAATTGCTTTCTTCGAGCCCCTGACCAGTCGCCAGAGGCAGTGCAGACGATTGCCCGGCGCAAAACGCAGCTCGGGCAATATGAAGACGGCCCCGCAAAAGCGGAGCCGTCGGGGTTCAGCCTACTTGCGCAGGCCGAGCTTGGCGATGAGCGCCTTGTAGCGCTCGATATCCTTGCGCTTCAGATAATCCAGAAGCGTGCGGCGCTTGTTGACCATCATCAGGAGGCCGCGCCGGCTGTGGTTGTCCTTCGCGTGCATCTTGAAGTGCGCAGTCAGGTTCTGGATGCGCTCGGTGATGATCGCGACCTGGACTTCGGGGCTGCCGGTGTCCTGGGCAGCGCGGGCATTGTCGGCGATGACCGCAGTCTTGCGGTCGGCAGTGATCGACATCGTGGATCTCCTACGACAGGTTGAACCCCCGAACAACGCGAACGTCGCTTTGCGAAACCACGACCAGCGCCACCGGAACAGGCCCGAGGGTGGCGAGATATTGGCCGGGCTTCACACGGGGCCCCGAAAGCATCTGCCCATGTCTGAGCAATTCGGCTTCGCGGGGGTCGACTGCCAGGACCGGGATGTCGTCCAGTCCGGCAGTCAGCGGCAAAAGGGCCTGTTCAAGCGCGCGCTCCTGCACGATCGCCACCCATTTGTCCAGCGCCAGCGCCGGTGCCAGCCCGAACGGCCCCGCCCGCGTCCGCCGCAAGGCGCTCACATGCCCCACCGTCCCCAGTGCCAGCGCGATATCGCGCGCCAGAGACCGCACATAGGTGCCCTTGGAGCAGTCCACCTCGAACGTCGCGCCATCCGAGTCGGCCGCAACCAGCTCCAGCCCCAGGATGGTCACCGCCCGCTCGGCCAGCACCACCTCCTCGCCTGCCCGCGCCAGCGCATAGGCCCGCCGACCGTCCACCTTCAGCGCCGAATAGGCCGGCGGCCGCTGCACGATCGGCCCCGTGAAGCGCGGCAGCACCGCCAGGATATCCGCCGCGGACGGCCGCACATCGCTTGTCGAAACCACTGCCCCTTCCGCATCATCCGTCGCCGTCGCCGCCCCGAACGCCAGCGTGAAGCGATAGCCCTTGGGCCCGTTCAGCAGATGGCCCGCAAGCTTGGTCGCCTCCCCCAGCGCCACCGGCAGCACGCCAGACGCCAGCGGATCGAGCGTGCCTCCATGCCCGATCTTCACCTTGCCGTAGCCGCCGTGCCGCAACGCCCACTTCAGCTTGCCCACGACCTGCGCCGAGGTCGGCCCAACCGGCTTGTCGACCACCAACCACCCGTGAACCATGGAACCCCGTCATCCCAGCGAAAGCTGGGATCTCCCCACGCGCCGCAAAAGCGCCGTGCCGGCTACTGCCCCGACACCGGCACCAGCCGCAGCGCCACCGGCGGCTGCGGTTCCGCCGTCTCCAGCACGAACACCGCCGCATCGGTGATGAACTGCAACCCGCCATCCGGCGCCTCGATCCGCGCCTGCACCCGGTAGGTCATGCCCTTGGGCGTCACCCGCGCCGGGTCATAGGCCAGCCGGAAGTGCAACGGCACCTGGTTTCCCCGCGTAACGATCGCGGTCGAGCTGATCTCCACCGCCGGCGCGTCCGCGCGTGCGGCATCCACCAGCAGCACCTTCGCCCGCGTGCCCGGCACCAGCGCCATCCGGTCCAGCTTGGTCAGCGTGCCCCAGATCACGCCCGTTTCGGGCGCCGCCGGAACCGCCCGGCACACCGCGCGCAATTCCCTGCCGCGCTGCAGGATCACCTGGTTCTCCGCGAACACCAGCGTGTCGGACCCGGTCACGTAGCGCGGCGGGGACACGCCGACCTGTTCCTGCAGCAGCAGCGTCTCGCCACCGCGCGAGGCCCGCATCACGCCGGCCGCCGGGTCCCTCGCAAGCTCCAGAAGCTGGCCGTCATCGCAGATATAGGCAGCTGCCGGCGAGTCGGGCAGCAGCGTCGCCACTGCCGGCGTGTTCGCCCCTCCCGACGCACAACCTGCCAGCAAGGTGGCGCCCAGCGCGAGTGCGGTTTTCGTCAATGTGCGGCTCCCCAGTTCGCGCCGGTCCCGATCTCCACCCCCAGCGGAACGCTGAGCTGGAGCGCAGGCCCATGCGCCGATTCCATCACGCTGCGGATCACCCCGGTCGCCGTCGCCACCTCGGCTTCCGCCACCTCGAACACCAGCTCGTCGTGCACCTGAAGCAGCATGCGCGTCCCCGTCAAGCCGGCTGCCGCCAGCGCCGGCTCCATCCGCACCATCGCGCGCTTGATGATATCGGCCGCAGTCCCCTGCACCGGCGCGTTGATCGCGGCCCGCTCGGCGCCCGCCCGTTCGGACTGCACCTTGGAGCGGATCATCGGCACATGGATCCTGCGGCCATACAGCGTCGTGACATATGCATCCTCGCGCACCTTCGCCACGGTCTCCGCCATATAGCGCCGGATGCCCGGATAGCGGTCCAGGTAGCGCTCGATGAAGTCGGCCGCCTCGCCCCGCGCAATGCCCAGCCGCTGCGCCAGCCCGAACGCGGAAATGCCGTAGATGATCGAGAAGTTGATCGTCTTCGCCCGCCCGCGCAGGTCCCGGTCGACGGCTGCATCCGGCGCCAGCCCGAAGATCTGCCGCGCGGTCAGGTTGTGGATGTCCTCCCCGCTCGCATAGGCCGCCTTCAGCTCGGGCACCTCGGCGATATGCGCCATCAGCCTGAGCTCGATCTGGTTGTAGTCGGCCGCCAGGATCACATGCCCCGGCTCGGCCACGAACGCATCGCGGATGCGCCGGCCCATGTCCGTCCGGATCGGGATGTTCTGCAAGTTCGGGTCGGTCGACGCCAGCCGCCCGGTCGAGGCCACCGCCATCGAGTAGCTGGTGTGCACGCGGCCCGTCTTCGCATTGATCTGCTGCTGCAGGGCCTCGGTGTAGGTCGAGCGCAGCTTGGAGACCTGCCGCCAGTCCAGCAGCTTGCGCGCAATCGGCACGCCGTCGGCCGCCAGCCGCTCCATCTCGGTCACATCGGTCGAATATTGCCCGGACTTCCCCTTCTTGCCCCCGGCCAGCCCCAGCTTCTCGAACAATATCTCGCCCAGCTGCTTGGGGCTCCCCAGCGTGAAGGGCTGCCCGGCGAGCGCGTGCACGTCGGCCTCCAGCCGCGCCATTTCGCCGGCGAACTCGGCCGACATGCGCGAAAGCTCGGCCCGGTCCACCTTCACCCCGGCCATTTCCATTCGTGCTAGCACCGGCAGCAGCGGCCGGTCGCACCACTCGTAAACCCGCGTCACCTGGTCCCGCCACAGCCGCGGCTTCAGCTTCTGCCACAGCCGCAACGTCACGTCCGCGTCCTCGCCGGCGTAGCGCGTCGCCTGCGGGATCCCCACCCGCGCAAAGCCGATGAAGGATTTCCCCTGCCCCGCCACCTCGCCGAACTGCACCGGCGTGTGCCCCAGATACCGCTCCGAAAGCTCGTCCATCCCATGCCCGTGCAAGCCGCCCGCCACCGCGTAGGACAAGAGCATGGTGTCATCCAGCGACACGATGGAAATGCCGTGCTGCGCCATGACCAGCATGTCGTATTTCAGGTTCTGCCCCACCTTCAGCACCGCCGGATCCTCCAGCAGCGCCTTCAACGGCGGTAGGGCCTCGCCGGGCGCCAGCTGCTCCACCCGCTCGGCAAGCAGCCCCTCGCCCGACACATGCCCGACGGGCACATAACAGGCCCTGCCCGGCGCCACCGCCAGCGAGAATCCCACCAGCCCGGCCGTCATCGCATCGAGGCTCGTCGTCTCGGTGTCGAACGCAACCACCCCCAGCCGTCGTGCCTCCTCCACCCACCAGCCCAGCCGCTCCAGCGTCACCACCGTCTCGTAGCTGTCCAGGTCGAACGGCAGGTCGGCCGGCGCAACCGCCTCTTCCACCTCGAGCTTGCGGATGGTCCCGGCCGCCGCCCGCCCCACATCGCCCAGCTTCGCCAGCAGGCTGCGGAACCCATGCTTCGCCAGGAACGCGGCAAGCGCCGCCCGCTCTTCCGGGCGCTCCGCCTCGTCCAGCTTCAGCGCACTCAGCGGCGGCTCCAGCGGCATGTCGCGCTTCAGCTCCACCAAAATCCGGCTCAGCCGCGCGGCGTCCGCATGCAGCGCCAGATTCTCCTTCAGCTTCGGCTTTTTTATCCGCTCCAGATTGGCCAGCACGCCCTCCACCGACCCGTACAGGTTCACCAGCTCGGCCGCGGTCTTGGGCCCCACCCCGGGCACGCCCGGCACATTGTCCACGCTGTCGCCCATCAGCGCCAGCACCTCGGCCAGCTGCCCCGGCGCCACCCCCCATTTCTCCATCACTTCGGCCTCGCCGAAGCGCTTGTTCTGCATCGTGTCCAGCAGCGTCAGGCCGGGCCGCACCAGCTGCATCAGGTCCTTGTCGGAGCTCACGATCGTCACCGTCATGCCCGCCGCCATCGCGGCCTCGGCATAGCTCGCGATCAGGTCGTCCGCCTCGAAATTGGCCTTCTCGATGCAGGGCACCCCAAGCGCGCTCACGGCATCGCGGATCAGCGGGAACTGCGGGATCAGGTCGTCGGGCGGCTCCGGCCGGTTCGCCTTGTACTGGTCGTAAAGCTCGTTGCGGAAGCTCTGCTTCCCGGCATCCAGGATAACCGCCAGATAGTCGTCCTCGGGCGATTTCCGCGCTGCTTCGATCAGGTTCCACAACATCGAGGTGAAGCCGAACACCGCCCCCACCGGGACCCCTTGCGGGTCGGTCAGCGGCGGCAGTCGGTGATAGGCCCGGAAGATGAACCCCGAGCCGTCGATCAGCGTCAGATGCGGCGGATTGGCCATCGCCCGGTCCTAGCCCGCCAAACAGGGGATTGCGAGAGCCCTCGGCCTCGTGTTGATGGCGCGCGGGAGGACAAGAATGACGAAACCGTGGCCCGCGATGTCGATCGCCCAAGCGCATGCGCTGCTTACCGCGCCCGGCGCCCCGTTCGAGCTGGACACGGCCGTCATCCATGGCCGCTCCACCCGCATCTGGAAGAACGCGCCGCCCACCCTCCAGCACTGCTTCGCCGCCGGCCGCGCCCACGCAGACCGCATCTTCCTGGTCCACGAATCGGAACGCGTGACGTTCGAGGCCTTCGCCCGCGCCACCCTCGCCCTTGCCGCCCATTTCCGCAGCCTCGGCGTGCACCAGGGCGACCGCATCGCCATCACCATGCGCAACCTCCCCGAATGGCCCGTCGCCTTCTACGCCGGCCAGCTGGTGGGGGCGATCGTCACCCCCTTGAACGCCTGGTGGACCGGATCCGAGCTCGAATATGGCCTCGCCGATTCGGGCGCCGTGCTGCTGGTGACAGACGCCGAGCGGCTGGAGCGCATCGCCCCGCAGCTCGCCGCCCTGCCGGGGCTGAAGCACATCCTCACCTGCCGCGGCGGCGACCGTTCGCTCGAAGCCCAGATCGGCCCGCCCGAAAGCTGGGCCGACCTCCCCGCCGCCGCCACCCCGGCCCCGTTCCTGACGCCCGAGGACGACGCCACCATCTTCTACACCTCGGGCACCACCGGGAAGCCCAAGGGCGCACTCGGCACCCACCGCAACATCTGCTGCAACGTCATGGCGACCCCGTTTGCCGCCGCGCGCGCCATCCTGCGCCGGGGTGAAATCCCCCCAGCCCCGGACCCAACCGGGCCGCAAAAATCGATATTGCTATCGGTTCCCTTCTTCCACGCCACAGGCAGCCATGCCGTCATGAACCCCGCCCTCGTCGGCGGCGCGAAGATCGTGATGCAGCGCAAGTTCGACGCGGGCGAGGCGCTGGCCCTCATCGAGCGGGAACGCATCACCTCCGCCGGCGGCGTCCCCACCATCGCCTGGCAGCTCCTCACCCACCCGGACCGCGCGAACTACGACATCTCCAGCCTCGAAAGCATCTCCTACGGCGGCGCCCCGTCGGCGCCCGAGCTCGTCCGCCAGATCGGCGCCGTCACCGCGCCCGGCAACGGCTGGGGCATGACGGAGACCAGCGCCACCTTCTGCAGCCATGTCGGCGAGGAGTATCTCGCCGCCCCGGACAGTGCCGGCCCGCCCTGCGCCGTCTGCGACGCCGAAATCCGCAGCCCCGACGGCAAGGTCATGCCCCCGGGCGAAGTCGGCGAGCTCTACGGCTTCGGCCCCAATATCGTGAAAGCATATTGGAACAAGCCCGAGGCCACTGCCGAGACCTTCCCCGACGGCTGGGTCCGCACCGGCGATCTCGCGAAGATCGACGCCGAAGGCCGCATCGTCATCGTCGACCGCGCGAAGGACATGCTCATCCGCGGCGGCGAGAATATCTACTGCGTCGAGGTGGAGGGCGTGCTCTGCGAACACCCCGCCGTCATGGACGCCGCCCTCGTCGGCCGGCCGCACCAGGTGCTCGGCGAGGAGCCCGTCGCCTTCGTCAGCACGAAACCCGGCATGTCGGTGACCGCCGCCGACCTCCAGGCCTTCACCGCCGACCGCCTCGCCCGCTTCAAGGTGCCGGTTGCCATCCACATCCGCGCCGAACCCCTCCCCCGCAACGCCAACGGCAAGATCGTCAAGGTCGAGCTGAAGGCCCTCCTCCTCGAAAGCTCGCCCGCATGAGCGCCGCCGAAGCCCTCGCCACCCTGCAGGCCCGCCTCACCGAGGCGCTGCACCACCCCGTCAGCCTCGGCCCCGCCGAGTCCGAAGACGCGCCCCGCCTCGTCATCCTCATTCACTCCATGTCCCCCGTGCCGGATGTCGTGAAGATGACCGGCCGCCACCTCGCCGACCAGGCCACCGTCATCGCCTGGGTCATCCGGCTTACCCTGAAAGGCGAAGCCGACGGCCTCCTCGCCCAGGTCCGCATGGTGGAGGCAGCCGCCGCCAACATCGACCAGCGCCCGGTGCTCGGCGGCAACACCTGGCGCGCCGACATCACGCTGGAACAAAACGCCGACTGGCTGGCAGGCGAAGGCGCCGCCGTCGGCGTCCGCCTGAAAGTAGCGCCCGCTTAAAACCCTCTCCCGCAATGCGGGAGAGGGCGACTCGCCCCGTGGGCGAGCGGGGTGAGGGGGCCCAAGGGGTAGCCCCAACATCCCCACCCTGCCAAAGCCCCACCATGCGCCCACCCTTCCTCCCCGAGTCCCACGGCCCCACCCGCCACGCCCTGCCCGAGCACCGCCCGTTCCCCCCGCGCGACGGCAACCGCATCACCCCCCTCATCCTCGCGGCCGAGATGTACCCCGAGCTCGAACGCCGCGTCCTCGCCGCCAAGACCAGCATCTTCCTCGCCTTCCGCGTCTTCGACCCGCTCACGAAAACCCGCTCGGCCGAAGCGAAGGCCGCCGGCCACGACGACTGGCGCGCCCTTCTGAAAGCGAAGGTCGAAGCCGGGTCCACGGTCCGCATCCTGCTCACCGATTTCGAGCCCACCATCGCCCACCACCTGCACGCCAGCAGCTGGTCCAGCTTCCGCTCCCTGCGCGAGATCCTGGAAGAGCTGACAGAGCCCGAACGCGAGCGCTTCGAGACCATCGTCAGCCAGCACCCGGGCGAGTTCGGCTGGGGCATGCGCCAGCTGCTGCGCCTCCCCATGGGCTTCGTGCTCCGCAAGATCGTGCGGGAATTTGCCGAGTCCGGTGGCGACATCAAGGAGCTGCTCGCCGTCCGCCCCGGCCTCTGGCGCTACGTGAAGGACGCCGAGGGCACGCCCCGCTTCCGCCGCGGCCCGCCGCCCCGCCTCTGGCCCGCCACCCACCACCACAAGTTCGCGGTGTTCGACGGCGCCGCGGCCATCGTCGGCGGCCTCGATGTCGACGAGCGCCGCTGGGAAACGCGCCGCTACAACCAGCCCGCGCCGGAAACCTGGCACGATGTCTCCGTCCTCGTCGAAGGCCCGGCCGCCGGCGACGCTGCCGAGCATTTCCGGCGGCTGTGGAATTTCGAGCTGCCCCGCTTCCAGGAGATCACCAGCCACTGGCTCACCGGCTCCGAACGCGAGCTCGTGATCGACCCGCTCGACCCCATGCCCGAGCCGATCGACGCCCCCGCCCCCATCGTAGACGCCCCCGCCACGGCCCAGATGCTCCGCACCCTGTCCAAGAAGTCCCCGCGCCTGTTCGCCACCGGCCCCAGCCGCCACATCCGCGAGCTGATGGCCGCCCACCGCCAGCTCATCTTCACGGCGGAGCGCACGCTCTACATCGAAGCCCAGTTCTTCCGCTCCCGCCGCGCCGCCGGCTGGATCTCGGAGGCCGCCCGCCGCAACCCGGCGCTCGAAGTCATCATCGTGATGCCGCAGGCGCCCGACGAAGTCGCCTTCGAAGGCAATGGCGACAACCCCGCCCACCGCCACGGCGAATGGCTGCAGGCCCGCGCGCTCGGCAAGCTCCGCCGCAGGCTCGGCACCCGCCTCGGCCTTTTCGCCCTCGGCCGCAAAGCGCCGCTAACAGACGAGGAGAAGGAGCTGGTCGCAGACCGCGGCGCCGTCTTCGGCGCCGGCATGATCTACGTCCACTCCAAGCTGCTCATCGCGGACGACCGCCACGCCCTCGTCTCCAGCGCCAACATCAACGGCCGCAGCTTCGGCTGGGATTCGGAATTCGGCGTGCTCTGGGAAGACCCGCAAGGCGTCGAGGCCTTCCGCCGCAAGCTCTGGTCCCAGCTGCTGACCCTGCCGCCCGAAACCCTCCCCGGCCCCGGCGAAGCCCTCCAGCTCTGGCGCGAAACCGCCGAAGGCAATGTCCTCACAGACCCCGAAGACCGCCAGGGCTTCGTCCTCCCCTACCGCTACGCCCGCGTTCGCCGCTTCGGCCGCCCCAGCTGGTTCGTCCCCGACGACCTGGTTTAGCGCAGTCGAAAACCGTTGACCTCGGCGCCGCTCGGGCGGCCCCACTCAGGCAGCTGCGGAAAAGTCCGGCGCCGTCAGACGAACACGCTCTCTGGACAACTCGTCCACACGGCGCTCTTCCTGCGCCGAAGCCTTGCCGGCGAACAGGTCGTAGATGAGCTTGGTCGACAGCAGCAGATATTCCGCCTCGACCCGCTCGAGCAGGTCATTGTCCCGGACAGGTGGAGCAGGTGTCTGGAGGACAGGTGGCTGTGGGGCTGCTTGCATGGAATGACACCTCGTGTGATCACCTAGCATAAGATGGGGTCCCGTGGAATCCCCGTCAAGTCGCCGCCGGCTTGGCATCTGGTTCGGGAATCTGGGCGACAATTTCGCAGATGCGCGCGATATCGAGGACAAGTTCGACACTGTGGCGCATGACATGGGCGCTGTCGTTGGCAAAACGCCTGGGCCGGTTGCTTGTCGCGATCACAATTCCCCACACGCGGTTTTCCGCGCCGGCCAGAATGGGATAGGCCGCAATCGATCGATACAGAAGCTCCCGGGCCGGATCGGCATTGTCGACCGGATAGTCCCGGCGAACCTCGTCCGAGTTCGTTTCGGCCAGCACGATCCGCGCAGCCGGATTGGCTTCGGCCTTCAGCCAAAGCGTGCCGGTATAGCCTCGCCCCCTCGTCCAGCTCATGCGGCCGTCCTCGCCCTGGTCCGGGATGGACCAGTCGGCTGCAATCCTGACCATCTGTTCGGTGGCGCCCGCGCCGGCCCGCCGGTAGATGGCAAGGGTCAGGAATTCGCGGCCGTCATAGTCCAGCGCCCTGCGCAGCGGGCGCACGGCGGCCCGTATCATCGAAGCCGCGGTCTCGCTTGCGCCGGCGCGGGTTTCGAACCCCACCCGCACGGTCCGCAACATGATGTCGAGCGCGGCGAGCCGCTCCCGGCGTCGCTCGTCGAATGCTTCGGCCAGGGCCTGCGCCGCAGTCGCCTGTGCTTCGGACGCCAACGCGCGCTCCCATCCGGCGAGCGCGGATTCGGCCGCGGCGATCGACGTCTTGGCGTTGGTGCCGACTTCCAGTTTCTTCCAGTCGAAAACGCCGACAAGCACGGCACTGACGAGTGCCAGCGACCCGCCGGTCCACGCCGCGACCAGGTCATAGGGGGCAGGGAATGTCCGCGAAAGTGCAGCGACCAGTCCGCCCGCCGCACCGATCAGAACCAGCCAGAGCCGGTACCTTTCAATGGCCTCGACCCGCTGGGTGAACTTTTCCAGCAGCGACCCGGATTCGCCCGCCAGAAGCTTGCGCAGCTCGGCAGGTGTCGGTTCATCCATCGCGCATCAAGCCTTGATCTCCCGCGCCAGCGCCTTGCGCGTCTTCCCCCCATAGGGCGGCTTGAACCCCGCCAGCCCCGCCAGATCCATCTTCGGCTGGCGGTAGATGCTCTTCGCGTGGCTGAAGGTCTTGAACCCGTCCGCGCCGTGATAGCTCCCCATCCCCGCCGGCCCCACACCCCCGAACGGCAGATCCTCCGCACTCACATGGAACAGCACGTCGTTCACCGTCACCCCGCCCGAGATCGTCCGGTCCAGCACCCGCCGCTCCTCGGCAGCATCCGTCCCGAACCAGTACAGCCCCAGCGGCCGGTCCCGGCCGTTCACATAGGCGATGGCGTCGTCCACCGCGTCGTAGGTCTTGATCGGCAGCACCGGCCCGAAAATCTCCTCCTGCATCACCGTCATCTCGTCGGTCGGGTTGCGGATGAGGGTCAGCGGCATCTTGTTGGTGTTCTGCTTCGAGAAATCCTCGTTCCCCGGGTTCACCTCGATCACCTCGGCACCCTTCGCCCGCGCATCCTCGATATGCGCCTCCAGCCGGTCCCGGTGCCGCTTCGAGATCACGCTGGTGTAGTCGTCGTTCGCCAGCAAGGTGGGGTACATCCGCGCCGTCGCGGCTTGCAACCCCGCCACCACTTCATGCTCGCTTTCCCTCGGCACCAGCAGATAGTCGGGCGCGAGGCAGATTTGCCCGGCGTTCATCAGCTTCCCCATCGCCACCCGCTCGGTCGCCTGCGCCACGTCGGCAGAGCGTCCGAAAATCGTGGGTGATTTCCCGCCCAGCTCCAGCGTCACCGGCACCAGGTTCTTCGCCGCCGCTGCCATCACATGCCGCCCGATACTGGTCGCGCCGGTGAAGATCAGATGGTCGAACGCCAGCTCCGAGAAGGCCTTGCCCATCTCCGGCCCGCCGGTGACGACGGCGATCTCGGCCTCGTCGAAAAACTGGCGGAACGCGACTTGCATCAGCTCCGACGTCGCCGGGGTGAACTCGCTCGGCTTCACCATCGCCCGGTTCCCCGCCGCCAGCACCCCGGCCAGGGGGGAAAAGGTCAGGTTCACCGGGAAGTTCCACGGCGCGATGATCCCCACCACGCCCTTGGGCTGATACTCCACCCGCGCGCTTGCGCCCAGCAGCCCCAGCGGGAAGTCCAGCTTCCGCTTCTCGGGCCGCATCCACGCCTCCACATGCTTCAAGGCGTGCTTCAAGGGCTTCACGCTCGCCATGATGTCGGTCACCAGCGACATTTCGGTCGACCGGTGCCCGAAATCGTCGGACAAGGCCTTCACGAACCCGTCCTTGTGCGCCAGCACCAGCTTCAGCGCGCGCTGCAACCGGTCCTTGCGCGCCGCAGCCGACACCGGCAGCTCGGCCGTGAACGCCGCCCGCTGCCGCCCCAGCAGGTCCTGCATCGCGGCCGTATCCCGCGCCAGTGCATCAGCAGCAATCGTCATGGTCGAATTCCCTCGTCCTTGTTTTCCCGAGGATAGAAGCCCAGCTCCCGATCGCAAAGCTAGCTGAGTAAGGGATATTAAGAGCCAGGGGTGCAGGCGATGGCCGCGCGCCGCATTCCGGCCTATACCGCTGCCACACCAGCAGGGGAGCCACCAGATGCACAACAGCACGCTTGCCGCCCTCCTGCTCCTCATGGCCCCGTTCAGCCCGACGCACGCCACACCCGTCCAGCCCGCCCCCGCCACTGCCGACGCGCTCGACCGCTGGAACGAAAAGGCCGTCGCCTTCGTCGTCGCCCGCAACGTCCCGCCCCCCGCCGGCGGCCGCATCCTCACCATGGTGCAGACCGCCGTGTTCGATGCGCTCAATTCCATCACCCCGCGCTACCGTCCCTTCCTAGCCAGGCTCCCGGCCACCGGCACGGAATCAGCAGACGCCGCGACCGCAGCCGCCACCGCCGGCGTCCTCTCCCGCCTCTTCCCCGATGCCGCCGATGCCATCGCCGCCGACCTCGCCGCCACCGTCGCCGCGCTTCCCGACGGCGCCGCCACAGCCGCCGGCCTCGCGCTGGGCGACGCGGCTGCCGCCGCCTGTGTCTCCGCCCGCACGAACGACGGCGCCGCCGCTCCGGACCGCTACCGCCCCCGCACCCCGCCCGGCGTCTATGTCCCCACCAGCCCCGTCGCCGTTCCGCACTGGCCCGGCCTGAAGCCCTTTGCCATCGCCAGCGCCGGCGCCTACCGCCCCGGCCCGCCCGTCGCGCTCGACAGCGCCACCTGGAAGGCCGACCTGCAGGAAATCCGCACGCTGGGCGGCCGCGACAGCAAGGCCCGCACGTCCGCCCAGACGGAAACCGCGCGCTTCTGGCTTACCGTCGGCCCGCAGGCCTATATCGCGGTCACCCGCCAGCTTGCCGACACCCACGGCCTGAAAGGCGTGGACAAGGCCCGCTTCATTGCGCTCGCAGAAGTCGCCCGCGCCGATTCCATCCTCGCCGTGTTCGATGCAAAGTATCACTACGGCTTCTGGCGCCCCGTCACCGCCGTCCGCGCCACCTGGGACGAGGAGGCCGGCTGGCTCCCGCTCGACACCACGCCCCCGCACCCCGAATATCCGTGCGCCCACTGCGTCTCGGCCGCCAGCGTCGCGGCCGTCGCGCAGGCCGAGTTCGGGTCGGATACGGTCGCCCGCCTCAGCTCCACCAGCCCGACAGCACCCGGCGTCACCCGCAGCTGGACCAGCCTCAAGGCCTTCACGCAGGAGGTCTCCGACGCCCGCATCTGGGCCGGCTTCCACTACCGCTTCTCCACCAGGGTCGCCGAAGACATGGGCCGCAGGATCGGCACATATGTCGCGCAGACGAAAATGCAGCCGCTCGACCAGAAATAGCGGGACGTCCTATCCTCAGTGCCCGCCATCCCCGTCCAGCACGAAGCGCCGGTCGCAATAGGGGCAGTCCACATGGCCGCGCGCGTCGATCTCCAGCCACACGCGCGGATGTCCCAGCGCGCCGCCAGAATCCTGGCCGTCGCCATCGCACGCCACCCGGCGACGGGTCACATGGCGGGTCTCGGGCGGCGGCGGCACAGCAGTCATGCCGGCTCCTTAGCGCCTCGCCCCACCGGCGCAAAGGCCTCTTCCCCGACGCCGAAACACCTCTGCAACAAAGCTGTCGCTGCACTGCAACATGAACCGGGCAGGGCCTCACCCTCACCAATCCGGAGTGCGCCATGATCCTGAAGTCCCTGCTGTTCGTGGCCGCGTCCACTTTCGCCCTGGCGCCGGCACTCGGCCAGGATATCGCCGCCACCGGCGCGGATGCCGCCGCCGACTTCGGGTCCGACATCATCGTCACCGCCCAGAAGCGCGAGCAGAAGATCAGCGACGTCCCCGTCACCGTCACTGCCTGGTCGGGCGAGACCCTGCAGCGCATCGGCGTCAGCCAGTTCAACGAGCTTTCCGCCTTCGTCCCCGGCCTCAACATCCAGGAACAGTCCGCCAACAACCCCGGCTTCGTCATCCGCGGCATCACGTCCGACAGCGGCTCCGCCCAGGAAGCCGCCCGCGTCACCGTCTACTACAACGGCGTCGACGTCTCCCGCTCGCGCGGCTCCTACTTCGACCTGTTCGATATCGAGCGCATCGAAGTCGTGAAAGGCCCGCAGGCAACCCTGTTCGGCACTGCGGCCGCCATCGGCGCCGTCAGCGTCATCCCCAACCGCGTCACCGAAGGCGTCTCGGCCGAGCTGCGCGGGGGGCTCGGCAACTACGACCAGCGCCAGCTTTCGGGCTTCCTCAACCTCGCCAACGACATGGTCGGCGTCCGCGTCGCCTTCGCCTGGAAGAAGCGCGACGGCATCGTCGAGAACATCGCCGGCACCACCCCCAACGGCGGCCCCGAGCAGGACGACCTCAATGGCCAGGACCAGCGGGGGTTGCGCATCTCCCTGAAGCTCGACCCCGACGGCCCCATCCGCACCGACCTCGTCTACACCTACGACGGCCAGCGCAGCCCCGGCACCGCCTTCAAGTCCGGCACGCTGCGCCCCTTCGGCGGCGACACCTCGCCCTTCAGCTTCGCCGAGCTCGGCGGCTCGCCGCAGTCCGAAGCCGTGCTCGGCAAGGAAAAGCTGGGCCTCGACCGCGACGTCCACGACCTCAACTTCACCGCCCGCTTCACGCCCGAAGGCAGCGCCTGGTCCACCGTCCACATCTTCGGCTACCGCGAGTTCGACAGCCGTGAAGTGTTCGACGCCGACGGCTCGGCCGCCTGGTTTCTCGAGTTCGCCGAGAATTCGAAAGGCTCCCAGTTCAGCCACGAAAGCCGCGTGAACTACGAGGGCGCGCGCGTCCGCGCCTTCGCCGGCTTCAACTGGTTCTCGGAAGAGGGCACGCAATCCGTCCCCTTCTCCGCCGAGGAAGGCACCTACCTGCAGTGCGTGACAGCGTTGTCGCCGCTGCTGCCGGACCTCATTCCCGGCTTGGGCTGCGTGAACGCGGCAGGGGTCGTGACTGCGGCGCGCGCCACATCGCTCATCAGCGGCGGCGCTGCAACCGCGATCCCCTACCGCTCGCTGTTCCGCAACGGCGGCCGCATCGACTCGACCAGCCTGTTCGCAGACGCCACCTTCGACTTGACCGACCGCATCGAGCTGACCGCCGGCGGCCGCATGCTGTGGGAAATCCGCCGCTCCAGCTATTTCGCAGACCAGCCCGCCTCGGTCATCTCGCGCGCCCCGCTGCTGCCGTTCGCCGGCACCGGCGGCGCCATCTTCACCGCGCGCGACACCAATCGCACCTTCCTGCCGCGCTTCAACGCGCTCGTCCGCTTCACCGACGGCGTCAACGGCTACGCCACCGTCTCCAAGGGCCGCCGCAGCCCGGTGGTGCAGCTGAACGCGCGCAACACGCCGGCCGGCCCCGTCCCCAACCGCACCGACATTCCGGCCGAAACCGTCTGGAACTACGAAGTCGGTGCCAAGGCCAGCCTCGGTGCCTTCAACGGCAGCCTCGGCGTCTATTACCAGACCTACGACAATTTCCAGGTCACCGTGAACGAGGGCGGCCGCCTCGTCACCCGCAACGCCGGCTCGGCGCGCAACGTCGGCGTCGAGGCCGAAGCCAGCTGGCGCCCAAGTCGCGAACTCCTCGTCTTCGGCAACCTCGGCTGGATCGACGCCAAGATCCGCGACGAGCCCGAAAACGGCATCTTCGCCAACAACCGCTTCCGCCTCCAGCCCGAGTGGCAGGCCGCCGGCGGCATCGATGCCCGCGTGCCGCTCGGCGCCGATCTCGAGCTGTTCGCCACCCCCACCATCACCCACCGCAGCCAGATCTTCTTCGAGCTGCCCAACAACCCCGTCATCGCGCAGGGCCCGGTCACGCTCGTCAACCTGCGCGCCGGCCTCGCCGCGCAGGACGGCCGCTGGCAGCTCACCGGCTTTGCCTCCAACCTGTTCGACAAGGACTATATCATCGACGCCGGCAATACCGGCGGCGCCTTCGGCATCCCCACCTTCATCCGCGGCACCCCGCGCCTGTTCGGAATCGAAGCCGCGATTCGCTTCTAGACCGCAATTGGGCCGCCGTTCGTCGACAAACCCCCGGCGTTCGTCGAACCCGATGACAGTCGCCGAAGCCTGAACGCCGCCCGTCGAGCAGCGCGCGACGGCGGCCGCCCCTCCCGCCAAAAGGGCTCCACGGAGCTGCCGGGGCCCTCTCAACCCCCTCTCGAAGTCCCCGGCAGCCTCCAACGATACAACAGGAGACCCGCCATGTTCGCACCCAAGACCCGCACCTTCATGCCGATGGCCCTGCTCGCCGCGGTTGCAATGACCTGCCTCCAGGGCGCTGCCTTTGCAGGAGCTGTCCCCATGGAAGCAAACCACCGCACCGCAATGGTCGACGCCTCGGACCTCAACCTCGCCGACCCCACCCACGTCGCCAAGCTCGATGACCGCATCGAGCGCGCCGCCGACAAGGTCTGCAAGCCGTCCGACTTCCGCGACCTGAAGGGCATGTCGGAGCGCCCTGCCTGCAAGCGCACGGCAATCGCGGCCGCCGCCTCCAAGCGCGACGTCCTCGTCGCCAGGGCCCAGTCCGAACAGCTGGCCGCCCGCCAGGCAGCCGAGCCCAACACCAACTGATCCCCCGCTTTCACCTGTCAGTCCCGCCTGGCCCGTCCCGAAAGGGGCGGGCCATTTTCTTGGGCGCTAGCACCGCACCACACTCGCCCGCACACTCGCCAGATACGTCCGCCCGATCCTCAGCTGCTCGCCCCCCGCCAGCTCGGCCGCCCAGTTGCCCTGCCCGTCGTGCGTCAGCCGCGCGATACGGTCCCGCCGCACGATCGAACTGCGGTGCAGCCTCACGAACATCGCCGGGTCCAGCCGCGCCTCCAGCGCCCCGATCGTCTCGTGGATCAGCCAGCTCCGGTTCCCAGCGTGCAGCCGCATATAGTCGCGCTCGGCCTCGATCCGCTCGATGTCGCAAACGGACACCCGCGCCAGCTCGCCCCGGTTCGGAACCCAGAATTCGCGCGCATAGCTGTCTGTCGTCGCCGCCGGCACGCCGCCTTCGGCCACCAGCTTCTGCCGCTCGGCCACCCGAGCCACCGCCTTTTCCAGCCGCTCGGGCGCCACCGGCTTCAGCAGATAGTCCACCGCCGCCGCATCGAAGGCCGCTACCGCAAACTGGTCGAACGCGGTCACGAACACCACTGCCGGCGCATTCGCCCGCCCCTCCAGCGCATTCGCCACGTCGATCCCGGTCATGCCGGGCATCGCGATATCCAGGAAGATGAGGTCCGGCTCCAGCGCCGCGATCAGCCGCAACGCAGCCGCGCCGTCGGCAGCGGTCCCCACCAGCTGCAACCCCGCCACCCGCGCGCACAGGATCTGCATGCGCTCCACCGCCAGCGGCTCGTCGTCGACAATCAGCGTTTTCAGTGGGGCCATTCGGCCCGAATGCCGCGCCCCGGGGCGCCGATCAAGTCCGGATCAGGTCAGCGCGACCGCACCAGCGGCATGCTCAGCCGCACCAGCCAGCCGCCGATCGTGCCGGATGCCAGCGTGGAGGGCCCGGCTACGCAGCTCGCCGCATCGCCATAGGTCGCGCGCAGCCGGGCCGTCACATTGCCGATGCCCACGCCGCACCCGGCCTCGGACTCGCTCGGCATGGCATCGCCGTCGTCGCGCACGGTCAGTTCCAGCCGTTGCCCGATCGCCTCGGCCGAAATCGTCACCGTCACCGGCCGCTGGCTGCGCGACACGCCATATTTGATCGCATTCTCCACCAGCGGCTGCAGGATGAGCGCCGGCACCAGCGCGTCCGAAAGGCTGTCCGGCACCGCCACCTTCACCACCAGCCGCTCGGGAAAGCGCACCTTCTCGATGTCGAGATAGAGCAGCTGCAACCGCACCTCCTCGCTCAACGGCACATTTTCGCTCGCCTCGCGCGTCAGGCTGGCGCGGAAGAAAGTCGACAGGTTCAGGATCATCTGCTCCGCTTCGTCGGCGCGCGCGCGCATCACCAGCGACGACAGCGAATTCAGCGTGTTGAACAGGAAATGCGGGTTCACCTGGTAGCGCAGCGCGCGCAGCTCGGCCTCCTGCGCCGCGCGGGCATAGAGCGCCGCCTCGCGCTCCACCCGCTGCACCTTCGCCGCATACAACAGCGCCACCCACATCACCGCCCAGGCCGCGATGAAGAAATACCACTCCAGCGCCGAGGCCGTGATCACGGCGAGCGGCGGCTCGTGGTGCTTGTAGTCTGCCTTCTCCGTCGCCCATTCCATAAACTCCTGGATCGGGAAGCCGTAGAAAGCGATGTAGTTGACGGTGGCATAGGCAAAGGCGAGCGGCACCGAGGCGGCAAACGCCACCGTCAGCAGCCGACCGGTTCGGCGGTTCTCGTAGTTCCGCAGCAGCAGGTAGAGAAGCCCGGTCAGCCCCATCGCCACCAGCGTCACGATCGCGCGGCGCAGCAGCATCTCGTGCTGGGCCGGCATGTCCGACACCATCGACCGCGCCGTCGCCAGCACGAAATACACCATCCAGAAGCCGAAGATCGACATGAAAGCCAGCCGCGCGCCCGGCCCGACCTCGGCACTGGTGTCGCCCCGCCCGTCTTCCCGCCCAGGATCGTCTTGCCGAGAATCACGCCGCCGAGAATTGTCCGGCCGGGGCTCGCGCCGAACAGCGTCGCCCCGAAGAGCATCCGGCGTCACTGGCTGAAAAGGCCGATTCATCCCCACACCCTAGCGCCAAGCCGCACCTCACGCGACCACCTTCGTCGACCATCGAACGCCGTTCGTCGAAGGCGTTCATCCACCGTTAACCACGATAATCCGCCTTCCCGCCACCCGGGCGAGCCGCTACCGAAGACCGCCAGCCATGACCATCGAAGCCGACCTCATCCTCGCCCAGCGCCTCGCCGACGCCGCCGCGCAAGCCATCGCCCCCCATTTCCGCACCCAGACGCCCATCGAGCAGAAAGCCGATTTCTCCCCTGTCACCGCCGCCGACCGCGCGTCCGAAAACGCCATGCGCCGCATGCTCGAACGCGACCGCCCCACAGACGGGATCTACGGCGAGGAATATGGCATCACCGCCGGCACCTCGGGCCGCCTCTGGGTCCTCGACCCCATCGACGGCACCCGCGGCTTCATCGCCGGCCGCCCCCTCTATGGCACCCTCATCGCACTCGTCGAAGACGGCAAGCCCATCATCGGCGTCATCGCCAGCCCCCACGCCCAGGACCGCTGGCTCGGCTGCACCGTCGGCAAACCCCAGACCACCCTCAACGGCCGCAAGATCACCACCCGCCCCTGCTCCGACCTCGCCCAAGCCCGCGCCGCCTCCACCCACCCCAACATCTTCTCCGCAGACGGCCACGCCAGCTTCCAACGCATCGGCCGCTCCGTCACGGACATGCTGTTCGGCGGAGACTGCCACAACTACGGCCTCCTCGCTTCAGGCCACCTCGACCTCGTCATGGAAGAAGGCCTGAAACCCTATGACTGGGCAGCATTGGTCCCCATCATCCAGGGCGCCGGCGGCGTCATCACAGACTGGACCGGGCAGCCTCTGGCGCTGAACGCCGAAGGCCGCGTCCTGGCAGCCGGCGATAGGCGAGTTCATTCACAAGCGCTTGAAAGAATATAGGAAGAAGAATGCCTCCGGCGGGCAGGGAAATCATTTCCCTGCACCCTCAAATTCAATCCCTCTCCCCTCGGGGGAGAGGGCGACTCGCGAAGCGAGCGGGGTGAGGGAGCTCGCGCCGAGATAAACCACCCTTGGCAGACCGATTGCCTGCGGTGCCGCCTACGCAGCGCAAATGCACCTGCCCGCTTGCAGCTCGGCCTAAGCCCGCTCTACCTTGTTCCAGTGGCAGCTCGTTACGACACGATCGGGATCGACTATGCCGAGCTTCGGAAGCCGGACCCTCGCATCGCGTCTGCAATCCAGCAGGCGCTCGGGGCCGCTCGCACAGTCCTGAATGTCGGCGCAGGCGCCGGGTCATACGAGCCGATCGACCGGGAGGTGACCGCGGTTGAGCCCTCCATCGAGATGATCCGCCAGCGCAGGCCCGATGCAGCCCCTGTCGTGCAGGCACGTGCTGACGACCTCCCGTTTGACGACAAGGCCTTCGAGGCCGCCATGGCCATCAACACGATCCACCATTGGCCCGACAAGCAAGCAGGATTGCGCGAGGTCCGGCGCGTGACCCGTGGCCGGATCGTGCTGCTGACCTTCGATCCCGCGAACCGTCCCTGGCTCACCGACTATCTTCCCGAACTGACAGCGCTGGACGATATGCACATGCCGAAAATGACCGACTATCCAAAATGGCTCGGCCCGGTGCGCATCGAGCGTCTGCTGGTGCCGCATGATTGCTCGGACGGATTTCTCTATGCCTACTGGCGGCGTCCGGAGGCCTATCTCGATCCCCGAGTTCGATCGGGGAGCTCGTCATTCTGGTTCCTCGACGAGCTTGAAGCTGGATTGGCAAGACTCGCCAGCGATCTTCAATCTGGAGAATGGGAGCGCCGTTACGGTCT
>JAESGX010000334.1_pt1 | contig 20859 bp, 13 predicted proteins | sample 9269801 | NCBI WGS metagenome assembly JAESGX01 (sample SAMN16773122, study PRJNA677054) | algae metagenome | isolation source: Pleurocapsa minor GSE-CHR-MK-17-07R and co-occurring heterotrophs from wet... | place: USA: Lower Calf Creek Falls, Grand Staircase Escalante National Monument, UT ... | reverse complement strand
CGGGCGCGGGTGAGGGGAGGTTTTCTCCTTCTCCCGCAGAGCGGGAGAAGGAGCCCGAAGGGCGGATGAGGGCCGCGCGGCGAAGCCGTGCGGAATGCCCCATACTCTCCGCGTCGATCGCCCGCCCCGCTCACGCGGGGCGCCCTCATCCGGCGCTGCGCGCCACCTTCTCCCGCCCTGCGGGCGGGAGAAGGGAACCGCGATCCTCGCGATCCGCCCCGCCCTCAGTAATCCACCTCGACGCCCACCCCCAGCGCCGACGAGCCGTCGGCGCCGAGCTGGCCCTGGACCTTGAGGTTGTCGGTGATGTCGACCTGCACCTGCAGTCGTGTCGAATCGGCTCTGGCGCCCTGCTGGACGCCGATGAAGACGTTGTCGGTGGCGTAGCCGCCGATCTCCACCGCCGGCTGGTTGTTCGCGTCGGTGACGACGCCGAGCCGGTCGACGCCGAGGCGTGAGCGCAGGCCGGCGAGCAGCCCGCCGCTGCGCGCGCCGGTGAGCGACGAGATCGCGTCCGCGAGCGCGATCGCCTGGCCGGCATTGAGGCCGGCCGACAACTGTCCGAACAAGATCACCGACAGCACCTCGTCCTCCGGCAGAGCCGGCACCGAGGAGAAGCGGATCACCGGGGCGGAGGCGCGCCCGGTGATCGAGATGACGGCGGTGTAGCTGCCCGAGCGTGTCGTCGCCTCGAGGTTGAGGATCGGGTCGAGGGTGTCGGCGAATGAGATCGTGCCCGTCGTGATCGTCAGTCGCTGGCCGATGATGTCGACGACGCCGCGCCGGAGCGTCAGTCCCCCGTTCACCACCGGCGACCTCGTCGTGCCGGTGATGCGGAAGTTGCCGCCGAAGTCGGCGTTGATGCCCGAGCCGCGCACGACGATCTGGTTGATGGCCGACACCGTCAGCTCGAGGCGGGCGTCGAAGGGTGGCGGCGGTGGGGCCGCCCGGCCGGCCGGGCCGCGCGGGTTCGGTTGCGGAAAGAAGGCGGCGCGGTCTGGCGGCACGTTGATGTGCGTCACCGGGATGGTGGTGGCGCTGCCCGGCAGGCGGTCGGGGATCGTCACCTCGACGCGGTCGAGCCGCACCGTGCCGGTGATCACCGGCGCGCGGGCAAGCGGGCCGGTGATCGCCACGTCGACATCGACGATGCCGCGGGCGATCGGCTCGTTGCGGACGACGGCGCGCTGGGTGGCGACGCGCAGGTCGCTCGGGAAGCCGGCGCCGGCATCGAGCCCGACCGAGCCGGTGACCGTCAGCGTGCCGCCGTCGGTGATGCGGCCGGAGAACGAGGCGATGCGGGCGGTGCGGCTGTCGAGGCGGATCTCGCTCGCGATCCCCTCGATGCGGATGTCGTTCGCGATGTCGGCAAACGAGCCGCCGGTCACGCGGACGGTCCCGGTGACGGCCGGGGCGGCCATCGTGCCGGCGATGCGGGCGTCGAGATTGGCGCGCCCGCCGACATCCATCGTCGGCGGCAGGCCGAACAGCTCGATGAGCGCGAGGTCGGTGTTGCCGCGCACGGTGAGGCCGATCTGGCCGGCGCCGAGCGGCACTGCGCCGGCGATCTCGAGCCGCGTCGCTGCGCCGGCGGTGGCGGTGCCGTTGACCGTGATGCGTGTCGGCTCGACCGCGCCGCGCACCTGCGCCGCGACGGGCGGCATCCCGGCCGCCTGCGGCGAGGCGAGGCCGGCAAGTGTCAGGTCGTAGCTGCCGCGCGGCGCCGACGGCGTGCCGTTGATGGTTGCCGTGCCGCTGATTGTGCCGGCGACCGGAAACTCGGCGGCGGCCAGCCGCGCGAGCGTCAGCGGCACCTGCTGCAGTCGCGCCTGCAGCGACAGCGCGTTGGCTGAGACGTTGCCCGTCACCGTCACCGTGCCGCCGCCGCGGGCGGCCAGCGCCGCGTCGAGGCGGACGCCGCCGGCGGCGTCGACGCGCACGCTGGCCGGGCGGGAGAGGGCAATCTCGGCCCCGTTACCGCTCGCCGACGCCCGCGACACCGCGACGTCGATCGCCCCGTCGCTGCTGCGCCGCACGCGCGCGGCGGTCGAGACGGCAAGGCCGTTGACGCGCGCGTCGGCCGTGACGTTGGCGTCGTCCGGCGCGCCGGTGGCGGTCGCCCGCAGCCCGCTGATGGCGGTGCCTGCCGTTACCACTTCGCCGGCGGTGGCGGTGAGGTCGAGGCGGGGTGCCGCCGGTAGGCCGGTGACGGTGCCGTTCACCGACAGGTTCGAGATCGTGGTGCCGGCGACCGCCAGCCGGCGCGAGGCCACCTGGACCCGTGCCGGACTCTGCTGGCCGGAGGGCAAGTCGATGTTCGCCTCGAAGCCGCCGCTGGCGGCGAGGCCCGCGAGGGCGGCGGCTGGGGCGAGGTTGGTCGCGACGACATTGAGCCGGCCGGCCGGCACACCGTCGGTGCCGCGGGTGAGGGCGCCCGAGGCAATCAGGCCGACGAAGGCGAGCCGCTCGATCTCGAGGCGCTCGCCGCCGGCGTCGCGGCCAAAGCGCACCGTGCCGGCGATCGGGTTGCCGCCGGAGGAGCCGGCGAGCACCACCGTCCCCGATTGCGCGCCGGGCTTCGACAGGTCGAGGTCGCCGGTGGCGGTGAAGCCGTCGAGGCGGTTGCCGGCGGCGACGAGCCCATCACCGGCCAGCCGGAAGTCGACGTTGGGCGCCAGCGCATCGCCGGTCGCTGTGGCGGTGAGGCGGGCGGCGCCGGCGAGCGTCGGCGTGATCAGGGCGAGATCGGTGACCGCCACGTCGACGGTCAGGGTGTCGTTGGCCGCCCCCAGCGCGCCCTTGCCGTCGGCGGTGATGACGCCACCGGCGACGCGCAGGCGGTCGATGGTCAGCGTCTCGCCGTCATAGGCGATCGCGGCGGCGACCGTCGGCGTCGGCCCGAGCAGCGCCTCGATTTCCGGCACGCCGGCCGAGAAGCCGGTGGCGCCGCCATCGAGCGCCAGCGTCAGGCGCGAGCCGTCGAGGGCGGCGTCGAGGGTGCCGGCGAGGTCGACGGCGCCGGTGAGCGGCTGGCCGGCGAGGTCGGAGAAGTAGGCGAGGTCGGCGACGCGGATGCGGCCGTCCGCCTTAGCGGTGTCGGCCGTCGTCGTGGCGGCAAAAGTGACGTCGGCGCCGAGACCGGTGAGGGCGACGTCGCGGAGTGCCACGCCGCCGTCGGGGTTGAGCGTCGCCGCACCCGAGAGCCGGGGTGCCGCGGCGGCGTCGACCGGCGTTCCGCCGACCGCGACGCCCGCGGTGGTGACGGTGAAGGTGGCCCCGCGGCCTGCCGTGTCGGCGGCGTCTTCGGCCGGCGCGGTCGAGGCGGCGGCGACGGTGACGCGCTCGGCCGTCAGCCGGTCGGCGCTCGCCACCGCGTCGAGGACGGCGTCGAGGGCGACGTCGGGATCGCCGAGCCGGCCGGTCAGCCGTGCTGTGCCGCGCCCGCCGGCCCAGCTCGTCGCGGCCGGGACAAGGGCGGCGAAGGCGGTTGAGTCCGACAGCGTGATGTCGGCAGTGACGTCGATGGTGTCGGCGCCGGGATTGAGGCTGCCGCGGGCGGCGACGGTGCCGGCGGCGGTGGTGACGGTGGCGGTCTCCAGCGCCACCGTGCCGTCCGGGGCGGCGACGGCCGCAAGCGTCACCTGCACCACGTCGCCGGCGAGCGGCGCGAGGTTCGGCGGCAGCCGATTGGCGGCGGTGAGCGCGAGGTCGGCGGTGACGCGCGTGCCGGCGTCCGACGCGGTAACCGTCGCCGTGCCGCCAAGCACGGGGGTGCCGGCGAGGGCCACGTCGATGCGGCTGTCGAGGTCTTCGGGCGCGCCGGAGCCCTGGTAGCGGACCGTCATCACCTGGCCGTCGGCGAGCCCCGCATAGTCGCGCAGCAGCGCCACGCCGGGCAGGGCCGCGGCCTCGATGCCGGCGATGTCGGCTGTCATGTCGATCGACGGCGTGCCCGGCAGGCCGGCGATGGTGCCGCGCGCCGACAGGCCGGAGATGGTGTTGCCTGCCACCGTCAGGCTCGGGCTCGCGAGCGTGATGCGGGCGACGCCCGGCTGGCCGGCCGGGATCTCGACGGTGGCATCGAGGCCACCGGAGGCGACGAGGCCGGCGAGTGCTGCGGCCGGAGCGAGGTCGGTCGCCGTCAGCGAAAGCTGGCCGGAGGGCACGCCGGCGGCGTCTTGCGCCAGCGTTCCGCTCGCCGTCAGGCCGACGAAATCGAGCCGGTCGATGGCGAGGCTCATGTCCTCGCCGGTGCGGGCGAAACGCACCGTGCCGGTGATCGGCTGGCCGCGCGAGGCGCCGGCGAGCGCGACGGTGCCGGACTGCGTGCCCGCGACCGTGAGGTCGACGTCGCCGGTCGCGGCGAAGTCGTCGAGCGCGTGGCCGGCGGCGACGAGGCCGTCGCCGGTGAGGCGGAAGGCGACGCGCGGTGCCGTCGGATCGCCGGTGGCGGTCGCCTCGAGGCGGGCGGCGCCGGTCAGCGTCGGCGTGACGCGGGAAAGGTCGCTGACGGCGAGGTCGACCATCAGCGCGTCATCGGGGCTGCCGCCGATGCGGCCGCTGCCGTTCGCCGTGACCACGCCGCCGGCGACGTCGAGGCGCTCGATCGACAGGCTCGTTCCGTCATAGGCGATGGCAGCGGAGACGGTGGGCGACGTGCCGATCAGCGCCTCGAGTTCCGGGATGCCGGCCGACAGCGCCTCGGCGCCGCCGTCGAGCGTCACCGCGGCGCGGCTGCCGTCCAGCGCCGCGTCGACCGCGGCCGCCAGGTCGACGCTGCCGGCGAGCGGCACGCCGGCGAGGCCCGAGAGCGCCGCGAGGTCGGCGATGGTGAGGCGCGCATCCGCGTCCACCGCGCCGGCGCTGGTCGTGCCGTCGAGGACGAGGCGGGCGCCGAGCGCGTCGAGCACGACGTCCGAGAAGGCGATGGTGCCATCGGCCGGGAGCCGAACCTCGCCTGAGACGCGGGGTGCGGCGTCAGAGGCGATCGGCGCGCCGTCGAGGCCGACGCCGGCGGTCGCCGCCTCGAAGACGACGGTGCGCTCGGCGCCGCCGATGCCGAGGGTGCCGGCCTGCGGCGCGGTGATGGTGGCGGTCACGTCGACGCGGCCGGCGGTGATGCGACCGAGCGCCGTGACGCCGTCGACGCGGGCGGTGGCGGCGATATCGGGGTCAGCGAGGCGGCCGGTGAGGCGGGCGGTGACCTGGCCGCCGGTCCACGTCGCAGGCAGCTCGAGAAGGCCGGCAAAGGCGGGGGCGGCGGCGATGTCGATCTCGGCGCCGGCGTCGATGGTGTCGGCGCCCGGATCGAGGCGCCCCGTCGCCATCACCGATGCCGCAGCGGCGGAGACGCTGGCACTCTCGATCGCGAGCGCGCCGCCCGGCTCGACGACGACCACCATCGCCGCCTGCACGGCATCGCCGGTGAGCGCGGCATAGTGTGGTGGCAGCACCGGACCGGGCGTCAGATAGAGACCGGTGGTGATGCGGCGACCTTCGGCGATGGTCTCGATCCGGGTGTTGCCGCGGGCGAGCGCGGTGGCGCCGAGCGCCACGTCGAGTGTGCCCGTCCAGTCCGCCAGCGGCCCGTCGCCCTGGTAGCGCAGCGTCAGCGGCTGGTCGCCCGACAGCCCGGCGAGCCGCTGGATGACACCGCCGGGCGGGGCGGTGAGGTCGATCGCGGCGGTGAGGTGGTCGTCCGCCGGCCGGTAGTCGATGTCGACGACGGCGCGGCCGGGAAGGCGGCCCTCCACCGTGGCGTCAAGGTCGATGGTGATCGGCTGCTGCAGCGAGCGCGGCACGGCGAGCGCGCCGTTCGCCGCCACCGTGATCGCCTCGCCGGCCACCGCCGGATCGACCGCCACCCCGGCGACGTCGAGAGCCCGCACCTCGATCGCCACCGGCAGCGGCAGCGGCAGGCCGGACGACGGCTGGTCGGGTGTCGGTTCCGACTGCGGCGCCCGCAGCACCCGCGTCGGTCCGAGCGCCAGCCGGTCGACCGAGACGATGCGGTCGAACAGGGCGGCCGGGCGCCAGTCGAGGGCGAGGCTGTCGATCTCGACGAAGGGGCCGGCCGCGTCGCCGACGGTGACGTCGGCAAAGCGCAGCGCCCCGAGGCCCTCGTCGGAGAAGGCGCCGATCGTCACCGGATAGCCGAACGACGGCGAGAAACGTTCGGCGAGCGCCACCAGCGCCTGGCGGCCGGGCGAGGTGAACAGCGCGAACGCCACGATTGCCGCAATCGTCCCCGTCAGCGTCAGCAGAACGACCGCGACACGCACGGCGATGCGCAATGCCAACGGGCGACGGGGGCGAGGAGGGGGGGGAGGGGGCGGCGGCGTCAAGGCCGGCGCGCCATCGCGCGCGTCCGCCCCTCCGTCAGAAGGATTGGCCAAGGCTGAGATAGAAGGAGACGGGTCCGTCATCCTTCACCTCCTGCAGGGGAAATGCGACATCAAGACGGATCGGACCGATACCGGTGAAATAGCGCAGGCCGATGCCGGCGCCGATCTTCGGCGAATAGGCGAAGTCGGGGAACTCGGAGCGGTAGGCGGCGCCGATGTCGACAAAGGGCACGATGCCGATGGTGTCGGTGACCTTGGCGCGCAGCTCGAGATTGGCGACCGCGATGCTCCGGCCGCCGACGATCTTGCCCTTGCCGTTGCGCGGGCTCACGAACTGGAAGCCGTAGCCGCGGATGGTGCCGCCGCCGCCCGCATAGAAGCGGTTGTTGGCGGGCACGTCCTCGAGGTCCGGCCCGACGATCGAGCCGAGGATGATCTGGCCGGCGGCGACGAAGCGGCGTTCCGCATCGAGCGGGTAATAGGCGGAGGCGGTGATGTTGGCCTGCACCATCGTCGCCGAAGCGCCGATCTGGCCGAACGACGGCTCCAGCCCGACGAGCAGCCGCCAGCCCTCGGTCGGGTCGAGGCGGTTGTCGGTGAAATTGAAGCGGGCGATGGCCGGCAGGCCGATCAGCGCGACCTCGTGATTGCCGAAGGCGTCGTCGATGCGTGAGACGGTGCCGGACAGGCCGAGCGAGTATTCGCGCTCCTCGCCATATTTGCGCAGCACCGAGATGTCGGAATCGAAGCCGGTGCGGGTGTAGGCGTCAGGCGTCTCGCGGACGAGATAGTTGGCGAACACCAGCGTGTCGCGGAAGGTGTAGATCGCCGGCTTCGTGAAGGTGAAGCCGGCCCTGTATTGCAGGTCGTCATAGGCGTTGAGGAACAGCCGCGAGACGCTGCCCTCGACGCGGATCGTCTCGCCATTGCCGAACAGGTTGCGGTGGCCCCACCAGGCCGACAACAGCGCGCCTTCGGTGGTCGACCACGAGGCGGCGGCGCCGACGAAGCGGGGCTTGCGCTCGGTGACCTCGACGATGATCGGGATGGTGCCGTCCGGAGAGATGGCATCGCCGGGCACCACCCGCACGCCATCGAAGGTGCCGAGGTCGCGCAAGTGCTTGGCATATTCCTCGAGCGGGCCGGGCCGGAACGGCTCGCCTTCCTCGAACGGCACCATCCGCTCGATGAAGGCGGGGTTGACGTCCTTGGCGCCGCGCACCTCGATGCGGCCGAAGCGCGCCGGCTCGCCCGCCTCGACGACCCAGGCGACGTCGAGGAGCTTGGTGGCGTGGTCGGCGACGACGTCGCGGTCGACGATGCGGGCGAGCGCGTAGCCGCGGTTCTGCATCGCCGTGAGCAGCCGGCCGTCGGCGGCCCGCACCTCCGTCGACTTCGCCACCGCCCCCTTCACCAGCCCGGTGTCGGCGACGTCGACCATCTGTGGCGCGCCGCCGGGCGCATCCGTCACCGACAGGGCGCCGAAGTGGAAGATCTGGTTCGGCGTCACGGTGACGACGACCTTGATGTCGCCCGCCGCAAAGGCTGCATTGATGGCGATGCGGCTGTCGCGATCGGCCGGCGCGGTGCCGGCGACCTGCATCTCGACGATGCCGGCATAGTAGCCCTCGGCGAAGAGGACGGCGGTCAGGCGGGCGCGCTCCGACAGGGCGGCGCGGAAGATGGTGTCGCCGTCCGGCGCGCCATTCGCCCCGAGCGGCACCAGCGCCGAGGCCTGGCGCAGCGCCGCCTCGAGCTCGGGCGTGCCGCCGGTGACGGTGAACGTCAGGTCGACGCTGCGGCGGGTGGCGGCCTGGCCGTTGCCATTGGTCGCCGTGCTTTCGGCGGGAGCGACGGTGTCAGTGGCGGGGGGCGTGGCGATCGGTGCCGTCGTCTGGGCGCTGGCGGCGGTGAGGGCGGCGACCAAGGCGAGTGCCGAGACGGCGGCGCCAAGGGCGAGCGGGTTCGCCGCGGCAACGGCGTTGCCACGCAAACCCGCGGCCCGATGCCGCTCATCTGGCGCTCCGCCACCCGGTCTCGGGCGGCCACTCGGCTCGACGGTCAACATACCTCCGGTGTGGCCCGCCCCTCGCGAGGCCCGGCGCGCAACCGAGGACTGCGGCGCGCACCGGAGCCCTCGCGCCGGAAACTAGCCGATAGACCATGACGTTGCCGAGTCTCGAATGGAATTGCCGCCTATGCCTAACCAGAGGTGACCGGGCTGCTGCATTGCCGCAACACTCCGGCCGGACGCGGCCGCCGGCCTGGATTCCGGCGGTTCGCGGGGCCGGTGACGCGGCTTGACACCCGCGGTCCGACGATGCGAACCCTGCCCGGGCCGCAGCCGGCGCGACGTTTCCGGCCGTGGCGCCGGACGGAGGCTCGATGGCGACGCAGACCGATCGTGTGTTCAGCCCGCTGGTGCGCAGCGGGCACTGGGGAGGCGCGCTCGCCTTCCTGGTCGCCTATGTCACCGCCGGGCGGCCGGTCTCGCTGCACAGCCGGGTCGGTTATGCCTTGGCCGCTTACGTGATCTGGCGGCTCGTCTGGGGCGCGATCGGCCCGTCACGGTCGCGCTTTACCGAGCTGTTCTCCTCGCCGCGCGCCTATTTCGCCGATCTGATGGGCCTGTTGCGGGCCCGGCCGGTCCACCACACCGGGCTCGGGCCGATCGGCTCCCTGATCGCCGTGTCGATGCTGGTCTCGGTGGTGCTCACCTCGGCCGCCGGCGTCGTCACGCTGGCGCAGCGCCACGGCGAAGGACCGCTGGCGACCTTCCTCGGCACGGTGCCGGAAGCGGCTCCGCAGGCGATGACGCACTATGGCGAGGATGGTGGCACGACGGTCATCCCGCGCACCGACCGCGCCTCGATCGACAACGGCGCGGACCATCCCGACGTCAAGCCGGGGCGCTGGATCAAGCAGTTGCACGGCACGCTGTCGCAACTGGCGCTGTGGCTCGTGATCCTGCATGTCTTGCATGTGCTCTATGCGAGCGTCGTGCGCGGCGAGAACCTGCTCTACGACATGGTGACCGGCAACCGCGCGCCGCGGCCAGAGCCGGTGGTGAGGACCCCGCGGCCCGCCGCCCCCTTGCTCGAGGATGCCGAGGCCCCGGCGCATGCGCCGTCGGCCACCGATCCTCCCGGCGCCCTCGTGCCGCTCCCTCCTGCCGCCTGGCCGGAACCCGAGCCGGATCCGGAGGCCGGAGAGAGAGACGACGACAAATCGCAGAAGAAGCTCCTGAGGAGGGCGGCACGCAAGGAGCGCCGGCGCGAAGGCAGCGCCTGAGGCCGACCGGCGGCGCCACTGGTGCCGCGGCAAGGGGCGGCGACAGGCGAGCCGGGGCGGCGAGGGGCGAGACGTTCGGGCGGCTGCCGCGGGCGGTCGCCACGTCACGAGGAGCCAGGCAAGTGGAATCGCGCCGATGGAACGCCTGATCTTCCGGCTCTTGCCGCGGCTTGCGATGTGGATCCGCCGGCCGCCGTCGCCGCGCAAGATGCTGATCATCGCCGTCGTCGTCGCCGCCGCGCTCGCCATCGCCGGCATCGAGAAATATGTCGGCTGGCCGGACGCGCTCACCGTCGAGCGGCTGCCGCGCAATCCGGTCCCGCAATAGGCTTGGGCCGCGACGGAACAGCGGCCGGGTCTGAACGAAAATGGGCCGCCTCGCGGCGGCCGAAGCTTCAACGAAAATGGGTCTCAACGAAAATGGGCCGCCTCGCGGCGGCCCATGGCTTCAATAGTCGTCGGGGCCGGTCGGCCCCGCTCAGTTCGACAGCGGCTCCACCGCGACGACGAGGATGCGGTCACCCTCGCGGACGATGTCGACGGCCCGCGGCGCGGCGCCGACGGCGCCGGGGACCGACAGGCCGATGCGCTGCGCGGGGGCGAGCGTCGCGGCGACGCGCACCGGCGCGGTGTCGGAAGACGCGCCGAGGGTGGCGACGACCTTCAGGCCTTCGGGCGCCACCGTGTAGTAGGCGACGCCGTGGACGTCGCCGAGGTCGATGCGGTGCGCCGCCGGGGGCGGGTCGCCGGCGAAGGCTGGAGCGATGGTGGCGAGGGCGAAGGGGATGAGGGCGACTGCGCCGAGGAAGGTGCGCATGGTCTTGTCTCCGAGGTGCTGTCCGGCAGCCAAGTGCAGCCGGCAAGCCGGGTCGTCCCGGGAGACCACAAGCTAGTGTCGGGCTTGCTGCATTGCAACACAAAGACTTGTGCATTGCGGGATGGCTGCCATGCGTGCTGCGCAGACGCGTCACCGTACCCCTCGGCCTCTCCGGCCGGAGACGTCGCCGGAAGCGCGATCACGACAAGTCGTTCGCGCCGTCGGTGGGCGACGGTGGTGCGCGGGCTGCGACCCGCATAGCTTGCGCTCCGGCCCCCGGCACGGCGGCGACAAGAGGGATCGGGCGACATGCAGACACAACACAGGACATCGGCGACACGCGTGCTTCGACGGAACCTCGCGGCGGGCCTGGTCGCGGTGGCGATGACGGCGGCGGGTGCAGCACCGGCCGCCGCGGACTTCTGCATCCAGCTGACCGGCGGCTCGTTCAGCGATGATATCGGCTTCTTCCGCTTCAAGGGCAGCATGCCGAGCGACGACGGCGCCATCGAGACGCTGAAGGGCCGCGCTGCCGGCCTCAGCCCGGTGTTCGGCACCGCCGTGGTCGCCGACGACGGCAGCTTCGTGGAGCTCGCCGCCACCTTCTTCATCGACGCCGTGCAGGGCCAGTTCGACATCGCCTTCTCGCCGCCCGATTCGAAGAAGGGCGCCGGCGGCGCGAGCCTCGGCGAGTACGGCCTCGGCGACGCCGTCAAGGCGAAGGTGGTGTCCTGCTCCAAGGAGCCGTGACGTCGGCCGCCGGCCGCCAATGCAAAGCGGCCGCCGAGGGGGTCCCCGGCGGCCGAAGATCGAGCGATCAGCGCGACAGCTTGTCGGCCAGCCACTTGAATGAGGCCGGCGCCCATTCCTTGTAGTATTTGAAGGCGCAGTGGCCGCCATCCGGGTAGATGCGCGCCTCGCGGCCGGTCACCGGGCCGTGCTCTAGCATGTAGTAGATGTTGCCGATCGGGGCGAGGATGTCTTCCTTGCCGTTGATCAGCAGCGTCGGCATGGTGATGCGGTCGACGAGGCCGAGCGACTTCAGCGACCACTTGTGGAAGATCTCGTTCTCCTTCTCCGCCGACCACTTCGGGAAGGCGGGCGGGCTGCCCGGCGGGCCGTAGACGAACAGCGAGCGGCGGCTGCGGCCTTCCACCACCCAGTCCATCTCGGCCGGCGTCAGGTCGTAGCCGAACGGGTGGCCGGCCGAGGCGACGACCGCCTTCATCATCTCGGGATAGGCGCCGGCGAGCTGCAGCACCGAATAGCCGCCGCGGCTGATGCCGAAGGCGCCGATGCGGTTGCCGTCGACCTCCGGCCGCGCCGCCATCCAGTCGACCGCCGCCATCCACGCCTTCACCGAGGCCGGATCCCACGGGAACGGGTTCTCGCCGGTGCCCGGCGCATCCATGACGAGGGCGGCGAGGCCCTCGGCGATGCACATGTCCGAGGCCCAGCCGCGGTCCTCCTTGAAGACGTCCGAGCCGCACATGATCAAGACCGCGCCGACCGGCTTCGAGGCCTTCGGAGCGCGGAAGTGGGCGCGGATCGATTTGCCGTCGCAGGGGATGTCGACCACCTGCACCGGCGGGTCGAGGTGGGCGTTCGCCTTGCGGAAGGCGCGGGCGCAGTCGCCGCTGACCTCGCGCTTCAGCGGCGACAGCTCCCAGGGAAAGCGGGCGATCGCATAGTAGGTCTTGGCGGTGAGGTGCTCTCGGCGCGCCGCCTCGTAGTTCCTGTCGGCTTCGAGCCGGTCGCCGATGTCCTCGTGGCGGCGGCCGGCGGCGCGGAACACCGGAACCCACTTGTCCTCGGTCGAGGCCTCGAGGCTGTCGACGAGGGTCTGCAGCTCGGCATGATCGTCGAGCATCGAGGCCCAGCGGCGGTAAAACCCCTTCGGGGTGACGAAGAACGGGTTCTCGTCGGACTGGATGGCGCGGCCTTCGGCGGCGGTGGTCATGGGCGCTTCCTCCTGCAGCCGCACCGATGGCGTCGGCCGTCGTTGATCTGCGGCCAAAGAGCCGCAAACGATTGCAGGAAGCGTAGCGGGGGCGCTGCGACGGGGCAATACGCGAAGGGGCGCGGTGTGTACGAAAGAACGTGATTGTCGACCTAGAACACCACTGTCCGGTGGCCGTTCAGGAACACCCGGCGCTCGATGAGCTTGCGCAGGGCGCGGGCCAGCACCTGGGATTCGACGTCGCGGCCCTGTTCCACCATCGCCTCGGCGTCGAAGGTATGGTCGACCGGCGCGACCGCCTGGGCGATGATCGGACCCTCGTCGAGGTCGGGGGTGACGAAGTGGGCGGTGGCGCCGACGAGCTTGACGCCGCGCTCGAAGGCCTGGTGATAGGGCTTCGCCCCTTTGAAGCTCGGCAAGAACGAGTGGTGGATGTTGACGACGCGGCCGGGCAGGCGACGGCAGGCGTCGTTCGACAACACCTGCATGTAGCGGGCGAGCACGACGAACTCCGAGCGCGTGTCCTCGATGATCTCGAACAACCGAGCCTCGGCGGTCGCCTTCGTCTCGGCCGTGACGGCCAGGTGCACGAACGGGATGCGCGCCTGCTCGGCCAGCGGCGCGAGCGTCACGTGGTTCGAGACGATCGCCGGCACTTCCATCATCAGGCTGCCGGTACGCTTGCGGTAGAGCAGGTCCTGCAGGCAGTGGTCGAACTTCGACACCAGGATCAGCACGCGCGGCGGGATGCGCGCATCATGCAGCGCCCAATCCATCGCGAACTTCGCGGCGATCGGCGCGAACCTCTCGGCGAAGGCAGAGCGGGTGAAGCCCGGCGAGCGCGGCTCCAGCACGGTGCGCATGAAGAAGACGTTCGTCTCCGGATCGCCGAAATGGTTCGATTCGGTGATGAAGCAATTCGCTTGCGTGAGCGCAGTCGAAACGGCAGCCACGATGCCCACGACGTCGGGGCACGAGATCGTCAGGTAGAAGCGCGGCGCATCGGCCATCGGCGAGGGCTCCGGTCGGACAATCGGCAAGGGGACGTTCAACAAGGGGACGTTCGGCGAGGGCAGGAAACGGATGGCTCAGGCGGCGGGCTCGAGGCGGGCGAGGCCACCCTCCTGCCCCAGCACCGCGAGCACGCTATGGGCGACGTGGTCGGCGAGCGCCGCGTCGCCGACGAGGTGGTAGACGACCGCGCCGCCCGCATCGACGCGCGCCACCGTCGCGGAGACACGCGCGATCTGCGTCTGGGCGATCGACCCGTCGACGAAGCGGGTCGGTCGGAGGTCAACGGCGGCGAGCCGCGAGAACGCCGATTCGAGGGCAGTCACTGGTCCGGAGACGGTCAACCAGTAGAGGCCCGGACCGCGCGGCACCGGGTAGACGCCGGGGGCGAGCGGGCGGCCGAGCCGGCCGGTATCGGGCAGGTGGGCCGATCCGGTCGGATCGAGCAGCACCGCCTCGTTGGAGGCGAGCACCAGCACGATGGCGCCGTCGGCGAGCCGGGTCGCGCGGTTCGGGGTGTGATCGAAGGCGAGACCCTCCGCGGCCAGCCAGTCGAGGCAGGCGCGGCCCTTCACGCCCGCCTTGGGCCTGAGTGACAGGTCGGCGACGGTGAAGACGCCGCCGGTCGTCACGGCAGCCGCTGCGAAGGCCTCGGTTGCGGGCGAGCGGCGGGAAGCGATTGACGCATCGGCGGAGCTCATGGTGTGGGCTCCACTGGTTTGGGCTCCGGCGGTTTCGCCTCCGGTGGGGGCGACTCGGCTGGTTCGGGCTCCAGCCTCGCGCCGTCGGGGTCGTAGGCAGGCATGGCGATCGTCTCGGCGGCGGCGAACGCTCCGTCCGGCAGGCGGATGGAGAACGCCCGGCCGGCCTTCGGCCAGTCGACGGGTAGCGTCGCCAGCCCGACGACGCCGCCGCAGGCGACGGACATCGCGGCCGAGGTGACGCGACCGACGTCGCGGCCGTCCTCGACGATGAGGCAGCTCTCCGGCGGCGGCGGGGCGTTGCGATCGACGAGGCGGAAGCCGAACAGGGTGTGGCGGAGGCCTTCCGTCCTGCGGAAGTCGACCGCCGCCTTGCCCCAGTAGAACGGCTTCTTCTTCGCCACCGCCCACGACAGCCCCGCCTCGTCGGGATGGGTCAGCCCGTCGGTGTCCTGGCCGACGATGACGTGGCCCTTCTCGAGCCGCAGGATGCGCTGCGCCTCGACGCCGGCCGGGCGGATGCCTTCCACGCGGCCGGCGATGATGAGGGCATCCCAGAGCGCCGTGCCCTGGTCGGCCGGTACATGGATCTCCCAGCCGAGCTCGCCGACGAAACCGACGCGCAACAGCCGCGCCGGGATGCCGGCGACGAGGCCTTCGCGGACGCCGAGATGGGGAAAGTTCGCCGGCGAAAGATCGAGGTCGGTGCCCGCCGCCCGCAGCACCCGCCGCGCCCGCGGGCCGGCGAGGCTGACGGCGGCATAGGCGCCGGTCACCGCCGTGATGTCGACGTCGAGGCCCCAGTGGGCGTTCAGCCAGACGAGCAGGCGGTAGGTGGCATCCGACTGGCCGGTCGTGCCGGTGACATAGAAGTGGTCGTCGGCGAGCCGCGCCACCACGCCGTCGTCGCCGACGTTGCCGCCGACATCGAGGAGCAGGGCGTAGCGGCAGCGGCCGATCGGCTGGGCGGTATGGGCACCGGCATAGGCTCGGTCGAGGAAGCGGGCGGCGTCGGGGCCGCGCACCTCGAGCTTGCCGAGGGTGGAGACGTCGATCAGCCCGCACGCGCCGCGCACGGCGGCGACCTCCTCGGCGATGGCCCGGTCGCGATCACGACCGTACCAGGCGGGGCGGTGCCAGAGGCCGGCGACCATCTGCTGGGCGCCGAGGGCCTCGTGGCGGTGGTGCATCGGCGAGGTTCGATGGGCATGGAAGCCTTCGCCGGCAAGCGCCTGGAAACGCTCGCCGGTGAAGGGCGGACGGACGGTCGTCGGCCCGAGCTCCGCCGGGGCCATGCCGCGCTTCCGCGCGAGGATGCGCAGGCCCATCAGCGTCGTCTGGCGACCCTGGCCGGGGCCCATGCCGAGGGTCGACCAGCGCTTCAGAAGCTCGGGGTGGGAGAAGCCGTCCTCGACCGCGTTCTCGACGTCCTCGATGACGAGGTCCTCGTCGGTATCGACGAACGCCTTGCCGGCGGGGTGGCGGACGACGGGGAAGGGATGGGCGGTCCGCGCCGTGACGGGCGGACGGTCCGGTACCGTCATGGCCGCACCGTCACGGACGGTGCCCGTCGATGGCGCCGCTGCGAGGGCGGATTTCGCAGCGATTGCACCGACATGGGCGCCGTCGGCGGTGGCGGTCTGCGGTGCCGTCCGGCCGTCGACCGAACCTGCAAGAAAAATTTGTGATCTCAGATCACTGATCACGAATCCGCGGTCCGGATCGGGGGTCAGCCGGGCGCCGGCGTGGGCGGCGAGCTGGGCCATCGGCGCGGTGCCGCCGGAGACGACGAGGATGTCGCAGGCGATCGGCTCGGTGACGGTGCCGACGGTGGCGCTGGCGTCGAAGCCGCAGAGCCGCACGGCCGACAGCGGCGCGCCGTACAGGCCGCCACCCTGGGAGAGCGCCTCGTAGGGGGCGGTCGAGAAGCGGAACGGCACGCCGGACAAGGTCGCGCGGGCCGTGGCCGTGGCTTCGCCGGCGCTGGCGCGGAGGTCCGCCACCATCTCGACGGCGACGCCGGCGGCGCGCAGGTCGGCGGCGGCCTCCCAGCCCTCGTCGTCGGCGGTGCAGACGACGGCCCGCGTGCCGGTGCGGATGCCGTGGACGTGGAGGAGGCGGCGGACGGTGCCGGCGGTCACCACGCCGGGCAAATCGTTGTTGCGGAAGACGATCGGCTGCTCGGCGACGCCGGTGGCGAGCACCACGGCGGATGAGCGGATCTTGAAAAGCTCGGTGCGCGATTCCGCCGTCAGGAAACCATCGGCGAAGAGGCCCTGCGCGACGGCACCGGAGATGACGCGGATGTTGGCGGCGTCAAGATGAGCGATGTCGGCGGCGAGCGTCGGGAAGGCGTCGGCCGGCATCGCGCGGGCGAAGCCACCGAGCACTGGCTCGGCCTCGACGAGGATCACGTCGGCCCCGTTCGACGCTGCGGCGAGCGCCGCAGCGATGCCAGTGGGGCCTCCGCCGACGATCGCGACATCGCAGAACAGGTGCCGCGTGCGAACCTTGGGCGGCGGGGCCGAGGATGGGTCGATGCGGCCCAGACCCGCACGGGCGCGGATGATCTTCTCGAAGCGCGCCCAGGCGCCGAGCGGGCGGAAGAAGGTGCGGTAGTAGAAGCCGACCGGCAGGAAGCGCGAGAACAGCCCCATCACCGCGCCGCGATCCCGCGCGACCGGCCCGTCGGTGTTCTGCGGGCTGATCGGCGGCAGGCCCTCGACGAGCGGCAGGCGATCGGCCGGCACGTTGGGCTCGGGGCCGACCTGCACCAGCGTGTTAGCGTCGAAGCCGCCGAGCGAGAACAGTCCTCTGGGGCGCCGATACTTGAACGAACGCGAGATCACGCGGACGCCGTTCGCCGCGAGCGCGGTGGCGACGCTGTCGCCGGGATGGCCCTGGTAGGTCTTGCCCTCGAAGCTGAAGGCGATCGTCCGCGCGCGGTCGATGCCGCGGCCGAACGGGGCGGGGAGGCGGGGTTCGCTCACGGCCGGCCTCCGGCGGCGCGGAAGTCAGCCGGCCATAGCGTGCGGATCATCGTGTCGGTGACGGTGTCGCGCTCGGCGACGAACATCGTGCCCGACGGCACGTGCAGCCACCATTCGAGGATGGGACCGGCGGGATTGTCCTCGGCATAGGCGTATTCCGCCCAGGCTTCCGGCGCCGCATCGTCCGCCGGCATCGGCTTCGCCGGCCCGAGACAGGCGAACTCGCCGACGGGTCGGGGACCGTTGAGGGGGCAGGGGATGAGCTTCATGGGGTCGCCACGCGGGACGGAGCAGGGTAGCGGCCGTATCGCGTGGCCGTCGCAGTGAGGGACGGCGCGTGTCGGATTCGCGGCGGCCCCCCCTCCCAGCCCTCCCCCGCGAGGAGGGAGGGTTCGCGTTGAGTACTGGTTGAAAGGAATGCCCCAAGCACGACGGAAACCCTCCCCCCTCGCGGGGGAGGGCTGGGAGGGGGGGCAACACGGCAGAACGTTGCCGAAGCGCGGCGCTTAAGACGCGCCTCCGGCGCGAACTCTTGCGCTGGGTCCCGGCTCGGCGCTCGGCTGCGCCTCGCTGGGCCGGGATGACGGCCGAGTTTGAGAAGGCGCGCCATCCTCAATGCCCCACCGATGCCGCGCCGCGTTCGCCCAACTGGGCGAAGCGGGAGAAGCGGTCGAGGCGGAAGCCTTCGATGAGCGGGTGCGGGGTGCCCGTCGCGATGGTGTGGGCCATCGTCAGGCCGCAGACGGGCGTCGCCTTGAAGCCCCAGGTGCCCCAGCCGGAATCGATGAAGTAGTTCTCGACGGGGGTGAGCCCCATCACCGGCGAGAAGTCCGGCGTCATGTCGGCCATGCCGGCCCACTGGCGCAGCACGCGGGCGTGGCCGAGGAAGGGGAAGAGCTCCAGCATGTCGGCCATCAGCACCTCCTTGAACTCGAAGGTCGAGCGGGAGGAATAGAGCGCGTAGGGGTCGGTGGCGCCGCCCATGACGAACTCGCCGCGCGCCGACTGGCTGATGTAGACGTGCAGCGAACCTGAGACGATGATCGGGTCGAGCACCGGCTTCACCGGCTCCGAGACGCAGGCCTGCAAGGGCACGGTGCGGATCGGCAGCTTCAGGCCGGCCATGCGGGCGACCTCCGAGGAGCGGCCGGCGACGGCCTGCACGACGCGCCCGCAGGCGATGCGGCCGCGGTTCGTCACCACGCCGGTGATGCGGCCATCGGTGATCTCGAGGCTCTGGACCTCGGTGCCCTGGTGGATCTCGACGCCGCGCTGGGCGGCGCCCATGGCGTAGCCCCAGGCGACGGCGTCGTGGCGGGCGATCGAGCCAGGGGCGTGATAGAGGGCGCCGAGGATCGGGTAGCGCTTGTCGCGCGACAGGTCGAGCTGCGGGCAGAGCCGGGCAATCTCATCCGGCCCAACGACTTCCGAGGCGACCTTGAGAGACTTGTTGACCTCGGCGCGCCAGCGCATGGTGCGCATGGCGGCGTCGGTGTGAGCGAGCGTCAGGTGGCCGCGCTCGGACACCATGGTGTTGATGCCGAGGTCGTTCGACAGGCGCCGATAGAGCTGCACGCTCTCGTCATAGAAGGCGACGCCCTCCGGCGTGAGGTAGTTCGAGCGGATGATGGCGGTGTTGCGCGCCGTGTTGCCGCCGGCGAGCCAGCCGCGCTCCAGCACCGCGACATTGGTGATGCCGTGGTCCTTGGCGAGGTAGTAGGCGGTCGCCAGCCCATGGCCGCCGCCGCCGATGACGACGACGTCGTAGGAGGGCTTCAGCGTCGCCGGCGTCGGCGGCAGCACGCGGAAGGGCGTGTGCCGCCTGCCGAGACCGTAGCGGAGGAGGGCGAAGACCATGCGGTTCTCTGACGGGGCGCGGTTGCCGTTGGATCAGCAGTCGAGCGTCGTCTCGCGCTCCCATTGCGTGAGGTGGCGGGTGTAGGAATTCCAGTCGGCGTGGCGGAGCTTCAGGTAGGCCGAGACGAACGGCTCGCCCAGCTGCGCCCGCAGCGCCTTCGCGGCCTCGAGCGCGCGCAGCGCATCCAGCAGATTGAGCGGCAGGGTGCGGACGCGGCGGGCGGGGCGCTGGGTGTACATGTCGATCATCAGCGGCGGGCCCGGATCGCGCTTGGCGGCGACGCCGTCGAGGCCGGCGGCGAGGAGGACGGCTGGCAGCAGATAGGGGTTCACGGCGCCGTCGGCGAGGCGGAACTCGAAGCGGCCGCCGTCGGGGATGCGGATCATGTGCGTGCGGTTGTTGCCGGTCCAAGAGATGGTGTTCGGCGACCAGGTGGCGCCCGAGGTGGTGCGCGGCGCATTGATGCGCTTGTAGGAGTTCACCGTCGGGGCGGCGATGGCGCAGATCGCCTCCGCCGAGTGCAGCACGCCGCCGACGAAATTGCGCGCCGTGTCGGACAGGCCGAGCTCGCCCTTCGGGTCGGCGAAGACGTTCTTCTTGCCCTTCCACAGCGAGACGTGGGCGTGGCAGCCGGTGCCGGTGAGCTCGACGAACGGCTTCGGCATGAAGGTGGCGCGGAAGCCGTGCTTCTCGGCGATCGATTTGGCCATGTACTTGAAGAAGACGTGGCGGTCGGCGGTGACGAGGGCGTCGGCGTAGCCCCAGTTCATCTCGAACTGGCCGTTGGCGTCCTCGTGGTCGTTCTGGTAGGCGCCCCAGCCGAGCGCCAGCATGGCGTCGCAGATCTCGGCGATGACGGCATAGCGGCGCATCAGCGCCGACTGGTCATAGCAGGGCTTCGGCTGGGCGTCGGCCGGATCGGAGATGCCGGTGCCGGCGGCGTCGATCAGGAAGAACTCGCACTCGACGCCGTGCTTCATCGTGAGGCCGAGCTTGGCCGCGGCCTCGATCTGCCGCTTCAGCACCCAGCGCGGCGCCTGCTCGACGGGCTTGCCGTCCATGTAGAGATCCCCGGCGAGCCAGCCGACCTCGGGCTTCCAGGGCAGCTGGATGAGGCTGTCGGGGTCGGGCACGGCGAACAGGTCGGGGTCGGCCGGGCTCATGTCGAGCCAGGTGGCGAATCCGGCGAAGCCCGCACCGGCCTTCGCCATCTCGCCGATCGCCTGGGCCGGGACGAGCTTCGCCCGCAAGCCGCCGAACAGGTCGAGATAGGAGATCAGGAAATATTTGATGCCGCGTTCGGCCGCGGCGGCCTCGAGATCGATGCTCATGCTGCCCCTCTGCCGCGGTTCGCGGTCATTGCACCTGGAAAGTTTTGTCTAGCGGCCGGGCACCCAGTTGGTGCCGGCGAGTGGTACGCCGGCCATGGCGGCGGCCTCGACGGTGAGCGCCACCAGGTCCTCCGGCTCGAGATTGTGGACGTGGCTCTTGCCACAGGCGCGCGCGATCGTCTGCGCCTCGAGCGTCAGGACGGCGAGATAGTTGGCGAGCCGGCGGCCGGCCTTGATCGGATCGAGGCGGCCGGCGAGCACCGGGTCCTGGGTGGTGATGCCGGCGGGGTCGCGGCCCTCGTGCCAGTCGTCATAGGCGCCGGCGACGGTGCCGAGGGCCTCGTACTCGGCCTCGAGCTCCGGCGAATTGTCGCCGAGCGCGATCAGGGCGGCGGTGCCGATCGCCACCGCATCGGCGCCGAGCGCCAGCGCCTTGGCCACGTCGGCACCGTTGCGGATGCCGCCGGAGACGATGAGCTGCACCTTGCGGTGCATGCCGAGCTCCTGCAGCGCCTGCACCGCCGGGCGGATGGCGGCGAGGATCGGGATGCCGACG
>JAESGX010000333.1_pt1 | contig 21084 bp, 23 predicted proteins | sample 9269801 | NCBI WGS metagenome assembly JAESGX01 (sample SAMN16773122, study PRJNA677054) | algae metagenome | isolation source: Pleurocapsa minor GSE-CHR-MK-17-07R and co-occurring heterotrophs from wet... | place: USA: Lower Calf Creek Falls, Grand Staircase Escalante National Monument, UT ... | reverse complement strand
ATTTCTACTTCTTATCTTAGTCTCTATTACCTCTCCTAATAATGTAGCCAAATCTTCTCCAGATTCATTCATGACTTGAGGGTCAATCTGTCGTGCCAATAATTTCTCGATAGTTTCGCGAATACGTCTTCTAGCGTTGACAACAAAGAATCGAGTTGTTTGAAAATAAGCGAAAAATTGAATTAGTGAAGCATTGTTAGAAAAAAGAGACATTAGTTGTCGGAGGAGGTTTTCACCTTCTGTAGCCTCTTGCTCAATTTCCCTTAGTTCCTCGTTCAAACGGTAAACTAAAGCTTGAATTTCTGGCGTAATAGACATTTGTCCTCAAATTTCACAGGTAGCAGAGTATAAGTTTGGCGTGTTTTTTACACATCTATCATTTATCTCTATGTTTTTGCGATAAAATTTAAGAAACGTAGACACGATTTGTAAGTGTACCATTTAACCTACCAATACAAGTTAAAGTTAACCAGTAGCCAGCAGCAAAAGTATGAAAGTTGGCTGGAAACTTCGCGGAGGGTATGGAACTATGCACTTGCAGAACGAAAAGACTGGTTTAAGTCACGTTCCTGTCAAATTAATGCTTGTAGCTTAAAGTCTGAATATATCATTTCAGCCGATACTCCTAGACCAACTTATGCTAATCAGTGTAAAAGTCTAACTCAAGCTAGAAAAGTGAACTCCGACCTGAAAGCAGCCCATTCTCAAATGCTTCAACAAGTTTTGAGAAGGTTAGAAAAAGCGTTTGTCTCCATGTGGGAAACTCAACACGGTTTTCCTCGGTTCAAAAAGCAAGGTCGAATGCGTTCGCTGGTGTTTCCACAACTAGGCAAAAATCCTGTAGATGGAAACAAGATTAAGCTTCCAGGTATCGGTCAGGTAAAAATGAGATTATCTAGGCAAATACCAGATAACTTCACTATTAAACAAGCACAAGTAGTTAAAAAAGCTTCAGGATGGTACGTAACGCTAACACTTCAGTTAGATGTAGAAGTACCCTCTCCGCAACCTCATGGTGAAGCTTTAGGCATCGATTTAGGGCTAACTAGCTTTATTGCTGTCAGTTCTGGCGAATTAGTAACTAGACCACGATTTTATGTTGACCTCCAACGCAAGCTGAAATTGCTGCAAAAGAGAGTGAGTAGAAAAGTTAAAGGTTCTAATAACTGGAAACAAGCAGTAGCTAGAGTATCAAAGCTCCATGAAAAGATAGCCAACACTCGGCGCGACTTCCACTTCAAATTAGCTCACAGACTATGTGACCAAGCAGGAATGATTTTTGCTGAAGATTTGGGTTGTAAAGCATTAGCTAAATCTATGCTCGCCAAACATTGTCTGGATGCTGGCTGGGGTCAATTTCTCAACATCTTAGAATGGGTTGCACAAAAGCGAGATGTATTTTTTGCCAAGGTAGATAAAAATGGGACTTCTCAATTTTGCCCTGCCTGTGGAACGCACACTGGCAAGAAAGATTTAAGCGTCCGAGTACACGAATGCAGGTGTGGTTATCGAACAAATAGAGATGTAGCTGCTGCACAAATAGTTATGCAGCGAGGACTTGCAGCCGTAGGGCATACGGTGAAGATGCTTTCTGAGGGGAAGGTCGTCGGACTCCCTGCGATGAAAGAATCCTATAGCTTTTAGCTATTGGGAATGTCAATCAAAGAAGTACGTTCTCAATTGGGCGTTCCCGTGCGCCAAGCTCAACTGAAGTCCTTATTAAGAGTCTTTATCCCCGACTATAACCAGACAGTGAATGGTACACCCATAGTCAATTGGCGTATTTTTCAGGAAATAAATCATCAGTTTCTACCTAACTGTGCAGACAAATTAAACCGCGATCCTTCTTTTACCGAAGCGCGATCTATGCTTTACCGTCAAATCATTAGAGTCAGACAAAATCAACAACAAATATATCCAGAATTAAATCGTCTCCTCGAACTATACGCTCAAGAATATGGTTTGGCAGCTAATGAAGCTAGAAAAGCCTTTGAAGCAGCAGTTGAACGACGAATGCTGTTAAATTGCCGTTGTAGTTGCTCCAGTTGTTTAGATGATCGCAATAGCGATATTGAATCTCCAGGGTTGAGTCGCAACTTGCTCAATCGACCATTACTAACTGAATGGTTAAACCAAGTACGGACTCCTCAAACTCTAGCTGTTACTGAAAAAGAAGATGCGGTTTCAATCTGCGACCGAATCAGACTGTTATTAGAAGATGGATATCAAGTAATTTATTTAAGAGTTTCAAGCGATCGCCTTGACTCTCTGTGTTCGACTATTAGCTATATCAGTGACGCAGGAATTGATACTGATGTGGGCATGGTTTATCCCATGATTACTGACATACAAACCATTTATTCTAATGACCTAAAATTCACTGAACCTCCAGTCATTGAAGTAACCGTTCGTCCCATACAATAAAGTTTTTCAGATGGCAAAACAATCAACTAAATTACCCAGTGGTCAAGCAACCTTATATAACTTTTTGCTCAACGAGGTTTTAGCCTCTCAGTTAGGCAGTAGTGATACTTTCCTAATTGTTGCTCCTTGGGTCACAAATTTCCCCTTAAATAATCCCTATTACGTTTCTTTTCAGGAAGTTGTCGAAACTAAGCAGGAAACGCTTCATTTATTTGATATTCTGCATCAAGGCGGAAATAGAAGGTTCGTGCGACGAAGTGCAGCCTGTGGCTAAAACCCTTGTTGAATATGCTTTCTAGCACCACAATCACTCGGACTAACTCAACCCTATTTTTCGACTAATTGATAAGTTTTCCAAATGTATATCTTTAAAGACATTTGACAGGTAGTTTTAAATCTGCACAAATGTGTGAACTTTGAATTGAATCGCTACCAATTCTCCTATGCTGAATTTCAGCAACGACTAGGAGACAAATGGTTAAAACAAATTGGAATATAGAAGAGCTGATCGAAAATTGGACGCTATTACCTCAAGAGTTAGAACTGGCAAAGAAAAAAGTAGGCGGTAATCAGATCGGTTTTGCACTTCTACTCAAGTATTTTCAACTATTCACCTGTTTTCCTGAAGATAAATCCTCCATCTCCCAAGTTGTTATCTCCTACATTGCATCTCAGGTAAATCTCCCAGAAAGTTCTTACCTTGATTACAATTGGCAAGGGCGTTCGGCAAAAGTCTATCGGGTTGAAATTCGTGATTTGTTTAATTTTAGAGTAGCTTCAATCCAAGACTCAGAAGAGATGGCAACTTGGCTAATTGACGAAATATTAGCCGACGAGCAAAAGAATGAAGCCATTACAGAACTTGTATATCAAAGGTTCAGAGAATTACAGTTAGAACCACCAACAAAACTTCAAGTGGAACGCTTAATCAGGAGCGCAGTTGCTAAATACGAAGCTGTTTTTTGCCAACAAATTCTAGATGAACTTACTCCAGAGATGACCGAACAAATTAATGTTCTCCTGTCTACTGAAGAAACAGAAGAGCTAGAAAATGAGCAATCGACAGTCAAACTCAAAATGTCAGACTTTGCCTTTCTTAAAACTGACCCTGGCGCAGTGGGGTTAGACAGTTTTCTGACTGAAATAGAAAAGCTGAAACGCATTCTTGCTGTTGGTTTGCCAATTAACTTATTTGAAGGCAGATCGTCCAAACTGGTCAAGACTTATCGTCATCGAACAGCTACGGAAACTCCTTATCTTCTCAGACAACACAAAGATGCCATTCGCTACACCTTAATGGCAGCCTTTTGTATCCAACGTAGTCAAGAGATTACCGATAACCTTATTGAGATACTGACGACTATAATCAAACGCATTGATAACCGAGCCGAAAAACGCATCAATCAGGAATTAATCGACGAGTTCAAAAAGGTTTCAGGCAAGACAGGCTTACTGTATCGTATTGCTGAAGTAGCCATCGCCGAACCAAGGGGAGTTATCGAACAAGTAATCTTTCCAGTGGTATCTCTCAAGACTCTCAAGGACTTAGTTGCAGAATATAAAGGGACGGGTCTGGCGTATAAACGCAGGGTTCACAACGTTATGCGAGCATCTTTTGCCAATCATTACCGCAGGATGATTCCCCAACTACTAGAGTTACTAGAATTTCGCTCTAATAATGACCTGCATCGTCCTGTGATTGAAGCCTTAGAGTTATTGAAGAAATATGCCCACAGCAAAGCTAGATATTATGACTCGACAGAAGAGATACCCATTGATGGTGTTCTCAAGAGTAACGCAAAAGAGATTTTACTAGAAACTGATAGTGATGGGAATGAGCGTATTAACCGCATCAACTATGAAATAAGCGTTCTTACAGCTCTGAGCGAAAGACTGTGCTGTAAAGAAATTTGGGTAGTTGGAGCTAACCGCTATCGCAATCCTGACGATGATTTACCGACTGATTTTGAAACCAAGCGTCAGGTTTACTATCAGGCTCTAACTCTCCCTGAAAATGTAGAAACTTTTATCTCTGATTTACAGCAACAAATGCAGGAGGGATTAGAGAAACTAGATAAAGGAATGCCCAAGAACCAGGGTGTGGCTATAGGGGGTAAGGGAAATAAAGGTTTAATTAAACTCAGCCCTTTTGATGCTGCACCAGATCCAATTAATCTCAGACAATTGAAAGGGGAAATCAATCGTCTCTGGCATAAAACCAGCCTCTTGGACATTCTCAAAGAGACTGACTTAAGAGTGGATTTTACCCGTAAGTTTAAGAGTATGGGGACTAGAGAAATACTAGACAGAGACACTTTACAGAAGCGATTGTTAATCTGTTTGTTTGGCATGGGGACGAATACAGGGCTAAAACGCATTAACACTGGAATAGATGGCGAAAATTATCAGGATTTAATTTATGTACGCCGTAGATACATCCACAAAGACCAATTACGCAGTGCTATCGCAGAGATAGTCAATGCTACCTTTGAGATTCGTTTGCCTCATATCTGGGGAGAAGGGACTACTACCTGTGCCAGTGACAGCAAACATTTTGGTGCTTGGTCACAAAATTTGATGACCCAGTATCATCTGCGTTATGGAGGACGGGGAGTAATGATTTACTGGCACGTGGAGAAGAATTCTACCTGTATTTATTCCCAACTCAAAACTTGTTCTTCATCAGAGGTGTCAGCCATGATTAACGGGGTTTTGAAGCACTGTACTAGTATGGAGGTGAAGAAAAATTATGTTGATAGTCACGGTCAAAGCGAAGTCGCTTTTGCCTTTACTCATCTGTTGGGATTTCAGTTAATGCCCAGGCTCAAAAGAATTAAGGTACAGAAGCTCTATCGACCTCATGCTGGTCAAAAAAGTGCTTATCCTAATCTAGAACCCGTGATGACTCGTCCGATTAATTGGGATTTGATACGCCAGCAATACGACCAGATGATCAAATATGCCACTGCTTTGAGGTTGGGGACGGCAGAAACCGAAGCTATCTTAAAACGTTTCAGTAAAAATCCGTTTAAACATCCTACCTATCTAGCTTTGATGGAACTAGGCAGAGCGATTAAGACCATTTTCTTGTGTCAGTATCTTGATTCAGAAGCTATCCGAAGGGAGATTAATGAGGGGTTGAATGTGGTAGAAAGATGGAATGGAGTTAATGAATTTATCTTCTACGGTAAGGGCGGAGAGTTTGCTTCAAATCGCTTGGAGAGTCAGGAGTTATCGGTGTTGTCTTTGCACCTATTACAAATTTGTCTGGTATATGTGAACACCTTGATGATTCAGAGTGTATTGGTGCAGGAGCATTGGCAGAAAAGACTGACGACAAGAGATTTACAAGCGATTACCCCTTTGATATTTGGTCATGTTAATCCCTATGGGTTGTTTAAGTTGGATATGAAGGAAAGGATAGAGAGGTTATCGCAACCATTAGTGGCTTAATTGGTTTTAAATCGATGTATGACTTAATCCATCCAAAAATTTTCAAACCTTTGAGGGGACATCTGAGTATAGCGAACCGTATGGTGAATGTTTTTATGTCCCAAATAATCCTGAATTGCTCTGGTATCGTGACCTTGAGCAGCAAGATAATAACCGCACGCATGGCGAAGCTGATGAGGATGAACCTCAAAGGGAATACCCGCACTTTTTCCTGCCCTAGCTACAATGTGGCGGATAGAACGAGTTGAGAGGGGAGCTTGGCGTTCGGAAACAAATACATAACTCGTATCGGCATAATCTCTTTGAATTTGGCGTAAAGCTCTTATTTCGGGAGAACGCAAGGGATGAATGCTATCGTGGCCGTGTTTGACTCGATGGACTTCAATGTAACCATCTGCAAAATCTATTTGCGTCCATTTGAGTGCTACTAATTCTGCCGTTCTTAATCCATGACGGAACATTAGTAAAATAATTGCTCCATCCCTGACACCGTGACGACCTACTTTTTTGGCAGCAAGGATCATGGCTTTAATTTCATCAGTACGCAGATATTCTCTTTCTCTGGTCGATGGTTTTTTCGGTGGGGGAGAAGGAGACGAAAATAACTTTGCCTTCAAGGAAACTTGGGCGGTTATTTGTAGCATGGGTCAAGTCCTCTGAGGGACGTTTATATTCTCATGATACATTGCCTAGAAGGAGACAAACTAGGCAATGTGCGCGATTTGTATTTCTTATCATTTAGACCAAAAAATGGTATAAAAAATCACAAATAATTGGAGGCTGCACTTCGTCGCACGAACCTTCTATTTCCGCCATCAAATAGCAACTAATGGCACTGATGTAAAAATTACTGTAGGTTCAGATTCGCGCTATCATTCCCCCTTAAAACAACTTGGTCAGCAAAATATCCGTATCCAAACCAAGGTACTTCCCGAACTTCATGCTAAAGCTTATGTTGGAAATTATGGTGCTATTGATGGTTCTCTAAACCTTACTAATAATGGAGTTCACAAAAATCTTGAGTTATTTACTTACTATCACGATGAGCTAAATAGAGCCAGACTCCGACAAATTTGTCTACAGCATTTTGAACAGGGAGAGCAACTTTAATGCAGTATGAAATTGAAACTAAGTTGGGAGGAACTGACCAAGTTGGACTACGTCTCAAATGTGGTGAAGCTCAAGCTGAAAATATCTACTTAAAACTTCGTCAACAAGAGTTAAGGCTCAGTCATCCGATGACTTCAAATCATTCAGGATACGATTATTTTCTCTACGTTACTGCGACAGAATTTCAGCTACGTCAAATGATGTCTCAAATTCAAACTTCTTTCAATCCAGATATTGCTATAGCTCCAACTCAAACCAGAGCAGCAGCGACACAAAACTTTCAGGCGTGGCAAACTCATTTTCGCAAAGCAGTCAAAACGCTCAACAAGGAATCACCGCGTCCCACAAGTTCAACTCAAGAAATTGACCAAAAGCGTCTTGTTAGCAAAATAGCTGATGGACAAACTACAGAAGTAGAAGGACGACTATTACAACAAGCTAACCTGAATGATAGCAATGCGTTACGGACACTAATTGCCCTGTATACTCAAACCGAACAACATGAACAGATAGTAGCACTTTACAAAACCAAACGCTCTAACATTATGGCTCTCCCCGTCTCTGGACGTTTAGTAGAACAGTTAGTATCGGCTCATATTCAATATTCTCAACAAACCAACATCCGCAATTTTTTTGATTCCGCAAAACAAATTGCTCAGGATTTTCTTCCCGAATTAGAACGGCTTCGTCAAGCCAATGATGTTCGCCAGCTTCTAAATCAATCAATTAACGCTGAAGAAACTCCTCCAAATGCTACTGGAGTAACTCTCAGCGAACAATTAGCACAACTGTTAGAAATCGAGCCAGGAGAGCGAAGTAATCAACTTGAGTCTCTTCGTAGTAAATATCCTAAAGCCACTAATGTGCTGCTCGCTTTAGCTAAATCCTATACTGCTATTGATCGCACTGAAGATGCTCTATTAATTTATCAATCGATTCCTGAAAAAACTGAAGAAATTAAAAAATATCATAGCTCGCTATTGCTCGATAGTCGACGGTTTGAGGAAGTTTTACACTTATTACCCGACGAATCTAACGATGAGCTTTCACCTATTTTATCAGGACTGCGGGGAGTTGCTCTTTATTACTTGGGACAAAAAGCACTCGCTCGCGAACATTTAGAAACAGCGTGGCACGCAGAAGAGCGCAATGTTCAAATTCTTCTGCCTTTGGGAAGACTTTGGGCAGAATTCGGCGATCCTTTACAAGCAGGTATGGTGTATCAGATTCTACAGGAAACTGCGGAAGATAGGTTTGAGCTAGAAGACCTAGCACTGATGGCAAGAATAGCCAATTTAGGAGGTTTTGGTGATATCGCCGAAAAGCAAACTGTGGAATATTATGAAAGATTTGTTGCTCAAGCTGGAGTAAATCTTACGAACTTTTCAAAAGCCAAGGAAATGTTAAGCGATCGTCTAGCGCTTTGGATTTCTACATTAGAAATTGAGGGGATTCTCAACGCCTACGGCGATCTACTAGATTGGTTAGCATCTGTTAGACAGTTTGAAGATTTAGAAACAGAACTAGCTAAACTTCGCGAACTAGTAGCACGACAAAGTATAAATCGTCAGCAACAGTTTGAACTGCTTGAAATTATCGAACCCTACATAGATGCCGTACCCCAGTTGTCTGGAAGTTTAGCCAATGATTATTCAACAATAGCGATCGCCGAAATTGACTCACAAATTCGTCAAGCACAATCTGAAGCCCCATTTTTTGAGGATTTAAAACGCGCACTCTTTAATCTAGATAAGGAGCTACTTCAGGAAATCGTCGAATACCAACAACAGAAATGTGCTGAGGCTCAAGAACTAGGAATACAAATTGTTTTAAAAGAATCTAGCACTAAAGAGGCTAGCGATTTGTCCTCGTTAAATTTAGCATTAGTAGGTGGACATGAAGCTACTCGCAGAGCAGTTATACGAGAATTACAAGAAAATTATCAATTGAAATCTTGTGCTGAAGTTGCACCTTCGGATGAGGCTTATATAAATCGTAATAATGTGCAAACTAGAATCAATAATTGCGATCTAGTAGCCATGATTACGGGATATATGGGTCACGATTTGAGCAAAATTGTATCAGAATTAAACAAAGACGATGCTTTAGTTGGTGAAGTCCTGCCGCTTTCTTGTCGAGGAAAAAGTGGTGTAGTTCGAGAAATTCTTAGCTGGTGGGAAAAGCAACATTTGAAAAACTAATGCGACAGGGCGATCGCTCCACAACAAAAAACTCAACTACTGCATGAGCAAATGGGGTTTACTATTAATCTATATGACTATTGATCGTTACCCTTGGAAGATTATTGGGCAGCTTCTTCGCCTAAAAGATTTACTTTCACTACTTTATTTTTTTCTGATCTTGGACGTAATGGTGTTGCTATGCCTAAAATTCCCGAATGCGATCGCAGTAATCGCCTTTTTTTATAGTCAAAAGGTTGTCTCGCTAATCGCTCGATTTATTTCGGCTTGCCTCCACAAGATGAAAATTTTAGCACAACCTTTCCCGACAGTTGACCTGCCTCCGATTACCATTCTGTGTTGTGCTTTTCGGCGCTTATCTTGGGTGTCGGCAAGCCTAGATGGGGTTGATCTACTTCCCCGAAAAGCGATCGCGGGGAGAGAAGAGAAAAGAGAGAGAGGATGGGTGGGGTGTTTCCTCCTGTCGTCCGAACCGTCTGCGCTTCGTTGCGGGGTTGGGTCGGTCTGGTTGGTCGGTTCGGGCGTGGGGTTTGCCCCTCCTCGGTAGCTTGCCCCTGCTGTTTTTCCCGTTCCTGCTCGTTGGGTTGCCCTAAAGGACTAACTTCGTGTCGCGCCCCTGGCGGCTGGTGTTCCCTCGGTTGCTCTGTGGGGTTTTCGTATTCCTCGCTTGCTCGGTTGCTGGCTGCCAGGTTGCCTCTCGCCTTTCCTCGCGGTCTGTTTCTTTCCCTTTGTTCTTTTATGATTATATCATGACGACACGCTATAAACAAGGATTTTCAGCATTTTTTTTCTGTTCTTGAGGAGAGATATTTTCTTTTTCTGATTCCACAATCAAAGCGATCGCCTGACGTACTTCCTCTTGCCAATCGGGAACTTGCTTTATCTGTTTATAGAGAGATGGGGGTAATCTCAAAGTCATCTTTGCCGAACATGGTTCATCCCATTCGTATTTTTGCTTAAAGCTATATTTAGCAATTTCTGGATTTCCCCCTGGTCGCGACATCTCCTTTATCTCCTCATATTTGTTTTTACTATAGCATGAGGACATACTATAAAATTATATTACAATCTCTTGTATATAGTGTGACGACACGCTATAGTGAACTTAGTTAAATTAAAAAGCCGAGGTAGAAACCGACCAAAGTATCAAACCTCGGCTCAACCCAAACGGCGGCTTTTGAGTGGGAAGCTTCCCACTCAAAACGCGCCTTATTAATAGGTAATTATCATGTTAAACCAAGAGTTAAAAGTTTCACCACACGGTAGTTTTAAAGTTTCTCTACTTTGTAAAAGTATTGCTATCTGCGAAGCAGTAAAAGGCGATCGCTATAACTGGGACAATGCCACCCAAACAGAACCAGCTTTTCTAGTTTATTTAGGCTGTAACGAGGCTGAAATATCTGGATACCTAAAAACTATTAATACTTTTTATCGCTGTTCTTGGAGCGAGATTAGAAAACCTAAATATCTATCAGAATTTGAAGCAGAAATCAAAATTCGTGGAATGCAACGCTATGCAGATTCCTACGCTTTTGGGTTGGATTATTTGGTCGAATCTGAAACAGCCAAACATATCGGCTGTGACTCGGACGAGTACAACTATTACACCACAGGCTACCAACCACGCTGGTAAGCATCCAACAGTAACCAGTGAATAACGCTGGTTACTTTCTTTCAATGATTAAAGTTTCAAGAGTTTTCAAAATGAATATTCGATCTAAATCCTTCCAGAATTGGTTTAAAACCAACCTAAAAGAACACGCAGAAGATATCGCTTTACATGGGGCTGACGCGGGATACCCATATATTACCTACACCGCCCATACCGTCAAAATTTTTGATAAATTTGCTGACGAAATTTGGGACATGGCGGTAGAAGATGCCGAAGATCTAGGCTACAAAAACGTAGCTGCAATGCTTGCCGAGTTTGGACGTAGCGATATGCTCTCTAGCATTGACTCTTTTAAAAACCTCATGGTTTGGTATGCCTGCGAAAAATTAGCCCAGCGACTAGCCGACGGTAACTAATTAAAAATCTAGGTGTGGTCAAGTTTTGACTGCACCCATCATTATTAAATTCTCTTCACACTAATTCATCATGACTCAGAAAACAAATCAGTACACCATTTCTCTATCTGATTGCCTTGAAGACATCGCCGAAAATTTCATCTATGCAGAAAATGAATACAGCCACGTTCCCTCATTCGTCTTAGTTCCCCTCATGTTTGAAGCTGTAAACGATTTGATAGATGAATTCTCAACTAATCCAGAGAAATATATTAGTAATGCCCTGCGTCAAAAGATTGATGAAGTTGTTGCCGAATATCTAGCAACAGCAGAGGTATTTTAATCATGTTTACCAAAGCAACTAAGGAAAAAATCAAAGTCAGACTAGCTCTCAGTGGTGCTAGTGGCAGTGGCAAAACCTATTCGGCACTGGCGATCGCTTCTCATTTAGCTACTCCAGTTGCCCTGATTGATACTGAACGAGGTAGTAGTAAAAAATACGCCAATAAGTTTGATTTTGATGTTTGCGAACTTAATGATTTTCATCCCAGCCGTTACATTGAAGCGATACAGACAGCCGAACAAGCTGGTTACGGCACTATCATTGTTGATTCCCTGTCTCATGCGTGGTACTGGGAATTAGATACAGCAGCAAGTCAACGCAATAGCTTTACAGGCTGGAAAAACGTCAGACCTCTAGAGCGAAAGTTGATTGACGCTATTATCGGCTGTCGCGCCCATGTCATTGCTACGATGCGGACTAAAACCGAGTGGGTAGTTGAGAAAAATGAACAAGGTAAAGTCGAACCTCGGAAAATCGGTACAACTCCAGTACAAACTTCTTCTATTGAATATGAATTTGATCTTGCTGGAGAAATAAGCCAGCAGCACATTCTAACAGTAACCAAATCTCGCTGTTCGGAGCTTACTGATAAAACCTTTCTCAACCCAGGTAGAGAAATGGCGGTAACTCTCAATGAATGGATTGGGCAACCTTGGAAAAATTGGAGTTCATCAGATGATGCCATTAACTGGGCTGAAAAACAATTGCCCGACATCCAACGCGATCGCCTAAAAACTGAATTTGAATCTCTAGAGAGTAATAACGGAAAAAAAGCTCTAGCTTGGGTTGAATATGTCGAGCGACAAACGCAAAATTACTAAATAAATCACCTTAATGAATTACGTACAATTAGGATAAAGAACTGGCACGATTTATAGTCATGACTAGCATTAGAGAAGAACTAGACCGCAAACTAAATAACTTATCTCCCGAACAACTAGATTCAGTTCGTCAATTTGTGAAATCCCTCGAACATCAACCACTGCCAACAGATCCAGATTATCCTCTAACCAACGAAGATATAGACAGAATTGTCGAATCCTATCGTCAGCAAAATAAACCTTTACCAATCGGTTTAGCCAAGGGAGAGTTTACTGTCGGAGATGATTTTAACGATCCTTTGCCCGATGAAATTTTAGATTTGTTCAATAATCCTGCATGAAGTTACTGTTAGATACTCATATTTTTCTATGGTTAATCGATGACGATAAACGTTTGTCCGCTCAATATCGGCAAGCAATTCAAAATCCTAACAATGAGAAATTTTTAAGTGTTGTCTCGATTTGGGAATGTGTCATCAAATATCAGATCGGTAAACTAGATTTTTCTAGTTCACCAGAAACCTATCTACCAAAGGAAAGGAGAAAACACCTGATTAAAACCTTGACTGTAGATGAAAATAGTATTGCTCAGTTAATTAAGCTTCCCCTGCTTCATAAAGACCCCTTTGACCGCCTCATCATGGCTCAAGCTCTACAACACAATCTGATAATTATGACTGAAGATAAATTGATACTCGCTTATCCAAACATTCAATTATTACCAACATCTAGTCTATAAGTCGTTATTTGTAACTCAACCACTTACATTGAGTTAAAAGTCAAGTTAGTATATTTAAATACCAACTAAAATGAAAAGAATCTATGACAACAGGAAATAACCACCGATATCGTTCTACAATTCTCTTATCTAAGCCAAAAAACTAGAAAGCAGTTGCCCATACTCACCAAAGTAAACAACTGCTCTCAAAATGCAAACCCCGATTTCTCTATAGATAGAGATGACGGAATCATCACGTATCAAGTACGTACATACAATGATTATAACAGAAAATCTTCAACGTGTAACCGCACAAACTCCCTGTCCTCATTGTGGGAAACCTGACTGGTGTTATTTCTTAGGGGTTCTCTCAGTTTGTAATCGAGATTATAGTGAAGCTGCCCCTGGTTGGAGACTCACATCTAAGCGAGATAGCCAAGGAGGTCGTTTTTTTGCTCCTATAGAGCAGCAGCAAAAAGCTATCAGACCAGCCCAAAAAAGAATTTGGGAGTACCCAGACCGTGAAGGGAATCCTTTTGTCCGTATTATCCGTATCGATGATGGTAGGGGAGGTAAGCCCAAACGCTGGCAAGAGCATTGGAACGGCAAAGTCTGGGTCAAAGGATTAAAAGGTATTAAGCGAGAAGATATTCCTGTATATCGTTACGCAGAAATTAAAGAAGCGATCGCCGAAGGCAAAACCATCTTTATTGTCGAGGGCGAGTCCTGTGCTGATGCTATGTGGTCGATCGGTTTACCAGCTACGACCAATATTGGCGGTTCTGGCAAGTGGCAACCGTCGGATACAGTAGATTTAGTGGGCATGGCAAGAACAGTCCTCTGTCCCGACAGGGATAAACCAGGTGTTAAACACATGGAAACCGTTGCCGAAAAATTCCCTGAAGCTCAATGGCTCTATGCCTTCCCCTATTCTCCACTTTGGAAAAAACTACCCCAATCTCAGGGAGTCGATGTAGCTGACTGGATTGCCGATTATAAATTATCCGCCCAGCGAGTTGCTTATCATATTGGGGCAAAGGGAAATATAATTCAGAGGGAAGTATCAAAAGATATAACCTTTTCTCAAATGTGCGCCCAATTTGATGAACTCAACGCCATTCCCTGCCCTGGCGAACGCAAATGGATGTTATACAAATTAGCCAGAGAACACAAAGTATCCGTTGCTCAAATTATGGATGCCTATGAAGCTGCCCTGACAAATCAACCCACTTTTGACGGGGTAGGGGTAAAAGATTTATTGACTAAAACTCCTGAACGTTTTGACTGGTTAGTAGCTGCCTTAATGCCAATGGCAACCACTGCCCTACTCTATGCCGAAGCGGGAACAGGCAAAACTCTGTTGGTTAACAGCATCATTAAAGCTGTAGCTGGCGGTCAAGATTGGAATGGCTATCCTACTAAGCACGGAAAAGTTCTCTATATCCAAACTGACGAACCAGAAGTCAACACCGCCCATAACCTCAAAGAAGCTGGGTTTGAATCTATCCCCAACGAAAACCTCACCATTTACTTCAAGTGGCAGTTTAGCCAAATGGCAAAGTTAAAAGAAACAATTGAGCAAGAACAACCCAAATTAGTGGTGATTGACAGTCTGACTAGCTGTAACCGCAACACTGCCGTAGAAGAGAAAAATGTTGAATATGCCCGTACCCTCTACGAATTGCGGGACATTGCTATGGAGACAGGCTGTGCGATTATCGTCCTGCATCATGAAAACAAAAATGGTCAGGTAAGGGGAACGACGGCAATCAAAGCCAATGTGTCCGAAGTGTGGCATCTCAAAAGCTGCGACAAGCTATCGTCCACCCATAGGTTGCTAGAAATTGAAAAATCCCGTGCTGGTTGTAATGGCAAGAGACAATTACAGTTAGATCCCTACGACCTAAGCTGGCAAGACCAGGGTGAATATGAACCCAATAGTAAGGAAGGACATACATCATCCCTGTCCACTGGTGCGAAACTGCTAGGGTTTTTAAAAGAACGTCCAGGGGTAATCTTTGAACCCACTGAATTAGTCCATGAATTTGGTAAAAGTCGCGATGCCATCCGCAAAGCCTTAGCCAGACTGCATAAATCTGGATTGCTGGAATGCGAATCGAAAGTAAAACCAATCGAAAAAGGTAACGCCGTTAGATATAAGGTTTATTATTACCCCCAGATGTCCGCCGTAGCTGAAACTACTGCTAAAGCTGAACCAGAGACAACGGACACCCAGCCAAACAACAATTTAACCCCTAATAGTAAATCTGAGATTGTCCAGAGTGCAGAAGCCACTGATACCAACGATTTCCATCACAATGGACAAGAAGACCAAAAAAATCCAACCTTAAATTCAACCGACCAAGAAATAGTTAACGAATCAGAAACGTCCATCCTCGAAGTTGGCTCTCTCGTTGCCAATAATGACCCAGATAATATGTCCTATAACTGGCACGGTACGATTGTTGGTTTTAGTCAAGGTGGTGCAGATGTGAGTTGGGACGAACGGAAAGGAATCCAAGGCGGTCAGGTTCTCTGGCATCGCTTAACTGAGCTACGACTGTTGTAATGACCCTAAAAATAAATTGGTTATGCTAAATGAGATGTATTTCTGCTCTGAACTGTCCAACGTTAATAAAAACCTTGTTATATCTAGGTTGGGCAGGATGGACAGTGGTACAAATCAAAATTTAATCCCCACAGTAAACTAGGAGGTGTCCAGCCAGGTAAAGTCAATCAGGATGGGAATTTGAGCCACAACGGTCACAGCGACCTAAAACTCACCCCTTAATTTCATCTTGCGATTGTTGTAGATTAGGGAAAATTAAACTAGGGTTAAATTACTTGGTTGAATTCATCTAAAATTTTAGATATATAGTATTGTTTTCCCTAAGCGACTTTTTTTTCCTATGGACGACTTACCCAGAATCCTATACGAACTAGACGGTAAATATCCTTACATCAACCAAACACTGGTTGACGAACCAGGTCTATGTGTTGAGATGGATACTAAAACTATCTATAATTCTTTTACTGCTGAAGGCGAGCCTGAACTTGTATATCGTTGGGTTCTGGATAAACAGGTGGAATTATTTCGCGAAGGAGTAGAAGTAGCGGTGTTTAACCGATACGACCTTGAGGATGGTTATGTTCAAGTTACCTTTGCTGCTAAGTTTCCTGATGAAGATAAAGCTGCGTAAACATAGGGTACAGACAGTTTTATAGTCTTCTAGAGCGTTGCATACCGTACGACAAAGACTTTTGGTCAAATTCGTGTCCTGCATCCTTCGCTACTTCAATATCGTGGTCATAGTCTTTATAACCAGCATAAATACCACCATCCCAGCTATGCCGAATTATTACCCCATCATTGAAAACGTATTCAGCAGAGCCTTTATAGTAGCCATCATCATTTTTAGGCTTTTCCACCACTTTTAAATCTGAATTATTTTTAGCGATTGCTCCTATCAGTGTTATTGAAAAAATAAGCGCAAGCGCAATTAAACTATTGTGGTTAACTATTCTAGTTTTTTCCATAATTTTTGAATTTTATAAATTTACATCTTAAGTTTGTGCAAAAAGTGATAGCAAAAAATGTGCATCATTTACTGCTTACTTAAATAATCGCCTTTATGGTTCATTGCCCACTTTTTCAAGTTTGGTCTAATTGTTAATATGTCATATTTGACATAAAATGATGAAGACAAACAAATAAAATCTAGAAGGTAATGAGTCCCAAAGATAAAGAGCTGGTCTGGTTTGCGGGTGAGGTGAAAACTCCTCCTTTTTCCAGCGAAGCTCGTATCGAAGCGGGTTATCTACTTCGATTGCTCCAAAAAGGTGAATCGTTATCTCTGCCCCAATCTCGTCCGATGCCTAGCATTGGTAAAAGATGTCATGAGCTAAGAATTAATGATGAGAGTAAGACTTGGCGGATTGTCTATCGTATTGATGAGGATGCCATAGTCATTGTGGATGTATTTGCCAAGAAGACAAATAAAACTCCAGATGCAGTGATCAAGCTATGTCAGCAAAGACTGAAGCAGTATGACGCAATTTAGTAAAAGTAGAGGATGGTTATGGACGAGCAAAAACGTAAACGATTAGAAGCTGTTGGTTGGGCTGTAGGCGATGCCAGTGATTTTCTGGGTCTAACTCCTGTTGAAGCTGAACTGGTAGAACTCAAAACAAGACTGGCTTTATTTGCCAAGGAACAAAGAAAAGTTAGTAATCTTTCCCAAGATGCTCTAGCTAAAAAAATGGGTTCTTCTCAATCGCGAGTTGCCAAGATAGAATCTGGCGATCCTACTGTGTCATTGGATTTAATTGTTCGAGCATTGTTGACTAGTGGGGTTACTCGTAAGGAATTAGCAGAGGTAATTATGGGTTCTTGAGTAATTAAGGCGATCGCTCAAAAATGATGCAAAACCAAAAAACAATTTATCCCTTATAGTGAAATTGCACAAAATAGTGAACTAAGACAATAGAGCATGGTAACAGGCGCAGAATTTTCGGCTGCAACTTTAGCAGTAACCAGAACATTAGATTTGCTCAAGCGTTGTCGAGAATTGGCAGATAAAGCTAATGATATAGAAACAAAAGAGCTGATTTTAGAAATGCGCTCTGAATTGGCTGATACTAAATCTGTGTTAATAGATGCCAAGGAAGAAATAAATAGTAAAAGAGAATTAATAGCTGAACTGGAGAAGAAAATAGATCAAAAAGAATCGATGACTCTACAAGGAAGCTTCTATTACAAAGAGGACGATAGCTTACCTCACTGCCCTTCATGTTTTGAGAAAGATAATCAAGCGATTCATTTACAAATTTCACCTATTAAGACATTTGGGTATTATAGATGTCCAGCTTGCAAAAATAATTATCAAAAAAGTTGATTAATAGTTTTCCTCCCTGGGCTTCAGTCATTGCTAGTGACCAGTCACGAGGGGAGTTTTTTTTATCCTACTACGAAGAGGGGTAATTAAGGCGATCGCGAGTTAGTGACTCATTAATCGTAAGTTTTGGGAACTATTTAGCTACTGTTTCCAAATGAAAATGACCGTGAAGGAGAGGCTCTAATATTAGAGAGTAGTCAACTTAACGGAGCATATCTTGACGGAGCATATCTTAAAAAAGCACATCTTGTTCTTTCTCAACTTGAAAATACTACTCTGACTAATGCCGATCTAAGTGAAGCCCTTTTGGCTGGAGCTAATCTTAAAGGAGCTAATCTTAAAGGAGCTAATCTTTGTGGGGCTAATTTAAGACAGGCTAGTAATTTGACTGTTGAACAAGTTAAATCGGCGAAATTCTGGGAGGATGCAACTTACGATGAAAATTTTCGACAAGAATTAAAATTGCCACCAAAAAATTAAGATCTACCTCCCTGTCTCAAAGGTAATTGATGATTTACAGAGAGCTTACAAATTAAATTGCTCCCTCAACTCCTCTAAATTCTTCACCTCACCCCAATCAACCTCAGCAGCTTTTAGAAAGTTAAGCGATCGCCACTGCCTTCTCCAATCAAAATAATTCTTCTATTGCAAAAACCGACTCTAACTTTTTTAAATATAGATGTTATCCTGGCACTCAACACCTGTGCAAGCTCACAAGAGAAAAACCCAAAAATGAGCAAAGCGATCGCCATTTTTAATCAAGCGGGGGGAGTCGGCAAAACCACTCTTACCCACAATCTCGGCTACCATTTAGCCAGACGCTCTCATTCCGTGTTGCTGGTTGACCTCGATCCCCAGGCTTCTCTAACTACCTTTATGGGAGTTGATACCGAAAGTTTAGAACAAACTCCTTTTGATGCCCTAATTAATGAAGCACCTTTGTTTATCCTCAAAGATATTCAGGGAATAGATCTTGCTCCTACTAATATCACCCTCAGCGTGGCAGAGATTCAACTGGTTAATCTCGATTTTCGCGAAGTTCGCCTCAAAGAATCTCTTGACCCAATTCGAGATGACTATGATTTTATTCTCATCGACTGTCCACCCAGCTTAGGGTTACTCAGCTACACTAGCTTAGTAGCTGCTACTCATGTTCTCGTCCCCATCGAAACTCATTTCAAAGCTTTCCAGGGAACTAATTTATTACTACAAACCATTGCCAATGTCAGAAAGCGAGGCAACCGCCAGTTACAATTAGCGGGTTTTGTTCCTTCTCGTTATGCTGCTAGTAACTCCCAAGATAAACGTACCCTCAAAGCAATTCAGGAACAATTTGGCACAGTTGCCCCAGTTTACGAACCGATTCCCCGAACTACCGCTTTTGCTGATGCCTCCGAACAACAATTACCCTTAGCTATTTATGACCCCAAACATTCAGTCTTAGAAGTCTTAGAAAGATTAGCTAGTCAGATAGAAAAACTTTAACAGTGAACAGTCAACAGTAAGCAGTCAACAGTTTTTTTAATTAACACTGCCAGAAATTCTAAGAAATAGCTGACGAATAATTCACCAACAAGACCAGATAGCAGTTAATATTAATCAATTTATGGAGTTGCCCAGTTAAATAATTTGATACCTCATGAATAATCTAAAAGCGAGTTACCAATAACGTTATTGGTAACAGTGAAACCCAGTCAAGACAAAGTGTTACCAACAACTTTGTATCGCTTAAGGCAGAAATAGAAGTCATATGTTACCAATTTTCTGTCCGCTCGAAAGCACTAAACTCTCAAATAACTGCTTACTGTTTACTGATGACTGTTTACTGATAACTGATATGCCTCCTACTAAAAAAACTACTCGTAAAAGCGATCGCCCTTATAATGCCAAAGCTAATCTCAATGTTTTATTTGGCGATGACGAACCATCAAGTTCTCCTCAGATGGTTAAAATTGAATCTATTTCGCTACCAGATTCTCAACCCCGACGTTATTTTGATCCTCAGAAATTAGAACAGCTAACTCAATCGATCAAAGCTCACGGCATCTTAGAAAACCTTCTCGTCAGACCTTTAGAAAACAAAGAAGGTTCATATGAGTTGGTAGCAGGAGAAAGGCGTTACCGTGCAGCTATTGCTGCTGAGTTAACGGAAGTTCCCGTTACCATTCGTGAACTAGCCGATGAAGAAGCCTTCTCGATCGCTCTTGTGGAGAACTTGCAGCGAGAAGATTTAAATCCAGTAGAAGAGACAGAAGGTATTGTTACCTTGCTAGGAATTCAGCTAAAAGAATCGCCAGAAATAGTGATTTCATTGCTTTACAGGATGGATAACGAACAGAAAAAAAAAGTTACCAATAACGTTATTGGTAATACCGAAAAGCAAAAAATTGAGTCGGTATTTGCCAACCTGGGGCAGAATTGGCAGTCTTTTGTAAATAATCGTTTGCCCCTATTAAAGTTACCTGATGAGATTTTAGAAGTTCTGCGTCAGGGAAAAATAGAATATACCAAAGCCAAAGCGATCGCCCTGGTAAAAGACGAGCAACAAAGAAAAAAAATACTAGAAGAAGCTCTCGACAAAAATCTTTCTCTGGTTCAGATTAAAGAAAAAATCAAAGCCCTCTCCACTGAAGAACATTCTGCTCCCTCACCTTCTACTCAAGTAAAAACCATAACCAGTCGCCTTAATCACTCGAAACTATGGGAGAAAAACCCTAAGAAATGGAAGCAGGTACAAAATTGGTTGCAGAAGATCGAGAATTTGTTAGAAGAAACCTAAATTTTTTTCCGAGCATAAGGAAAACTGGTAAGCTAATTTTCAACGGTTGAGATACAAAACGACAGCTATGTATCAACTAGAAAAGTGGCGACATTCAAGCTGGCAGAAAGACACCCGTTTTTACCTACTGGAATTGTGCCAAGACTTATTTGGTAACTGGATTATCAAACGTACCTGGGGTAGTGCCGTCAAACAGGATTTTGGTCGTTCCAACTCTACAATCTGCCCCGATTATCAAACGGGTTTACTCTGGTATGAAAAACAAGCTGCTCGTCGCAGTAAACGAGGATATGTATCGAAGGATAAAGTGAGTCCAAATTAAGCTCAAACTTT
>JAESGX010000332.1_pt1 | contig 21096 bp, 22 predicted proteins | sample 9269801 | NCBI WGS metagenome assembly JAESGX01 (sample SAMN16773122, study PRJNA677054) | algae metagenome | isolation source: Pleurocapsa minor GSE-CHR-MK-17-07R and co-occurring heterotrophs from wet... | place: USA: Lower Calf Creek Falls, Grand Staircase Escalante National Monument, UT ... | reverse complement strand
CCCCCCTCGCGGGGGAGGGTAGGGAGGGGGGGAGCCGCAGGAGAGACGCCTGAAGTCGGCGCGACGCCGGCCGAGATCATGCGTTGCAATGATTGCATCGCCAACCGATTGCCGCGGGGCCCCCCCTCCGACCGGCTTCGCCGGCCACCTCCCCCGCGAGGGGGGAGGCTTCGCGTCTTGCATTCGATCCAAGCCCGCAGTTTTTAAAGCACCGCGCCGCGCACTTTCGCCGACACCCACTCCGACAGCACGACGGTCGCGAGGATCACCGCGAAGATCACCGTCACCTCCGCCCAGGCGAGGCGGGCGAGCGAGGATTCGAGCTGCACACCGATGCCGCCGGCGCCGACGAGACCGAGGATGGTCGATTCGCGGATGTTGATGTCCCAGCGGAACACCGTGATGCCCGCGAACGCCGGCAGCACCTGCGGGACGACGGCGTAGTCCATCACCTGCAGCCGCGAGGCGCCGGTGGCGCTGACCGCCTCCACCTGGCTCTCGTCGATCTCCTCGATCGCCTCGTAGAGCAGCTTGCCGATGAAGCCGATCGAGCGCAGCGCAATCGCGAGGATGCCGGCGAGCAGCCCCGGCCCGATGATGGCGACGAGTAAGAGCGCCCAGATCAGCGAGTTGATCGAGCGCGAGGCGACGATGATCAGAAGCGCCAGCGGCCGCAGCACCGCCCGGCTCGGCGTCGTGTTGGATGCTGCCAGGAACGCCACCGGCACCGCCATGACGACGCCGAGCAGCGTGCCGAGCGTGGCGATGTTGAGGGTGTCCCACAAGGGCCACCACAGCCGGTCGAGATAGCCCCAGGCCGGCGGCCACGCCCGCGACAACAGGTCGGCCGCCTGCTTGGGCGCGTCCTCGACGAAGGCCCAGATGGTGCCGCGGTTCATCACCTGCCAGCAGAAGACGGTGAGGGCGACCAAGGCGAGCCAGCCGGCGAACAGCGCGAGCTGTCGCGCCGGCGTCCGCCGCTGCCAGACGCGCCGTCCGTCGGCGACCGTCACCGGCATCACTGCAACCTCTTGCGCAGCTGGCTCGAGGCGTACTCGGCCAGCAAGACGATGACGATGATCATGATCAGCACGGCGCTCGCCGTGTCGTAGTCGTAGCGGTCCATCGCCGTGTTCAGCGTCGCGCCGACGCCGCCGGCACCGACGATGCCGATGACGGCGCTTTCGCGGAAGTTGATGTCGAGTCGGTAGAGCGACAGCCCGAGCAGTCGCGGCATCACCTGCGGCTGCACGCCATAATTGATCACCTGCCACCAGCCGGCGCCGGTGGCGCGGATCGCCTCGACCTGGGCGGCGTCGATCTCCTCGATGTCCTCGGCGAGCAGCTTCGACAGGAAGCCGATGGTGGCGAAGGTGAGTGTCAGGAAGCCCGCCAGCGGCCCGAAGCCGAACATCGCCACGAACAGGATGGCGATGATGATCTCCTGGAAGGAGCGGGAGACGGCGATGATCGCCCGGCAGACCGCATAGACCGGCAGCGGCGCGATGTTGCGGGCGGCGCCGATGCCGATGGGCACCGAGATCAGCACGCCGGCGACCGTCGACGTCACCGTCATCGTCAGGCTCTCGATCATGCCCTGCTGGATGTCGCGGCCGCGTGTGGTGAAGTCGGGCACGAGGAAGGCCTGGACGAAGCGCAGGCCGCGCTCAAGCCCCTCGGCGATGCGCGTCCAGTTGAACTCGACGGTGGAGATCGCCAGCACGAGATAGACGAGGATGCCGCCGTAGACGGCCCAGCGCAGGCCGGCGCTGGCGATGAACAGCGGCGGCCGGCGCCAGCGGCGCGGTGCCGGGGCGGCCGTGCTCACGCAAGCCCCGCCAGGCGCTCGCGGCGCGCCTGCAGGGCCTGTTCCGCCTCGTCCTCCTCGGCCGCGTCGTCCTCGGCGGCCCGGTGCATCGCCGCCCAGTCCTCCTCGCCATAGATCGAGGTCAGCGCCGCATGGTCGAGCTTGTCGGGCGGCGCGTCGAAGACGACGACGCCGGCGCGTAGCCCGATGATGCGGTCGACGAAAAGCTGCGCCAGCGCCACGTCGTGGATGTTGATGACGGCCGGCAGGTCGCGCTCGCGGCAGATCTCGACGATGAGGCGCATGATCTGGCGCGACGTCTTCGGGTCGAGCGAGGCGGTCGGCTCGTCGATCAACAAGAGCTCGGGGTTCTGTTCCAGCGCCCGGGCGATGCCGACGCGCTGGCGCTGGCCGCCGGAGAGCGCGTCGGCGCGCTTGTCAGCGTGCTCGCTGAGCCCGACGCGGTCGAGCAGCGCGAAGGCCTGGTCGACGTCGGCTTGCGGAAAGCGGCGCAGGAACGAGCGCCAGAACGGCACGTAGCCGAGCCGCCCGGACAAAACGTTCTCCATCACCGTCAGGCGCTCGACGAGCGCATATTCCTGGAAGATCATGCCGATGCGTCGGCGGACACGGCGGAGGTCGCCGGCGCCCGAGCCGATCTCGGTGTCGTTGAGATAAACCTTGCCGCCGGTCGGCTCGACCAGGCGGTTGACGCAGCGGATCAGCGTCGACTTGCCCGCCCCCGACGGGCCGATCAGCCCGACCACCTGGCCGGCGGCGACCGTGAAGGAGACCCCCTTCAGCGCGTGGTCGCCGGTCCGGTAGCGTTTATCGAGCGCTTCGACGCGCAGCATCGGCCCTCACAAATAGCAAATGCGGCCCCGCCGCGAGGCGGAGCCGCTCGTCGGTGCGACGGAGCTTACTGGCAGTTGTAGGAGACGCCGGTCGTTGCGTCGATCTCGCGGATCACCGCCCAATTGTCCTTGAAGGTGATCGGGATGAACTTCTCCTGCGGCGGCTCGGAGGTCTCGAACTCCGCCAGCAGCTTCGAGCCTTCCCAGTCGAACGAGAAGAATGCCTCCTTGATCTTCTCCTGCAGCGCGGGCGTCAGATTGTTGGCGACGCCGTAGCCGGTGGTGGGGAAGGTCTCGGACGTATAGATGACGACGAGCTGGTCATCCTTGACGACGTCGCGCGCGATCATTCGGTTCTTCACCGAATTGGCGATCGAGGCGGCCGGATAGTCCTTGTTGGCGACACCGATGATGGAGTTGTCGTGCTTGCCGGAGAACACCGGCTCGAAGTCCTTGCCGGCCTCCATCTGGAACTTGCCCTTCAGGATCGCCGACGGCGCCTTGTAGCCGGAGTTGGACGTCTCCGTGGTAAAGGCGAGCTTCTTGCCCTTGATGTCCTCGACCTTCTCGATGCCGGAGCCCGGGAAGGTGATGATCTCCATCTCGTAGCCGAACCGGCCATCCTTCGAGGCCATCATGGCGAACGGCCGGAAGCCGGCGCAGGCGACGGCGAGCGGGTTCGAACCGGTGTTGAAGCCGGCGACGTGCAGGCGGCCGGCACGCATCGCCTCGATCTGGGCGGCGTTCGACTGTACCGGGAAGAACTGCACCTCCTTGCCGGTCACCGTCTTCAGGTGATCGAGGAAGCCGGCCCAGACGTCGGCATAGACGGCCGGGTCCTCGACCGGGGTGTAGGCGAACACCAGCGTGTCGGGATCGACCTGCTGCGAAGGGTCGGTCGGAATGTCGGCGACCATGTCGCCGTCGGCGTCCTGGTAGCGGCTATCAAGCGCGAAATCCGCGAATGCCGGCCCGGCGATCAGGCTGGACATCAGCAATGCTGCCATGAGCGTCTTCATCGGCCACCTCGTCGGTTGAGAGCGTGAAACCCTGCCTAGTGGGCTCGTATCACAGTCGTGTGACGAGCGGGCGAGAGCGACATGTTTCTGTCATTCTCGCGGCACTGCCGAGAGTGACTGTCTGGAAACATCGCAGATGGCGCCATCACCACTCGATACACCGCAGGGCAAGCGCCGCCTCGTGCGGGTGTTGCTGTTCGTCTCGCCGTTCGGCTTCGCGCTCGCCTACGGGCTGGCCTATGTCCAGGGCGCCGAGCCGCGCCTCGCGCTGCTCCTGGGCGCCATCACGCTCGCCGGCACGCTGGTGGCCGCCGCCCTTGTCCACGTCGCCGGCTCCAACGCCCGCTACGCGCTTGTGGCGATCGCGATCCTGCGGCTGTTCATGCGGCGGTAGGGGCGGCGGGGCTCCGAGCCCGCTGACTGTCGCGGCGGGGCTTGCGGTTCCCCCGCCCGCCGTGCCCCTGTTGCGGCTGGTCCAGCCGCCCGCGAGCCCCCGCATGATCCTCACCGACCGCGAGATCCGCCATTCGATCGACACCGGCTCGATTTCGATCTCGCCGATGCCGTCCGACGAGGCTTTCGCGCCGACGACGGTGGACCTCACCTTACATGGCCGCCTCAAGGTGTTCCGCCTGCCCGCGCCCGGCGACGACGCGCCGCTCGATCCCGCCGGCCCCGGCTACGTCTTCGCCGAGGTGGTCGAAAAGATCGCCGAGGACGTCGAGATCGGCGACCAGGGCTTCGTGCTGGCGCCGCAGCAACTGGTGCTCGCCTGGACGCGCGAGCGCGTCCTGATCCTGCCGAGTGGCCGCGTCGTCGGCCGCCTCGAGGGCAAGAGCGCGCTCGCCCGCCTCGGCATGGCCATTCACGTCACCGCGCCGACCATTCACGCCGGCTCCTCGGGCCAGATCCAGCTCGAGATCGTCAACCACGGCCCGCGGCCGATCCTGATGCGCGCCGGCATGCGCGTCTGCCAGATCATGTTCGAGCAGACGCTCGGCGTCCCTGAGAAGGGCTACGGCGGCCAGTTCCGCGGCCAGCGGGCGTGAGGGGAGGGGCGCCGCCGCCCGTCGCGTTTGGCCGCTCCGCCGCTTTTGTCGTATCCTGCCCGCCTCGGCCAAGCCCGCACCCCGAGGAGCGGCGATGAACGCCCCCGCGCTGAAGATCGAGCCCATCACCATCGACGCCTTCCTGGCGCTCCTCGACCGCTGCCCCGAGACGGAGCGGTGGGACCTGGTTGACGGCTTCGTCGTCCGGATGATGGCGGGCGGGACGGGCCGGCACGCCGCGATCTGGGTGAATTTCGCGTCCGCACTGCGGGCGGCGGCGCGAAAGCGCGGCTGCTGGGCGCTCCCTGACATGCTGCTTCGCCATCCGGAGGTCGACGACACCACGGTAGCGCCCGACGTGCTGGTGCGTTGCGGCCCTGAAAGCAAGAATTCCGAGCGTGTCATCGACGACCCCGTCGTCGTCGTCGAAGTCCTCTCCCCCTCGACGATGGCCTACGACCGCGCCACCAAGTTCACCTTCTACCAGTCGATCCCGTCCATCGCGCACATCGTTCTCGCCTACCAGGACGAGCGGCGGGTGGAGGTTTGGACACGAGCGCCGGCGAACGACGACGGCACCACCGACTGGTCCTACACCGCGCTGACCCACCCCGCCGACGTCGTCTCCCTGCCGGCGCTCGACTTCGCCATGACGGTCGCCGACGTCTATGACGGCGTCACCCTGCTGGAGCCCGGCGCCGCCGCCGCGGCCGCCACTACCACCGGAGCCGCCACCGCGTGAACGCCGGCCCGTCGCCCGCCGAGCGGCTCGCCGCCATCCGCGCCGGTGGCAAGCCGGCGCTCGCCCGCGCGCTCGCCGCCATCGAGACCGACGGCGACGGCGCCGCACTCGCTGCCCTCCTCGACGCCGCTGCAAGCGCCCCCGGCGGTCACGTCATCGGCCTCACCGGCCCGCCCGGCGTCGGCAAGTCGACGCTGACGGCGGCGCTGCTGAGATCCTTCCGCGCGGCCGGCGAGAGCGTCGGCGTCATCGCCGTCGACCCGTCCTCGCGGATCACCAGCGGCGCGCTCTTGGGCGACCGCACCCGCATCCGCACCGACCCCGCCGACGACGGCGTCTTCATCCGCTCGATGGCCGCGCGCGACCGCCTCGGCGGCCTCTCCGATCATGCGGTGGCGGCGATCGTGCTGATGCGCGCCGTGCGCGACCGCGTCGTGGTGGAGACCGTCGGCATCGGCCAGTCGGAGGGCGATGTGGCCGCCGTCGCCGACACGGTGGTGCTCTGCATCCAGCCCGGCTCCGGCGACAGCCTGCAGTTCATGAAGGCCGGCGTGATGGAACTCCCCGACATCGTCGTCGTCACCAAGGCCGACATGGGTGCGAGCGCCCGCCGCGCCCGCGCCGACGTCGAGGGCGCGCTGTCGCTCGGCCACACCAATGGCCCGGCGCCCGCCGTCGTGCTTGTCTCCGCCGCCACCGGCGAGGGCCTCGCCGAGCTCGCCGACGCCATCGCCGCCCACCGCGGCCGAATGGTCACCGCTCCCGGTGCCGCGGGCGGCAACGCCGCCGCCGCTGCCGGAGCCGCGGGGGACGACGTCGCAAGCCCGGCCGGGAGCCGCCGCGCCGGCCAGCCACGCCAGTGGCTCGCCGACGCCGTGCGCACCCGCTTCGGCACCCACGGCCTCGCCGCCACCGATCTCGACGCGGCGCTGTCCGCCGCCGGCGGCCCGTTCACCGCCGTCGCCGCTGTGACGCGCCGCCTCGCCGGCAAGCTCGGCGCCTGAGGGGAGGGAACCGCGATGACCGAACCGACCGACACCGCACCTCCGCCGGCCGCTTCCGACGACCCCGCCCACCCGCCGGCTGCGTCCGACGCCCCCGCCGCCACCCTCCACACCGGCGGCTGTCATTGCGGCCGCGTCCGCTTCACCGCCCGCGGTGCGCCGCTCTCCACCGGCTGGTGCCACTGCACGATCTGCCGGCGCACCACCGGCGCCCCGGCGCTCGCCTGGGTCACCTTCCCGCGCGATGCCGTCGCGATCGGCGGCGAGCCGGTCCTCTACCGCTCGAGCCCCGTCGGCGGGCGCGTGCTCTGCCCCGTCTGCGGCGCCCAGATCGCCTACCGCGGCGACGCCTCGCCGACCATCGACCTCAACGCCGGCGTCTTCGACCACCCCGAGCGCTACCCGCCCGCCGCCCACGGCTTCTACGCCGACCACGTCTCCTGGTTCGACGCCGGCCCCAATCTGCCCAAGGTCGACGACGGAGACTCACCGTAAAGCGGCGTCCGCCCCACTCACGGCTCCGCGTCCGTCGAGCCCCGGCCGTGGCTACCGCCACCGTGAGCGCCGCCCCCGCCATCCCGCGCCGCATCCCTTTCGCCGGTTAACCCTCCTTCAACGCTGTTCAGCACATTCTCGCCGCAGTGTTCGCCGGGTGACAGGTCCGCCCGGCCTGGGTCGCGTCGGGAGTGGCGTAAGCATGAAGCCGGTCTCAGAGCCCCTGCCGAAGCCGCCGGCCGCCGCCGGTCCGCCGGCGCGGCGCGCCCCGCCCGTCGCCGCCGAGGGCGACGACGCCCCGGATCGCCCCGCCCGCCTGCTGCCGCCGCGGCCCGCCAACGCCGCCGTGCCGAAGCTCCGCGTCGCCGACTCCGGCGGGACCGACGTCGCCCTCACCGCCGCCGAACGCGCCGCCGCGCGCCTTGCCGCCTCCGCCACGCCGCGCCCCGCGGTCGCTCACCCGAACATCACGGACCCCGCCGCTCCTGCCTCGCCCCGGCCCCGATCGTCGGAGCCCCGTCCGGCCGAACGCCAGCCCGCTGAAACGGCCGCCCCCGTCGCCACGGCCGCCGAACCGGCCGCCGCCCCCGCCACCCGCGACCGTCTCGCCGCCGCCCCCGCCCGGCCGGAGCTCACCGGCTCGGCCCAGCACTGGATGCGGCTTGCGCCACGCCGCCGTCGCCGCAGCAGCGCCGCGGCGATCGCCGCCGGCGCCGGCCGCCTCGCCCGCGCCACCGCCGTGCGCGCCGCAGCCCTCGCCGCGGCCGCCTTCCTGCTCACCGAGCCGGTCGCCCAGCAGGACATCGCCGCGATCCTGTCGGCCGACGCCGCCGCCGCCCCGCGCTGGATGGCCCGCCTCGTCGGCACCGCCGGCGGCAGCGACGCCGCGCCCACCTTCACCTTTGCCGGTGCGCCCGCGCGCGGCGAGGCCGCCACCGTGGCGTTGTCGAGCGGCGCCGGCACCGTGGCGCTCGCCGGCTTCACGCCCGCTCCGCGCGAGGAGCTGCCGGCGCTGCGCTTCGACCGTTCCGCCAAGGGCGGCCGCCAGATCACGGTGGCCGCCACCACCGGCGAGATGGATCTGGCCGCCGGCACGCTGATGCCCGACGCCAACATCGTCGACGACGACATGGCGCAAGCCGCGCTGCGCGTCGCCTTCGTCAAGCTGCCGCCGGTCTCGAGCCTGCGCGAGCGCGCCCTCATCGCCCGCCACGACGGCACGCCCGGCGACAACGACCCCGCCACCGTCCGCGCCCGCCTGCAGTTCGCCCAGGCCGCGGCGGCCACCAGCGCCTCGATGGTCTCGGCCTATGCGCAGGAGGGCGACTTCGACATCGAGGCGCCGTTCCGCGCTTTGTTCGCCGACCCAGCGGTCGCCACCGGCCTCGGCGAGGAAGACGTGACGCCGGAGGAACTCGCCGTCGACCCGCACGCCTGGGTGGGCAAGCCCCTGCCGGCGAGCGTGCTCTTGAACAGCGAGCAACGCTGCCTCGCCGAGGCGATCTATTTCGAAGCGCGCGGCGAGAGCTACAACGGCCAGGTCGGCGTCTCGCAGGTGGTCTTGAACCGTGTCCGCAACCCGGCCTACCCCGACACCATCTGCGGCGTCGTCTACCAGAACCGCAAGATGCGCAATGCCTGCCAGTTCTCGTTTGCCTGCGACCTCGTCCCGGACCGCGTCGTCGACGACCGCCACTGGCGCCAGGCCCAGGAGATCGCCCGCGAAACCACCGCCGGCCGCCTGAAGATCCCCGAGATCGAAGCCTCCACCCACTACCACGCGACTTATGTGAAGCCCCGCTGGGCGAAGTCGATGCAGAAGCAGAAGCAGATCGGCCTGCACATCTTCTACAAGACGTATGGGGGCGGGTGGAGCTGAGGGGGGGTCTTATAAGAAGTCCACTAATTTTCCCTATGGTTATGGTTTCTCAGCAAATGAGAAATTGTCACTGACAAAGAGTATCTATAGGTTCAAGCGAGATCTTATTTTATCCCATTCTTTGGTAAGACTCGGATTATGTCGTTGGAAAAGCGTTGAGGATACGGGGATTGCGGCCGTCGATTTTGTAGTTTCATAAAAGGCGAAAGAAACTAGCGCCGCGGACTGGGCCACCGGTTGTTTAAAGGTAGGCCGGCTATTGAATAACATGTTTAAATTCTCAAATGCCTGCTCACAACGCATTCGTAGCCATTCCATGCGTAGCCATCGAGCGATGATCTCACCACCAAACAAGGTCTGGGCGGCAACGACGAGAATATTCAAATCTGTTGAACGATTTAATGTTGCAGCAACATAAACCAATATATAGCCAGCGACTTTTGTTCTTTGACCAGGGAGCATTTTAGTGCAAATCTCCCGCGTAAAAAATACGCTTTCCATTACAGAGGCCGCTAAGCGCTTAATCGGGTATGTCTGGTCATTGTTGTAATACCCAATAGAGTCCTCATGTGTCAGCGGAACATTAAAGCTATTGGAGATCAACTGCTGGCGACGTCTATCTTCCGCCCGAGGAGCGAAATATAGCTTCTGAGCTTGGCCTTGGATAAAAAACAAAACAACAAATATTATTAGCAAAATCTGCGTAATGCTCACCACAATTTTATATGGCGCCTTATCTTGAAATAATACGGCAACTGAAAGTAACGAAATTAGCCAAAATAATGCCGAGCCAATTTTTTCGGAGAGAGCCATGGGCTTGTAATACCTATCGCCAACTGTATCGACTCGTTCCACAGGTCTTCTCCCTAATTTATTTTATCACAACGTAGAACGGGTCGCTTTGCCCAACTAGGCGATCGTCGCTTCGGCGGATAATAAATGCCTCAGCCATGTGTACGCCACGATACTGCAGGGCCTCCCAGCGACGATTGCCTTGGGTAGGCTGCTCAAAGCCGCCGCGCCCCTGCTTGAGTGCCATAGCAGCGGCGCCAGTATTGGTGATCCTCCATCGTACATAGCAGTCAGCTGGTACACTTTGAAACTTATTGACACTTACATCAAACCATACGCCCCCGCGCGGCGCTAGCGCTTCACCGGAATTAATGGGATGAGCATCGCTCGCCTTATGGCGTCCGTATTCGGCCGATACCTGCACGTTTCGCGAGACATGTTCCGCACGTTGCCAAGGCGGGGCTTTCATATGCGAAGGGGATTTGAACCAGGGAGGAAGAATTGTAATGCCAAAATCAATAACCCTATCAACAAGAATATCTAGATGAGCGGCGCCCTCCATCAGTAGGGAGTGTGTTTGCTGTGCGGTGGATGCCTCTACCATTCTGACGTTCTCGCCCTTGGCGAACTCGTCTCCAAAGACTTTGCGCCACTTCTCGATGGTGTCGGATCTTGTTGACGCATTGATTGCTTCATCGATCCATTTTCTATACTTGTTTACAAAGTTTCGGAAATTGGCATACTGTGTGTCATTCCAGAGATTGGCAAAGTCTTGAGCTGGAAGTGCGGGATTGGGTACAATAGGCTTGTCCGGATATGCCTGTAACCAGTCGTCCAATCTCCCCATGATAGTCTGAAGGGCACTTGGTGTATCCGAGAATGCTTGGGAATCTTTATCGAACCATTCGATGCGATTGCCGATGAGTGTTGTCAGCAAAATAGATTGGCAGCTAAATCGCTTCTTAATGTCCCTAATGTACTTAACAAGTCTGGTGGCCTTGCGGAACGAATTGCCTCCGGAGTAGCCATTTTTTTCTCGCATCCATCGCGTGTATTCCGCTGGCCGGGATTCCTCAAAAACATCTTCTTTTTTATTGCATACTTCTAGGGTGCCCTGATATATGCGGTCAACTACCAACGGAGCAATGTCGATCTTGCAGTCGTCGGCGTACGTGACAGTGACGCAGTAGTCATATACCGCAGTCTTGTCGCCGTATCTGCTGCTCTCGAGGAAAGCGCGGCCAAGTTCTTTTACGTACTGGGCGGCGCTCCACCCTTCGACGGGATACACCTTAACTAGGAGATCGGCGTCAAATTCGCCGCCATCCACCGGGCGAATTATGGTATTGTGCGCCCAAGACCCGTGCTCGATGAAGGTGGATATCCGCGGCTTCCAGTCACAGCTCCTGACGAAGCCCTTAATGGCTTCTGCGCGTTGTTCTAGCTGAGCTATGCGAGTTTGATTGAGGTTGACCGTATCCAATAGGAAGTTGTTGAATTCGCTAATGAGTTTCACGAAGTCACCCCGCTCCCAAATGACAATGATATCAGTTGGCCATTTGCGGCCGCAGGGGCCCAATGCCCGAGTGGCTGTTGCGTGCGCAACCTTTTGTGCGTGCCTTGATGGTCGGTTTCCGGCTTGAGTGCAAGCGCGTTGCAACTCCAATGCACAGTGTGAGCATTGGCTGTATCTGTTTAAGGGGGCGTGCTACCCGGGGATGCTTCCAGCCGCCAAGAATCGCCGAGTGCCTGATGGTCCAAATGTTGTGGAAAGTAATTTTCCAGATGCCACCGTCAGACTCCGCGCCGCAGGCGCAGCTTTGGCGTCGCGCGTCCCGCGCGACTTGTCTTCTCCTGGCTCCCGGATCAGGCGCTCGGCTGCGCCTCGCTGGTCCGGGATGACGGCGGTGGCGTCGCGCGTTTCCTCCCCCCTCGTGGGGGAGGTGGCCGGCAAAGCCGGCCGGAGGGGGCCGCCGCGCAAGGCGCGGCGGTACGGCGCCGGAGACTGTCGAAACCTTGGACCGCCGTCGGCTGTCGCCGCCGGCGGCCCTCCCCGGACCGATCACGCGGTCCGACCCTCCCACAGGGGGAGGGTGGGTGCCTGCTTCGACGGTGGTGCCGTTCGACATCAACTGCCTACGCCCACAGTGGCCGCCGACCACACCATTGACCACCCGCTACGGCCCCCCGAACCCGCCGTGAAACTCGTCCCGATCCGTGCCATGCTGGCGCCATCCGGACCGCGCCCGCGCCCCACAGGCGGCCTCGCCCATGCCGATACGCCGTGTCGCCGTTTCCCTCACCGCCCTGCTCTTCCTCCCCGCCGAGGCCGCTTCGGCGGAAGTCTTCCGGTGCGAGCTGCCGTCGCTCGTCGGCGGTGAGGCGCAGGCGTCGGTGTTCGACCTCGCCGACGGGGTGGTGCGGCGGCGCGGCGGTGCGGCCTATGAGGTGCTGGCGGACGACGGCGACACGGTGTTCGCGGTCGCCGCCGACTTCGCGCCGGATGTGGCCGTCCTCGTGCTGGTGCGCCCTACCGGCCTGTTGAAGATCATGGCCATCACCGACGACCGCGTGCAGGACCCCGTCACTTTCGGCACCTGCGAGCGCTGAGCGGCCAGACCGCGTTCCTCTCGGTGCGTCACCGCGGACAAGCGAGCCAAAGGCGAGCGCCGATCCGGGCCCTGGCACCACGACGGCTTTGCGCCTCCTCCCCCCTCGCGGGGGAGGGTAGGGAGGGGGGGAGCCGCGGGGTGTGCCGTCGAGGGAGGGCGGAGCGTCGACGCCCGGGCGGTTGCGTGGTCGTTGTTGGATCGTCGGCCGCGGTGCCCGCGGCCCCCCTCCGACCGGCTTCGCCGGCCACCTCCCCCGCGAGGGGGGAGGGTTCGCGTTGAAACGCGGGCCAGGCGTCCCGCCACCTGCTGCCACCGCTGTCTGCCACTGCCCACCGCTGTCTGCCACTGCCCACTGCCGACTGCCGACTGCCGACTGCCGACTGCCGACTGCCGAACTCCGCCCAGCCCCCGCGATAGGAATAAAACCCTTGAAACGGACACCATCCCCATCCACACTTTCCTCGTCCACTCGGAGGGGCGCAGCCGGAGGCGTACCGGTGCCCGCGGGGTGGACGGCGGTGACCCGCGGCTGGAGGCGACGCGCAAACTCCTTCCTCGGGGGGATCGTGGGTAAAGCCTCCCGCCGCCACCACGAGCGGCGTCCCGGGCCTCCGCGAGGGCGGAGGCAGCACAGGTCTCTCGGGGCCGGTGCCAGGGAGTAGCGCCTGCGGCGACCAAGGCGAGGAAAGCGCGCCGGCCCGCAGGACCGCCAGGGGGAGCACCGGGACCCAGGCAACACCGCAGATGCGGGGCGCCGAAAGGCGCGGGCGTCGCAAGACGCCCTGCGGCGGACGATCATCCGCCGCCACCACTACGGATTGCGCCTTCCGGCGCCCCGTCCCCTCCACCGGAGGGGGAGATCACGGCCAAAACCCCGGCGGGAGACCGTGCGGGTGTAGCGGGACACTTCATTTGTCAGAACATGGAAGAGTTGGGACACTTGAAATGTCAGCAAACGCTGTAGCGCGCCGCCGGCTCATCGCGGCCGGATGATGAGTTCGCCGACCGCCTTCGGACGGTCACCCACGAAGTAGGTTGTCGCGGCCTCCTCGACCCTCGCCCATGCGAACAGCTGGCGCACCTCGGGGACGTCGTTGAGGGTGAGGATGAAGGTCCCTCGAAGGCCTCTCAACGCCTCCGCGAGAGCCTCGAAGTCGGCGCGCTCGAACAGCCCTCGCCCGTAGTAGTGCTCGGTGCCGTGGTAGGGCGGGTCGACATAGAACAGCGTCCCCTCGCGATCCCACCGGGGGATGAACTGCTGCCAGGGCAGACACTCGATCCACACGCCTGCGAGGCGTTCGTGCGCTGCCTCGAGCAGCGCCGCGAGCCTCGTGACGTCAAAGCGCGCCGGCTGGGTCGGTGCCACTCCGAAGACGCGGCCGGTGACCTTCCCGCCGAAACCCAGCCGCTGGACGTAGAGGAAGCGGGCCGCTCGCTCGAGGTCGGTCAACGTCGCCGGCTCCTGGGCGAGGAGCCGTTCGAACTCCGCCCGCGAGGTGAGCTGCCACTTCAGCATGTCCATCAGCGCCTGGTAGTGGCGCTGCAGGATGCGGAAGAGCGTGGCGACGTCCTGCGAAGCATCGTTGATCACCTCAACGTGCGGCGCCGTCGGACGGCGCAGGAACACCCCGCCCATGCCCACGAACGGCTCGGCATAGGCCGAATGCGGCGTCTCCTCGATCAACGCCACCAGGCGCCGGGCGAGGTTGCGCTTGCCGCCGACGTAGCCCGCGACCGGTCGCGCCGGCTGCACGGGCCGGCGCTCGAATTCTGCCATTGATCATCACCATCGACTCCGCCGATCCTGCCGCTGCGGCGAAAGCCGTGGCGGGGCGGCGAAAGAGCTTTTCGCTCGTCGGGCGGGGTCCTGACGCCAATCGAGAGCCCCGCTGCCGGCTTCGGCCGGCCCCCGTCTCCCCATCTCGCCCTCAGGTCACCTTCGCCTCCTTCCCGGCCGAGACGTCGATCGAGGTCACGAAGCCCCGTCGCTTGTCGCGTTTGTGGGTGACGGTCTCGGCCATCCAGCGCCCGTCGATGCCCTCGCCGAACCCTGAGGCGATAACGTTGGCGCCGGCGCGCGCCCGCGGCGCTCCCGGCCGCTCGAAGAAGCCGGACCCGGAGGCGGCGCCGAGGCCGTAGGCCTCCGATTCCGCTGCCTGCAGAGCCGTCGCCTCGTCCTGAAAGGGGTGCTGCAGCGAGTGCACCGGCCCGTCGAGGCCGGTCTCCACCGCGACGATCTGGCGGCGGCCGGTGGCCGGATCGAGCCAGCTGGAGGTCACCTTGCCGTAGAGCGGCCGCGGCTCGATCTCGATCTCCCACCCGAATCCGCCGCGGCGGGTGACGAGGACGTCCTCGAGCGGCTGGCCACTGCCGGCGGCGGCGCCACCGCGCTTCATCACCACCAATTTGCCGCCCGCGGGCTTCACCGTGGCGCCGAGCTCCTCGGCGAGCTCGGTCGCCGCGTCGATGGCGCTCTGGTCCCAACGGAGACGGTAGCCGACGGGGCGGCCGGCAATGTCCGGGTCGATCGACGTGCCGAGGCCAGCCTCGCCAGCGAGGTCGGTGAAGATCTGGCCGGCCGTCGTCCCGGCCTCCCATGCCTGCCGCCGCTTGCCCTTCAGCGTCTCGACGAAGTCCGCAGCGCGCAGCTCGACCAGCAGCTGCTCGCCGCGACCAGCGGCGCCGAGATGGCTGAGACGCTGGACGGCGAAAATCCCCCCGGCCGCGCCGGCGAGGCCGAGAGGGCCGGACCCGAGCCACCCCATCGCGACCGTGAAGAGCTCGCCCTTACGCGGCAGCGGAATGCGCCGGCCCGGGTCAGCAAAGACGATCTCGCAGCTGTCGCTCTGCTGGTCGATGGAATCCGTGATGGTGACGGCCACGAGCACGTTGCCGAGCGGCCCCGCGAGGATGTCGGTGCCGCTGCCGCCCTGGCGCACCACGTGGCAGTAGGAGCGTGCCCACATCGCCTCAATCCCACGGGTTCACGACGCTCGCGAGGCCGGCTGTGGGCTCCGCCGGGACGACGTCGGGAATGACGACGACGGTGCCGAGCGGCAGAACCGGGCCGAGGGCGGCGAGGCCGGGGGTCGCGGCCAGGATCGCCTCGACGATGCCGCGCTGCTCGCTGCCGGTGGCGCGCTTGGCGAGCTCGTCGAGGCGCAGGCCGAGCTCGTCGGCGATCACGCGTGTCACCACAGAACGCCTCCCTCGGTGCGCACGAGTTCGAACTCGAAGGACTTCAGGTAGCCGCGGCCGTCGGGCGCGATCTTTTCCTCGAGGACGGCGACGGTGCGCACGAACACCATCCCGAGGAGGTCAGCCGATAGGGCCGCTCCCATCCGCATGAACGGCACGACGTCCTGCCGCTGGTGGTGGAGCGTCATCGCCGCATGTGCTGCCTCGGCGGGCATCACGTGGGGCCTGCAGGCGGCGATCAGCAGGATCGCCCGCTCGCCCATGCCCGTCGGCTGATAGAGCGGTGCGGCGTCCATTACTTCCTCTGTGGCCCACACCGCCTCGGAGCGACTGTCGAAGGCCTGTGGATTGAGGCCGATCACCTCGAAGATGGCGGTACCGACGCTGCAGAGCGGCTGGCTCATGCGAGTGCTCCGGTGTCGTGAAGGGCGTTGTCGCGGCTCTGCCTCGCCTTGCGGTCGCCGAGGCCGGCGACCTGCCGGTGCAGGCCATCGACGTCCTGGACGCCGTGGAAGTGCGCCGTCTGGATGCTGACGGCTGGCTGTGCCACGGGGGCCTTGCCGGATGTTGGCTTCGCGGCTGCGCCGCTGCCGGCCGGAGGCGCCGCCGGCGAGAAGCGGGGGCTGATCGTCGGCGACAGGGTGAAGTTCCACATCGCCCGGATCTTCGACACGGCGTCGAGGCTGGCGGCGACCGCGTCGGCGCCGCCTGCGGTGATCGCCTGAGTGACGCCGTCCATCGCAGCCTTCGCGGCCGCCTCGAGCTGCGCCGCGTCGAGGTCGGTGGCGCCGATCTTGCGCGCCATGTCCTCCACCGATCCGGCCGCGTCCGCGGCGTGGCCGTCGATCGCCGCTGCCACGCGCGCCATCGCCGCTTCCGCACCCTCGGGGATGCCGGTGAAGGCGACGCCCGCGATCCCGTCCGCTGCTGCCGTCTGTCTCGGCTTGCGGCGCGGACTGGGAGGTGGCCGCGGTGCCGGCGGCAATTGCGCGCCGATGGGGTCCAGGCGCTGCTGCAGCACCTCCGACGCCGGCGGCCGAGGGGGCGGTAGCGGATCGGGAAACTGCGCCTTCAGTGCCTGGATGCGTCTTTCGATCGCCGCCCTTGCAGGCGCCTGGTCGAGGACAGGCGAGGTGCCGCCGTCCGCCGCCAGTTCATCCAGGCGACGGAGATCCGCCTCGAACTTCTTCAGCCGCGCGCGGATAGCGACCGTGTCCATGCCGTCGTCGACGCCGTCCATCGATCTCGCGCCGTGCGCGCCCGCGGCAGGCTGGGCGCCCGTCGCCGGGGTGACGTCCGGCTGCGGGCCATGGCCGAAGTCAAAAAGTGGCTCAAACCCCCATTCGCTCATGGCGCGGGGGAATTCTTGGTCGAATCGCTTAGCGGCAGCTGCCGGTACTCCGACGAGCCACGCGGCCAATACACCCTCGCTCTCGACCATCTTGTCGATCTCACCGATGAGCCGAGCAAGCTCGTCGGCGAGGCCACCAACGGCAGGCGTGACGCTCTGGCCGACGTGTGTCGCGAGTGACCCGAGCGCGGTCCAAACCTTATCGATCTTGCGCGCCGTCGTGTCGTCGAAGATCTGGAAGGTCTTCTCGACCGAGCCCGCACGCTGACCGGCATCGCCCACCATGTTGAGCGCCGCCACGAGCGCCTTCACTGCCCCGGCCATGCGGGCGACGTCATCGCCATATTCGAGGCCCATCAGGTCGCTGACGACGCCGGCGCGTTGCGCCTGCGGGACCTCGTTGATGCGGCGCAGCACCTCGATCAGCGCGTCCGCCGGTCCCTGCTCGATCATCCGCGCGACCAGGCGGGAATCGAGACCGATCGCCTTCAGCCCAGCCTGGAACTTGTTCCCCTGCTTGTCGGCCGCCTGCAGCTTCACCATCAGCGCGTTGAAGCCGGTGGCGGCCACCTCGCTGGTGGTGCCGAGCGATAGCACCGCCGCACCGAGGGCGCCCGCCTCGTTGGCGCTGAGGCCGAACTGTTTCGCGGCCGGCCCCGCCCGCAGCAGGAAGTCGACGATGTCGCGTTCCTTGGCGGCCATCGAGTCGCCAAGGAGGTTTACCGCGTCGGCGGTGTCCTCGATTTGCACCTGCGTCAGGCCGAAGACGTTGGCGAGCTTTGCCTGCGCGTCGCCGGTCTCCTCGGCGCTCATGTCCCAGGCGACGGCCGCCTTGGCCGCGAAGGTTCCGAAGCGCTGGAGGTCGGCGAGCGGCCGCCCGGCGAGCCCCGCCTGCGCGACCAGGCCGGCAACCTCTTCCTTGGCGATGCCGGTCTCACGCGAGATCCGCAGGATGTCGTCGCCGAGCTTCTGGAGACCGTTCGCGTCCAGGCCGTCGACTGCCTTCTGAACATCGGCCATCGCCGTCTCGAAGGCGATCGCCTCCTGCGTCGCCCGCACACCGAGATAGCCGACGCCGGCGATCGCCGCCGCGGGAGCGCCGACGCTTGCGCCGAGGCCGACGAGGCCGCCGGCGCCCGCATAGGTCGCTGCCTCGGCGAGAAGATTGCCGGCGACGTCTCGCCGGCCGCCGCCGTGAGGAGCGGCCGCCACGCCGGCCGCCCCTCGGCCGCCACCGACGACCCCACGGATGTGATGCCGGTCTAGCCGCCCAAGCGCCGCGTCCGCGCGGTTGCCCGCGGCGGCGACCCGCTCGAGGTCGGCGGCGAGCTTGTCGGCACCGTTCGTCCGGCCGAGGCGTCCGGCTGCAGCCGCGGCCCCCTCGATCTCGCGCCCGGCCTTGTCCGCGGCCCGCCCGGTGCGCTCGAGCTCGCGGCCGAGCTTCTCGCCACCGCGCGCCCCGTCCAGCTTGCGGACGGCGCGCGCGAGCTCCTCGAGGTCGCGCTCGGCTTTGTCGGCTGGGCCGGAGAGAAGGTTGACGAGGCGAAGGCGCAGCGCGACGTCGAGATCGGCCATCAATGCCCCCTCAGGTGCCGCAGGAAGCCCCAGGTTTCAGCGTCGATCGACCGCGCCTCGAGCCACCACAACACGGCGTCAGTCCAGGCCATCGACAGGACGGCCGGCAACGGCGTCGAGAAGGTGGCGGAGACGCGCCCCGCCACGGCGCGCCAGTCGTTCAGGTCGAGGTGGAGGCGGGCTGGTGGATCTCGCGGATCCTCCGGGGCAAAAAATCCCACGCCGCCCCCGTCACCTCCAGGCCATCGCCGGCGTCGAGGCCGCGCAACACCGACGCCGGCAGGCCCGTCATGGCGCTGTAGACCTCGTAGAGGTCGCCGACCTTGCCGGCCCGCGAGAGCTCGGCGACGGCGGACACCGTCAGCCGTCGCACCGTGATCTCGGCGACGACCACGCCATCGAGGCGGAACGGCCGCTCGAGCTTCACGACGCGGTCGCCCCCATCGACGAAGTCGAGCAGCGCCACCTCCGGCGGCGCTGCGGACGGCTCGGCTGCGGCCTCGCCCTCGGGCTCCGACGGCGGCACCGGCGGATGGTCCTCGGGCTCCACGTCCGGGTAGCTCTCGATCGGCTTGACGGGCTTGTCGGCCATCAGGTGCTGCCCCCGGAGATCCGCAGGATGCGCGCCATCTCGCCAAACGGCCGGTTGCCGTCGATGACGGTCGCGCCGGGCCCGGCGAAGTGGTCGAACTTGTGGATCGTCTTGCCGTCGAACAGGTCGGTGTACTTGACGATGGTGCCGAAGGTGTACTCGACGCCGGCGGGCTTCATGCCCCGCTTCGGATCGTCAGCGATGGCGTTGACGAGGCCCTTCAGCGTGATGATGCGGCCCTTGCTGACGCCGCTCCGGAAGCTCTTCAGGTGCTCGTAGTAGTAGGCGGTCGTCCAGTCGCCGGGCTCGCGGCCGCACAGCGCCCGGATGCGCGGGTCGTTGTTGCGCGTCTTCACCATCGCGGTGAGCGGATCGAACTCCTCCGGCCACTCGATCGCCTGGTTGCCGCCGCCGGGCAGGAACGCGGAGACGGCACGCCGGATGTCCGGAAGGCGAACCTCGTCCAGGACCATCCAGGTGTTGATCTCCTCGAACCACCAGTTCTTGCCGCGGATGATGTTGTCCATGACGCGTGCCCTCCTCAGGCGGCGAGCTCGCCGGTGACGTTGAACTGCGCCATGGCGGCGGTGATCTCGTTGGCGAGGATGTCAAAGGCGCGCTCGTAGCGGCCGGTGTAGACGACGATGTCGGTCACCGGCGGCGCCTCCTCGAAGTTGAGGGTGATGGCGAGGCTGCCGGTGCGCAGCTGCGGATTCGAGTTGAGGGCCCGCTCCCACTTCACCTCGCCGCCCAGCACCGCCGGCTCCGGCAGCGCCATCAGCTGGCCGATGAAGTCGTCGACCGACTGGCACAGCACGGTGACCAGGTGCGAGGAGAGATTCCGGCCGGCGTACTTAACGAGGGTGCGCGGGATCACCTCGCGCACCGCCTTTCGCGTCCGCACGACGTTGATCGCCCGCCAGAGCGGGTCCGAACAGGTGTTGAAGAAGCCCCAGAAGGTCTTGCCCTGCGGCCCGTTCGCGGCGAGCGCCGTACGCCCGCGCTGCACCTGGACGAGCGAGTTGACGCCGCGCTGGATGAGCCAGTTCGCCTCGCTGTCGGGGTCCGAGATGCGGAAGTCGACGGTGCGCGTCGGACCGAGGATGCCCGTCAGTGCCCTGTTGCCGGGGTTGTAGTAGGGAGCGCCCTTCTCCTTGTCGGTCTTGGCGATCAGCGCGGCGATCGACGGCGAGGCGGGTCGGTTGATGACCGAGGCACCGGAGAACACGCGCACACCCTGGCCGATGGCGATCAGGTTCATCGACGTGTCGAAATCGGCCGCCCAGGCGGCGGCATCCGTCTTGTTGGTCGACGGCGCGTCGCAGATGCCGACGGCCGTGACGATGTGGTTGCAGAGCGCGTCGATGATCGTCGCCGCGGGATTGGCTGCCGCAGGCGTGCCGAGGCGCTGCGAGGTGTAGCCTGGCGCGATCAGGAGGTCGGGCTCGACACCGGTCTTGTCGAGGGAATCGAGCAGCGACCACAATCCGGTCTTGGAGTTGGCGCTGCCGCAGATGGCCGCCATCTGATCGGCCAGTGGCAAGGCCGGGTTGTCCCATTCCTCATCCGGCACCGTCGCCACGATCTGCGCGACGATGCCCTCGGCCGTGCAGGCCGCGATTGTCTCGGCGAGCGTGCCGGTCGCACCGATCGCCTCGATCGCCGCCGCGTCGTTGGTGAAGAAGGCGAACGGCTCGTCGTGAGCGAAGGAGTCGGTGTCGAGGTCCGGCGCGGTGAAGGCGCCGCCGATCGTCGACATGTCGGCGATGATCAGCGGCTGCGCCTCGACCCCCTGCAGGATCGTCCGCACGCCTACGTGGGGGGTCAGTGCCATGTTGATGAGCTCCCTTGACGACAGCCACCCGGCGGGGGACGCTGCGACGTTCCCGGCCACAATCCTTTCAGGCCTGCCGCGCCGCGGGGCGGACAGTTGTCCGGCCTAAGCCCCGATTAGCGGCGAGAGGGCTGACACGCGGCGTCCGACACACAGTCCCCGGGGACGCGCTTCCCCGCCGGCGGCGCCCACTTCCACCCGTTCCGCGTGCACGCTAGGCTCCTCCGACTGGGGAGGATGTGTCATGCACAAGGGAAAGCGGTTCAGCGACAGACGGGTCGACCTCGATGGCC
>JAESGX010000331.1_pt1 | contig 21115 bp, 20 predicted proteins | sample 9269801 | NCBI WGS metagenome assembly JAESGX01 (sample SAMN16773122, study PRJNA677054) | algae metagenome | isolation source: Pleurocapsa minor GSE-CHR-MK-17-07R and co-occurring heterotrophs from wet... | place: USA: Lower Calf Creek Falls, Grand Staircase Escalante National Monument, UT ... | reverse complement strand
GCCGTGACGGTCGGGAACGCCTCGGTGACGGTAGCGAGGATCTCCTGCTCGCGCGCGCCCGTCGCGGTGTCGGGCAGCGTCAACGTCGCGAGATGGGTGTGGGGCGCGCCGGCGAAGGTGTTCGGCGAGAACACCAGCACGAAATTGATGCCGAGGCTCTCCCAGTCGACGGTGCGCAGGTTGGCGATCTCGGCGTCGATCTCGCGGCCGAGCACGTTGACGCGGACCTTGTCGCCGATCGTCAGGCCGAGCTCGCGGGCCGGCTCCTCGGCGAAGGAGACGAGCGGCGGGCCGTCATAGTCGGCCGGCCACCACTCGCCCGCCACCAGCTTCGAGCCACCCGGCAACGTCGGCGAGTAGGTGATGCCGCGGTCGCCGCGCAGCACCCATTCGGCCTCCGGCGGCGCCGGATAGTCGGTCGCGGCGATGCCCTTCAGCGCCACGAAGCGGCCGCGCAGCATCGCCTCCCGTCGCACCGTCGCCTCCGGTGCCGCCTGCGCCAAAAGGGTGTCGAAGGCCGGCGTCTCGGCGTCCTGGATGTCGAGGAAGAAGAAGCTCGGCGCGCGGTCCGGCAGCCGCCCGGTGAGCTCTTTGCGCAGCGAGCCGTCGATCAAAGCGAGCGTCACCAGCAGCGTCAGTCCGAGGCCGAGCGACAGCACCACCGTCGGCGTCAGCGCGCCCGGGCGGTGGATGGCGGCGACGGCGAGGCGCAGCTCCGGCGCACCCTTGCGCGGCATCCGGCGGGCCAGCGCCATCACACCGGCGGCGACCACCCGCAGCAGCACGAAGGCGACGGCGGCGCCGCCGACGAAGGCGGCCGCGACGATGCGGTCGCCGGCAAGCAGCACGGCGATGCCCGCGAGCGCCAGGGCTGCGGCCGCCGTGGCGATGATGTAGCGGCGGCGCGGCGGCGCGCCACTGCCACCGGTGCGGTCGCGGTAGAGGGTGGTCGGCGGCACGTCATGGGCGCGGCCGAGCGGCCACAGCGAGAAGGCGAGCGCTGTCAGCAGGCCATAGACGACCGCCAGCGCTAGTTGCTGCGGGAAGACGCCGGTGAGGGCGGGGATCGGCAGGATGCCCGCCAGCAGCGTGCCGGCGATCGGCGGGATCGCCGCCCCGACGACGACGCCGATGGCGATGCCGATGCCGGCGATCGCCATCACCTCGATGAGGTGGATGAGCACGACGAGATCGCCGGAGGCGCCGAGGGTGCGCAGCGTCGCGATCACCGGCCGCTTGCGGTCGACGAAGGAGGCGACGGCGTTCGCCACGCCGACGCCGCCGACGACGAGGGCGGTCAGGCCGACCAGCGTCAGGAATTGCGCGAAGCGCTCGATGTTGCGCGTCAGCCCGGGTGCCGCCTCGGTGCGCGCCTGCACCCGCCAGCCCGCCTTCGGGAAGGCCGTTTCGATCTCCTTGACGACGGCCGCCACCCGCTCGTCGGACGCCTCGCCGGAAAACGCGATGCGCGTATGCCAGCGCACCAGGCTGCCCGGCTGCACCAGCCCGGAGGCGGCGAGCGCCGCGCGGGAGGCGAGCAGGCGCGGCCCGAAATCGATGCCGCCGGAGAGCCGGTCCGGCTCCGTCTCCAACGTGTCGGTGATGGTGAGACGGGCGCGACCGAGCTCGATGACGTCACCGACGGCGATGCCGAGCCGCGACAACAGCTCCGGGTCGGCGACGGCGCCAAAACCGTCGCCCTGCGGGGTGATCGCAGCCGAGAGCGGCCCGCCACCGGTGAGCGTCACCGCGCCGACCAGCGGATAGGCGGCATCGACCGCCTTCGCCTCGACAAGGGCCTGGCCGCCGCCGCCCGGCAGCCGGGCCATCGCCCGCAGCGTCGCGATGGTGGAGTGGGTCCCGAGCCCCTGCAGGAAGGCTGCCTCCTCGGCGCTCGCCTCGCGATGCACCAGCGAGACGTCGACGTCGCCGCCGAGAATGGTGCGGCCTTCGGCGGCGATGCCGTCGGTGAGCGCGCGGGCGAGCGAGCCGACGCCGCCGATGGTGGCGACGCCGAGCGCGATGCAGGCGATGAAGATGCGGAAGCCGGCGAGGCCGCCGCGCAGCTCACGCAGAGCGAGCCGCGTCGCGAGCCCGAGGCGGGCGACAATCCCGTCGCCGGCGGCGAAGCCGGTGGCCGGTGCGGCCTCGCTGGGTGCGATCGTCATGGCCGCTTCTCCGCCGCAATCATGCCGGCACCGCGAGGCCGGCGTCCTCGATGACGCCGGAGCTGACCCGGACCGTGCGGCCGCAGCGGCCGGCGAGCGCGGTGTCGTGCGTCACCAGCACCAGCGTGGTGCCGCGCGCCGCCTGCATGCGGAACAGGAGGTCGACGATGGCGCCGCCGGTGGCGGCGTCGAGGTTGCCGGTCGGCTCGTCGGCGAGCAGCAGCGCCGGCGCCGGGGCGAGCGCGCGGGCGATGGCGACGCGCTGCTGCTCGCCGCCCGACATCTCGCTCGGCAGATGGTCGAGGCGGTGCGACAGCCCGACGGCGGCGAGCTCGGCGGTGGCGACCTGGAAGGCGTCGGCGCGGCCGGCGAGCTCCAGCGGCACGGCGACATTTTCCAGCGCCGTCATCGTCGGGATGAGGTGGAACGACTGGAAGACGATGCCGATCGAGCGGCCGCGGACGCGGGCGAGGCCGTCCTCGGACAGTTTGCCGAAGTCGGCGCCGGCGACAACGACGCGGCCGCGGTCCGGCCGCTCCAGCCCCGCCATCACCATCAGGAGCGTCGACTTGCCGGAACCGGACGGACCGACGATGCCGACGGAGGAACCCCGGTCGATCGTCAGGTCGACGCCCTTCAGGACGTCGACGCGGGCGGCGCCGTTGCCGAGGGAAAGGTGCAGGTCTTCGAGTTCGACCGCCAGGCGGTGAGCGTCGCGCGTCATCGTCGGGATCGTCTCCGGTAGTGAGAAATTCCGGCCGGCGGCGGGGGGAGGTCGCCGGCGGCGGTGCGGTGGCCTACATACCGCCCCGGTGATATGGGCTTCAGCATGGCGGCTTCCAGAGCCCCGTGCATCCGTCTTCGGTCGTCGAGGCAGTGTTGGAGGAAGCATGAGACGCTTGGCCGCCCTCGTCGCAGTGCTGTTCGCGCTCGCCGCCGCCCCGGTCGCGGCGGAGCCGGTGCGGCTCGTCGTGCTCGGCGACAGCCTCACCGCCGGCTATGGCCTGCCACCGGGCGCCGGCTTCCCGGCGAAGCTCGAGGCGGCGCTGCGCGAGCGTGGCCGCGACGTCACGGTGGTCGATGCCGGCGTCTCGGGCGACACCACCGCCGGCGGCCTGTCCCGGCTCGACTGGTCGGTCGGCACCGACGCCCAGGCGGTGATCGTCGAGCTCGGCGGCAACGACATGCTGCGCGGCATCGACCCGGCGCGGACGGAGGCGAACCTCGACAGGATCGTCGGCCGTCTGGCGGACCGCGGCCTGCCGGTGCTGGTCGCCGGCATGCGCGCGCCCGGCAATCTCGGCGAGGACTACGGCGCGGCATTCGACGCGCTGTTTGCCGCCGTCGCCGAGCGCCACGGCGCGTCGCTCTATCCGTTCTTCCTCGACGGCGTCGCCGCCGACCCTTCCCTCAACCTGTCGGACGGCATCCACCCGAACGAAGCCGGCGTCGCCGTCATCGTCGAGCGCATCCTGCCGGCGGTGGAACAGCTTCTCGACCGCGTCGGCTCCTCCTGACGCGGCCCGCCGCGCCTCCCTCCTGAAACCGGATCTCCCATGCAAGTCCGCTTCCTCGGTGGCACCGACGTGCGCGTCAGCGCGCTGTCGCTCGGCACCATGACCTTTGGCGAGCAGAACACCGAGGCCGAGGGCCACGCCCAGATGGACCGGGCGGTGGCCGCCGGCGTCAACCTGTTCGACGCCGCCGAGCTCTACCCGATCCCGCCGAAGCCGGCGACGCAGGGGCGAACGGAAGAGATCATCGGCTCGTGGCTGAAGCGCCGCGGCGGCCGCGACCGCGTGCTGATCGCCACCAAGGCGGTCGGCCGCACCGGCATGGGCTGGTTCCGTGGCGGTCCGGCGAAGCTCGACCGGGAGAACCTGACGGCGGCGCTCGACCGCAGCCTGCGTCTCCTCGGCACCGACTATGTCGACCTCTACCAGATGCACTGGCCGGACCGGAACGTCACCGGCTTCGGCTCCAACCCGACGGTCTGGCGCAGCTCCGACCGTGCCGCCGACGAGGTGCCGATCGAGGAGACGCTCGCCGTGCTGGCCGACTTCGTGACGGCCGGCAAGGTGCGCCACATCGGCGTCTCCAACGAGAGCGCCTGGGGCGTGATGACGTGGCTCGCCGCCGCCGAGCGGTCCGGCCTGCCGCGCATCGTCTCGGTGCAGAACGCCTATTCGCTGGTGAACCGCACCTTCGAGGGCTCGCTCGCCGAGGTGGCGGAGCGCGAGAAGGTCGGCCTCGTCGTCTATTCGGCCCTGGCCCAGGGCTTCCTTACCGGCAAGTATCGCGGCGGCGCCCGGCCGGCCGGCTCGCGCGTCGCCCTGTTCGACCGCCAGCAGCGCTACCAGGGCCCGCACGCCGCCGAGGCCTACGAGGCCTATCTCGACCTTGCCGCGGAAGCCGGCCTCGACCCGTCGCAGATGGCGCTGGCGTTCGCGATGTCGCGGCCGTTCACGACGACGGTGCTCGTCGGTGCGACGACGCCGGCGCAGCTCGAGACCAACCTCGGCGCGGCCGACGTGACGATCACGCCCGAGCTCGAGGCGAAGATCGACGCGATCCACCGGCGGTGGATGAATCCATGTCCGTGAGGGTCGCTGAGCGACCCCGGTTCGAAGTCGTCGTCCAAATCGCACCCCGCTCTCATTGGAGCGATCGAAGCGTGGCAGGGAGATCACGTGCCGCATGCATGATGCGGATGATGACCGGCGGCGTCAGTCCGGCGTCGTACAGCAGTAGATAGGGATACCGGGTCAGCGTCAGAAAACGAAAGCGGCCAGGCAGGAGTTCGGTCCGCGGCCTCCCTGCGTGCGGGAACTCGCCGATCTGTAGCGTGGCCTGGCGAACGGCCGCCATGAAGCCTCTCGCAGCGGACGGGTTGTCGCGCATGATCCACCGGGCAGCCGCGACGGCTTCCAGACGCGCACGGGGTGAAAGGCGGGCCCTCAAGCAGCGCGCTCGCGTTCGGCCTCCGCGATGATCGCCTCGACCTCCTCCATCACCTCGTCGATGGTGAAGGTCCCGTCCCGATCCGCCTCCTCCGAGGCTTCGATGATCGAGCGCTCGAACTCTGCTCGCTCCACCTCGACCGCGGCGAACACCCGCAGCGCTGTCGCGATCACGGCTTCGACGTTCTCGTATCGCCCGCTTTCGACACACGTGCGGACGAGTTCGTCCTGCTCAGGCGTCAATTCGATCGCGACCTTCATGGGGGCGGTCCTCTCTGCCGACACGAACAAATGTAGTCCACCCGCCAACCCTCGGCAAACCCGTCACCCCTGCCGCTTGCGTCCCGGCCGCTGGCGACTAGAGTGCGGCCGCCCGCGGGGTGGCCCCGCGACCGACACGGAGAGCCGCGCGTGAGCCGCGACGTCAAGAAGGTCGTCCTCGCCTATTCGGGCGGGCTCGACACCTCGATCATCCTGAAATGGCTGCAGACGACCTACGGCTGCGAGGTCGTCACCTTCACCGCCGACCTCGGCCAGGGCGAGGAGCTCGAGCCGGCCCGCCGCAAGGCGGAGCTTCTCGGCGTGAAGCCGGAAAACATCCACGTCGAGGACCTGCGCGAGGAGTTCGTCCGCGACTTCGTCTTCCCGATGATGCGGGCGAACGCGCTCTACGAGGGCGTCTACCTGCTCGGCACCTCGATCGCCCGGCCGCTGATCGCCAAGCGCCAGATCGAGATCGCGCGCCAGGTTGGCGCCGACGCCGTCTGCCACGGCGCCACCGGCAAGGGCAACGACCAGGTCCGCTTCGAGCTCAGCTACTACGCGCTGGAGCCGGAGATCCGGGTGATCGCGCCGTGGCGCGACTGGGAGTTCAAGTCGCGCACCGACCTGCTCGACTTCGCCGAGAAGCACCAGATCCCGATCGCCAAGGACAAGCGCGGCGAGGCGCCGTTCTCGGTCGATGCGAACCTCCTGCACTCGTCCTCCGAGGGCAAGGTGCTCGAGGACCCGGCGGAGGAGCCGCCGCCCTACGTGTTCCAGCGCACGCTCTCGCCCGAGGATGCGCCGGACAAGGCGACGATCGTCGAGATCGGCTTTGCGAAGGGCGACGCGGTGTCGATCGACGGCGAGGTGCTGTCGCCGGCGACGCTTCTGACCAAGCTCAACGAGCTCGGCCGGGCGAACGGCATCGGCCGCCTCGACCTCGTCGAGAACCGGTTCGTCGGCATGAAATCGCGGGGTGTGTATGAAACCCCCGGCGGCACGATCCTGCACGTCGCCCACCGGGCGATGGAGAGCCTGACCCTCGACCGCGGCGCCGCCCACCTGAAGGACGAGATGATGCCCCGCTATGCGGAGCTCATCTATTACGGCTTCTGGTTCGCGCCGGAGCGCGAGATGCTGCAGGCGGCGATCGACAAGAGCCAGGAGATGGTCACCGGCACGGTGCGGCTGAAGCTCTACAAGGGCAACGTCATCGTCATCGGCCGCGACAGCCCCTACTCGCTCTATTCCTCGAAGATCGTCACCTTCGAGGACGACGCCGGCGCCTATGACCAGAAGGACGCCGCGGGCTTCATCAAGCTGAACGCGCTGCGCCTGCGTCTGCTCGGCGCCCGCCGCAAGGCGCACGGCGGCTGAGCGGGGTGCTGCGACCGGCGACGGCGGCCTTCGCCGTCGCACTCGCCGCTGCGTCGGCAGCGGCCGACGAGCCGATCGTCGTGCGGGCGGCACCGATCGCCGCCTTCGACCCGTCGCGTCCGGAGGTCACCCGCTTCGGCGCGCTGGAATGGCTCGGCGGCGTCTCGCTGACCTCGGCCGACGCCCGTCTCGGCGGGCTGTCGGGCGTCGTCACCGAGGACGGCGGGAGGCAGCTGCTCGCCGTCACCGATTATGGCGACTGGATCACCGCGACGGTCGCCCTCGGCGACGGCGGCGCGCCGGTGGCGCTGACGGACGCCCGCGTCGGCCGCCTCGCCGGGCCGGACGGACAGCCGATCCGCGGCAAGCGGCCGGGTGATGCCGAGGCGGTCGCGGTCCGCACGCGCGCCGACGGCGGCCGCGAGGTGCTCGTCTCCTTCGAGACGCCCGGCCACATCGCCGTCTACGAGGACGCGCCGCCCTTCGACACCGCCCCCCGCATCACCGCCTATCCGCCGGCCCTGGCACGGGCGGGGCGCAACAGCCGCGGCGAGGCGCTCGCCGTCGTGCCGGCCGGGCGGCCGCTCGCCGGCGCGGTGCTCGTCTTCGCGGAGGGACCGGCGGCGGGGGGGGGAGACGATCCCCGGCGGCCTCATCCACGGCGGCCGGTGGCAGTCGATCGCGCTCGCCGGCAGCGGCAACTACGCGCTGACCGATGCCGCTTTCCTGACGGACGGCGACCTGCTCGTGCTCGAGCGGCGATTCGGCTTCGGCGACGGCATCGGCATGCGCATCCGCCGCATCGCCGCCGACACCATCACCGCCGGAGCGGTGCTCGACGGGGAGGTACTGATCGAGGCCGGGTTCTCCCAGCAGATCGACAACATGGAGGGGATGGCGGTCGACACAGACGCCGGCGGCACGGTGCTCACCCTCGTCTCCGACGACAATCGCTCGTTCCTGCAGCGGACGCTGCTCCTGCGCTTCCGGCTGGTGGAGTAGGCGGCGGCGGGAGCGGCGGGCCGCCTCAGGCGCGCGTCGGCTCGTAGGGCGGCGCGAACACCAGCGCCATCGCCGCCCGGTAGGGCGCGAGCAGCAGCACGGCGGCGGCGAGCTTCACCGCGAGGTCACCCAGCGCCCAGGAGACCCAGCGCGGCAGCTCGGTCACAAAGATCCCGAACAGCGGCGCGTACTCGACCGCGAACGGGTCGTCGGGGCCGATGATGATGCCGAAGGGGCCGAAGGCGGTGCCGAAGAAGATCGCCGTGTCGACGACGGAGCCGAGCAGCGAGGCGATCAGCGGCGCCTGCCACCAGGCGGCGCGGCGCAGCGTGTTGAAGACGCCGATGTCGAGAAGCTGCGCCACCAGGAAGGCAACGCCAGAGGCGACCGCAATACGTGGCGTCGCCAGATAGATCGACAGCGCCACCGCTACCGCGAAGCCGACATAGACGACGCGGCGGGCGATGGTCGGCCCGAGCCAGCGGTTCGTCAGGTCGGTGACGAGGAAGGCGACAGGGTAGGTGAAGGCGCCCCAGGTGAGGAGGTCGGCCAGCACCAGCGGGCCGACGGTGCCATCGACCGGGAATTGCACGAGCACGTTCGAGGCCACCACCACCGCCACCATGGCGGCGACGGCGGCGATCGCCGCACCGGACCGGGAGACGGGCGTGGCGGGTCGCGAGGACACCGTCCGGCCCCGCTGTCTCAGGCCGCCAGCGCCTTGCGCGCGATCTGCTTCTTGACGAGCAGCGCGCGCGGGCCGAGCTCGCTGTCCTTCGCCTTGGCGAGGAACGCGTCGAGGCCGCCACGGTGCTCGACCGAGCGCAGCGCGTAGGCGGTGATGCGCAGCCGCACCTTCTCGCCGAGCGCGTCGGAGATCAGCGTCACGTTGACGAGATTCGGCAGATAGCGCCGACGCGTCTTGTTGTTCGCGTGGCTGACATTGTTGCCGGTCAACACGGCCTTGCCGGTCAGTTCGCAGCGCCGGGCCATCGGTCGTACCTTCTTGTCTCTTCGGCGACGGTCAACTCGGGGTATCGTGCCGTCCGCAGCGAGCGGCCGGCGCCCTGACGTCGCCAGATCCTTGGTCGGAAGTCGCGCTTCTATAGGCACCGCGCCCGGAGGCGTCAAGAACCAAGGCCGTTGTGGCCCGGACGGTCCTCAGCCATACGCTCTTGGCTTGGTTCCGAGTCCCGCGCCTTGAGGAGCCCTCCTCTACGGCATGTCTGCCATAAGCGTGGGCTTTGGGGTCGAGGGAGGTGCAATTGATCGTTCGGCGGGGCGTTCTCAGAAGCAGGGAGTACGCGGGCTGGCGCGCTGAGATCGACGACGACCGGGCGGACACCGGAGGCTTCTATCTCTACCTCATCGGACCGGAGAGGCAGGGATTCGACACTTGGTGCGAAACCGAAGCTGACCTTCGAGCCAATCTAGCGCCCTACGACATCGATTGGGCGGGAGGCGCTTGGGCGCCGGCAAGTGATCAGGTTACGGATTGACGTCATGACGCGTGCCCTCACCACCATCGGCTTCGATGCCGACGACACGCTCTGGCAGAACGAGCAGTTCTTCCGCCTGACGGAGGATCGCTTCGCCGACCTTTTGGCCGAGCACGCCGAGCGCAACCATCTGACCGAGCGCCTGATCGCCGCCGAGCGCCGCAACGTCGGCCACTACGGCTTCGGCATCAAGGGCTTCACGCTGTCGATGATCGAGACCGCGATCGAGGTGACGGAGGGCCGCGTGCCGGCCGCCGTGATCGGCGAGATCCTCGCCGCAGGCCGCGAGATGCTGCGCCATCCGATCGAGACGCTGCCGCACGTCACCGAGACGCTGAAGGCGCTCGCCGGCGATTACAGGCTGGTGCTCGTGACAAAGGGCGACCTCTTCGACCAGGAGCGCAAGCTCGCCCAGTCGGGCCTCGGCGAGCTCTTCAATGCCGTGGAGATCGTCAGCGACAAGATGGCGGCCACCTACGCCCGCGTCTTCGCCCGTCACGGCGACGGCGCGGAGCGGGCGATGATGGTCGGCAATTCGCTGAAGTCCGACGTGGTGCCGGCGATCGAGGCGGGCGGCTGGGGCGTCTTCGTCCCGCACGCTTTGACCTGGGTGCTGGAGCACGCCGAGGCGCCCGTCGATTCGCCGCGCTTCCGAGAGGTCGAGCATCTCGGCCACGTGCTGCCGCTGGTGCGCGAGATCGGCTGAGGCCGGAAGGCGCCGCCGGGGCTCAGCCCTCCGGGTCGCGCGCCGCCCACGCTTCGGCCTCGAGGCCGACGGCGGCCGCGATCGACGGCAGCCGGCGGCGGTCGAGTTCGCGGCCGAGATGGCGCAGGATGTCGCCGACGAGCGCCGGCCCCTCGTAGACGAGGCCGGTGTAGAGCTGCACGAGGCTCGCCCCGGCGAGGATCTTGGCGAACGCCGCGGGCCCCGAATCGACCCCGCCGACGCCGACGAGCGGCATGCGCTCGCCGAGCTTCAGCCGGAAGCGGGCGAGCATGACGGTCGAGCGGCGGAACAGCGGCCGGCCGGACAGCCCGCCCGTCTCGTGGGCGCCGCTCGAGGCGAGCTTCGGCCGCGCCAGCGTCGTGTTGGAGACGATCAGCCCGTCGAGGGCACTCGCCTCGACCACCGCGACGATGTCGTCGACGGCCGCGTCGTCGAGGTCCGGCGCCACCTTGAGGAGCAGCGGCACACGCCGGCCATGGCGCTCGGCCGCCGCGTCGCGGGCGGTGGCGACGCGGGAAAGCAGGTCCTCCAGCGCGCCGCGCTCCTGCAGGCCGCGCAGGCCCGGCGTGTTCGGCGACGAGACGTTGATGGTGAAGTAGGAGGCGAGGTCGGCGAAGTGCTCTATGCCGGCGACATAGTCGGCGATGCGGTCGGCGCTGTCCTTGTTGGCGCCGACGTTGACGCCGACGATGCCGCCCCGACCCTTCCGGGCGACGAGCCGCGCGCGGCCGGCGTGGCCGCCATTGTTGAAGCCGAGCCGGTTGATCAGCGCGTGGTCGTCGGCCAGCCGGAACACCCGCGGCTTCGGGTTGCCCTCCTGCGCCTTTGGCGTCAGCGTGCCGACCTCGGTGAAGCCGAAGCCGAGGGCGAGCAGCGCGTCCGGCACCTCGGCGTCCTTGTCGAAGCCGGCGGCCATGCCGAGCGGGTTGGGGAAGCGTAGCCCGAAGGCGGCGACCGCCAGCCGCGGGTCGGTCGGCACGCCGCACGGCGGCACGAGGCCCGCGGCGAGGGCACGGATCGTCAGCCGGTGCGCCGCCTCCGGCTCGGTCAGCGAGAACAGCGCCGGCCGCGCCAGCCTGTACCCGAGGCCGATCATGCGGCGCCTCCCGCTACTGCAATCACTTCCGCCGGGAAGACATGCCGCCCGTCGGGGCCGATCGGCAGCGGCCGGACGGCGGTAACGGCAGTGAGCCCGAGCGGCGCGTAGAGGTGTGGGAACAGCGCGCCACCGCGCGACGGCTCGTAGACCAGCGCCGCGCCCAAAGCCGCCGCATCGACCGAGACGAGGAGCAGGTCGGCCTCGTCGGCGAAGTGGCGGGCGGCGGTCTCGGCCACCTGGCCGGCGGTGGAGAAGTGGATGAAGCCGTCGGCGAGGTCGACCGGCGCGCCGTCGAAGCGGCCGGCCGCCACGGCCTCGGCCCACAGGCCGGCCGGCACGATCTTGTAGATGGTCGGCGGCGTGGCGTCGGTCATCGGCGGGGGTCCTGATCTCGTGCGCCCGTCCTATCGGCGGCGGCGGCCGGCGACAAGCGATTCTGGCGGGATCGGCGCGGGATCGCTGGACAAGTGGCCTCGGGGGCATTAACTGAAAGGGCGTGAGGCATAAATTCCTCGCAAGCCACGAGGCTCGAGCCGCTGCCGCTGCGCCTGGGCGCCGCCCGCGACGGCCGGAGACACGCCGATGCTCGGCCAGCCGATGCTCACCCACGACCGCGTCTGGTCGGCGATCGACGCGCTCGCCGTCCGCCACGGCATGTCGCCCTCCGGGCTCGCCAAGCGCGCTGGGCTCGACCCGACCACCTTCAACCGCTCGAAGCGCGTCGGCGGCGACGGTCGGCCGCGCTGGCCCTCGACCGAGTCGATCGCCAAGGTGCTCGACGCCACCGGCGAGGACCTCGGCGGGTTCTTCTCACTCGGCCGTCCCGCGGCGGACGCCCTGCCGGTGCAGCGCCCGGCGGTGCCGCTGCTCGGCCTCGCCCAGGCCGGTGCCGGCGGCTTTTTCGACGAGGGCGGCTTTCCCGTCGGCACCGGCTGGGACGCCATCGCGTTTCCGAGCGGCGAGGGCGAGATGATCTTCGCGCTCGAGGTCAGCGGCGAGTCCATGCTGCCCGCCTATCGCGACGGCGACGTGCTGATCGTCTCGCGCACCGCCGCCGTGCGCCGCGACGACCGCGTCGTCGTGCGCACCACCGACGGCGAGGTGATGGTGAAGATCCTTCACCGCCAGACGCTGAAGGCGGTCGAACTGCACTCCCTCAACCCCGACCACCCGCCGCGCACGGTGCCGACGCGCCAGGTCGACTGGATGGCCCGCATCCTGTGGGCGAGCCAGTGACGGTGCCAGGGTCAGCGCCAAGGTCAACGCAAATGCCGGCGCAGGGGCCGGCGTGATGCGCGGCCTCGCCGAGATCCTCGCGACGATCATCGCGGGTGTGGCCATCCTCGGCGTCGCCGCCTACCTGCTCCTGGGCGAGGCGCCACCGCCGCCGGGTGGCGAGACCATCGTTCCGCTCGGCCCGGGCAAGTCGGCTTCCGAGCGGGTGCCACCATCGCCCTCAGCACCATCGCCCTCAGCACCGTCGTCCTCGGCACCGTCGTCCGTGGCTCCAGCGTCGACGACAGCGCCCCGCGTGCTGGTGCCGGCCGATCCCCGCGCCGCGCCGGTCGATCCCATAACGCCGCCGTCGAACGACCCGTCGCGCACCGCCGCGCCGGCACTCGAAGCGCCGCAGGGCTATGTCGTCGTCGATGATCAGCTGGCGCCGGCGCGCGACGTCGGCGGCGGTGTTGTCAGTGGTGCCGCGCCGCTGCGGGTCGGTCCGATCGTGCGCCTGCAGAGGGCGCCGGAGGTGACGCCGGTGATCCCCGAGCCGGCGCCGATCGAGCCGCGGCGCTTCCACCGCGTCGTCGTCTCGGACGCCGGCACCCTTCTCGCCGGCAGCCGTACGCTGCGTCTCGCCGACGTCGACGTGCCCGCCGCCGACGCCGAATGCGGCGACGCGGCCGGCAACCGCTGGTCCTGCGGCACGCGGGCGCGCACTGCGCTCCGCCGCTTCGTCCGTCGTCGCGCGGTGGAGTGCCAGCCGCTCGGCGAGGTGGGCTTCGGCAGCGCCGACGCCGACCTCACCGTCGTGCGATGCCACGTCGGCGGCACCGATATCGCCACCTGGCTCGTCGAGAACGGCTGGGCAGCACCGGCGGACGCTGCCGGCCCCGCGCTCGCCAACCTCGGCGAGGCGGCGCGCAGCGACAACCGCGGTCTCTGGCAGACCGAGCCGAAGGGCCTCGACGAGCCCGACGACGATGCGACATCGGACATCGCGGCGCCGGATGCCGCCGACGGCACGCCCGGCGCAACCGAAGCTCCCACTGAGGTGGCGCCCGGCCAGTAGGCCGGACGCCGTTTCGGTCGCGGGCTCCGGCTCAGCCGTCGGTGCGGGCGAGCGCCGCGGCGATCAGGGCGCGCGTTTCCGGCACGCCGTAGACCGCCGCGAACGAGCCGAAGCGCGGCCCGCGCTCCTGGCCGAGGAGCAGCTGGTAGAGCGTCGCGAACCAGGCGAGCGAGACGCCCGGCCGGCCGTCCGGCCCGGGCTTGGCCGTGTCCGGGAAGACGGCGCGGCCGACCTCGTAGACGGCCGCCTGGATCGTCTCGGCGTCGGTCCCGGCGGGCAGTGCCGACAGCGCCGCATCAAGCGCCGCGAGCGCCCGCCGCTCCGCCTCGTCCGGCACGCGGAAGCGCTTCGTCGGCGCGACGCGGTCATGGAAGTAGCGGATGGCGTAGCCGACCAGCCGGTCGAGCTCGGGGTGGTTCTCTGGCGACAGGCTCGCGTCCTGGCGCTTCAGGAAGCCCCACAGCACGGCGCGGTCGTCGGCGTTGGAGGCGCTGGCGAGGTTGAGCAACAGCGCAAACGACACCGGCAGGTCGATCGTCGGCGGCGCGCCAGCATGGATGTGCCACACCGGGTTCTCGAGCCGCTGTGCATCGCTCTCCTCGTGGTACTTGGCGAGGAACGTGTAGTAGTCGTCGACGTTGCGCGGAATGACGTCGAAGAACAGCTTCTTGCCCGAGCGCGGCTTCTGGAACATGAACAGCGACAGGCTCTCCGGCGAGGCATAGGCGAGCCAGTCGTCGATGGTCAGCCCGTTGCCCTTCGACTTGGAGATCTTCTCGCCGTTCTCGTCGAGGAAGAGCTCATAGTTGAAACCGTCGGGCGGCGGGGCGCCGAGCGCCGAGCAGATCCGCGCCGACAGCTTCACCGAATCGATCAGGTCCTTGCCGGCCATCTCGTAGTCGACGCCGAGGGCTGCCCATCGCATCGCCCAGTCCGGCTTCCACTGCAGCTTGCAGTGGCCGCCGGTGACCGGCACCTCGACGAGCACGCTGGTGTCGGGGTCGCGGTAGACGACCGTGCCAGCCTCGACGTTGCGCTCGACGAGCGGCACCTGCAGCACCGCCCCCGTCGTCGGCGAGATCGGCAGGAACGGCGAGTAGCTCGCCTGCCGCTCGGCCCTGAGCGACGGCAGCATGATCGCCATCACCTCGTCGTAGGCGGCGAGCACCTTGAGCAACGTCGCGTCGAAGCGGCCGGCGCGGTAGTAGTCGGTGGCGCTGGCGAACTCGTATTCGAAGCCGAAGGCGTCGAGGAACTTGCGCAGCCGCGCATTGTTGTGGGCGCCGAAGCTCGCGTGCTCGCCGAACGGGTCCGGCACCTCGGTGAGCGGCTTGCCGAGATGGCCCGCCAGCATCTCCCGGTTCGGCACGTTGTCCGGCACCTTGCGCAGGCCGTCCATGTCGTCGGAGAAGCAGAGCAGCCGCGTCGGGATGCGGTCCTCGGTGAGCACGCGGAAGGCGTGGCGCACCATCGTCGTGCGCGCCACCTCGCCGAAGGTGCCGATGTGCGGCAGGCCCGAGGGGCCGTAGCCGGTCTCGAACAGCACCGTGCCGCCGCCACCGCGTTTCTCCACCCGCGCGACGAGCTTCTTCGCCTCCTCGAACGGCCAGGCGCGGGCCGTGGCGGAGAGGTCGGCAAGAACGGAAGCAGCGGGGACTGAAGCGGCGGTGGTCGGCACGGGGGACGACATCGGATCAAAGGCTCCGGTTGCGGCGGTACGGCCGGCCGGGCGGCCGCTGGCGACGTGTAGCCGGGAAAATCCGGGATGGCGAGGGCGGGCGCGTCGCCGACGGCGCTGCGGCGGGACGAGGCGGGCCCCGCCGTTGCTCAGCGTCTGGCGGCGCGGCGCACGGCGGCGAGGTCGACCGGGCGGTCCGGCAGGGTGATCTCGAAGGTGGCGCCGGGCGGGCCGCCGACCAGCGCGATGGTGCCACCGTGGGCGCGCACGAGCTCGGCGGCGATGCACAGCCCGAGGCCGGTGCCGCCCGATCGCGTCGAGCCCTGGAATGGCTGGAACATCAGCTCGCGCGCCCGCACCGGCACGCCGGGGCCGGTGTCGACGACGGTGATGACGGTGACGGTGCCGACCCGCTCGGCCGCCACCGTCAGCCGCCGCACCAGGCTCGGCTCGCTGTCGCGCTCGAGCGCGTCGAGGGCGTTGCGGACGAGGTTGAGGAGCACCCGGAACAGCTGGTCGGGGTCGGCGTCGACCTCGAGGTCGCGTGGCACCAGGAGGGCGAACTCGATGCTCGCATGCTGCGGCAGCCCCGTCACCTCGGCGACGTCCTCGACGAGGCCGCGCAGGCGGATCAGCCGGCGCTCCGGCGGCGCCTCCTTGATGGCGCCATAGGACAACACCGTCTGGGTGTAGCCGACGGCCCGGTCGAGGGCGCGCACGATCTTCGGGGCGAGGCGCTGCACCGTCGGGTCGGGCAGGCCGGCGAGGCGGTCGGAAAACAGCTGCGCCGAGGCGAGCAGGTTGCGCAGGTCGTGGTTGATCTTCGAGACCGCGAGGCCGAGCTCGGCGAGGTGGCGCTGCTGGTGCAGCGTGCGGCGCATCTCCTCCTGCATGCAGCGCAGCCGGCGCTCGGCGTCCCCCACCTCGTCGCGGCGATCCGACGGCACGATCAACCGGTCGGCGTCGGACGGGTCCTCGGCGAAGCGGTTCATCGCGAAGGCGAGGCGCTGCAGCGGCCGCACCGTCAGGCGGCGGAGGCTCCAATAGACGAAGCACGCCGTCACCAGCGAGATCAGCAGCGAGATCAGGAGCACCGAGCGCGAATAGCCGAGCATGGCATCGACGAGGTCGTCCTCCGGCACCACCACCTCGACGAGGTCGGCCGAGCCGGCGAGCCGGCCGGTGACGCGCAGGATGCGACCGGTGCCGAACAACAGGCTGTCGAAGGCGTCGAGCACGGCGCCGGTGGCGGTGACGTGGTCGAGATCGGCATGGGCGTCGACCGGCCGCGGGACGGCGTCGCGCGTCAGCATCAGCCGGCGCCGGCCGTCCTTCAGCGCGATGGCGATGGCGCCGGTGGAGGTGAGCAGGCGCTCCTCCAGCGCGTCCGGCAGCCGCTCGGTGGAGGCGAGCGCCAGCGCCGCGACGCCGGCGGTGGCGTGGACGTCGCGCAGCCAGGTGATGCGGTAGTTGGCGATCGAGGGAACGTAGACGAGCACCTGCGCGATCATCACGAAGAGCGCGGTGAGCACGACGAGCTTGCCGGACAGCCCGACGTTCAGGCGCGCACGTCCTTCGCCAGCGCCCGGTGCCGCCCCGCCGTCCCCAACCATCGCCCCAGCCCTCACCGGCGCGCACCCCCGTACGCGCACGAAACATCTGCCGAATTCCCGACCATAGCACGCGGCCCGCCGAATGGGATGTTGCCGCGCCGCGACAACGCGCCAATTGCGACACCGCCGCCGGCGCGGACGCACCCGCGATCGCCGGCGCGATTGACAACTGCCCGGTGCCCCCGTATCTGAACCGCCGTTGCCCAGGTGGCGGAATTGGTAGACGCGCTGGTTTCAGGTACCAGTGGTGCAAGCCGTGGAGGTTCGAGTCCTCTCCTGGGCACCACCCGCCCTTCCGGGTAGGTGGTAAAGGCTTCGAAAAGCCGCAGAAACCCTAGAAATTCCGGTCCAACAGGGTCCGTGGATAACCGGGGGTATTCGTTGGCAGCCGAAAAAGTCGGGGGTCCCTGAGCGATACCCGCAAGGCGCCCCGCCGCGTGCCGCTCACCGACACCGCCATCCGCAACGCCAAGCCCGCCGGAAAGCCCTACAAGCTCGCCGATGGCGGCGGACAGTTCCTTCTCGTCAATCCGACCGGGGATCGGACCTTCGTCGCGTTCGACGGGGACGAGCACGCCAAGCCGGATGTCGAGTACGCGCTGGCGAGCGTGCCAACGGAGGCGCCGACCCTGCAGGAGGAGGCTCAGGCACCGCTGGCGGAAGCGCCTCCTGAGGCTCCCGCGGACCGGGCCGTCCTGCTGATCAAGACCAACATCGACGGCAACGACTACGACCGCCTCCTGGCTGCCAAGCGCTCCCTCTCCCGCCACATGCTCGCCGCGCCGAGGGGTGACGGCGATATCAGCAGGCTCTTTGCCGAGACGGTCGGGGCATAGGTCCCTTGCCCGGGCCGGTAGGCGCTTTCACAATCGCCAGCGGAGCGCGGGAAATAGACAAAACGCCTATTCATGAGCGGTATCGGGGCGTCCACTCTGCACCACCGCGACAGCCGGAGGCGGCCACCGTCGGTTCTATTTGTGAAGACCTTCCCGTACTTCACGTTTAGTGCCAGTATAATCTGTCATATATGATGCAATTCTGGCAGTATTTTATTGTTGCAGTGAAGTATTTTACTCGGTGCTTTCGCTTCCTATTGTTGCGACAACCCTCGCCGCAGAGCGGTGCGGGGTGGTGCGAAAAAAATCGCATGATTCGCTGGGCCACTGGTCCGGCTGGAGCCTCAGCGTCCTCCTCTGCTTCTCTCGGCACACCGGATTCTCTCGCCACCCCGGAAACGTCCCTCTCGTTGATCGGCATCGATCTCGCTCGGCGGCAGCAAGGGCGGCACACGGCGGCCCGGCTCACCGACAAGGCGATCAGCGTGACGAGGCTTCGGCCTCGGATCCCGCGGGCCTCGAAACCCGTTGGTCTCGAATCCCGCTGGAACTGCCGGGCCATTTTGGGCAGCATCGGCCGCGCTGCCATCGGGCCCTCGCCGACGCCACGCGAAGAGGCTTCCAAGTTCAAGAACGCCAAGCTATCCTGAACGCTAAAGGGCTGACTATTTGCTTTTCACGTGGTAGGCGCGCACTATGGAACGCGAATTGATGTTGCCAAGTCGTTTCTGCGATTGCCTCGGTCCGTTGATCATCAATCAGGATGATCGTAATGTCTCTCAGACGAAACATTACATCAATGATTACTGCAACAGTACAATTTTATGACGATGCTTGATACTGCCCTCGTTGTGGCCGATGAACAAACGTGGCTGCGTTACTGGCCCGGCGTTATTCACAGATTTGAAGACGCGACCGTCGAGCTTTTGGCATCGTTTCAGACTGTCGTGCTGGCGCCGAGCGATGTGCGTTATACGAAGAATTGCCTTGATATCATCGATTTGAAACGCCAGGGGGCGCTCGCTGCGACACGTCTCATTCTGGGAACGTACAAGGGTCGACACCTGTGGACGCCAGAGAACGATCATTTGGTGGACTATTGGGTTGTTCATGCCCGTTCCGAGCGGCAAGTGCTGGACAGCGATCGTCTCGTCTTCATTCCTCTCTGCGTAGTGCCGCCGTTTGCAAAACCTGAGCCGGGAGATGACGGCTATCTCTTCATGGGCGGGCGGAAATGGCGTGAGTTGGACGTGGGTGTGCTGGCGATGAGCCGCTCAGGCCGGCCTGGGCGGGTGATCTCGGACTTTGCGCCGGAGGGGCGGTTCGCCGGGGTGGACATTCGCCGCGAGAAAGTTCCGAAGCTCGAATATTCGTCCGTGCTGGCGCGGTCGCGCTTGTTTCTTGTCCCCTTAAGACATACGCCGATCTCCCATGGGCATGTCGATGTTGTCACGGCCATCCTTGTTGGCAAACCAGTTATCGTTACGGCCGGCGCATCCTGCGACGACTATGTCCGCCATGGTGTCAACGGGCTGCTGGTGCGCGATAACAGTGTCGAGGCGTGGGTAGACGCAATCCAGGAAGGCTGGGAGAAAGCCGACGACTTTGCGGCCGCCGCCCGCGAGATGGCGCCGCGCTATCACGCAAAAATGTATGCTCAATATCTGCAGGAATTGGTCACTTATCAGGACGGCTGAGATCATCACCGTCGCGGGCGTCGTTGTCACCGAAGTGACGCGGCATACCGTTGCGATGATGGGCCATGACCGGGAGGCGGCCGCGTTTCGATGTCTGATTGAAGATTTCGGCCGCGCGCTACGACAAACATGAGCATCATTCTTCAGGCTGATTGCGTTGACGCTGTCAGCACGGCACCGCACTGTGTCGAGGCGTGACCTGCGAGATTTGTGAAACGCGCGAATGAGGCCGACCATGGCTGATATCCTGATCGTCGGAGACCGTTTACCTGATTTCAAGGACTGGGCGCCGGCGACTTGTCATTTTTCGGAGATTACGCCGGCGAAACTCTCAAGCTACACAACGATCGTGTTGATGCCGAACAGTGCCGAGGATGATGCGCTCTGCGAGCAGGTCTTCGGCTGGAAGCGCGGCGGCCACGTCGGTGCGGCGCGCCTGATGCTCGGAACATACCGCGGCCGGCATCTGTGGTCGCCGGACAACGACCAGGTGGTGGAGCGATGGGCGGTGCACGCCCGGTCCGAATGCCTGGTTCTCGAGAGTGAGAAGCTCGCATTCGTTCCCTTTTGCCAGGGCATCCCGCCAGACACGATCGAGCCGCCTCGCGATGACGGCTACCTCTTTCTGGGAGGTCGCAAATGGCGCGACTTCGATCTCGGACTTGCTGCGATGCAGCGCAGCGGGTTGCCTGGAAAAGTCATCAGCGACCTTGTTCCCGCCGGCAGCTATCCTGAGCTCGACGTCCGCCGCGAGCGGGTTCCCAAAGACGAGTACATGGCCGTGGTGCGCCGCGCCCGGGTGGTGCTCGTCCCCCTGAAGCGCATCCCGATTTCACATGGTCACGTCGAGGTCGTCGGCGCGATCGTGGCAGGACGGCCCGTGGTCGTGACGGCCTGTGCCTCGTGTGACGACTATGTGGAGCATGGGGTCAATGGTCTCCTCGTGCAGGACAACACCATTGGGGGATGGCTAGCCGCAATCCGCGAGGCCAATGAACGGGCTGATGAACTCGCCTGTGGCGCACGCAGGCTCGCGCCGCGTTACCATGCGCATCGGTACGGCGACTATCTTCGCAAGATGATCGAGGAACCGGAGAGCACGAGAGTGCGGCCTGAGCTTGAAGCGATGAAGCCTTATGCGGCGAGAGAGTTTTGGTCCGAGCTGCGGCAGGAGAACTACCTTCGGCAACTCAAGGCGGAGCACCGGGCGCGGATTGACCGGGCACGCGCGCTTCTGCGTCAGAGACTCTATGCCGAGGCCATCATCGAGGTCGAGAGTTGCCACGCCGGCCCTTTGCGGCAGGCGGCGACACAGATTCGGGAAACGGCCCTTGCCCAGCTGCAGACGAGATCTCCGTGAGAGACGATCCGGTACCCTCTCGGGATTCCGAAGCCAGACACCGAACGAGCGGCGGCACGCGGTGAGGCTCGGCTGGTGATGAGCTGTCGCAGCAGGGGGTCGGGGGGAGACAACGTTAGCCGACCGCCTCAGGCTCGCGAACCAACTGCCTCAGGCCGGCGCGCCGACTGTCGTGCCGGGACGTTTGCTCGACAGCGCGACGAGCAGAGACACTAGCAGGCCGCCTTTCGTCATCTTATCCGGCTGGCGCATTCGGCCGGCGCGTCACCGCTTGAGGTTCATCAAGACGTCCATCAGCTCGTTACCGGTCTGAAACGTCTTCGAGTTTGCCGTATAGTCGCGCTGGGCGATGATCATCTCGGTGAGTTCGTCGGCCATATCGACGTTCGACTGCTCGAGGGCACCGGAGATGATGGCGCCATAGCCGCCTTCGGTCGGGAAGCCCATCTGCACGTCACCGGAATCGATGGTCGTGGCGAAGACGTTGCCCGCCAGCGGCTGCAGGCTGTCCGGGCTCGAGACGTCCGCCAGCGGAATGCGGA
>JAESGX010000330.1_pt1 | contig 21328 bp, 18 predicted proteins | sample 9269801 | NCBI WGS metagenome assembly JAESGX01 (sample SAMN16773122, study PRJNA677054) | algae metagenome | isolation source: Pleurocapsa minor GSE-CHR-MK-17-07R and co-occurring heterotrophs from wet... | place: USA: Lower Calf Creek Falls, Grand Staircase Escalante National Monument, UT ... | reverse complement strand
AGACGTGGCGGAAATGGAGGCGATGGTGGCCGCCACCATGGGTCTCGCGCGATCGGAAGGCCTGGGCGCGGAACGGCAGCGGCTGGAACTCGGCTCGCTCGTGGAGCGGGTCGCCGAAGACATGGCGCTGACCGGCCGCCGGGTTTCAGCCGAGGCCGTCGAGCCGCTGGTGATCGACGGCGACCCCGTCGCGCTCCGCCGCCTGTTCGGCAACCTCATGGACAATGGCGAGACCTATGGCGGGCGCGCCCATGCCCGCGCCTGGCGCCAGGGCGACCATGCCGTCGTCGACGTCGACGACGAGGGACCCGGCGTCGCCGCCGAGGAGATGGAGAAGCTGTTCGAGCCCTTCTACCGGGTCGAGCGGTCGCGCAGCCGGGAGACGGGCGGCATCGGTCTCGGCCTGTCCGTCGTCAGGACCATCGCCCGCGCCCATGGCGGCGATGTGGTGCTCGAGAATCTGCCCAAAGGCGGGCTGCGCGCGCGGACGACACTGCCGCTCTCCACCGAAACCCACACAATCACCCCTGGGGCTTGATCACCCCTGGGGCTTGATAAGCTCCGTCTCCACGGCTGCCCACAATCCGGCGAAGGCAAGCGCTGCTGCACTGCGTGGCTGCAGGTCGGCCACCGCGCGCTGGTGCACGGCCATCGCCTCGATGGCCGCTGCATAGGGGATGGCCGGCCAGTCGGGCTCGGTCGCCATCGTGTCGCGGTGCAGCTTGCGGCGCCGGTCCACCATGCTCCACAGCGGCAGCACCAGCGGCCTGCCGCCGTGCGACTTCGCCAGCTCCTCGCGCAGCTGGTCCGCAGCGCGTTGCGACAGTGGCGACGGGATGACCGGGAGCACGATGAGGTCGACGGCCCGGAACAGGCGGTCGGCGAGTTCCGACAGGCCCGGGGGGCAATCGATGATGATGCGGTCGTAGTCGGCCGCAAGCACCTTCAGATGGCGCTTCAGCACCTTCAATTTGTCGCTCTGCGCAAGGTCGCCCTCCAGGCGCCGCAGGCTGCGGTCGGCTGGGAGCACATCGAGGTTGGGCGTGGCGCTCGCCAGCACCATGTCGGCAAGGTCCGTCTCGCCCGTCAACGCGGCGCGCGCCTTGCGGCCCGAGCGCGGCGCGAGCTTTAGAAGCCAGGTCGCCGAGCCCTGCGAATCGAGATCCCACAGCAGGGTGCGGCGGCCCCCGCTTGCGGCAGCGGCATGCGCAAGGTTCACGGCAGTGGCCGACTTGCCCACGCCACCCTTGATGGAAAAAACCGCAATGGCCTTCACGATGGCGTCAGTGGGCCAATGCTGCGGCCAGCCGGCTTCGCATCAGGCGCAGCTGCGCCACCGCCCCCGCCCCAAGCGGTGCTGCCGGATTCGCCGACAGGTACGCCGCCGGGTTCGCTGTAGGGTTCGCCGAAGGTGCAGCAGCTGCGGGCGGCGGCGCGGCGGCGCTCACCGCTGCCGGCTGGGGCGCAAGCCTCGCGCCACGCGGCGCGGCCGGCTGGCCATTGGCAACCGCCACCAGATTGCCGGCGCCATGATCGGCAATCAGCTTGCGCACGCCCTTCACGGTGTAGCCGTCCTTGTGCAGCAGCTTGTGCAGCGCCGAGGCGAAGGCGACGTCCGCCGGGCGGTAGTAGCGGCGATTGCCGCCGCGCTGCAGCGGCTTCAGCTCGGGAAAGCGCGTTTCCCAGAAGCGAAGCACATGCTGCGGCACATCGAGCTGTTCCGACACCTCGCGGATGGTCCGGAACGCGCCCGGATCCTTCGATGAAACATCCTTCGACGCAGCATCCTTCGACGCAGCATCCTTCGACGCCGAATCCTTCGTCGACCCGTTTGACCCAGCTTCCGCCATCAGTCGTTGATCTGCTGTCGCAGCAGCTGGCTGGGGCGGAAGGTCAGCACGGTGCGCGGCTGGATCGGGACTTCGACGCCGGTCTTGGGGTTCCGGCCCACCCTCAGGCCCTTGCGGCGAAGCATGAAGCTGCCGAAGGAGGAAAGCTTCACATTGCCCCCCGCAAGCAACGCCTCGGCGATCGAATCCAGCACCTGCTCGACCAGGTCGGCGGATTCGGCACGCGACAAGCCGATGGCGCGATGCAGTTCATCTGCCAGATCGGCGCGCGTCAGGGTGGGAACACCCTTCGTGGTTGTTGCAGTCATCGTTGCAGCCATCTTGCCCCCCGGCACCCGCGAATCGGCCATCTGCCCCATCCTTTTCAAAAAGATGCTAATCAAAAGCGGGGCTTGGCGAAACCCCTTAAAATCGAGCCAAAGGATTAACCACAAAGGCCTTTCCACCATTGGAGTCTTTTGCTGGAGGTAACCTTAACAACGCCGAATCCTGACCTGCGGTTGCCGCGCTCCGCGTGACACTCGTCTCGGGAATCGCGCGTCCGGCTTCCGCCGCGACTCGCCGCCTTCGCCATGAAACTGAAATCCTCCGCTGCCATGCTATCTTGAGTAGGACGGCGAGTTCAACCCGGCCCCGACGCCCCGGCCACCATCACCGGCCACCACCACCCGCCACCACCACCCGCCACCACCACCCGCCACCATCACCGGCCACCCTCACACGGGCGCCATCAGTAGCGCAGCAACACCGCGCCCCAGGTGAACCCGCCGCCCATGGCTTCCAGCAGGCACAGGTCTCCGCGCTTGATGCGGCCGTCGCGCACCGCCGTGTCCAGCGCCAGTGGCACCGACGCCGCAGACGTGTTGGCATGGGAGCCGACCGTCATCACCACCTTCTCCATCGGCAGCCCGAGCTTCTTCGCGGTCGCCTCCAGGATGCGGGCATTGGCCTGGTGCGGCACGATCCAGTCGAGATCGGCTGCCGTTTTTCCAGCCGCCGCCAGCACCTCCTCGGTCACGCTGGCCAGGTTCTGGACCGCGTGCCGGAACACCTCGCGCCCCTTCATCCTGAGCTTGCCGACCGTGCCGGTGCTGCCCGGCCCGCCATCCACGAACAGAAGGTCGCCATGCCGTCCATCGGCATGAAGGCGGGCAGCCAAGATGCCCTGCTCACCCCCGTCCCGCGCTTCCAGCACGACCCGTTCGCGCGCTTCCAGCACGACAGCACCGGCGCCGTCCCCGAACAGCACGGCCGTGGTGCGGTCCTCCCAGTCCAGCAGGCGGCTGAACAGCTCCGCACCGATCACCAGCGCGCGTTGGAAAGGCCCCGTCTGCAACAGGCTGTCGGCAACCGTCAGCGCATAGACGAACCCCGAGCAGACGGCCGCAACATCGAACGCCGCCCCGCGCGTGATGCCGAGCCGCGCCTGCACGCGCGTCGCAGTGGCGGGAAACGTGTCGTCCGGCGTCGCCGTCGCCACGATCACGAGGTCGATGTCGGCCGCGGCCAGCCCCGCCGCCGCCAGCGCCGCCAGCGCGGCCTCCACGGCAAGGTCCGATGTCCTGACGCCGTCGGCGGCAATCCGCCGCTCGCAGATGCCGGTCCGCTCGCGGATCCACGCGTCAGACGTGTCCAGCCGCTGCTCGAGATCGGCGTTGCGGACGATCCCGGGGGGCAGCGCGCTGCCCGTTCCCAGGATCACAGACCGGCGCATGCCCGCCTCAGGCCGCGTTGGCGGCAGCACCGGCGTCCGGGCCCGCCGTGCCACCGGTGCTGCCCGGGGGCTGGGTCCGGTGCGCCGTGAAATTCGCCATGTCGGCGTGGATGCGGGCGTGGATGTCGTGCACGACAAGATCGTGCGCCACGCCGATCGCGTTGGCGAAGCCCTTTATGTTGGCGCCGCCATGGCTCTTCACCACCACGCCGTTCAGCCCCAGGAAGACTGCGCCGTTGTGGTTGTTTGGGTCCAGCTGGTCCCGCAGGGCGCGCAGCGCCGAGCGCGAGAAGAAATAGCCGATCCGGGTGAGGAACGAGGCGCGGTAGGCGCTTCCCAAGAGGCCGGTCACCAGCTTCGCTGTGCCCTCCGCGGTCTTCAGCGCGATATTGCCCGAGAAGCCGTCCGTCACGATCACGTCGGTGTTGCCCTGGGCGATGCCGCTGCCCTCCACATTGCCGAGGAACTCCAGCGGCAGGTCGACAGCGGCCGTGCGCAGCAGCTGGGCTGCGTCGCGGATCGATTCGGTTCCCTTCATGTCCTCCTCGCCGATGTTGAGGAAGGCCACTTTCGGCCGCTCCAGCCCCAGCACCGTGCGCGCGAACGCGGCACCCATCACCGCGAACTGGACCAGATTCTCGCTGTCGCAGTCGGTGTTGGCACCGAGGTCCAGCACCACCGAGTCGCTTTTCAGCGTCGGCATCAGCGCCACCAGAGCCGGCCGGTCGATCCCCTCCATGGTGCGCAGAGCGAGCTTTGCCATCGCCATCATCGCGCCGGTGTTTCCCGCCGACACGGCAGCGGACGCCTGTCCCGACTTCACCGCCTCGATCGCAAGCCCCATCGAGGTCACCCTGGCGCGGCGGATCGCCTGGCTGGGCTTGTCGGTGCCAAGCACCACACCCTCCACATGAACGATCTCGGCTTCGGCCGCCATGCGGGGGGCGTTCGCCAGAGCGGCCCGGATCGCCGGCTCCTGGCCATAGATGCGGAAGCGCAGTTCCGGATAGCGCTCCCGCGCCAACTCCGCGCCAGCGACAACGACCGCGGGGCCGATATCGCCACCCATCGCGTCGAGGGCGATAACAGGCCGGGTCTTGTCCGCAGGTGCGTTCACGTCGTCTGCTTATCCCTCGAAGTCAGGCCCATCATAGCCGGGCCGACATGGCCGGGAAGCCCCTCAATCGGCAGACGCGATGACTTCACGGCCGTCGTAGAACCCGCAGGCCGGGCAGATATGGTGGGACAGCTTCAGCTCGCCGCAGTTGGGGCATTCCTGCGGAATCACCGCCGTCAGCGCGTCGTGGCTGCGCCGCATGTTGCGCCGGGAAGGCGAGGTCTTGCGCTTGGGGACGGCCATGAGGCACCTTCTTCACTATGGGCCGGCGGGAGCGCGTGACGTCGCGCCCCTGGACACCGGTTCTTATCGGGAATCGAGCGCGCGGTCATACTGGAAACGTGCCAAAAGGCAAGAGCAACCGCAGGAGACGAACGATGCAGGTGAGCATGATAACTGCCGGATTGCTGGGGCTGCTGCTCGTCATCCTTTCCATCCGGGTCACGCTGATCCGGCGGGCCGACGGGATTTCCGTGGGCGACGGCGGCAATGCCGCACTGAACCTCAGGATGCGCGCGCAGGGCAACTGCACCGAATATGTGCCGACGGGGCTGCTGCTGCTGTTCCTGGCGGAGCAAGGCTTCGGTGCCACCTGGTTCGTGATCGCACTTGCCGCGACGTTCGTTGTGGGCCGGGTGCTGCACCCCATCGGCATGGGGCTGCCGGCGCCCAACGTGCCGCGGGTGGTGGGCATGGTGTGCACCTGGACGCCGATGGGCCTGCTCGCCATTCTGGTGCTGATGAAGGGTGTCGCGCTCTGACTTGCAGCGCTCCTTCCACAGCGGCATGAGGGCGGCATGATCCCAGCTTTCTTCGGCCTTGCCGGCCTGACCCTCACCGACGCCGAGCGTGCCCTGTTCTCGGCCTCGGAACCTGCCGGCTACATCCTCTTCAAGCGCAATGTCGACACGCCGGAACAGGTGCGCGCCCTGACCGATGCGCTGCGCGAATTGGCGGGGAATGCGGCACTTCCCATCCTGATCGACCAGGAGGGCGGCCGCGTCGCCCGCCTGAAGCCGCCGCACTGGCCGCTATTCCCGCCGCCGGTCGTGTTCGGCGAAACCTGGGCGAAAGCGCCGCTGACGGCGATGGCGGCCGCGCGCGCCAATGCGCACGCGCTCGGCACCATGCTGGCAGAGCTCGGCATCACCGTCGATTGCCTCCCGCTGCTCGACGTGAAGGCAGCGGGCATGCACGACGTCATCGGCGACCGCAGCTATGGCACCGACCCGCACATGGTGGCATCGCTGGGCCGCGCCACGCTGGACGGGTTGAAGGCGGGCGGCACCGTGGGCGTGGTGAAGCACATCCCCGGCCACGGCCGCGGCACGCTCGACAGCCACCACGCCCTCCCCACCGTGACCGCCACGGCCGAGGAGCTGGAAACCGACCTCATCCCGTTCCGCCGCCTGGCCGATGCGCCCATGGCGATGACCGCGCACATCCTCTATCCCGCATGGGACGAGCTGCTCTGCGCCTCGCTCTCCCCCACCATCATCCGCGACATCGTCCGGGGCAGCATCGGCTTCGACAACCTGCTCATGTCCGACGACCTCGGCATGCACGCACTCGGCCTGCAGCCCGGCGGCAACAGCATGGCCGGGCGCGCCACCGGCGTGCTGGACGCCGGCTGCGACATCGCACTGCACTGCTCGGGTGATTTCGCCGAGATGGAAGAAATTGCGGGCGCGCTGGGGCCGATCAACGATGTGGCGCGCCAACGCCTGGGCCGCGCCATGGAATGGGCCGGATTTTTGTCTGGCCGCGAATTCCAGGCGCGGCCCGCCACCTCCGGCGACACGCCAACTCTGGCCGCCAAACGCGACGCTCTCCTCGCCGCCGCATGAGCGAGCTGTTCGCCGAAGACCCACCCCGCGCACCACCCGCGCCGGAAACGCTCATCGTCTCCTTCACCAGCTGGGAAGGCCCGCTCGACCTCCTCCTCAACCTCGCCCGCACCCAGAAGATCGACCTCGCCGCAATCCCCATCCTGCCGCTGGTCGACCAATATCTCGCCTTCATCGCCCAGGCCCGCGCGCTCCGCCTCGAAATCGCCGCCGACTATCTTGTCATGGCCGCCTGGCTCGCCTACCTGAAATCCGCCCTGCTCCTCCCGCGCGAGGCCGCCCCCGACCCGGACCCCAACGACCTCGCCGAACGCCTGCGCTGGCGCCTGCAACGCCTCGCGGCCATGCGCGACGCCGCCGACAAACTGCTCCGCCGCGACATGCTGGGCCGCGACACCTTCACCCGCGGTCACCCCGAAGGCCTGCGCACCGTCCGCCACTCAAGCTACGACGCCTCCCTCTACGACCTCCTCAACGCCTACGGCCAACTCCACACCCGCGCCCGCGCCACGCCCTGGACCCCCCACCATCGCGGCGCAATCCTCAGCCTCGAAGAGGCGCTGGCCCGCCTCTCCAGCCTCATCGGCCAGGCGCTGGACTGGACCAACCTCAAACACTTCCTCCCCGACACCCCCGACAAAGACCTCGCCACCTCCACGCTGGCCTCCAGCTTCGTCGCCGCCCTCGAACTCACCCGCACCGGCCACGCCGAACTCACCCAGGCCTCAGCGTTCGGGCCCCTGATGCTGCGGGTGCGCCAGCAAGCAAGGGGCTCTGCCCCTTGACCCCGGAAGGGGCGTGACGCCCCTTCACCCCCATTAGTTTTGGAAAAGAGACCCCCGGCAGACGTTGGCGCATGAACCAACTCTGTCGGGGGTCTCTTTTCCAAAACTATGAAGGTCCAGGAGGGTCACCCTCCTGGCGGGGGTCCAGGGGGCAGAGCCCCCTTGCTTGCTCGCGCCCTCAGATCAAGGGCCGACGCTGCGCCCAGGGCGCGGCGGCTTCGAGTTCGGCGGCGAGGTGGAGGAGGGTGGTTTCGGCGGCGAAGGGTGCTTGGGCCATGATGCCGATGGGGAGGTTAGTTGGGGTGTGGCCGAGGGGGAGGGTGATGGCGGGGGTGCCGGTGATGTTGGCGAGGCTGGCAAAGGGGCAGAAGTCCTGGAATTCGCGGCCGAAGCTCGCGCTGTCCTGGGTGAGGGCGAGGATGCCAAGGTCGATGGGGGGTTTGGCGAGTGTGGGGGAGAGCAGGATGTCGTGATCCTGGAAGAAGCTGTCCATGGCGATGGCGGCCTGCTGGAAGGTTTCGAGGCTGCGTTGCAGGTCTTCGCCGGTGCGGCTGGCGGCGATGTGGCGCCACATCGCGGTGATGGGTTCGATGTCGTTTTCGGTGGCGGCGTGGCCGGTCAGCGCCGCGTGGTCGGCGAGGTTGCGGGCGGTGCAGATGGCGATGTTGGTGACATTGGCATCCGAGAGCGCGCCCATGTCGATGGGGGGCGTGGCTTCGTGGACGTGGTGGCCCAAGCGCTGGAGGAGGAGGGCGGTGTCGTGGAGGGTGGCGTGGACTTGCGCGTCGACGTGCTCGCCGGTGAGCGGGCGGAGCATGAGCGCGATGCGCAGGCGCGGGAGCTTTTCGTCGAGCGCGGCGAGATAGCTCGTGGGCCGGGCCGGGCGGACGCGGTCGCCCGGCGCCGGATGCGCAAACACATCGAGGAAGGCGGCGGCGTCGCGGACGCTGCGGCTGATGGGCCCGATGCCGGAGAGGCCATTCCAGTCCTCGACTTTATTCGGCCCGAGCGGGATCAGCCCGCGCGAGGTTTTCAGCCCGAACAGGCCGCAGCAGCTGGCAGGCACGCGGACGGAGCCGCCGCCGTCCGACGCCTGGGCCAGCGGCACGACGCCCGCCGCCACGGCGCAGGCAGCCCCGCCCGAGGAGCCGCCGGTCGTCTTGTGGGTGTTCCACGGGTTGCGGGTCAGCCCATGCGCGGTCGATTCGGTGGTCACGGTGAGGCCGAGTTCGGGCGTGCTGGTCTTGCCGAAGGTGATAAGGCCGGCGGCGTCGGCGCGGTCCACGAAGATTGATTGGGTCTGCGCGGCGTGGGCGAAGTAGCGGCTGCCCGAGCCCGTGCGCACACCCTTGATGTCGATGCCGAGGTCTTTGACGAGGAAGGGCACGCCCGCGAGCGGGCTGTCGGGCAGCGGTGCAGCGGCCTGGGCGCGGGCGCGGTCGTGGCAGGTCTGCGCCATGTAGTTGAGCTCGGGGTTGGTCGCTTCAACGCGGGCCAGCGCGGCGTCCAGCAGTTCGGCGGCCGAGACGTCGCCGGCCTTCACATGACGGGCAAGGCCGACGGCGTCGGTGCGGTGCAGCAGGTCTGCGATGCTGGTCATGCGAGCGTTCCCATTCGGTCGAGGGCGGCCGACAGGTCGGCGATGAGGTCGGCGGGGTCTTCGAGACCGATGGAGAGCCGTAGCGACAGGCCGGGGCTTTCGAAACGGGTCACGCGGCGCAGGTTTTCCGGGCTGGTGGGGATGGCGAGGCTTTCGAAGCCGCCCCAGGAAAAGCCGATGCCGAAATATTTCAGCTCGTCGAAGAACAGCGGCGCGTCGGCCCGGCTGCCGACGTTCAGGTTGACCCCGAAGAGGCCCGACGCGCCGCTGAAGTCACGCGTCCACAGATCATGGCCCGGGCATTCGGGAAAGGCCGGGTGCAGCACCTTGTCGACCAGCGGATGCGCCCGAAGCCAGCGCGCCACCTCCAGCCCGGATTGCTGGTGGCGCGCCATCCTGAGCGGCAGGGTGCGGAAGCCGCGCAAGGCAAGCGACGCGTCGTCCGAAGAGACGCACTGGCCGAGCTGCCAGGCAGTGGCGCGCAGCCGCTCGAAATGGCCGGGTGTGGCCGATACCGAGCCCAGCATCAGGTCGGAATGGCCGCCCACATATTTGGTGAGCGCCTGCATAACCATGTCACAGCCGGCCGGAAGGCCCTTGAACCAGTGGCTGGCCGCCCAGGTGTTGTCGAGCAGGGTGACGATGCCGGCGGCCCTTGCAGCTTCGGCAAGCGCGGGGACGTCCTGCACTTCGAAGGTGAGCGAACCGGGTGATTCCAGCAGCAGCATGCGCGTGTCGGGGCGGAATAGCGGCGTCGGGTCCGCAATGCGCGGGTCATAGGCCTCGGCCTCGACGCCCAGCCGCTTCAGCTGGCCGAAGGCAAATGCGGTGGTGGGGTCGTAGGCACTGTCGGGGATCAGCAGATGGTCGCCCGCGCGCACCACCGACAGGATCGCACCCGCCAGCGCCGCCACGCCCGATGGATAAAGCATGGTGCCAGCCGCCCCCGGCTCCAGCCCGGTCAGCGCCTCGCGCAGCGCCCAGGTGGTGGGCGTGCCCTTGCGGCCATAGAAGAGCGTGTCGTCCTGCCGGCTGTTCGCCGCGTCCATGGCAGCGATCGTCGGGTAGAGGATGGTCGATGCACGCCAGACCGGCGGGTTCACGATGCCGCCGGTGCCTTCGTGATTCTGTGTCCATTCGGGCCGCCGTCCGGCAGACGCGGCCCAGGTGTCGGCCTTTTCGCTGTCGCTCAAGCGCCCGTAACGTCTGGCATGGTGCGGCCGCTCACGCGCCCGTCACGTCTTTGCTGGTGCGGCCGCTCACGCGCCCGTCACGTCTTTGCTGGTGCGGCCGCTCACGCGCCCGTCACGTCTTTGCTGGTGCGGCCGCTCACGCGCCCGTCACGACGGGCGTGTCGGGCTGTGAGCCCCACTCCGCCCAGCTGCCGTCATAGAGCGCCGGGTCCTTCGCCCCCAGCACGGTGGCCGCAAGCACGATGCTGGCCGCCGTGATGCCCGACCCGCAGGTGGCGATGATGGGCTTCGCCGGGTCGATGCCCGCTGCGGCAAAGGCAGTCTTCAGGCCGTCGGCGTCCTTCAGCCGGCCATCCTCGGCATAGAGCGTGCCGATCGGCAAATTCTTCGCACCCGGTATGTGGCCGGGGCGCACGCCGGCACGCGGCTCGGGCTCGGCACCGGCAAAGCGGCCCGGCGACCGTGCGTCGGCAACCTGCACGCTCCCCGTCCGCAGATTGTCCTGCATGTCGGCGAGGCTCCGCACTGCCGAGGTATCGGCCCACACCGTGAAATGCCGATGCCGCACGATCGGCTTGCCGCTTTCCAGGCCGCCGCCGGCCGCCTTCCACGCTTCCAGCCCGCCGTCCAGCACGGCCACCTGGTGGGCCCCGAACACGCGGAACATGAACCAGGCGCGGGCCGCGGATTTCAGCGGGCTGTTGTCATAGACGATGATGCGCGAGCCGTCGCCCAGCCCCATCGCCTGCGCCCGGCTGGCGAATTTCTCGGGGCGGGGCAACATGAAGGGCAGCCCCGAGCTCGGGTCGGTCACGTCCTCGAGATCGAGGAACACCGCGCCCGGAATATGCGCGGCCTCGAACTCGGCCCTGGCATTGCGGCCGTGTTCGGGGAGGAACAGCGTCGCGTCCACGACCCGCACATCGCTCTTCTGATATTCGGCTTTCAACCACGCCGCGCTGACGATCGCGTCCATTCAGTCCCCACAGGAAATCGAGATGATCTGCTGGGCCTCTTACCGGGGCCGGTTGGCGGCGACAAGCACGCGCTGGCGTGCGGCGCATCCAGCCTGAAACTTTTCCGAAACATGCCGTGAATTCGCTTCGGGTCAGGTATTTGCGCGGGCGGCGGGGCCCGCGGCGCATAAGGCGTTTGTCATGGAACAACTGTCGAGCGAGGCGATCCAGCGGCTGGTGCAGCGGACGGGGGCCACAGAGGCCCGCGCCGGCGGACCGACGCGGGCGTTGCCGATGAAGCAACTCTGGAGCCTGCGAAGCGCCATCGACCTGCCACCGCCGGCGGCACGGCAGCTCGCCGCGCCTGCAACCAGCTTTCCAGCCGCGATGGAGCCCGGTCTCGAGCGCCGGCTGGTGCGCCGCGCCGAAGCCTTGTGGGACACGCTCAGAATGGGCGCGGCCCTGCCGCCGGCGTCGGCAGCCGCCGCCCTGCTGCGTCCCCCGTTCGCGACCCACGCCATGCTGGTGACGCTGTCGCCGGCCGGAGGTGCCGTCCCCGTCATCAGCTTCACCGGCGAAGCCCTGCTGGGCCTCGAAAACGCCGGACACCAGCAGGACGGCGAGCAGGATGGCGGCGCGGACGGGGCCCGCCCCGACGACAGCGTCCCCACCTTGCACGCGCGGCTCGGGCAGCTGGGGGCAACCGCCATCCGCTCGGGCGCCCCGGCCCATCTCGACAGCGATACCGACATCCGCCCGTCGGGTCGCCCGCAGCTGCTGCTGCGCGCGGTCGCCCTGCCGCTCGCGATGCAGACCGGCGCCATCCCGGGCACCGCGGCGCGCGCAGTTGTCGTCACCTCCTGGCGCAAGCTGCTGTCCGCGTCCGAAACCGCCGACCTGCACCGGGAGCTGGCTGCCGCCGTCGACTGGATGCGACTGCAGCGGACGGACCGCTGAGCGCCGCGTCAGCCCCTGGAGGCGACCGCCGATTCGCCGTGCGACAGACGGATTTCTCCGGCCGAGACCGCAGGACCTGCGGCTCGCCATGGGTTGAAGCCGCACGGCCGCTGCCGCATACACTGGTGAAAACCAACGCGGGCCCCGCCCGGGCGAGACACGGCGCAGTCCCGATGGCGCCAGACGACAGGAAGGCTGCGATGCCGCGCATGGCCACCACCGCACACGAGACCGACACGCATGAAAAGGCCGCACATGAAACGGCCGCACGGACCGCCACTGCAGACCTCTCGAAGTTTCCGGACGCGCTTCGCGGCCGGTTCGAGGCGATGCTGTTCGGCGCCGCACCCCCGAGCGAGCTGGACGGCCTGACCGCCGAGGACCGCAGCCGCGCCGCCGATCATGCCTTCGCGGTGTTTGCCGTGCGCCAGCCCGGCGCTCATAATGTCCATGTGGGCGCCGGCGAAGGCGAGGTCGGCCACCGCCACATGCCCGTGGTGCTGGTGACAGACGACATGCCTTTCCTCGTCGACAGCGCCACGGCCGCGATCGGCGCCAGAGGGCTGGAGATCATGCGCCTGCTGCACCCCATCATGGGGGTGCGCCGCGATGCCGCCGGGCATGTCGTTGCTCTGGGCGAGCCGGAGGCCCCGCGCGAATCGGTCATCATGATGGACGTGGAACGCGCACCGGCGAAGAAGCGCGCCGATCTGCTGCACCAGCTCGATCTCGTCTATGGCGATGTTCGCGCCGCCGTGAACGACTGGCCGACCATGCTGAAAGACCTGCGCAGCGCGGCGCGCGCCCTGAACGACAGTCCGCCGCCGATCGCGCCGCACGTGCTCGGGGAAACCATTGCCTTCCTCGACTGGCTCGCGGCCGACAATTTCACCCTGTTGGGCGCCGCGGACGGCGCCGCGCGCCACGGCCTGCTGCGCGCCACGGCGCGCTGGCCGCTGCCGGACGAGGGCAATCTCGTCGACGGCTTCCAGGAGCCGCTGGGCATCCACAAGTCTCCGCTGCGGTCCACCGTGCACCGCGCCGTGCCGCTGGACGTGATCACCGTCCGCCGCTTCGACCACCAGGGCAAGGTGTCGGGCGCGGCGCACTTCTATGGCCTGTTCGCAAGCGCCGCGCTGCGCGAAAGCCCGCGCCGGGTGCCGCTGGTGCGCCGCAAGGTCGCCGAAGTCGCCGAACGACTGGGGTTCGAGCCGCGCAGCCACGCCGGCCGCGCGCTGACCCATGTGATCGAGACCTTCCCGCGCGAGGAGATGTTCCAGATCGACACCGAGGAGCTGCTCGGCATGGCGACGGGGCTGCTGTCGCTGCTGGATCGCCCCCGGCCGCAGCTGTTCGCCCGGCTGGACCCGCACTCGGCCAAGGCCTCCATCCTCGTCTATATCCCGCGCGACAGCTATTCGGCGGATCTGCGCCAGCGGGTCGGCGCCATGCTGGAGCAGAGCTGCGGCGGCAAGCTCGGCAAGTTCGATGTCGAGCTGCGCGCCGAGGGGCTGGCGCGCGTCCATTATGTGCTGGAGGGCGTGACGCAGGCGCCCGATGCCGAAGCGCTGAACGCCAGGCTCCTGAACCTCACGCGCGGCTGGCACGACGAGCTGGAACTCGACCTCATCGAGCGCGTCGGCGCCACCCGCGCCGCGCGGCTCGCCATGACCCATGGCCGCGCCTTCTCGCCGGGCTACCGGTCGGAATTCTCGCCCCGGGAAGCCGCCGACGACATCCTGCGGCTGACCGAGCTGTCCACGCCGGACGACCGCCATGTGTCGCTGTCGCGCCGCCCCGGCGACCCGGACACGGTGCTGCGCCTGAAGATTTTCCGCCTGGGCGACATCATCGCGCTGTCGGATTCGGTCCCGATGCTGGAGAATTTCGGCTTCCGCGTGATCGAGGAAGTGCCCTACGACCTTGCCAACGGCGAGCTCGGCTGGGTGCATGACTTCAAGCTGGAAACCAGCGTGGCCCCGGCCGACATGCCGGCCTTCTGCAAGGTGGTGAACCCGGCGCTCGATGCCGTCCTCACCGGCACACAGGAAAACGACCCGTTCAACGCCCTGATCCCGGCCTGCAGCCTGACCGCGCAGGAGGCCAACTGGCTGCGCGCCTGGTTCCGCTACCTGCGCCAGACCGGCGTTGCCTATGGCATCCAGACCGCCGTCGACGCCCTGAAGCGCAACCGGCCGGCGACGGCCGCGCTGATCGCACTGTTCCGCGCGCGCCACGCGCCCAGAGCCGCACAGGGGGCCGCGAAAGAGGCGGAAAGCGCGTTTGCCGAAGCGCTGGACGCAGTCCAGTCGATCGACGACGACCGCATCCTGCGGCTGTTCCGGGGCGTGATCGGTTCCATGCTGCGCACCAACGCCTTCACCCCCGGCGGCCCGGCCGCGCTCGCCTTCAAGCTCGAGTCCGCGAAGGTGCCGGGCCTCCCCAAGCCGCTGCCCTGGCGCGAAATCTGGGTGTACAGCCCGCGTGTCGAGGGCATCCACCTGCGCGGCGGGCCGATCGCGCGCGGCGGCCTGCGCTGGTCCGACCGGCGCGACGATTTCCGCACCGAGGTGCTGGGGCTGGTGAAGGCGCAGATCGTCAAGAACTCGGTCATCGTCCCCACCGGCGCCAAGGGCGGCTTCTACCCCAAGCAACTGCCCGACCCGGCACTCAACCGCGACGCCTGGGCGAAGGAAGGCCAGGAGGCCTACAAGGTCTTCATCCGCGCGCTCCTCTCCATCACCGACAACCTCGATGCCGAAGGCAAGGTGGTGCATCCGGAGCATGTGGTGCGCCTCGATTCCGACGACCCCTATCTGGTCGTCGCCGCCGACAAGGGCACCGCCACCTTCTCCGACACGGCGAATGCGATTGCCGAAGACAGTGGCTTCTGGCTGGGCGATGCCTTCGCGTCGGGCGGCTCGGTCGGCTATGACCACAAGGCGATGGGGATCACCGCCAGGGGCGCCTGGGTCTCGGTCACGCGCCACTTCGCGGAAATGGGCGTGGACGTGCAGGCCGACCAGGTGACGGTGGCCGGCGTCGGCGATATGTCGGGCGACGTGTTCGGCAACGGCATGCTGCTCTCCAAGACGCTGCGCCTGGTCGCCGCCTTCGACCACCGCCACATCTTCCTCGATCCCGACCCCGCGCCCGCCACCAGCTGGAAGGAGCGCGCGCGGCTGTTCGCGCTGTCCCGCTCCTCATGGGCGGATTACAATGCAAAGCTCATCTCCAAGGGGGGCGGCGTGTTCCCCCGGTCGCAGAAATCGATCCCGATCTCGCCCGAAGTGAAGGCGCTGCTGGGCATCGCGGCCGACACGCTGGCCCCGCCGGAGCTGATGACGGCAATCCTGAAGGCCGACGTCGACCTGCTGTGGTTCGGCGGCATCGGCACCTATGTGAAGGCGGCGAGCGAATCCCACGCCGACGTGGGCGACCGCGCCAACGACGCCCAGCGCGTCGATGGCGCCGAGGTGCGCGCCAGGGTGATCGGCGAGGGCGCGAACCTCGGCCTGACGCAGGCGGGGCGGATCGAGCTTGCGGCACGCGGCGGGCGGCTCAACACAGATTTCATCGACAATTCGGCCGGCGTCGACACCTCCGACCACGAGGTCAACATCAAGATCGCGCTGGGCGCCGCCGAACGCGCGGGCAAGCTGCAGCGCAGCGAGCGGGACACGCTGCTCGCCAGCATGACGGACGAGGTCGTGGCCCTCGTGCTTTCCAACAACAGCGCCCAGACCCTCGTGCTTTCCATCGCGGAAGCCCGGGCCGCCGAGGCGCTTCCCGGCCATGTGCGCCACATGGAGGCGCTGGAGGCTTCGGGCCGGCTCGACCGCGAGGTGGAAGGGCTGCCCTCGCCCCGCGAGATCGAGGAGCGCCGGCGCCTCGGCCGCGGCCTCGCCCGCCCCGAGCTCGCTGTCCTCCTCTCCTATACCAAGATGGAGCTGAAGGACGCGCTCGCCAAAAGCGATCTCGTCACCGACGTGCTGCTCGACGAGGACCTGTTCCGGGCCTTTCCCCCCAGCATGCGCGACAGCCACGCGGCCGAAATCCGCAGCCACCAGCTGCGGCGCGAAATCGTCGCTACCAAGCTCGCCAACCTGCTGGTCAACCGCGGCGGCCTGACCCTCGCGCACGATCTCGCAGCCGAACTCGGCTGCCCGCTCTCCACCATTGCGGCTGCCTTCGTGTCCGCGCGCACCCTCTTCGACCTCGACAGCCTGTGGACGGCGATCGACACCGCGCCAGTGTCCTCGGCAGTGGCGCTCGGGGTGCATGCAGAAGCCGCCGTCGTCACCCGCAGCCTGGTGGCCGATCTCGCGCGCATGGCCGGTGTCGAGATGCCGGAGCGCCTCTCCGCACGGCTCGCCCCAGGCCTGAAGCGACTCCTGGGTGGGCTGGAAAAGCTGCTTCGCCCCGAGCCGCGCGCCCAGATCGACGCCATCCGCCAGCGTCTGTCGCTGGCCGGCGCGCCGGCGAACGTGACCGACTGGATATCGACCCTGCACGCCCTGTCGGGCGCTGTCGCCGTGGTCGACCTCGCCTCGGAACTCGCGCTCGATGAAGGCAAGACCGCGCTCGCCTACACCCGGCTCGGTGAGGCGCTCGGCGTGGACTGGGCGCAGGGCGCGACGGGTGCGCTGCATCCGACGGACGGCTGGGAGCGGCTGCTGGCCGCCACCACTGCACGTAATTTCGAGTCGATGCGGATCGATCTTGTGCGGCGGCTGGCAACACCGGGCACCGACCCGCTCGCCGTGGTCGATGCCTGGCTCGACGGCCATCGGCCGCAGGTGTCGGCGCTGGCGGGGACGATCCACGCCGCCCGCCAGTCCGGTGCAGCGACACTGCCGATGCTTGCGCACCTCGCCACCATTGCCCGGAACGCGCTTTCCGTCTGAGCCATGTTGCAATGCACGGCGCATCCCGCTATGCGCCCCGCTCCCGAAGACAGCCGGAGGGGGCCCAAGCGGATTCTGGGGAATTCGCCGCAGGCCAGCCGATCGACACAGAGAAAGAGATGCACATGCCGTTTTACGAGCATGTCTACCTCGCGCGCCAGGACCTGGCGCCCGCGCAGGTGGAAAGCCTCACCGAGGCCTTTACCAAGATCGTGACCGACACAGGCGGCAGCGTTGCCTCCAATGAATATTGGGGCCTGCGCAACATCGCTTATCGGATCAACAAGAACCGCAAGGCCCATTATGTGCTGCTGAACATCGACGGCCCGGCGGCCGCGGTGCAGGAGCTGGAGCGCCAGGTCGCCCTCAACGAAGACGTGATCCGCTACCAGACCATCCGGGTGGAAGCGCTGGAAGCCGGCCCGTCGGCGATGATGAAGAAGTCGGACCGGCCGGAGCGCGGCGAACGTGGTGAGCGCGGCGACCGCGGCGATCGCGGACCCCGTCCGGATCGCGGCGATCGTGGTGATCGCGGTGACAGAGGCGGCGGCTTCGGTGACCGAGGCCCCCGCCCCGAGCGCGCCCCGCGTGAAGAAGGAGCCTGGTAATGGCACGTCCGTTTTTCCGTCGTCGCAAGTCCTGCCCCTTCTCCGGCAACAATGCGCCGAAGATCGACTACAAGGACATCCGCCTGCTGCAGGGCTTCGTGTCCGAACGCGGCAAGATCGTGCCGTCGCGCATCACGGCGGTCTCCGCCAAGAAGCAGCGCGAACTTTCGCAAGCCATCAAGCGCGCACGCCATCTCGGCCTGCTGCCCTACCTCGTGAAGTAAGGACCGCCAGATGGATGTGATCCTTCTCGAACGCGTCGAAAAGCTCGGCCGCATCGGCGAAGTCGTCGCCGTGAAGCCCGGCTATGCCCGCAACTTCCTGCTGCCCCGCGGCAAGGCCCTGCGCGCCACCGACGCCAACAAGGCGAAGTTCGAAGTGCAGCGCGCGACGATCGAAGCCGACAACGCCAAGCGCCGCGAGGCCGCCGAAGCCCAGGCCAAGACGATGACCGACGTGTCGGTCGTCCTCATCCGCCAGGCCTCCAACGCCGGCGCGCTCTATGGCTCGGTCTCCGCCAAGGACATCGCCGAAGCGATCGCAGCTGCCGGCCACAAGGTGACCAAGGGGCAGGTCGTGCTCGACAAGCCGATCAAGTCGCTCGGCATCTCCCAGGTGAAGATCGTGCTGCACCCGGAAGTGACGCTGACCGCCAAGGTCAACGCCGCCCGCTCGCCGGAAGAAGCCGAGCTGCAGGCCAAGGGCGTGGACGTGACGCAGGACCTCTTCGAACGCGAAGAAGCCGGCTTCACGGAAGACTTCGACCCGAACGCCGAGCCGGGCGCGACGGCCGACGACGCGGGGAGCGAAGAAGCTCGGGACGAGCAGCCGACGGAATAAGCGTAGAGGGCCTTGCCCTCGTTCTTCGCAGAATTTCAGGGCGTCCGCCGAAAGGGGGACGCCCTTCTGCTGTGAGCGCGTCTCACGCCGGAGGGGTGGGACCATCGGCCGGCGGGTGGTGCCGAGTTGACGTGAACCCTGGCGGCAATGCGGCCGGCAGCAAAGCTGCCGAGTCCGCCATGAAGCCCCTCCCCTTCAGGGGAGGGGTTGGAGTGGGGCCGAAGTAGAGAAGCAGAAAAAAAAGGAAGCGCGGCAAAGCCGCGCCGTCGGTCGTGTCGATTGCCGTGCTACGGCAATCGCACGCCGGCCGGGCACTGCGTGCGAGTCTGCGGACGAGTGCTGCGCACTCGCTCGCAGCCGCACTTGGCCTTAGAACCTTACCCCCGCTTCCACCCCGATCATCCGCCGCGCACCCGGCGAGATGAAGCTGCCGCCGAACTCGATCGCGGGGATCGCCTCGTTGATGTATTTCTCGTCGAACACATTGTCGGCAAAGGCGGCGATGTTGAAGTTGCCGACCTCCACGCCGAGCCGCAGGTTGACCACGTCGAAGGCATCGCGCCGGGCCACATCGTAGCGGGCGTTCCCCACGAAGCCGGGCAGCGCCAGCGCCGAGCCCGGCAGCAGGCCCGAGAACAGGGTTGGCGTTTCCTGGTCCTGCACGGTGTGGAACCAGGTCGGCCCGGTGCGGCGCCAGTCGGCGCGGGCAACCACGTTGAAGCCATCGCGCACCGGCAGGCTCAACTGGGTGCCGAGGTTGATGGTGTAGTCCGCGGTGTAGGGGCTCTTGTTGCCCACCGTCGTCGGGCGGCTGCTGTTCGCCTTGATCTCGCTGTCGGTGATATTGCCCGAGCCGAAGATCGTCCAGCCGTCCATGATGCTGGCGGAAACGTTCAGCTCGCCGCCATAAAGGTCGACCTTGTCGATGTTGGAGACCACGCGCAGCAGCCCGAACGAGCCCACGAAGAACTCGAAGAACTGCATGTCGGTGACTTTGGTGTAGAAGCCGGCCAGGTCGAAGTTCACGCGGCCGTCTAACAGCTTGCCCTTCACGCCCGCCTCGAAGGCGCTCGACTTCTCCTTGCGATAGCGGTCGTTGATGAGGACGTCGGCATCGATGAAGTCGACGAAGTTCGCCTGCACGATCGCGGCCGAGCCCTGGTTGTTGAACCCGCCCGACTTGAAGCCGACCCCCCAGTTTCCATAGAGGTTGATGTCGGGGCTGACGGCATAGCGCAGCGAGATCTTGGGCTGCAGCTGCTCGAACACCTGGGATTGCGAACGGATCGGCCCGAACGCCTGGCCGGGGTTCAGCGGGCCGCCGGTGATGGGGTCGGCCACCAGCGGCACCAGGTTGGTCACGCTCCTGTCCTCGATGTCGTAGCGCATCGCGACGCCAAGCGTGAACGCCTCGCTCGGCTTCCAGTCGACGGAGCCGAACGCGGCATAGACATTGGTGTCGAAGCGGTCATGGAACAGCTGCGAGGTGGGGTTGCTGGTACCCGGCGCATTGTACAGCTTGCGGATGATGCCCTGCCCCAGGTCACCGCCCAGGCTGATTCCGACTTCGCGCTTGATGTTGAGATAATAGACCCCGGCCGACCAGTCGATCGACTTGAAATCGCCCGAAAAGCGGACTTCCGCCGAGAAATCCTCCTGCTCGCGGATCTGGTACTGGGTGCCGTCGCAGGTGGTCGCGCTGTAGGGCCCGAAGGTGGAGCCGTTCGCAGGATCGAAGATGAAGGGGATCGGGTTGCTGCCGATGAAGGTCGGCGAATTCTGCGCAAAGCCGGTCAGCGCCGCGGTCGACGCGAAGCAGGCGTTGGAAACGGCGAGGTTGGTGGGGTTGACGGGCGCCCCCAGCGCAGGCGCGATGTAGCGCGCGAAGTCGGCCGAGGTGCCGTCAGCGGTCAGCGCCTGGTCCACCTTGGAATACAGCGCCCAGACCGTCATCTTCGCGCTCTCGAACTGGTGTTCGAGCTTGGCCGACACATCGAAGCTGGTCTGGTCGTTCGTGGGCCGGATGTTGCTGTAGTAGCCGAACGGGTGCTTGTTCACATCTTCGTAGAAGTCGGCGTTCACCGCCGCGAAATTGGGCAGGTGGAACGCGGCGTTGAAGTTGATCGACGCGCCGGAGAGATCCGCATAGCGGCTCTTGATGTCGAGCTCGGTGTTCTCGCCCAGCTGCCACAGCACGCGGCCGTCCAGGCTCCACACCTCCTGGTCGTCCACCACCTTGTCGTCCAGCAGCGTGTTCCGATAAAAACCGTCGGTCGAACGAAAATAGCCCGACAGCACGAAGCCGAGATTCTCGCCCAGCGGCCCCGCCACATAGGCATCGCCCTCGATCGTGTTCTGCTCGGCATAGCTCGCCCGCACCCCGCCCTCGAAGGCGTCGCCGGGCTTCAGCGTCTGGATGACGATCGCACCGGCCGCGGCATTGCGGCCGTAGATGGCGCCCTGCGGACCCTTCAGGATCTCGATCTGGCGCAGCGTGCCCTGGCGCTGGTTCAGCTGCGCCTGGTTGGTCTTCAGGATCCCGTCCACCACCAGCGCGACCGAGCTTTCCGCGTCGCGCGCGCCGTTGATCCCGCGGATGTTGATCTGGGTGTCGCCGGCTTCGGCAGTCCCCGTCACGATGGTGACCCCCGGCGCCAGCTGCACGAAATCCTCGGCGGTGTTGATGCGCGCCTGGGTGATGGTCTCGGCCGTCAGCACCGTCACCGAGGCAGGCACATCGACCGCGCGCAGGTCGGTGCGCAGCGCGGTGACGATGATGTCCTCTTCGCCGACGGCCACCTCCTGCGCGACGGCGGGAGCGCAAATGCCTGCACAGGCGGCGAGCAGCAGTGCCTTCTTCATGTTCGAACCCCTTTATGTCCGGCGGCCCGTTTTCGGGCCCTTCGTTCTCTGCAGCGCTACACTAGCACGTTGGCGCCACTCATGTAGACATG
>JAESGX010000329.1_pt1 | contig 21360 bp, 17 predicted proteins | sample 9269801 | NCBI WGS metagenome assembly JAESGX01 (sample SAMN16773122, study PRJNA677054) | algae metagenome | isolation source: Pleurocapsa minor GSE-CHR-MK-17-07R and co-occurring heterotrophs from wet... | place: USA: Lower Calf Creek Falls, Grand Staircase Escalante National Monument, UT ... | reverse complement strand
AGAAGAAGGTGAGCAGCAGGGTGCGGATGTGGGCGCCGTCGACATCGGCGTCCGTCATGATGATGATCTTGTGGTAGCGCAGCTTCTCGAGGTTGAATTCCTCGACGCCGATGCCGGTGCCGAGGGCGGTGATCAGCGTGCCGATCATCTCCGACGACAGCATCTTGTCGAAGCGGGCGCGCTCGACATTGAGGATCTTGCCGCGGAGCGGCAGGATCGCCTGGTTGGCGCGGTTGCGGCCGCTCTTGGCCGAGCCGCCGGCCGAGTCACCCTCGACGATGAAGAGTTCCGACTTCGCCGGGTCGCGCTCCTGGCAGTCGGCGAGCTTGCCGGGCAGCGAGGCGACGTCGAGGGCGCCCTTGCGGCGGGTGAGCTCGCGCGCCTTGCGGGCGGCCTCGCGGGCGGCGGCGGCCTCGACGACCTTGCCGATGACGGTCTTCGCCTCGGCCGGGTGCTCTTCGAACCAGGTGCCCAGCGCATCGTTGACGACCGCCTCGACGACGGGGCGCACCTCGGAGGAGACGAGCTTGTCCTTCGTCTGCGACGAGAACTTCGGGTCCGGCACCTTCACCGAGAGCACGCAGGTGAGGCCCTCGCGGCAGTCGTCGCCGGTCAGCGTCACTTTCTCTTTCTTGGAGGTGCCGCTCTTCTCGGCGTAGCCGGTCACCTGGCGCGTCAGCGCGCCGCGCAGGCCGGCGAGATGGGTGCCGCCGTCGCGCTGCGGGATGTTGTTGGTGAAGCAGAGCGTGTGCTCATGGTAGCTGTCGTTCCACCACGCCGCCACCTCGACCTCGATGCCGTCGCGCTCCGCCTTCATGTAGATCGGCGTCGGCAAGAGCGGGTGCTTGGTGCGGTCGAGCCAGCGCACGAAGGCGGCGACGCCGCCCTCATAGAACAGCTCCTCCTTGCGCGGCTCGACGCCGCGGCGGTCCTCCAGCAGGATGCGGACGCCGGAGTTGAGGAAGGCGAGCTCGCGCAGGCGCCGCTCGAGCGTCGCGAAATCGAACTCGACGACGCCGGCGAAGGTCTCGCGGCTCGGCAGGAACGTCACCTCGGTGCCGGTCAGGCCCTCGGAATCGCCGATGGCGGCGAGGGGCGCGTCGGCGACGCCGTGGGTGAAGCTCATCGCGAACAGGCTGCCGGCGCGGCGGATGCGCAGCGTCAGCCACTGCGACAGCGCGTTCACCACCGAGACGCCGACGCCGTGCAGGCCGCCGGAGACCTTGTAGGAATTCTGGTCGAACTTACCGCCGGCGTGCAGCTGGGTCATGATGACCTCGGCCGCCGAGATGCCCTCGCCGGTATGGATGTCGGTCGGGATGCCGCGGCCGTTGTCGGTGACGGTGCAGGAGCCGTCGGCGTTCAGCGTCACCGTCACGCGGTCGGCATAGCCGGCGAGCGCCTCGTCGATGGCGTTGTCGACGACCTCGTAGACCATGTGGTGCAGGCCGGAGCCGTCGTCGGTGTCGCCGATGTACATGCCCGGCCGCTTGCGCACCGCGTCGAGGCCCTTCAGGACCTTGATCGACTGGGCGCCATACTCTTCCGCCCCATTGGACGTCACATCTGTCATTCGGTCTGTGGTCCGCCGTGATCCGCGCGAATGCTCTGCGCGCGCGCCCGTTATAGACGGTCGCGCGGGGGGTTCAACTCGCCCCCGATCGCCGCCGAAAGCGCATGGTTCGACAAAGGCTTATGGCGAAGTCGCACGACCGCCGAAGTCGCCGATTCGGGCGCGCACGTCGCCGGCAGATGGTCGGTTCCGCCCTGCATGCCGCGAACTCGGCGCAAAAGCCGCGTTTCCAGCGCGGCACGCCCGCCGCTCGCTCCGGTCGGACCGCTTGTCAAACGGTCATTTGATAGACTAATATGGGCCTTCAATTCGCCGAACGTCGATACAGGAGCACTCCCATGCTCGACCGCCCCGCCCGCTCCCGTTTGCCGCAGGACCTGCGCCGCGAGCAGCTCGTCGATGCGGCGATCGCGGCGATCGCCGAGCACGGCTTGTCGAACGTCACGCTCGACAAGGTCGCCCGGCTCGCCGGCCTGACGGCGGGCATGGTCAACTTCCATTTCCAGTCGAAGCAGGACCTCTTGCACGAGACGCTGCGGCGCATCGCCGACGAGTATCAGGCGGCGTGCGAGGCCGGCGTCGCGGCGGCGGCCGGCGACCCGGCGGCGGGGCTGATGGCGCTGGTGACGGCGAGCTTCGACCGCCGCATCGCGAGCCCCGACAAGCTCGCGGTCTGGTACGCGTTCTGGGGCGAAAGCCGCTCGCGCGCCGATTACCTGGCGATCTGCGGGTCGTCCGACCGTGCCGTCTACGAGGCGACCTTCGGCATGCTGGCCGAGCTCGCCCAGCGCGGTGGCTCGCGCATCGACGTGCGCGCCGCGGCGCTCGGCCTGTGCGGCCTCATCGATTCGCTGTCGCAGGAAGCCCTCATCCAAGGCGCCGATTTCGACCACGCCGACGCGGTCGAGACCTGCCGGCGTTATCTGCAGAACCTGCTGCCACAAGCGTTTGCGTCTCGGGGGGAGGCGGCTCCGGCGAGCCCGGACGTGGCGATCGACGCCACGGGCTCGCCGGAGCATCGCTCCGAGCTCGGCGAGGCGCTGCCGCTGACGCTGCCGTCGTGGACCTACCGCGACGCCGATTTCTCCGCCCGCGAGGTCGAGACCATCCACAGGCCGGCGTGGCAGATGCTCGGTCACGTCAGCGAGCTGAAGGCGCCGGGCGACTATGTGACGCTCAACATCCTCGGCAAGCGCGTCTTCGCCGTGCGCGGCGACGATGGCGAGATCCGGGCCTTCCACAATGTCTGTCGGCACCGCGCGCACGCCGTCGTCGACGGCCACGCCGGCAGCTGCGCCGGCCTCATCCGCTGCCCCTACCACGCATGGACCTACGATACCCGCGGCGTGCTGAAGGGCATCGCCGCCTCGCGCACCTTCCCGCAGCTCGACAAGGACAATCTCGGGCTGTTGCCGGTCGAGAGCGAGGTCTTCCTCGGCTTCGTCTTCGTCCGCCTCGCGCCAGGCGGCCCATCGGTGGCCGAGCGCTATGCGCCCTACCGCGCCGAACTCGAGGCGCACCGGCTGGAGGAGCTGGAGCCGATCGCCCCCTATTGGGAGGGCGAGATCGCCGCCGACTGGAAGAACGTCTGGGACAACTATCTCGAGGACTACCACTTCCCGACCGGTCATCCGGGTCTGTCGGGGCTGATGCAGAAGGCCTACGACCGCGAGCCGGATGCCGCCACCCGCACCATCCGCCTCGCCCACGAGATGCGCGACAATCCGGTCGGCGGCTGGGGGACGCGCGCCTATGCGAGCCTGCTGCCGCAGGTCTCCGACCACCTGCCGGAAGAGCTGCGCAAGCGCTGGTCCTATCTGTTCCTCTACCCGGCGGTGTCGCTCGAGCTCTATCCCGACCTCGTCGACTTCTTCCACATCGTGCCGCTCGGACCCGGCCGCTCGATGCTGCGCTGGCGCGCCTACGGCCGGCCGGATGCGCGGCCCGCGGCGAAGGCGGTGCGGTGGCTCAACCAGCGCATCAACTACCAGGTCCACCACGAGGACGGCGCGCTGACGGAATCCGTTCAGCGCAATCTCGAGGCCGGCGCCTATCAGCGCGGGGTGCTCTCGGACATGGAAGTGAATGTCGAGGCCCTGCACGACTGGGTGCGGGCCGACCTGCCGGAGGCCGACCTCGCCGAACCGCCGGTCCGGTCCGGGCGACCGAGGGCGGCCTGAGACAAGAGGGCGGCTGAAACCGGATAGCGGGGGGGCGGCGACGCGCCGCCACCCCCGCCATCCGGGGTCACAATGGCGTCACTTGCTCGCCTCGACGGCGGCGAGCGCGTCGACGCAGGCCGGGCTGATCTTGTCCTTGTTCTCGAGCAGGCAGGCCATCATGCCGGTCCGCGGCGTCCCGGCGCAGACCGCCATCGCGTCGGCGCGGCAGGCCTTCTGGGCGGCCTGGACGGCGGCCTGGCTCTGCGCGAGGGCCGGCGCGGCGGCGAATGCGGTGGCGGCGAGGGCGAGCGCGAACATCGTCTTCATCTTGGTTCTCCTGGGGGAAATCCCTCCGGGGTTACGATGTAGAGGGGTTCGACCCTTCTCTCAACGGGCCTGAAATTTCTGCATCAGGGCGCGGCGACGGTCAGCCGGGATGGTCTCGACCGTCTCCAGCACGGTGTCGACGACGAGATCGAAGGAGCGGCTGCGCCAGGTGCGCACATCGTACAAGGCGGCGCGGACGGCGGCCGGGTCGAGCTCCGGTGCCTGCAGCAGCTCGATGACGCGGGCGCGCGCCGCCTGCACGCCGGCCTCGGTGTGGGCGAGATCCGCCTGCCGCTCGCCGAAGACGCGCTCGGCGGTCTCCCGGTCCTCGGGATCGAGCAGGGCCGCCGCCCGCGGCAGGATACGTGTCGGGCTGGTCAAGTCGACGAGCGGCAGGTCGAGACGCCAGCTCAGCGTCACGGCATAGCTCGCGAGCAGCACATTGATCGACAGCGAGGCGATCAAAAGCGGCCAGAGCCAGCGGGAGCGGGGCCGGGAGCGAGCTTGCATCACTACCGGACCCATGGTGACGCGGGGGCGCCGTCGATCAGCAACGTCGTCAGATATTCCGCACCGGTCATCGGCGGCGTCACCGGCTGCGCCAGGCCGAGGCCGACGCCGATCAACGCGGCGGAGGCGAGGCTCGTCGCCGGCATGAACCAGGTCCGCCAGCGCCGGCGGGCCGCCGTCGTCGTGGTCTCGGCGGCCACGGCGGTGGCGACGCGGCCGACCAGTGCGTCGCTGCGGGCCAGCGCCACCATCGGCCGCGCCGAGGCGATGGCGTGGTCCAGCAGTGCAGCATCGGCGAGCAGGTCCGCCGCCGCCGGCGAACCGGACACCAGCGCCAGGGCGGGGGCGCGCCGCCCGGCCGGCCACCGGGAGACATCACCCCCCCAGGCGGCCGCCAAGGCAGAAAACTCCTCGATGGTCATGGGTGCGCTCTTCCTGGGCTCGACCGTCATGGGCGCCTCCGCAATGCTGCATTCGCCGCCACCCGCTCGCGAATGGCGATGCGGGCCCGGGTGAGGAGGGACTCGAATGCCTTCTCGCCGAGGTTCATCGCCGCTGCCGCCTCCCGGCCACTCAATTCTTCAAAATGAAACAACACGAGGGCTGCGCGCTGCCGCTCCGGCAGATCGGCCAGCGCGGCATCGACCGCGGCGCGCTCCTCGGCAGCGGCGAGATCGTCGTCGGCGCGCGGCGCCGGATCGGCGACCTCCAGATCCGGGTCGAGGGGCTCGGTGCGGCGGGCGCGAAGACGGTCGATCGACAGGTTGACGATGATCTGGCCGAGCCAGCCGGAGAACCGACCACGGGCGACGTCGAAGCTCGCCGCCTGCCGCCAGACCCGCAGGAAGGCATCCTGGGCGACGTCGTCGGCGTCGGCACGGTTGCGCGTGATTCCCTCCGCCATGCGCACGGTCCGCGGCATGTGACGTTGCATGAGAACTCTCAACGCACGACTGTCCCCACCGGCGATCCGCTGCATCAGGTCCTCGTCGCTCTCCTCCTGCACGCCCATCGAGACACTGCACCCCAGACCGACGACGCGGGCGCAGATCGCCGCCCGGAAGACCGAGCATCGACGAATCTACGATTCGGATCACCAAATCCTTCTCGACCGGCTGGCGCCTTCGGTGAGAGAGCTCGGTCAGTCGCCCGCGGGTCTGACGGCCTCGACCAGCCGGCGGTGCTGCACCCGGTTGGAGACGACCGCGCCGATCACCACCACCGTGGTGACGACGAGGATGATGATGGTGGCGAGAGCGTTGATGTCGGGCGTCAGGCCGAGGCGGACCTTGGAGAAGATCAGCATCGGCAGGGTGGTGGCGCCCGGTCCGGAGGTGAAGGTGGCGATGACGAGATCATCGAGCGACAGCGTGAAGGCGAGCAGCCAGCCCGACACCATCGCCGGCGCGAGCAGCGGCAGGGTGATGTCGAAAAGCACCTGCGCCGGCCGCGATCCGAGATCCATCGCCGCCTCTTCCAGCGAGACGTCCACCATGGCGAGGCGCGACTGGATGACGACGGCCACGTAGGCCATCGAGAAGGTGATGTGGGCGATGGTGATCGTCATCATGCCGCGCCCGGCCGGCCAGCCGAAGCTGCCCTCCAGGGCGACGAACAACAAAAGCAGCGACAGCCCGGTGATCACCTCCGGCATGACGAGCGGCGCCGTCACCATGCCGGAGAACAGCAGCCTGCCGCGGAAGCGCCCGAAGCGGGCAAGCGCGATGCCGGCCATGGTGCCGAGCACGGTGGCGACGGTGGCCGAGACGGCGGCGATCTGCAGGCTGAGCAGCGCCGCGTCGATGACCATCTTGTTGGCGAAGAGCTCGCCATACCACTTCGTCGAGAAGCCGCCCCAGACAGTGGCGAGCCGCGAGGCGTTGAAGGAATAGGCCATCATCAACAGGATGGGGCCGTAGAGGAAGACGAAGCCCGCGATCAGCCAGACGGTCAGGAAGGTGGAGCGGCCGTGTCTCATTTGCCCTCCTCCGCCTGGCGCATCTGGTAGTGCTGGAACATCAGGATCGGCACGACGAGCAGGATCAGCAGCACGACGGCGACGGCAGACGCCACCGGCCAGTCGCGGTTGGAATAGAACTCGTCGAACAACACGCGGCCGATCATCGGGCTCGACGGATTGCCGAGCAACGCCGGGATGACGTACTCGCCCGTCGCCGGGATGAAGACGAGCAGCCCGCCCGCGATGATGCCCGGCATCGACAGCGGCAGCGTCACGTCGACGAACACCTGCCAGCGCCGCGAGCCGAGGTCCATCGCCGCCTCCCACAGGCTCGGGTCCATCTTCTCGAGCGTCACGTAGAGTGGCAGCACCATGAACGGCAGGTAGGAATAGACGATGCCGAGATAGACGGCGAAATCGGTGTTCATCATCTCGATCGGCTGGTCGATGACGCCGAGGAAGGTGAGGACGTTGTTGATCAGGCCCTGCTTGTTGAGGATGCCCATCCACGCATAGATGCGCAGCAGGAACGATGTCCAGAACGGCAGGATGATCATCAGAAGCAAGATGTTACGGGTCGTCTGCGGCGAGCGGGCGATGCCGTAGGCAATCGGATAGCCGACGAGCAGGCACAGCACCGTCGAGATCGCGGCGATCTTCAGGGCGTTGAGGTAGCCGCTGAGATAAAGCGAGTCTTCGATCAGGTAGGCGTAGTTCTGGAAGTAGAGCTGGATCGACAGCGCCCGGTCCTCGGTCCATTGCCAGAGCGAGGTATAGGGCGGTAGCGCGATCTCCGAGAGCGCGACGCTGATCTTCAAGACGATGAGGAACGGCGCCAGGAAGAAGACGAGCAGCCACAGATAGGGAACGGCGAGCAGGATTGCCTGCCATGAGTGCGAGGCGAAATCGGCGAGACGATAGCCGAGCGGCCGGCGCGGCGGCGCGGCGTGGGAGCTCGCGGAGGGCTCGGCCGCGGCGCTCACTCGGTCAGCACCAGGGCAGCGCGCGGGCTCCAAGACAGCCAGACCTTGTCGTCCCAGTCGACCTTGCGGTCCTCGTCGCGGGCGCGGCGGACGTTCTGGTGGCTGACGAGGACGATGCGGCCCGAGGCGAGGCGGACGCGGAACAGCGAGCGGTCGCCGAAATAGCCGAGGTCGAGCACCTGCCCCTCGGCGCAGTTGTGGTTCGGATCCGTCGGCGTCTCGCGGCTGATGGTGATCTTCTCCGGCCGGACCGCCACGGCGACGGGCGTGCCGACGGTGACGGGCGTCGGGTGGTCGACCTCGAGTTCACCCTCGACGCCGTCGGCCTTGACGGTGACGACGCTGCCCGTGATGTCGGTGACGACCCCATCGAACAGGTTGATCGAGCCGACGAAGTCGGCGGTGAAGCGGCAGTTGGGGAACTCGTAGACGTCGGTCGGCGTGCCGACCTGCATCACCGAGCCGCGATCCATGACGGCGATGCGCGTCGACAGCGCCATCGCCTCCTCCTGGTCGTGGGTGACGACGACGAAGGTGACGCCGACCCTCGCCTGGATGTTCATCAGCTCGAACTGCGTCTGCTCGCGCAGCTTCTTGTCGAGCGCGCCGAGCGGCTCGTCGAGCAGCAGGAGCTTCGGGTTCTTGGCGAGCGAGCGGGCGAGCGCGACGCGCTGGCGTTGGCCGCCGGAAAGCTGGTGCGGCTTACGGCGGGCGAAGCTCTCAAGCTTCACCAAGGCGAGCATCTCGCGGACCCGGTCGGCGCGCTCGGCCTTCGTCATCTTCTCGTGCTTGAGGCCGTAGCCGACGTTCTCGGCGACGCTCATGTGCGGGAACAGCGCGTAGGACTGGAACATCATGTTGACGGGCCGCTCATAGGGCGGCGTTGCCGTCATGTCCTGGCCGTCGATGAGGATGCGCCCGGACGTCGGCATCTCGAAGCCGGCGAGCATCCGGAGCAACGTCGTCTTGCCGCAGCCGGAGCCGCCGAGCAGGCAGAACAGCTCCTGCCGGTAGATCTTCAGCGACACCTCGTTGACGGCGATGAAGTCGCCGAACTTCTTGACGACGCGCTCCACTTCGACGAACGGCCGCGCCTTCGGATCGAGCCACGGCTTGTCGGCGTAGTCGGGAAAGCCGGGGGGCGGTGCGGGGGCGGTCATCGGGCGAGGCCCTCGCGGCGAAGCAGGACGTCGTCCTCCCCCTCCCAGAGGAGGGACGACCCCGATCGTGGAGGCACCACGAAAAACCCTCCCCCCTCGCGGGGGAGGGCAGGGAGGGGGGGAGCGGCAAACTCTGCCGTTGCGCTTCCTGCGGCGGGGCGCCCGCGTCTGACGTCGAGAGATCGTCGGGGCACCGAGCTCGTGGCGCCCCCCCTCCCTACCCTCCCCCGCAGGGGGGGAGGGTTCGCGTCCGTGAGCTCAGCCCGCCTCGAGTAACAATACGCTCGTCGCATGCTCGCCGCCCCCGCTGCGATGGCCGCCCTCACTGCCCCGTCTTGATGCGGCTCCAGGACCGGGTGCGGGCGCGGTCGGCGGCAGGCGGCAGTTCATAGCGGGTAAACAGCCGCGCCATCGTCTCGGCGTCTGGATAGATCGCCGTGTCCTCGATGATCTCCTTGGCGACGAGCTCGGTGGCCGCCTTGTTGGCGTTGGCGTAGTAGGTGAAGTTCGTCGCGTCGGCGATCACCTGCGGGCGCAGCATGTAGTCGACGAAGATCAGCGCGTTCAGCGGATGCGGCGCATCGGCCGGGATCATCCAGATGTCGAACCAGGACGGCACGCCCGTCTTCGGGATGTAGTAGCCGAGCTCGATATCGACGCCGGCTTCCGCGGCCCGGGTCGAAGCCGTGGCGTAGTCACCCGACCAGGTCATCGCCGCACACAGTTCCTTGTTCGGCAACGCATTGAGAAAGTTGGCCGAATCGAAGGTCTTGACGTACTGGCGGATCGGCTTGAACAGCTCGACGACGGCGTCGTAGTCGGCCTGGCTGGTCGAGTTCGGGTCCTTGCCGAGATAAGCGAGCGCCATCGGGATGACGTCGGTCGGCGATTCCAGCACCGAGATGCCGCAGTCGGCGAGCTTCGACGCATATTCCGGCTTGAACAGGATATCGAGGCTGTCGAGCGGGGCGTCCTCGCCGAGGCGCTCCTTCACCATCGCCATATTGTAGGTCATCCCGACGGTGCCCCACATGTATGGCACGCCGTACTCGTTGCCGGGGTCGGCGTCGGCCAGCACCTTCATGATCTCCGGATCGAGGTTGCCGTAGCCGGTAAGCTTGTCCTTCGCGATCTTCTGGAAGACGCCGGACTTGATCAGGCGCTGCATGAAGTTCGAGCCATGCAGGACGACGTCATAGCCCGACCGGCCGGCCATCATCTTGGCGTCGACGGTCTCGGAAGCATCGTAGGTGTCGTAGACGACCTTGATGCCGGTTTCCTTCTCGAAATCGGCGATGGTGGTCTCGCCGATATAGTCGACCCAGTTGTAGACGTTGACGACCTTCTCGGCGTCCTGGGCGAAGGCGGTGGAGGGCGACAGCGGCGCGGCGAGCACAACGGTGAAGGCACTGGCGGCGGCAAGGCGCAAGGTGCGGCGCCGGGTGAAGGCGGTGGGCATCATCGTCGGTTCTCCCTCTGAGAGCCGTCCCGGCCCCTTTTGGCCGGAAGGCCGTCCTTCGGCCGCAAGGCCGTCCCGGCGCCCCTGGCGACCTCTCCGGGTCGCACGCGGACACCCCTTTCCGTGTCGTCGGCACTCCCGTCCTTGTGCGAGCCTCAGCCTCCCCCCCCGATCGTGCCGGCGAGCCCGCGCTTGACGAGCCCGTTGGCGATGATGAGGCGCTGAATCTCGCTCGTTCCCTCCCAGATACGGTCGACGCGCAGTTCCCGCAGGAAGCGTTCGGCAACGTTCTCGCGCATGTAGCCGCGTCCGGCGAAGATCTGCACGGCGCGGTCGGCGACCCGGCCGGCCGCCTCCGAGGCCACTAGCTTGGCGATGGAACAGCGCGCATGCAACGACTTCAGGTCGAGGCCGCGATCGTGCGCCGCCGCCGCCTCCCACGTCACCATGCGAGAGGTGTGCAGATCGACGACGCTGTCGGCGAGCATCGCCTGCACGAGCTGGCGCTCGGCGATCGGCACGCCGCCGATGATCCGGCCCTTGGCGAACGCGGTCGCCTCCTCGATCAGCCGCTCCATCGCCCCGCAGCAGCGCGCGGCGATCATCAGCCGCTCGCGGCGGAACCAGGCGTAGGTGAAGTCCATCCCCGCCCCCTCCCGGCCGCCGATGAGGTGGTCCACCGGCACGCGCACGCCCTCGAAGCGCAGGATCGGGTGATGGTGGCGATAGGTGTGGGTGTAGGCCGGCGTCCGCACGGTGGTGATGCCGGGGGCGCGGGCGTCGACGAAGAACAGCCCGTGCGCTCCCTCGGCCGGACCGCCGACGAACTTCGCCTGCACCAGCAGCATGTCGGCGAGGTTGGCGCTGGTGACGTGCCACTTCTCGCCGTCGAGAACGTAGTGGTCGCCGTCGCGGCGGGCGGTGGCGACGATGTCGTCGACGTCGGAGCCGGCGCCCTCCTCGGTGATGGCGTAGGCGAAGTAGCACTCACCGCGCATCATCGGCTTGATGAAGCCCTCGATCTGCGCCGGGCTGCACGCCTCGAACATCCAGCCTTGCGCTTCCGGATAGCACCAGCCGAGGCCGTTGGTGACGCGGCCGACCGGCTCGATCGCCGCCACCTGATCGAGGATCGACAGCGCCAGACCGCCGTGCTCGGCCGGCACGTCGAAGCGCGGCAGGCCGAGCTCCTGCGCCATCGTCTTGTGGCGCTTCAGCGCCTCGGCGGGGATCTCGCCGTCGTTCAATTCCGCCTCGACCTCGAAGGGGATCAGTTCGGCATCGACGAAGCGGCGGATCGCGGCCTGGCGCGCCAGCGCCGCCTCGGACAGGGCGAAGCTCATGGCGAGACCTCCGGCACCATCGCGGCAACCGGGCCGGCCACGGTGAAGTGACGTGGGAAGACGCTAACGAGGTGGTAGCGGGCGCTCGCCAGTGCCTGCTCGCGCTTCAGCTCCTTCGGCACCATCATCAGGTGCAGCCAGAGGCCTTCCAGCATGCAGACGACAACGCGGGCGAGCGCGGCGACGTCCTGGCCGGGGGCGGCGAGGTCGCTGCAGAGCTCGATGACGGTCGCCTGATAGTCGTCGTCGTTGGCGCTGCAGAGCTCGCGATAGGTCGGCCGCGACTTCGCCTCGCCCCAGAAGGCACACCAGGCGCCGAGCTTGCGCGGCGTACAGATGCGCTTGTCGAAGTCGGCCGAGACGAGCGCCCAGAGGCGCGCCGCCGGATCGGCGCCGGCCGCCTTCAGCGCCGCCTTCCAGTGGCCGCGATACTCGTCGGAGAGCGTGCGCAGCGTCTCGACGAGCAGCTTCTCCTTCGATTCGAAGTGAAAGTTGACGATGCCGCGCGACATACCGGCGGCGGTGGCGACGTCGGCGAGCGTCGTGCCGTCGAAGCCGCGCTTGGCCAGCTGGTCGATCGTCGCCGCGATGAGTTCCTGCCGGCGGATCGCCTTGGTGTTCTGACGCTGCGAGCGCACCACGACCGGCGCCGTCACCTTGCGCCTCCGCGACGGGCGGACGAGCTTCGGCGGATCGGCAGAACGCGGCGCTTCGGCAGCGCGACCATTCGGGGACGTTCCTTGCGCAGGCCCGCGACGGCCCGGGCGGCAGCCCTCGCGACGGCGGGGGGCGCCGCTATCGAGCAATGCCGGCGCGGTGCGGTCAAGGGGTGGCGCGCCCTGCCGTTCCGCCGGCTGTGGAGAGGCCGTCGGAACGCCCTCGGAAGACGCTTCTTTCCGGGCCGCGCCGCGGGCTCCGATGGACATGCAATGACCTCCCTGACGCGGAGAAGGATACGCCGATTTTTGCCGCCGACAACCCTTCTTGAACGTATGTTCAGCCAGTTTTTTATTGAACGTTCGTTCATTAAGCTGGACAGGTTCGGCTCGCCGTGCCAAGCTGCGCCTCACAATTCGGATCGCGGCGACTGCCGATCTCGAAGCCACGGCGAAGCGATTTGCCGGGCCCGGGAGCGCTCGCCCGCAAACACGGAGAGCCGCCATGGGACGCCAGCTCGCGCGGAGCAATGCGCACTTCCAGAAGGCCGTCACCAAGCTGCCGCTCGGCGTCGCCTCGAACTTCCGCTACTGGGGCGAGGACAAGACGATCTATGTCCGAAAGGGACGCGGCGGCCGCATCACCGACATCGACGGCAACACCTATGTCGACTACCGGCTCGGCTACGGGCCGGCGATCCTCGGCTACGCCGACCAACGGGTCGACGACGCCGTGCGGGCGAGCCTCGAGATCGGCGGCGTCTTCGCGCTGTCGACGGAGGCCGAGTACCGCGTCGCCGAACGCATCTCGCGCATGGTGCCGGCGGCCGAGCTGGTGCGCTTCTCGAACTCCGGCACGGAAGCCGTGATGGCCGCGCTCAGGCTCGCCCGCGCCTATACCAAGCGCAGCGGCTATGTGCTGCTCGAGGGCGGCTACCACGGCCTGTTCGACGCGGTGCTGTGGACGCTCGGCATGGACGGCTGGGACCCGACGAAGACCGACGCCGAGCCGGCCGTCGTTCCCTATTCGCAGGGCGTGCCAGAGCTCGTGCGCCAGCTCCTGCACGTCGCGCCGATGAACGACGCCAACCACCTGGAAGACCTGTTCAAGCGCAAGGGCCACGAGATCGCGGCGATGCTGATGGAGCCGATCCAGGGCAACTGCTGCGGCATCACCGCCGACGTCGAGTACGTCCGCGCCGTCCGCGAGCTCTGCGACCGCTACGGCGTCGTCCTCATCATCGACGAGGTGAAGTCGGGCTTCCGGGTGGCGCGCGGCGGCATCCAGGAGGTGATGGGGGTGAAGGCCGACCTCTGCACCTTCGCCAAGGCGATGGCGAACGGCTACCCGATTGCGGCGATCGGCGGCCGCGAGGAGATCATGCGGATGTATGGTCGCGGCGTCGCCCACGGCGGCACCTATACCGGCCACTGCGTGTCGCTCGCCGCCGCCGAGAAGACGCTCGAGATCATCGAGGAGACGCCGGCGCTGGAGATGATCGCCACCTACGGCAAGCGGATGCAGGAGGGCATGAGCCGGGTGCTGAAGGCGCGCGGCATCGCCCACTCCTTCGCCGGCCACCCGTCGATGGGCGGGCTGTTCTTCGCGTCGAAGCCGCCGGCGACCTATCGCGACTGGAAGTCTTCGGACTACACCTTCTACGACGCGATGGCCCAGCACCTGCACGACGAGGGCGTGCTCTGCGAGCCGGATTCCCGCGAGCCTTGGTTCGTCTGCGAGGCCCACGACGACGGCTGCCTGAAGGACACGCTGAAGGGCTTCGAGATCGCGGTCGACAGGACGATCGCCGAGCTCGCGAACAAGGACGGCAAGGCGGCGGTGAGCTGAGCCTCGCAAAAGGCACGACGCAAACCCTCCCCCCTCGCGGGGGAGGTCGGCGGCGAAGCCGACGGGAGGGGGGGGCCACCGCGGTAGCGGCGCAAAAAACTCTCTCCGCTTGCTGTGACGGCCTAGGCTCTTTCCGGTCGTCGAATGTGCGGCTCCCCCCCTCCCTGCCCTCCCCCGCGAGGGGGGAGGGTTCGCTCCCAGGTCTGGTTGACCCTACTGCCCACTGCCCACTGCCGACTGCCGCCTCTCCCTCCCCGGACCCTTCCCCCATGACCCCACCCCCCTCAACCACCGGAAAAGTCTGGGACGCCATCGTCGTCGGCGCGGGGCACAATGGCCTCGTCAATGCCTGCTACCTCGCCCGCGCCGGGCTCGACGTGCTCGTCGTCGAACGGAACGACTGGGTCGGCGGCGCGGCGACGAGCCGGTCGCTCTATCCGGGCTTCCTCTATTCGAACTGCTCCTATGTCTGCAGCCTGCTGCGCCCCGAGATCATGCGCGACCTCGAGCTGCCGAAGCACGGGCTGCAGGTGGTGCCCTACGAGGGCGGGGTGATCCTCAAGCAGGACGGCGGCTATCTCGGCACCTTCCGCGACCACGACGCCCACCGCCGCGAGATCGGCCGCCACAGCCTGCGCGACGCCGAGGCCTATGACCGCTACTCGGCGGAGGTGATCCGCCAGTGCCGCTTCATCCGGCCGTTCCTGCTGCGCACGCCGCCGGACCCGACGTCGCTGAAGCCGCGCGACGTGCAGGAGCTGCTCTATCTCGGCCGCAAGTTCTACGACCTCACCGAGACCGAGATGGCCGACACCGTCCGCTTCTGGACGATGTCGATCGCCGAGTTCCTCGACGAGTTCTTCGAGACCGACGTGGTGAAGGCCGGCTTCTGCATCTCCGGCATCATCGGCACGGCGCTCGGGCCGCTGTCGCCCGGCACGGCCTACGTGCTGCTGCACCACTACATGGGCGACGTCGACGGCGCGATCGGCGCCTGGGGCTTTGCCCGCGGCGGCATGGGGGCGATATCCGAGTCGCTCGCCTCGTCGTTCCGCGCCTCCGGCGGCACCGTGCGGACGGGCGCCTCGGTCGACAAGGTGCTCGTCCAGAACGGCCGCGCCGCCGGTGTCGTCCTCGACGGCGGCGAGGAGGTCCGCGGCCGCCTCGTCGTCTCGAACCTCGACGTCAAGCGCACCTTCCTGAAGCTGCTGGAGGAGCCGCAGCTGCCCTCGGACTTCGTCAGGAAGGTCAAGAACTTCAAGATCCGCGGCTCGTCCGGCAAGGTGAACATCGCCCTCGATGGCCTGCCCGACTTCCCGGCGCTGCCGCCGAGCGCGCCGTTCCTGCGCGGCGACATGCACTTCACCGACAGTGTCGAGCGAATGGAGGGCGCCTATGACGACTGGAAGGCCGGTCGCTGGTCCGCCGACCCCTTCCTCGACATGATGATCCCGACCACCATCGACCCGACGATGGCGCCGCCCGGCAAGCACTTCATGAGCTGCTTCGTGCAGTACTGTCCGCCGAAGGTCGAGGGCCACGACTGGACCGACGCCGAGCGCGACGGCTTCGCCAAGACCGTCGTCGACCAGATCGCCGAGTACTCGCCGAACTTCAGGGACCTGATCCTCCACATGGAGGTGCGCACGCCGCGCGAGATCGAGGCGGAGACGGGTCTCACCGAGGGCAACATCTTCCAGGGCGAGCTCACCTTCGACCAGCTCCTCTTCAACCGCCCGGTGCCCGGCTACGCCCAGTACCGGGCGCCGATCGGCGGGCTCTACATGTGCGGCTCGGCCACCCACCCCGGCGGCGGCGTCATGGGGGCGCCCGGCCGCAATGCCGCGGCGGAAGTGCTGCGCGATCTCAAGAAGCCCGCCAAGGACATGTCCGATGCCTACCCCGTCCTTTGACGCGATCGTCGTCGGTGGCGGCCACAACGGGCTCGCCGCCGCCGCCTTGCTCGGCCAGGCCGGCCGGCGGGTGCTGCTCTTGGAAGCGTCCGACACCGTCGGCGGCGCCGCCCGCACGGTGGCGCTCGCGCCCGGCTTCCGCGTGCCGGAAATCGCCCATCTGGCCAACCGCCTGCATCCCGAGATCGTCCGCAAGCTCGCTCTCGAGCGCCACGGGCTCGCCTTCGCCGCCACCAACCTCTCGACGACGTCCCTGCCGCTGGACGGACGGCCGCTGACGCTCGCCGGCGCCTTCGGCGAGCGGCTGGAGGGCGACATCGCGGAGAGCGAGCGGGCAGCGTGGGCGGCGCTGCGCGGCAAGCTGCTGCGCTTCTCGGGCGTGCTGGCGCCGTTCCTGTCGCAGGTGCCGCCGCGGCTGAAGAACGGCGGCGTCGCCGACATGCTGACGCTCGGCAAGCTCGGGCTCGGCATCCGCCGGCTCGGCCGCGACGACATGCGCGAGTTCCTGCGCATGGTGCTGATGAACATCGCCGATGTGCTCGACGAGGAGGTCAGCGACGACCGCCTGCGCGCCGCCGTCGCCTTCGACGCCGTGCTCGGCACCAGCCTCGGGCCACGCTCGCCGAACTCGCTAATGACGCTGTTCTACCGCCTCGCCGGCCAGGCGAACGGCGTGCAGGCGGCCACCGCCCTGCCACGCGGTGGCATGGGCGCCGTCGTCGCCGCGCTCACCGCCGCCGCCAAGGCTGCCGGCGTGACGATCCGCACCGGCGCCGAAGTCGCCACGATCCTCGTCGAGGACGACCGCGCCAGCGGCGTCGTGCTCGCCTCGGGCGAGGAGATCCGCGCCGCCGTCGTCGCCTCGGCGATGAACCCGGCGACGACGCTGCTTTCCCTCGTCGGCGCCCGACACCTCGACACCGGCCTCGTTCGCCGCCTGTCGCACGTCCGCTCGAAGGGCACGGTGGCGAAGCTCAACCTCGCCCTCGACGGCCCGCCGCCGTTCACCGGCCTCGGCCCGGAGAGACTGGCGGGTCGACTTCTCACCGCCCCGTCGCTGCAGGCGATCGAGACCGCCTTCGACGCCGCCAAGTACGGCCGCTTCTCCGACGAGCCGGCGCTGGAGATCACCGTGCCCTCAGTGACCGACCCGGCGCTGGCGCCGGCCGGCCAACACGTCGTCTCGATCAATGCGATCTACGCGCCGTTCCGCCTGAAGCCGGATTCCGAGGCCGGGCGCGACGGCTTCGAGGCGCGCATCCTCGCCGTGCTCGAGCGCCACGCGCCGGGCATCGGCAGCCGCATCGTCGCCAGGGATTTCCTGACGCCCGCCGACATCGAGCGGCGCCACCGCATCCCCGGCGGGCACTGGCACCACGGCGAGCTGTCGATCGACCAGATGTTCATGCTGCGGCCAGTGCTCGGCCTCGCCCAGTACGCGACGCCCGTCGCCGGCCTCTATCTCTGCGGCGCCGGCAGCCATCCGGGCGGCGGCGTCTCGGGGGCACCGGCGCTCAACGCCGTCTCCCGCATCCTCGCCGACGGAAAAGCCGCCGGCAGCAAGTCCCGGAGGTGAGAGAGATGCGACGCGCCCTCCCCCGCGAGCACTTCGAGAAACCGCTGTGGCACACGCCGTTCCATCCGCGCATCGCCGCGCTGATGACCCACGAGCAGTGGTACGGCTGGGGCGGCTATCTGTCGGCGCAGGTGATCCGCGACGAGGAGATGGAGTACTTCGCCATCCGCAACGCCGCGAGCCTGTTCGACGTCTCGCCGATGGTGAAGTACCGCATCGCCGGTCCGGACGCCGAGGCCTACTGCGACCGCCTCACCGTCCGCGACGTCTCGAAGCTGAAGCCCGGCCGAGTCCACTACACCGCCTGGTGCGACGACGACGGCAAGGTGCTCGACGACGGCACGCTGTTCCGCTTCTCGGCGACCGAGTTCCGCCTCTGCTGCCAGGAGCGCCACCTGCCGTGGCTTCTCGACAGTGCCATCGGCTACGACGTCGCGGTCGCCGAGGTGACGGAGGAGATCGCCGCCCTGTCGCTGCAGGGGCCGACGTCCTATGCGGTGCTGCGCGATGCGGGCTTTGCCGGCGTCGAGACGCTGAAGCCCTTCGACATCCGCAGCTTCGACACGGCGGCCGGCCCGGTGACGGTGTCCCGCACCGGCTTCACCGGCGACCTCGGCTACGAGTTGTTCGTGCCGCCGGACCAGGCGCTCGCTTTGTGGGACCTGCTCTGGAATGCCGGACAGCTCCACCGCATCGTCGCGATCGGCTTCGCCGCACTCGACCTCGCCCGCCTCGAGGCCGGCTTCATCATGGCGGGCTCCGACTTCGTGCCGGCCGAGCACGCGATCCGCGCCGACCGCCGGCGCTCCCCCTACGAGATCGGCCTCGGCTGGCTCGTCGCCCTCGACAAGCCCCGCCACTTCAACGGCAAGCGGGCGCTCGCAACTGAAAAGGCGAAGAACGCCTTCCGCCACGTGCTCGTCGCCCTCGACATCGACGGCAACGTGCCGGCCGAACACGCCCTCGTCTATCACCGCGGCAAGCGAGAGGTCGGCCATATTACCGCGGCGGCGTGGTCACCGACTGTGAAGCGGAACATAGCGCTGGCGTCGATGACGCGGCCCTATGGCGACACGGTCGTGAACGACCTCTGGGTGGAAATCTACGCACTCCGCGAACTCGTCTACTCGAAGAGCCTCGTTAGGGCGCGTATCGTCGAGCGGCCGTTCTTCAACCCGAAGCGGCGCAGCGCGACGCCGCCCGGCGTCTTCTGAACGGGAGAAGTCCGATGCCGCAGTGGGTTGTGATCGCGCGCGACGGCCGCGATGCCGAGGCGCTGGAGCGCCGCATGGCCGCGCGGCCGGCGCACTTCGCGCGCCTGCCGGGAATGATGGAGCGGGGCGAGCTGCGCGTCGGCGGCGCCATGCTGGGCGAGGACGGCGGCATGACCGGCTCCGTCGCCCTCGTCGAGTTTCCCGACCGCGCGGCGCTCGACGCCTGGCTCGCCGAGGAGCCCTACATGACCGGCGACGTCTGGCGCGATGTCGAGGTCATCCCGTTTCGCATCGCCGTCCCCGACACGATGACGCCGCGGGGCTGAGCCGCCGACGCCTGCCGCTGACGCCTGCCGTCTTCGTCGCGCCCGACGGACAACGAACCGCTTCAGGTAGCCCCGCCATGCCCTCGACGGACCTCCTCCTCGCCTTCTTCGTGACGACGGCGGTGTTCGCCTACATCCCCGGCCCGGCGATGCTCTACGCCACCGCCCAGACGATGGCGCGGGGCCGCTTTTCCGGGCTGATGGCGGCGCTCGGCATCCACCTCGGCTGCTACGTCCACGTCATCGCCGCCGCGGCGGGGCTGTCGGTGCTCTTCCACGCCGTGCCGGTGCTCTATCTCGCGGTGAAGATCCTCGGCGCCGCCTACCTCGTCTTCCTCGGCATCCAGCTCTTCCGCTCGAAGGCGAAAGGGGACGAGCACGGGACGCTCGTCACCGCGAAGTCGGGCCGCCGGGCCTTCCTCGAGAGCATCACAGTCGAGGTGCTCAACCCGAAGACGGCGCTGTTCTTCCTCGCCTTCCTGCCGCAGTTCGTCGATCCCGCCGCCGGCCTGCCGGTGTGGGTGCAGTTCCTCGTGCTCGGCACGGTGGTGAACCTGATGTTCACCTCCGCCGACCTCGTCTGCGTGCTGCTCGCCGGCGCCCTGATGGCCCGCCTCCGGCGCTCCGGCGGCGTCCAGCGCCTGCTGCAGCGGGCCGGCGGAGCGCTGCTGGTCGGCCTCGGTTTGCACCTCGCCTTCCAGAAGACCTGACCGCCCCCCAGCACGCCGGGCCCGAGCATCGCATGACCGCCCAGACCGCCTTCCCCGCCGCGCCCGCCACCGCTGCCGCACGCACGGCGACCGCCGCGCCGCGCCCCGACCACCGGCTGGACCCGCTGCTGCGGCCGCGCTCGCTCGCCATCGTCGGGGCGAGCGCCCGGCCGGGCTCGGTCGGCAACACGATGGTGCGGCAGGTGCTCGCCGGCGGCTACGGCGGACGGCTCTGGTGCGTCAACCCGAAGGGCGAGCCGATCGAGGGCGTGGCGTGCGTTCCCTCGATCTCAGACCTGCCCGAGCCGGTCGAGCACGTCGCCCTGTCGCTCGCCGACGAGCGCATCGAGGAGACGCTCGGCCTCGCCATCCGCCAGGGGGTGCGCGCCGCGACGCTGATCTCGCCGCTCGCCATCCCCGGCGACCGCGACCCGCCGCTGAAGGAGCGGGTGCGGGCGATGGCGCTGGAAGCCGGCGTAACGCTCTGCGGCGGCAACGGCATGGGCTTCTACAACTTTCGCGACGGGCTGTGGCTGTGCGGCTTCCCGACCCGCACCGACCACCGGCCGGGCGGCGCCGTCCTCCTCACCCACTCCGGCTCGCTGTTCACCGCGCTGGTCGATGCCGAGGCGCGCATCGACTACGGGCTTGCCGTCTCCTCCGGCCAGGAGCTGACGACGACGCTGTCCGACTACATGGATTTCGCGCTGGAGACGCCGGAGACCCGCGTCATCGGCCTGTTTATAGAGACCGCCCGCGACCCCGCCGGCTTCGAGGCGGCGCTCTTGAAGGCCAACGCCAAGGGCGTGCCGGTGGTAGCCCTGAAGGTCGGGCGGACGGCGGCGAGCGTGCGGCTCGCCGAGAGCCACTCCGGGGCGATCGCCGGCGACCACGCCGCCTATTCCGCCCTCTTCCGCCGTTGTGGGGTGGGTGAGGTGCGCTCGATCGACGAGCTGGCCGCCGCCCTGATGGTGCTCGGCCACGCCCGCGACATCGGCCCGGGCGGCCTCGCCACGACGCATGATTCCGGCGGCGAGCGCGGGCTGATGGTCGACCTCGCCGACGACCACCGCGTGTCGTTCGCGCGGCTGTCGCCGGAGACCGAGCGGGCGATGGCCGCCGTCCTCGACCACGGCCTCGAGCCGGTCAACCCGCTCGACCACTGGGGCAGCGGCCGCAACTACCCGGCCGATTTCCGCGACAGCTTCCGCCTGATGATGGACGACCCCGGCACCGCGCTCGGCGCCCTCGTGCTCGACCGCTGGGTCGGCGGCCAGATCATGCCGCATTACCGCACCGTGGCCCTCGACGTGCAGGCGGCTGCGGGCAAGCCGGTTTTCATCGTCTCCAACCACCAGGGCAGTTGCGGCGACGACACGGCGGTCGAGACGACGCGGGCGGGCGTGCCCGTGCTCGACGGTGTGCCGGCTTTTCTCACGGCGGTGCGGCTGGCGCTGGCGTGGCGGGATTTTCGGGGTCGGAGAGGGACCGAGACGTCAACGGATTTGCAGTCCGTTGATCCCTCCACCGTCGCCCGCTGGCGTGCAGTGTTGGGCAGTCAATTTGCGGAAGGGCACAACGCAACCCTCCCCCCTCGCGGGGGAGGGCAGGGAGGGGGGGCCCCACGGCAGGACGGTGC
>JAESGX010000326.1_pt1 | contig 21676 bp, 21 predicted proteins | sample 9269801 | NCBI WGS metagenome assembly JAESGX01 (sample SAMN16773122, study PRJNA677054) | algae metagenome | isolation source: Pleurocapsa minor GSE-CHR-MK-17-07R and co-occurring heterotrophs from wet... | place: USA: Lower Calf Creek Falls, Grand Staircase Escalante National Monument, UT ... | reverse complement strand
GGGCTGCGCATTGGCGCGCAGGCAGGCATTCACCAGGCGGCGGTTGAAGCGGCTCGCTTGGTCCAGCGTCTCCAGCGGGATGGCGTGACGGGCGGCGCCGGGCGTGCCGAAATCATTGGTCACCGAGCCGACCGAGATGATCAGCGTGTCGTAGCCAAGGCGGCTGGCCGGCGTGATCTCGCGCCCTTCCTCATCCAGCATCGCACCCAGCAGAACCTCCTTCGCTTCACGGTCGAGGCCCGTCATCTCGCCGAAGCGATAGGTGAAGTGGTGCCAATGCGCCTGGGCCAGGTAATTCAGCTCATGCTGCGCGCGATCGAGGCTGCCGGCGGCGACGGCATGCAGCAGCGGCTTCCAGAGATGCGTACGGCTGCGCTCCACCAGCGTCACCTGCGCGCGGGTGCCCTTTCCGTAGCGGTTGCCGAGGCGGGTCGCGAGTTCAAGTCCGCCGGCGCCCCCTCCGACGATGACGATGCGGTGCGGATCAGCCATGCCAAGCCCTCTTCTTCGGTGACGAGCGTAGCGCCCGGCATCGTTGCAGGCAAAAAACATACCGCGGGCAACCTTGCGGCGCAGCTTCGCGTTGGCGGACTGCGTGGGTCCTCACGCAGCTGAACCCGGAGTTCCCCGCCATGCCCATCGGCACCATCCTCATCGTCCTCCTCATCATCGCGCTGCTGGGCGGGTTCAGCGGCCGCTTCGGCGGCTATGGCTACGGCTTCGGCCATGGCAGCATCGGCGTGCTGGGCACGATCCTGATCATCGTCATCGTGTTGATGGTGATGGGGCGCATCTGACGGGGGATTGATTGGCGGAGCCTTTCCAGGTCACGCCCGAGGGGGTTCGGCTCGTTGTGCGTCTCACCCCGCGTGCGGGGCGGGACGGGCTGGACGGTGTCGCGACCACGCCCGATACGGGGACGCATCTGCGCCTCCGGCTTTCCGCGCCGCCGGTGGAGGGCGCGGCCAATGCGGCGCTCATCGCCTTCCTGGCGCGGGCCCTCGGGCTGCGGAAATCCGACATCCATCTGCTGGCGGGCGAGCGGTCGCGCGTGAAGCGCCTGCTGCTGGTCGGCGACGGGCCCGCCCTTGCCCAGCGCGTGGCCGCCTGGATCGCCCTCTCGACCTGAGGCGCGGGCCGTGCTTTTTCCGGCCCCGACCTCAGCAAAGGGCAGGAACGTGAGCGACATCTCCATCAATATCGGCGGCGACATCTTCGAGGCGCGCTTCGAGGCCGAGGCCGCGCCGCAGACCGTGGCCCGCTTCCGCCACCTGCTGCCCTACAAGGACCGCATCATCCATGTCCGCTGGAGCGGCGAGGCCTGCTGGATTCCGATGGGCGAGCGCGACCTGTCCATCGGCTACGAGAACGCCACCAGCTATCCCGCGCCCGGCCAGATCATCGTTTATCCCGGCGGCATTCCGGGTGCGGTGAGCGAGACGGAAATCCTGGTCGCCTACGGGCCCTGCTGCTTCGCCAGCAAGGCGGGTCAGCTCGCCGGCAACCACTTCCTGACCATCACGGCGGATCTCGACCGGCTGGCCAAGGTCTGCCGCTCGGTGCTGTGGGACGGCGCGAAGGACATCACCTTCAGCGCCGCCTGAGGGAAGGCAGAAGCGCCAGGCCCACCGCGGCCGGCAGCAGCCAGATGATCCGCGCCTCATAGCGGTTCAGCGGCTTGGACAGCGCGCCCGTCGCGAAGGCGCTGCCGCCGATGGCGACGAGCGCGAAGAGGATGAGAGCGGCGCGCGGCATATCGCGCGCCAACCAAGCGCGCCAGAGCAGCCAGAGCGCGAGCAGAAGCGCCGTAAGGACCACCGGCACATGCGGCAGCAGAAGAGGCGCGGCGGCCGCCGGTAGCAGCCCCCGCGCCTGCAGGCCGGCATCGAAGCGCGCGAGTTCTGCCTCAGGAAAGCCAGGCTCGATCACCTCCCGCGTGCTGAAGAGCGAGGTGCTGACCAGCGTGTCGCCCACACGGAACAGGGTGAGCTGCCGCAACGCGTTGCCCAGCATCGCGAAGGCGACCTCGCGCGGATAGGCGGCAAAGGTGGCGCTGACGATCTCGCGGGCCTCGGGCACGGCGCGCAGGCCGCCCAGCTTGCGCAGACTGCCATCCGCCTCGCTGTTGATCGGGCTGACGCCCCACAGAAAGTCCTCGGCATCCATCGGCAGGCGGTCGAGGAAGGCGCAGAGCCGCCAGCCCGGCTCCTCCGGGCAGCGCGCCTGCATCAGGCGCAGCGCCGGCCCGTCATCCTGCAGCCGCGCCAGCAGGAAGATCGCGCCATGCGGCGAGGCGGCGAAGCGGCCGAAGGCGGCCAGGTTGGCCGAAGCCAGCACCAGCAGCGCGAGGGCCAGCGGTGCCGCCACGCGCATCACGGGCGCGAGCCGCCGCGTCAGCAGCGCGGTCAGCACGATCAGCGCGAGGGCTGCCGGCACATGCGCCATGTGCACGGAGATGGCGAGCGCACCGAGCAGGCCGACCGCCAGGGTCTCGGCGCGCGTCAGCCGCCCGAAGCCCAGCAGGAAGAGGCAGAGCGGGCCCAAGGCCGTCAGCGCATCGGGCATCACGGTCGCGAGGAACCAGGGGGCCGATGTCAGCAGCGCAAGCCCGGCACACAGCAGCAGATGCGCGGCGGCCGTGGGCGCATCGCGCAACGCCCGCTGCAGCAGCCAGAGCAGCCAGGAGGCGAAGACGCCCTGCCCCAGCACCACCGGCCAGAGCGACCATTGCCAGTGCAGCCCATGGATCACGACGCCGTAGGTGAGCGACTTGTCCCAGGGCGGCACGCCCATCGTCGTCTGTCGGATGTAGGTGAAGCTGTCCACGAAGACGAGCGGATAGAGGTTCAGCGCGGCAGGCCAGACCAGCAGCAGCCCGCCGCCCAGGATCACCAGGAAAGTCTTAGCCAAGCGCGGCTTCCGCCTCCCGCACCACCTCGGCCAACGCACCTTCCGCGAAGGGCGAGACCAGCCCGGCACCGCGCGCCAGGTCCTGGAAGGGCGCCGAGCCGCCGCGGGCGCAGAGCTCCACGTAGTCGTCCAGCGCGGCCTTGGGGTCGTGGCGCGACTTCACCCAGAACTGCATCGCGCAGCACAGGGCCAGCGTGTAGTCGATGTAGTAGAAGGGGCTGTTGTAGATGTGCTGCTTCGCCTGCCAGCGCCCGCCCTTCGCGGGGTAGGCGAGGTCCCCATAGTCGGTCCAGGGCATGTAGCGGCGCTCGAGCTTCTGCCAGATCGCGTGGCGCTCCGCCGGCGTCGCATCCGGGTTCGCGTGCACCTCGTGCTGGAAGTGATCCACGCAGACGCCATAAGGCAGGAAGGCGAGCGAGGTGATCAGGTGCATCCGCCGGAAGCGGTCGGCCGCATCCTCGCCCACCAGCAGCTCCATCTGCGGATGCGTCAGGAATTCGAGGCCCATGGAGTGGATCTCCGCCGCCTCCATGGTCGGCCAGAGCTGGTCGATGCCCGGCTGGTGGCGGCTTTCCCAGCACTGGAAGGCGTGGCCCATCTCATGCGTGAAGACGCCGATGTCGTGATGCGTGCCGTTGAAATTGGCGAAGATGAAGGGCACGCCCGCGGTCGGGAAGGAGGTGCAGAAGCCGCCCCCCGCCTTGCCCGGACGGTTCTTCAGGTCGAGGAAGCCGCCGCCCTGCATCAGCCGGTAGAATTCGCCCAGGCGCGGGTCCATCCGGTCGAACATCTCCTGCGCGGCGGTGACCAGCGTGTCGTGGTCGCCGATCGGCGCGGGATTGCCTTGCGGGTCGATCAGCGCCTCGTCCCAATAGCGCAGCTTGTCCCAGCCGAATGTGGCGCGGCGTGCCTCCAGCAGCTTCGCCACCAGCGGCACCACATGCTCGGCCACCTGGTCGCGATAGCGGGCGACATCGGCCGCGTCGTAATCCACGCGCCGCATGCGGCGATAGGCGAGCGGGATGAAATTCGCATCGCCCAGCTTCACCGCCATGCCGTGGCGCAGCTTCACCAGCCCGTCATAGATCTCATCCAGCTCCGCGCCGTTCTTCGCGAAGAAATCCCAGCGGGCCGCCTCCGCCGCGTGGCGCATGGCGCGGTCCGCATGCTCGGCATAGGGGGCGAGGCCGGAGAGGTTCACGACCTTCCCGTCAATCTCGATCTTGGCCGAAGCGAGCAGCGCGGTGTAGCGCGCGGAGAGCTTCGACTCCTCCTCCAGATCGGCGGCGATGACGGGGTCGAAGGTGGTGATGTCCGTCTCCCAGAGGCGCAGCACATGGGCACCGACCAGCGCCTCGACGGAAGCGCGGTCCGGATCGTCCAGCAGGCGGCGCTTGATCGCCACCTCATGCCCGGTGGCGACGGGCGAGAGCTTGTCCGCGTATTCCCGCGCGGCCTTGGCTTCCGCATTGGTCGTGTCCTGCGCGAAGCGCAGATGCACCAGCGCGGACCAGGTGTCGGCGGCGCGGCGCCCGGCATCCCATTGGGCCACCGCCTTCGCACGCTCTCCCGCATCGAGCAGCGCCATGATGGCGGCGGCCTCGGCGGCCAGGCTTTCCTCGGTCGGCGTGGGGGCCGTGATCTCGTTGAAACGCATGTTCAGAACTCCGCCATCAGCCGGCCGAAGCCGTCCATCTTCTCGGTGATGCCATTGGCGCGCAGTGCGTGCCACCAGGTGGCGGTGTTGATCGCGATGACGGGCTTGCCCAGCCACATCTCTGCGGCGGCCGCGAGGCGCACCATGGAAAGGTTGGTCCCCACCTGCACGATGGCGTCCACGTCATCGCCATCCAGCTCCCGCAGCACCGGCACGAGTTCGGCCGGCGTCACCTCGGCGATGGCGGTCCAACGCGGGCATTGCAGCGCGCGGTCGCGCACCGTCGTGTAGCCCATGTCGCCGAAATAGCGGATCACCTCGGCATTCATGCTGGGCCAGTAGGGCGAGAGGATGGCCAGCCGCTTCACGCCGCCATAGGCCTGGAGTGCGGCGTGGCAGGAATGCGAACCGACGCTGACCTTCAGGCCACTCACCTCCTCCACGCTCTTCACGAAGCGGTCGGCTCCCAACACGCCATCGAAGAAGGTGACGGCGCTCATGCCCATGACGAGGTAATCCGGCTCGCACGTCATGACGCTGCGCACGGCATCCAGCGTGTTGGCGCCGATCAGTTCGGCGCCCGCGCGGAAGGTCTCGTTGCTCACCGCATGGGAGTTGGGGGTGAAGATGCGGCTGTAATGGGCGGTGACGCCGGGCGGGCGCATCATGTCGAAATCGGGCTGCACCACCGTGTTGGTGGAAGGGCCCATCACGCCGAATTTCTTCCGCCAGCCCAGAACATCGCGCATCGGTCTCGCCTCTCCCGTGAGGGCCGGATTCTCGCGCCCCCTGCGGCATGGCACAAGACGCGCTTGCGAGGCCTCCGCGCGCCGCCTATTCGGAATTCGTCATGCCCCTTCCCCGCCGCCTCGCCCTGCTCTCCCCCCTGCTGCCGCTGGCCGCGCAGGCGCAGGAGGGCTGGCCCGCGCGGGGGCCCATCCGCTTCATCGTGCCAGGCCCCGCCGGCGGCGCGGGGGACGTCACGGCGCGCCTGGTCATGGAGCGCGTGGCGGCGCGGATCGGCCAGCAGATCGTCATCGAGAACCGGCCCGGTGCGGGGACCAATATCGGCATGACCGTGGTCGCCCGCGCGGCGCCGGATGGCTACACGCTGGGGCTGGCGAGCATCGCCAGCAACGCGGTGAACCGCACCCTGTATCGCAGCCTGCCCTTCGACCCCGTGGCGGATTTCGCGCCGGTCAGCCTGATGGCGGTGGTGCCCAACCTCATGGTCATCCCGCCCGCGCTGCCGGTGGGCAATCTGCAGGAATTCGTGGCCTATGCCCGGGCGCGGCCGGGGCAGATCAATTTCGGCTCGGTCGGCGCGGGCTCATCGCAGCATCTGGCGGGCGCGCAATTCGCCCAGGCCACGGGGATCGAGCTGCAGCACATCCCCTATAATGCAGGCGGCCAGATGAATACGGACCTGATGGAGAACCGCATCCAGGTGCTGTTCCAATCCGTCAGCGCCGTGGCCGAACTGGCCCGCGCGGGCCGCGTGCGGGCCATTGCCGCGACGGGCATGGAGCGCATCCCGGCCTTCCCCGACGTGCCCACCCTGCGCGAGGGCGGCGTGGACATCGTCTCCACCGGCTGGTTCGGCGTGGTGGCGCCCGCGCAGACGCCCGAGCCCATCCTGGAACGCCTGCACCGCGAGACCGTCGCCGCCCTGGCCCAGCCGGAATTGCAGGCACGGCTCTCGGCTGGCGGCAGCCTGCCGAGGCCCTCGGCGACCCGGGCGGATTTCGCTGCTTTCATGGCGGAGGAAACGGCACGCTGGGCGCCGGTGGTGCGGGCCTCAGGCGCCAGCGTGGATTGAAGCGCGGGCCACACCGGTCCACCCTGCCCTTCCCCATCCGGCAGGAGCAGAGCCATGGCCCGCGTGCGTTCCATCCCCTCCGACGAATTGCCCCCCGACCTCGCCGCGATCTACGAGGATTTCGCCGGGCAATACGGGCCCTTCCGCAACCAGGTCGCGGTCATCGCGCATGTGCCGGCTGCACTCCGCCACCTCATGCCCCTGCTGATGGAATTGCGCGCGGCGGCGACGCTGCCCAAGCGCTATCTCGAGATCGCGATCGTCGTCGTCTCGCGGCTGAACGAGTGCCATTACTGCGTGGCGCACCACAAGCCTTTCCTGGTGGTGGCCGGCGTCTCGCCCGAGGCGGTGGACCGCATCATGGACGCCGAACTGCCCGCGGAATTCGACGCGGTGGACCGGCTGGTGATTCGCTACGCGAAGGTCGCCTGGGAGACGCCGAACCGGATCACGCCCAGCCTGCACGCGGCGCTGCTGGAACACTTCACCGAGGCGCAGATCGTGGAGCTCACGCTGCGCATCACGCTCTGCGGCTTCTTCAACCGCTTCAACGACGCGCTGCAGATCGAGGAAGAAGCCGAAGTCCACGCATGATCAGAGATTGAAAGCGACGCGCCCCGTCTCCGCCACGTCGTAGCCGCCCATGCGCGTCGCGCGCTCGGCGAAGAGCGGCGTGCGGGCGAAGGCGAGCAGGGCCTGCATCGCGGGCTCGAAGGCCTCGCGCCGGTGCAGCACCAGGTCGAAGCGCTCCCGCAGCAGGGGCACGAAGCCGAGGCCGGCGCGCATCGCCTCGGCGCGGATGCCGAAGCCCGCATCGGCCGCGCCGCGAAGCACGGCGGCGGCCACCTCATCCTCCGCCAGCGCCGGCTCGGGCAGGAAGCCGATGTCGCGCAGCGGCACGCCCGCATCGCTGAGCAGGCCCACCAGCGCCACATGGCTGCCGGCGCGGGGCTGGCGGCCGATCACGCGCAGCCCGGGCCGTGCGAGGTCCGCGATGCTGCCGAGCCCGGCCGGATTGCCCGGCGGCGTGATCAGCCCCTGTTCTCGCCAGGCCCAGGTCAGGCCGACCAGCGGCGCGCCAGGCAGGGCCGCGCGCACCGCCGCCTCGTTGAAGGCGCCCTCCTCATCGCGCAGGTGCAACGCCGCCGCGAGGGCGGTGCCGGCCACCAGCGCGTCCAGCCCGTCCAGGCTCCCACCCGCCCGAAGCGCCAGGCCACAGCCCGATTGCCGCACCGCCCAATCCAGCAACGGATCGTGGCTGCCGGCGAGGATGGGCGGCGGCGCGGCGCGCCCCCCGGCCTCGGCCTGGGCGACGAGCCAAAGGCGCAGCGCATCGGCCGGGAACACCCATTTGCCGCCGACAAGCGCCGCCGGCAGGCGGCGGGCGCGCGCCAGGTCATAGAGGGCGCGCTCCGAGAGGCGCAGGAATTGCGCGGCCTCCTTCAGCGTCCAGACATTCATTCGGCAAATATCGGCAAATGGCGGCAGATGATCAAGTGACCCGCGCATGGACGCCGGGGTTCGCCGGGCTTACAGCCGCGTCATGCAAGATCTCGGGGCCGCACTCCAGCAGGCGCTGGGCCTCGTCGCCGCGGGCGATGCGGGGCTTTGGGCGATCATCGCGCTCAGCCTGCGCGTTTCGCTCACCGCCACGCTGATCGCCGCCTGCATCGGCTTGCCGCTGGGCGCGCTGCTGGCCGTGGCGCGCTTCCCGGGGCGGCAGAGCCTGCTCGTCCTGCTGAACGCGCTGATGGGCTTGCCCCCGGTGGTGGCGGGCCTTGTCATCTACATCCTGCTCTCGCGCTCCGGCCCGCTCGGTCCGCTCGGGCTGCTCTTCACGCCGGCCGCCATGGTCATTGCCCAGGCGGTGCTCATCACGCCCATCCTGGCCGCGCTGACCCGGCAGGTCCTGGAGGGGCTGTGGGAGGAATATGCCGAGCAACTGCGCTCGCTGGGCTCCGGTCCCGGCCGCGCCGTCGGCACGCTGCTCTGGGACGGGCGCTTCGCGTTGCTGACGGTGCTGCTGGCCGGCTTCGGCCGCGCCTCGGCCGAGGTCGGCGCCGTCATGGTGGTGGGCGGCAATATCGAGGGCTTCACCCGCGTGATGACCACGGCAATCGCACTCGAGACCAGCAAGGGTGACCTGCCGCTGGCACTGGCGCTTGGCCTGGTGCTGATGGCCATCGTCCTCGGCGTGAACGCGGCGGCCCAGCTGCTGCGCGAAGCCTCGGCGCGGTGGGCCGGATGAGCGGGGCGGTGCTGCGCGCCGAGGGGCTTTGCTTCGCCGCGCGCGGCGTGGCCATCCTGGACGATGTCAGCTTCACGCTCGGCAGCGGCACGCCGAGCCTGATCATCGGCCCGAATGGCGCCGGCAAATCTGTGCTGCTGCGCCTGCTGCACCGCCTGCTGGCGCCCAGTGCCGGTCTGGTGGTCACCGCCGGCCTGGGCCGGCAGGCGATGGTCTTCCAGAAGCCGGTGCTGCTGCGCCGCTCCGTCGCCCAGAACATCGCCCATGCGCTCTCGCTCGCCGGCATCGCCGATGCCGCGCGCATCCCGGCCGCGCTGGAGGAGGTGGGCCTGCTGCACCTGGCGGACCGACCGGCCCGCAAGCTCTCGGGCGGCGAGCAGCAGCGCGTGGCGCTGGCCCGCGCGCTGGCGCTGCGGCCTGAGGTCCTCTTCCTCGACGAGCCGACCGCGAGCCTCGACCCCGCCGCCACCCGCGCCGTGGAGGGCATCGTGGCCCGCGCCGCCGCCCGCGGCGTGAAGATCGTGATGACCACGCATGACCTGCACCAGGCCCGCCGCCTCGCCGGCGAAATCCTGCTGCTGCATCGCGGCCGGCTGATCGAGCAGGCCTCGGCCGCGATCTTCTTCTCGCAACCCCAGAGCGCGGAGGCCCGGGCCTTCCTGCGCGGAGACATCCTCGAATGATGCGCCGAGCCCTGTTGGCCCTCCTCCTGCTCGCGACGCCTGCGGCCGCGCAGGAGCGTGTGATCACCATCAGCAGCACCACCAGCACCGAGCAATCGGGCCTCTTTGGGCATATCCTGCCGCTGTTCCGCGAGCAGACGGGCATCACCGCGCGCGTGGTCGCGCTCGGCACCGGCCAGGCGCTGGATGTGGGGCGGCGCGGCGATGCCGATGTCGTCTTCGTGCATGACCGCGCGGCGGAGGAGCGCTTCGTGGCCGAGGGTTTCGCCACGCGCCGCCAGCATGTGATGTTCAACGACTTCGTGATCATCGGCCCGGCCGCCGACCCGGCGCGCATTGCCGGCTCGCGCGATTCCGCGGCCGCCCTCCGGCGCATCGCCGAGGCGCGCGCGCCGTTCATCAGCCGCGGCGACCGCAGCGGCACGCATGCGGCGGAGCTGCGCCTCTGGCAGCAGGCCGGCGTGGAGCCTTCAGGCAGCTGGTATCGCGCCGTGGGCCAGGGCATGGGCCCGGCGCTGAACACGGCAGCCGCGCAGAACGCCTATATCCTGGCCGACCGCGGCACCTGGCTCTCCTTCCGCAACCGCCAGGATCTGCGCGTGCTGACCGAGGGCGATCCACGCCTGTTCAACCAATATGGCGTGATGCTGGTGAACCCGGCCCGTCACAGCCATGTGAAGGCCGCCGATGGCCAGGCCTTCGTGGACTGGATTGTCTCGCCGGCCGGGCAGGAAGCCATCGCCGGCTACAGGATCAATGGCGAGCAGCTGTTCTTCCCGAATGCCGCGCAGCCTGAGCCCATCTCGTGAAGCGTCTGCTCCTGGCGGCGCCGCTGATCTGGTGCCTCATTCCGCTCGTGCCTGGCGGGCATCACGGTCCTCCTCCATCTCGCGCTGGAGGAAGATGTTGAGGAAGGTGCGGATCGCGGCAACGGCGGCAAGCTTGCCGATCTGGTCCCAGCCTGGCGAGATGGCGGTCCCCACGATATCCGCCGCGAGCTGGAATTCCAGCGCCAGCGACAGCCCGCGCGCGAGGCCCATCCGCACATCAGGCGTGCCACGCCCCAGCGCCTGGGTGAGAAGGCGACCGAGCGCCAGCAGCATGGCGACGAGGATGATGCCGATGCTCACCGCCTCAATGCCGAGCTTGAGCCAGGAGGCGAGCGCGATGACGGCCGCTTCCAGGGCCTCGGGATGGGCGGGAACAGGCATGCGAGGGCTCCAGACATGATGGCGTCAGGCATGAAGCCCGGCCGGGCGCGATCAGCCTAGGCCAGATCGCGCCCGCGCTTCAGCGCCCCGCCCGAGCAGCCCGGCCGGCGCCGCGCGCTCAGCTCTTCCGGACGTTCCAGAAGAGCGGCGCGCCCTGCACGATCCCCGACACGTTGCGCCGATGGGCCGTCGCCAGGAAATACTGGCCGAGCGGGATCATCGGCACGTCCTGCATGGCCTGCGCCTGGATCCGACGCGCGATGGCCTGCTGGGCCGCGAGATCGGGCGCGTCGAACCAGGCGTTGCGGAGGTTCTCGAGCTCGGGGCTGTCGGGCCAGCCGATCCAGCCATTCGTGCCATTGCCGCGCAGCCCGAGATGCCCGGCCGGCGAGGCGAAATCCTGCCCGCCGCCGAAGGTGAAGAAGGCGGACCAGCCGCCACGCTCCACCGGCTCGCGCGAGGTGCGGCGGGAGAGCACCGTGCCCCAGTCCAGCGCCTGGTAGTCGAGGTTGATGCCGATGCGGCGGAAGAGATCGCCGCCCACCTCCGACATCGCGCGCAGGAACGGCAGGTCCGTGGGGACGATCAGCACCATGCGCTGGCCGTTGTAGCCCGCCGCCGCCAATTCGCGCCGCACGCGGTCGAGGTCGCGCGGCGAGGTGAGCGCACCCATCGCCTCGTCATTGGCCAGCGGCGTGCCTGGGGTGAAGACGCCCACATTGCCGCGCCAGAGATCGGGGTTGTTGCCCACGATGGCCTGCATGAAGTCCGGCTGGTTGATGGCGCCCAGGATCGCGCGGCGGATGGCCGGGTTGTTGAAGGGCGGCTGCAGGTGGTTGAAGCGCAGGAAGCCCACCCAGCCCGAGGTTTCCAGCGTGGAAATCTCGATGTTGCGGTTGCGGCGGAGCGTGGGCAGCAGGTCGGTCACCGCCTGCTCCCACCAATCCACCTCGCCCGCCTGGAGCGCGGCCGAGGCCGTGGCGGCATCGGGCATCACGATCCATTCGACGCGGTCGAGATTGGCCACCTTGCCGCCGGCGGTGAAGCTCGGCGCACCCTCGCGGGGCACATACCCATCGAAGCGCGCATAGACGGTGCGCGCGCCGGCCACGCGCTCGCCGGGGACGAAGCGGTAGGGGCCGGAGCCCACGATCTCGGTCACCTGTGTGGCCGCATCGGTGCGGGCCAGGCGCTCGGGCATGATGAAGGGGACGGTGACGGTGGTCTTGCCCAGGGCCGCCGGCAGCAACGGGAAGGGCTTTTTCAGGCGGAACCGCAGGCGGCGGTCATCCAGCGCGGTAAGCTCATCGGTGGCGGCGAACAGCGCCTGGCCGAAGGCGTCGCGCGAGCCCCAGCGGCGGAGGCTCGCCACGGCATCGGCGGCGCGCACGGGCTCGCCATCGTGGAAGCGCAGATTGGGGCGGAGCGTGATGATCCAGGTGAGGCCGCCATCCTCGACCACATGGCCCTCGGCCATTTGCGGCTGCGGGTTGAAGTTCGCATCGGTGCCGTAGAGCGTGTCATAGACCAGGTAGGCATGGTTGCGGCTGACGAAGGCGGTGGACCAGAGCGGGTCCAGCACGGTCACATCCGATTGCGGCACGAAGCGCAGCGAGCGGGCACCCTGGGCCGCGACCATCGAGGGTGCGTGGAGCGCCATGGGGGCGGCGAGCAGGCTGCGGCGGGGAAGCGTGGTCATGTGCGGTTGGGGCTCCGTGATTCGTCACTCCGCATGGTGCAGAGGCGGCCCGGCCGAGTCCACGGAATTCAGGGCAGGATCAGCGCCCGCGCCTCGACGAGCGCTGCGATGGCGGCCTCCTCCAACCCCGCCTCGCGCAGCACCTCCCGCCCGTGCTCGCCAAGGCGCGGCGTGGGGCGGCGGGGAATCTCCCCATGCGCGGAGAAGCGCACGGGTGCCGCCATGCGGGTGAGTGCGCCCTCGCTCGGGTGCTGCTCCGGCTGGAAGAAGCCGCGCGCGTTCAGATGCGGGTCCGCGCGCAGCGAAGGCAGATCATGGACCGGGGCGCAGGGCAGGTCGGCCGCCTCCAGCAGGGCCAGCCATTCCGCCGTGCCGCGCGTGGCGAAGATCATGGCCAGTTCCGCGTAGAGTTCATCAATATGGCGCAGCCGCGTGGTGTGGTTCAGCAGGCGTGGGTCTGTCGTCATGCGCTCCGGCGTGCCGATGGCGGCGAAGAAGCGCTCCCATTGCGCCTGGTTGTAGATCATCACGCCGATGTAGCCGTCCCGCGTCGCGTAGGGCTTGCGGTCGGGGCTGATCAGGCGGGCATAGCCGCCCTGATCCGTCGGCGGGTCGAAGCCCATGCCGCCGAGATGGTCGCCCAGCACCATGCTGGCCATCACCTCGAACATCGGCACTTCCACCTCCTGCCCCAGGCCGGTGCGGCTGCGTTCCAGCAGGGCGGCGAGGATGCCCGACAGCGCGTGCATGCCGCCCACCCGGTCCGCCAGCGCGAAGGGCGCGTAGCGCGGCGCGGCCAGGCCCTGCGCCAGCGCCAGATGCGCGAGGCCGCCAATGCCCTGGATCAGATCGTCATAGGCCGGCTTCTCGGCATAGGGGCCGTCCTGCCCGAAGCCCACCAGCGCGCAGAAGACGAGGCGCGGGTCGGCCGCGCGCAGCGTCGCGGAATCGAGGCCGAGGCGCTTCAGCGCGCGCGGGCGGACATTGCTGATCACCACATCGCAGCTCCGCGCCACGGCGAGCGCCGCATCCCGCGCGGCGGGCTGCTTGAGGTCCAGGCACAGCCCGCGCTTGCCACGGTTGAGCGTGAGGAAGATCGCCCCCATGCCCGGGTTGCGCGCGGGTTCGGTGTGGCGCGTCACATCGCCCTCGGGCGCCTCGAGCTTGATGATCTCGGCGCCCATCTCGGCCATGAGCTGCGTGGCATAGGGCCCGAAGAGCACCGTCGTCATGTCGAGCACGCGGAGGCCCGCGAGTGGTCCGGCGCCCATGCGCATTCTCCCCTAGATGCGGGGCAGGCTAGCCAAGCGGCGCGGCTTGGGCGAGCCTGCCGGCCAAAGGGAGACCCAAGTTGCAAAGATTCCGCATCGGCTATTACGGCTTCGTGCCCCACCCCAATTTCCTGGCGACCGCGGCGCAGGACCCGGCGCTGGAGATCGTCCATATCCCGCTGGAGGCGAGCCCCAGCGAAGCGATCCAGACGCTCTCCTCCTGCCATGGCTACTACGTCATGGCGGCGCGCGATGAGTTGCCCTTGCCGCTGCATGTCCATGCGGAGCTGCTGGGCAAGCTGCCCAACCTGCTGATGGCGGCGAGCTATGGCGCCGGCTACGACCCCTGCAACCCCGAGGCCTGCACCGAGGCGGGCGTGCTGCTGGTGAACCAGGCCGGCGGCAATGCGGAAGGTGTCGCCGAACACGCCGTCGGCATGATGCTGGCGTGCCTGAAGCGCATGCCGGAGGCGCAGGCCTCCATGATCGCGGGCACGGCGCGCAACCGGGCCACGCTGCTGGGGCGGGAGCTGCGCGGCAAGGTGGTGGGGCTGGTGGGCTTTGGGCATGTGGGCACACGCGTGGCCGAGATCGTGAAGGCCGCCTTCGGCAACCGCGTCATCGTCTGCGACCCCTATCTGGATGCGGCCACCATCGCGGCGCGCGGCGGCGAGAAGGTGGATTTCGCGACCCTGCTGGCCGATTCCGACGTGGTCAGCATCCATTGCCCGCTGACGCCGCAGACGCGCGGCATGATCAATGCCGCCGCCTTCGCCTCGATGAAGAAGGGCGTGGTCTTCGTCACCACCGCGCGCGGCTCCATCCATGACGAGGCGGCGCTCTTCGCGGCGCTGGAATCCGGCCAGGTGGCCAGCGCCGGCCTCGATGTGTGGGAGGTGGAGCCGCCGCCCACGGACCACCCGCTGCTGCACCACCGCGCCGTGATCGCGAGCCAGCACACGGCCGGCGTCACCGAGGAAAGCCGCGCCAACATCACGAAGATCGCGGCCCTCGCCTTCTCCGAGCTGGCGGCGGGGCGGATGCCGCCGCGCATCGTGAACCCGGAGGTGAAGCCGCGCTTCGTGGAGCGCTACACCGCCGCCTTCGGCAAGCCGCCGCTGGAATGATCAGAAGGCAGGCGCAAGGCCGAGGCCGGGCCCGTCGGGCACGGTCATGAACCCCTCGCGCACGGCCAGGAACTGGCCATAGGGGGGCGCTTCGAGGTCGGCGTAATAGACCTCGATCGGCGCCTCCTGCTCCTGCGCGGCCAGCACATGCAGCGTGGCCAGCAGGCCGGGGCCGAAATAGGGCGAATGCGGAACGAGGGTCACGCCCGCCGCCCGCGCCAGACGCGCCACCTCCATCAGCCCGGTGACGCCGCCGATCTTGGTGATGCTCGGCTGCGCCACATCCAGCGCACCGGCGGCAAAGAGTGCGGCGAAATCCGAGGGGCTGCCGGCATTCTCGCCGCCCGCGATCGCGACCCCGGCCGCGGCGCGCACGCGGGCGATGGAGGGCGCATCCTCGGGCGGCCAGATCGGCTCCTCCACCCAGCGCACATTCATGCCCGTGACGGCGAGGCAGAAGGCGATCGCCTCGGCCTCCGTGGTCCAGGCGCAGTTGATGTCGAGCATGAGCGGAATCTCCGCCGGCGCCGCGTCACGCGCCGCGCGGATGCAGGCGAGGTCCACTTCATGCAGCTTGATCTGGCGATAGCCCTCAGCCACCGCGGCCGCCGCGTTGCGGGCGACGTCCTCAGGCACGCCGTAGCGCAGCAGGCTGGCATAGGCAGGCACCCGCGAGCGGCCGGCGTTGCCTAGCAAGGCGTGCAGCGGCTTCCCCGCCCGCTGCGCCGCCAGATCCCACAGCGCGATGTCGAGCCCCGACAGCGCGAAGGTGACGGGCCCGTTCCGCCCGAAATTGTGGAAACGCCGCGCCAGCATGCGCGTGAGACCTACGATGTCGGTCGCATCCTGGCCCAGGCAGGCGGGGGTGAGCAGGCGGTCCAGCGCGTCCTTCGTGGTTTCGACCAGGTTGAAGCCGAAGCCCTCGCCCCAGCCCTGGCGGCCATCCTCGGTCTGCACGCGGAGGATCAGCGTGTCCATGTCCTTGAGGTGGAGGTTGCCGCCCACGCCCGTGCTGCCCGCACCATAGGTGAAGCGGCTGCGCTGGATGCGGCTGTCGATGCCGGTGATCTTCATGGCGTGTCCCTTGGCCCCAGTCCCGGCCCTTGGGCCGATGCTGGCACCGACGCGGGCGCAGGGCTACTCCGCCGGCGCGGTCAGGCCGGCTTCGGGCTGCGGAAGCTGCTCATCAGCTTGCTGATGGCGGGGTAGAACATGAGCGTCAGCCCAGCCACCATGATGGTGCCCACCAGCCAGTTCGAGAAGAACACGGCCATCGAGCCCTCACTGATCAGCAGCGACTGGCGGAAGCTTTCCTCCGTGCGGTCACCCAGCACCAGGGCCAGCACCAGCGGCGCCAGTGGGTAGTCCAGCTTCTTCATGACATAGCCGATGACGCCGAAGATCAGCATCAGCACCACGTCGAATTCCGCGGAGTTCACGGTGTAGGCGCCGATGGCGCAGACCATCAGGATGATGGCGGCGATGATGGAGAAGGGCACGCGCAGGATCATCGCGAACCAGGGCACGGCCGCCAGAACGATGATGAGGCCCACGATGTTGCCCAGATACATGGAGGCGATGAGGCCCCAGACGAAATCCTTCTGCTCGACGAAGAGCATCGGCCCCGGCTGCAGCCCCCACATGATCAACCCGCCCAGCAGCACCGCCGCCGTGGGCGAACCGGGCACGCCGAGCGAGAGCATGGGCAGCAGCGCCGAGGTTCCGGCGGCATGCGCGGCCGTCTCGGGCGCGATCACGCCCTCCACGCGGCCCTTGCCGAAGCTGTCCTTGTCGGCCGCCATGCGGCGGGCCACGCCATAGCTCATGAAGCTCGCGGGCGTGGCGCCGGCGGGCGTGATGCCCATCCAGCAGCCGATGACCGAGGAGCGGATGAAGAGCCACCAATGCTTGGGGAGTTCGGACCAGGTCTTCAGCATGGTGCGCAGCGTGATCTTCGCCGACTGCCCCTTGAAGCGCAGCCCTTCCTCGATGGACTGGAAGATCTCCGAGAGGCCGAAGAGGCCGATGACGACGACGAGGAAATCGATGCCGCGCATCAGCTCCATCGAGCCGAAGGTCATGCGCAGCTGCCCCGTGACGCCGTCCAGGCCCACTCCCGCCAGCAGGAAGCCGAACATCATTGCGGCCAGCGCCTTGAAGGGCGACCCCTTGGACAGGCCGATGAAGCAGGCGAAGGACAGGAACATCACCGCGAAGAATTCGGGGGGGCCGAATTGCAGCGCGAATTGCGCGACAAGCGGTGCGACAAAAGTGATCATCAACACCGCGATGAAGGCGCCGACGAAGCTGGAGGTGAAGGCCGCCACCAGCGCCTCGCCCGCGCGGCCCTGCTGCGCCATGGGGTAGCCGTCGAAGGTGGTGGCGACCGACCACGGCTCGCCTGGGATGTTGAAGAGAATCGAGGTGATGGCCCCGCCGAACAGCGCGCCCCAGTAGATGCAGGAGAGCAGGATGATCGCGCTGACCGGCGGCAGCGCGAAGGTCAGCGGCAGCAGGATGGCGATGCCATTGGCGCCACCGAGGCCCGGCAGCACGCCGATCAAGACGCCCAACACGATGCCGGCCACCATGAGAACGATGTTCTCCGGCTGCAGGGCGACCGCAAAGCCCTGCATCAGCAGACCGATTTCTTCCATCAGTGCGAACCCTTCAGCGCCGCCGGGCGCGGGAGTGAAGCATCAGGCGCCACCGCGACGGCGTGCGCCCCGAGGCCCCGGTGCGGCTTTGCCGCACCAGGATGAGCTGGGTTTGGAGAGCAGGGGGGGGGCCGGGGCCCCCGCGAAGATTTCGGCGACGGATCGCCGCGCAGCCGGCATTCCGCCGGCGAAAGCTTCGTGGGACGCTAGTAGCCGAGGTAGGTTTCCAGCGGGCCCTTGGGCAGGGCGACCAGGAACCACAGCTCGAAGATCGCGAAGGCGACACCCGCCGCCAGCGCGCCCGAAGGGAAGGAGACGACGGAGCGGAACTCGCCAAAGCGGATCATGAAGAAGGCGATCAGCAAGGCGGAGCTGACATAGATCCCGGCGAAGGGGATCACCGCCACATAGACCGTGGTCGGGATCAGCACGGAGGCCACCATGCGCAGCTGCGGCCAAGTGGCGAAGAGCGCGCCCTCGGCCTTGGCCGCGGGCTTCAGCGCTATGGCGAGGTTCACCAGGCTGGCACCCACCAGGATGATGCCGAGCCAGAAGGGGAAATAGCCGGATTGCGGGCCATCGGCCGACCAGCCGGCGCCAATCCGCAGGCTGTCCAGGATGGCGATGCCGCCCATGGTCATGAGGGCGACCGCGGTGGCGATCTCCATGCCCTTCATGCTGGGGCCGCGCTCGGCCGCCGCTTCGATCAGGGTGTCGTTGCCGGTTGTCACGCTCATGTCAGATCAGCCTCCGGAAGCGGCCAGGAACCCGGCCTCCTGCATCAGGGAACGGTGACGCGCCTCCTCGCGCGTCAGCCACTCGACGAGGGGCGCGCCCGTCATCGTGGTGGTGTTGAAGGCGCCGGTGGCCATCAGCTCGCGCCATTCGGGCGTCTGGGTCACGCGGTTCAGCAGGTCGATGTAGAAGGCGGTCTGCGGCGCGGTGATGCCGGGGGCGGCGAAGATGCCGCGCAGCATCAGGTATTCCACATCGAGCCCGGCTTCCTTGCAGGTCGGGATGTCCTGCCAGCCCATGGTCTCGGTCACGCGGCCCTCGCCCGGCAGGCGGCGCGTGTCGAAGACGCAGAGCGGGCGGAGCGTGCCGGCGCGCCAATGCGTGACGGCCTCGATCGGGTTGTTCACCGTCGCCTGGATATGGCCGCCGACGAGCTGCGTCGCCACTTCTCCACCGCCGCGGAAGGGGACGTAGATGAACTCCGTCCCCATGGCGCGCTGCATGGCGACGGTGATGATCTGGTCTTCCTGCTTCGACCCGGTGCCCCCCAGGCGGATGCGCTGGGTCTTCGCGGCCTCGACGAACTGCGCGAGATTCTGCCAGGGCGAGGAGGCGTTCACCCAGAGCACGAATTCATCCAGCGCCATCATCTTCACCGGCGTCAGGTCCCGCCAGGAGAAGGGGATGCCGGTGGACATCGGCGTGGTGAACAGGTTGGAAAGGCTGATGATCAGCAGATGCGGGTTGGCGCGGGCGTTGCGGGCTTCGAGGAAGCCTTCCGCGCCGGCGCCGCCGGCCTTGTTCACCACCATCATCGGCTGGCGCATCAGGCTGTGCTTGGTGATGATGCCCTGGATGATGCGGGCCATCTGATCGGCGCCGCCACCGGTGCCGGCGGGCACGATGAACTGCACGGGGCGCTGCGGCTCCCACGCGCGCTGGGCCTGAGCCTGCGTGGCCGCGACAGTCAGGCCGGCCCCGAGCATCGGCAATTGGCGACGACTGAGCATCATGGACGCGGCCTCCTGTGGCTTAACCGAGCTTGTAAATGCCCTTTACAAAGCCGCTTGGAACCCCTCTCGTTCCGTAAAGGAGTCAATTGGGTGTGAAGCGATGAAAAGCTTGCAAAGCCGCTTGGCAGCCTTCCGCTTCCGCGCGATGCCGCGCTTCATTGGGTCCGTGTTCCAGGAGAACTGCGTTTCATGAGTGCGATCAGCAACCTCGATGAATTGTTGCAACGCGGCATGGCGGCCGCACCGGCGATCCGTGCGCCAGGCCGCCCGGCCCTTTCGCATGAGGGGCTGCGGCAGCTCGCCGCCAGCACGGTCGCGACGCTGAACGCCAAGGGCATCGGGCGCGGCGACCGCGTGGCCATCGTGCTGCCGAACGGGCCCGAGATGGCGGCCGCCTTCCTCTGCGTCGCCGCCGGCGCCTCCACCGCGCCGCTCAATCCCTCCTATAAGGGCGACGAGTTCACCTTCTACCTCGATGACCTCAAGCCCAAGGCGATCATCGTGCAGCAGGGCGATGCGACCCCCGCCCGCGCCTCGGCCGAGGGCCTGGGCATTCCCGTGCTGGAGCTGATCCCCGGCGAAGCGGCCGGCAGCTTCACCTTGCAGGGCGGCACGCCCGGCGCGGCGGCCAAGCCGGGCATGGCCGAAGCCGATGACGAGGCGCTGGTGCTGCACACCTCCGGCACGACGGCGCGGCCGAAAATCGTGCCGCTGAGCCAGCGCAACATCACCGCCTCGGCGCAGCATATCGGCGCGGCGCTGGAGCTGTCCGACAGCGATGCCTGCCTCAACATCATGCCGCTCTTCCACATCCACGGGCTGATCGCGGCGGTGCTGTCGAGCATCGCCGCCGGCGGTGCGGTGTGCTGCACGGGAGGCTTCGACGCGCTGAAGTTCTTCCGCCTGCTCGATGAGGAACGCCCCACCTGGTACACGGCGGTGCCGACCATGCATCAGACCATCCTCAGCCGCGCCGAGCGCAATGCCGAGATCATCGAGCGCGCGAAGCTGCGGCTGATCCGCTCCTCCTCCGCCTCGCTGCCTGGCCCCGTGATGGAGGCGATGGAAGCCACCTTCGGCTGCCCGCTGGTCGAGAGCTACGGCATGACGGAAGCCGCGCACCAGATGGCGTCCAACCCGCTGCGCGGCAAGCGCAAGCCCGGCGCCGTCGGCCTGCCCGCCGGGCCGGAGGTTCGCATCATGACCGATGAGGGCGAGTTCCTGCCGCAGGGCGAGATCGGCGAAGTGGTGATCCGCGGCCCGAACGTGACGGCCGGCTACGAAGCCAACCCGGAGGCCAATGCGAAGGCTTTCACCAATGGCTGGTTCCGCACCGGTGACCAGGGGATGCTGGATGCCGATGGCTATCTCCAGCTCACTGGCCGCCTGAAGGAGCTCATCAATCGCGGTGGCGAGAAGGTGAGCCCGCTGGAGGTGGATGGCGTGCTTTCCGCGCACTCTGCCGTCGCGCAGGCGCTGACCTTCGCCATCCCGCACAGCAAGCTGGGCGAGGAGGTGGGTGCGGCCGTGGTGCTGCGCGAAGGTGCCGAGCTGAGCGAGCGTGAGCTGCGGGACTTCGCCGCGAAGTACCTGGCGGACTTCAAGGTGCCCCGTAAGGTCGTCTTCCTGCCCGAGATTCCGAAGGGCGCGACGGGCAAGCTGATGCGCATCGGCCTCGCCGAGAAGCTGGGGATTTCGCTCTGATGAAGATCTGCGTCTTTGGAGCGGGTGCCATCGGCGGGCTGCTGGCGGCGAAGATCGCGGCGGCGCAGTCGGCCGAGGTCACCATCATCGCGCGCGGGCCACACTTGGCCGCGATGCAGCAGAACGGGCTGAAGCTGATCAGCGATGGCCAGGAGACCATCGTGCATCCGCGCTGCGTCGCCACCGCCGAGGAGGCGGGCGTGCAGGATGCGGTGATCGTCACGCTCAAGGCGCATTCGCTGGCGGGCGCGGCCAAGCAGATGCAGCCGCTGCTGGGGCCCGAGACCTCCATCGTCTCGGCCGTGAACGGCATTCCCTGGTGGTACTTTTATAAGTTCGGCGGCCAGTTTGATGGCCGCCGTGTCGAGAGCGTGGATGCGGGCGGTGAGGTTTCGGCGCTGCTGGCACCTGAGCGCGCCATCGGCTGCATCGTCTATCCGGCGGCGGATGTGCCGGAGCCTGGCGTGATCGAGCACACTTACGGCGACCGGTTCACGCTTGGTGAGCCATCGGGCGAGCGCACCCCCCGCATCGAGGCGGTCGCGAAGGCGCTGGTGGCGGCGGGGTTCAAGGCGCCGGTGCGGCCCAAGATCCGTGATGAGATTTGGGTGAAGCTCTGGGGCAATCTCGCCTTCAACCCGATTTCGGCGCTGACCGTCAACACGCTGGACCAGCTGACGGGTGATCCGGGACAGCGCGAGGTAGCGCGCAACATGATGCTGGAGGCCCAGGCCATCGGCGAGGCGCTGGGCGTGCGGTTCGCGATCGATGTGGACAAGCGGATCGCGGGCGCGGCGGAAGTCGGCGCGCACCGGACCTCCATGCTGCAGGATCTGGAGCGTGGCCGCCCGATGGAGATCGAGGCGCTGCTGGGGGTGATCGTGGAGTTCGCGGAGCTGACCGGGCTTGCGGCTCCCACCTGCCGCACGGTGTTGGCTCTCG
>JAESGX010000324.1_pt1 | contig 21779 bp, 13 predicted proteins | sample 9269801 | NCBI WGS metagenome assembly JAESGX01 (sample SAMN16773122, study PRJNA677054) | algae metagenome | isolation source: Pleurocapsa minor GSE-CHR-MK-17-07R and co-occurring heterotrophs from wet... | place: USA: Lower Calf Creek Falls, Grand Staircase Escalante National Monument, UT ... | reverse complement strand
CGGTGTCGGCGATGACCGGCGCCATCGGCCGCGCCAGCGATCTGCGTTTGTTCAATCTGGAAGACATCGGCCCCAGCTATGCGCTGACCCTGAAGGCCTGGCGCGAGCGCTTCCACGCGCAGCTGCCGCAGGTGCGCGCCCTGGGCTACGACCCGCGCTTCGTGCGCATGTGGGATTTCTATCTGGCGTACTGCGAAGGCGGCTTCCGCGAACGCTCCATCGGCGACGTGCATCTGTGGCTGACCAAGCCCGGCGCGCGCCCGGCGCAATATCCGTACGCGCTGGCGGCGGTGTGAACCCGCCCTCCGGTAACCTGCTGAACTTCATCGGCTCGCAGCTGCTGTGGCTGGCCGCGGTGGGCGGCGCAGCCAACGCGATGCCGTGGCTGGGGCCGCTGGCGTTCCTGGCGTTCGCTGCCTGGCAGTTGACCCCGAAATACCGCGCGCGCGGCGACTGGTCGCTGATGTGGCTGGCCCTGCCGGTCGGGTTCCTGGTCGACTCCGCCATGGCCGGCGGCGGGCTGCTGCGCTACGCCTCGCCCCTGCCCAGCGCCGACTACGCCCCGGTGTGGATCCTGACCCTGTGGATGGGCTTCGCCCTGACCTTCAACCATTCCCTGGCCTACGTGGCGCGGCGCCCGTGGCTGGCGGTGGCGCTGGGCGCGGTGGCGGGGCCTTTCTCCTATTGGGTGGCGGCGCGTACCTGGGGTGCAGTGGAATTCACAGAATCCTTGCCCAAAGTGCTGATATGGTTGGGGGCGCTCTGGGGGGTAGCGATGGGTCTGATGGCCTGGCTCGCGATTCGCCTGGGGCGAATCCCCCTCAAGCAGCGGACGCAGACCGGGCCCTGACGATGCATGCACTACCGATCCTGTGGGTGTTCCTGGGCGCCAGCGCGATGATGTTCGCGGGTTGGGCCTGGCAGCGCCGTCACCACAATGCCGGCATCGTCGACGTGCTGTGGGCGGGCGGCATGTCGGCCAGCGCGGTCTATTACGCTTTAGTATTGCCCGGCGCCGCCCTGCCCCGCCTGCTGGTGGCGCTGATGGGCGGAATTTGGGGCGCACGCCTGTGCCTGCATCTGGCGCAGCGGGTTTTCAGCGAAGAGGAGGACGGCCGCTATCGCAATATGCGCACGCAGTGGAACGGCGACCAGCGCAAGTTCCTGCTGTTCTTTTTCGCCCAGGCCGGGTTTGTGGTGGTGTTTTCGCTGCCGTTCTGGATCGCCGCGCACAGTCCGGTTGCCACCTGGACGGTGTGGACCACGCTCGCGGTCGTGACCTGGCTGATCGCGGTGGGCGGAGAAAGCCTCGCCGACCGCCAGCTGGCCGCGCACCGCCGCAACCCGGCCAACAAGGGCCGTACCTGCCGCAGCGGCCTGTGGCGCTATTCGCGCCATCCCAATTACTTCTTCGAATTCGTCCACTGGTTCGCCTATGTGTTCCTGGCCGTGGGCCTGGGCGCGGGCTGGGTGGCGGCCAGCCTGATCGGCCCGGCGGTGATGCTGGCGTTCCTGTACCGCGTCACCGGCATTCCTTACACCGAGGCGCAGGCGTTGCGCACGCGCGGCGACGATTACGCGCAGTACCAGCGCAGCACCAGCGCCTTCATTCCCCTTCCCCCGAAGCATTGACTACGATCCTGGAGTTCGCATGTCCACCCCGACCACGATTTTCGCCGCCGCCGACACCGAGAAAGAGAGCTTCGCCACGCGCTGGGCCGAATCCGGCCGCATCCCCGACAACCTGCTGAGGCTGGCGATCCGCCGCCAGTGCGCGCAGCGCTTGAAGGACGAGCGCAAGGGCGGCGCCGACGCGGTGTTCGAACGCCAGCAGGCCTGGCTGCAGGGCTTGCGCAGCAGCGAGATCGCGGTCGAAACCCAGGCCGCCAACCGTCAGCACTACGAGCTGCCGCCGGAATTCTTCAACCTGTGCCTGGGCAAGCACCTGAAGTACAGCAGCTGCTACTGGGAAGACGAAACCACCAGCCTCAACATGGCCGAAGAGCACATGCTGCGCATCTACGGCGAGCGTGCGGAACTGGCCGACGGCCAGCGCATTCTCGAACTGGGCTGCGGCTGGGGTTCGCTGACGCTGTGGATGGCCAAGCAGTATCCGGAAGCGAAAATCACCGCGGTGTCCAACTCGAAGATGCAGCGCGAATTCATCGAAGCGCGTTGCCGCGAACGCGCCATCTTCAACGTCGAGGTGGTCACCGCCGACGTCAACAATCTGAAGCTGGACGAAGCCAGCTACGATCGCGTGGTGTCGATCGAGATGTTCGAGCACATGCGCAATTACCAGGAGCTGCTGAAACGCATCGGCGGCTGGCTGGTGCCGGGCGGCAAGCTGTTCGTGCACATCTTCTGCCACCGCGAGCTGCTGTACCTGTTCGAGGCCAAGGGCGAAGACAACTGGATGGGCCGGCATTTCTTCACCGGCGGGCTGATGCCGTCGGCCGACACGCTGCTGCACTTCCAGGACCTGATTTCCATCGAACAGCGCTGGCTACTGTCGGGCCAGCACTACGAGAAAACCGCCAACGCCTGGCTGCAAAACCAGGACAGCAACCGCGAGCAGGTCATGCGCGTGCTGCAGCAGACCTATGGCAACGTCGATGCGGCGCTGTGGTACCAGCGCTGGCGCATGTTCTGGATGGCCTGCGCCGAGCTGTTCGGCTTCGACGACGGCAACGAGTGGATGGTGGCGCACTACCGCTTCCGCCGCTGACGCGGAAGCGTCGGGCGCACGCGAATCTGCATACGCTCGGCTCGTCGCAGGCGCGCTTACGGTAAGGCTGGAAACCGTAATTCTGCGGAAGCGGCGTCCCGTCGTGAGCTTTCGGACCGTGAGCAGCCGTAGAAGCTCGTGGCATAAAGCCGATTTCAGTACTGCCAAGCCGGATCAATAGGAAGTACAAGCTTGGGAAGTGAATATCGGTAGCCCCGGAAACGAGGACGCTGCGGAAACGCAAATTGCCTTGACACCGTCATTCGGCAAGCGTACTCAAGAGTTCGTAATTGGAGGCTGCAGTACCGGTGGGGACCGGACGGGAGCAGAGGAACGCTCCGGTAGGGACGCAAGGGTGGTTGCAGACACATCTTGAACCAGCGCGTCGAAATCATGGCCCAAAGCCACGATGCGATGCGGAAACGGAGCTTCCGCAATGCCCACCACCGCCTCGTCCCAGCCGTCCGTGTCGGCGGCCGCACTGTTCCTGCTGGTCGTCTCTTTCCTGATTGCCCCACTGGGCGCGCTTGTGGCCAACGTCACCGCCGGGCCGCCCACCGGCGGCACCCTGCCGCCGCAAGTTTTGGTCGCTCCCGATCCGCTGTCCGATGCAGTAGCGGCCACGGCTGCCGAGTTCCGCGTCGACGAGTCGGGCGCAGCGACCTATTCAGTGCCGCTGTATGCAGTGCCGGGCACGGCGGGCGTAGCGCCGCAGGTGTCGTTGAGTTATTCCAGCCAGGGCGGCTACGGACCGATAGGCAAAGGCTGGTCGTTGAGCGGACTGTCTTCCATTTCGCGTTGCCGCGCCACGCGTGAGGCCGGCGACTTTCTGGGCGCCGCTACACCCGATGGCAATCCAGCACCGATCAACTTCACCGGCAGCGACCGTTTCTGTCTGGACGGCCAGCGCCTGATCCCGGCAGCCACTACCTGCGCGGCGGCCAGCGGTCTGACCGCCATTGCCCTGTCCACCGAGATCGATTCGTTCCAACGTGTATGCGCTTATTCCAGTAGCAATGGCCCCGCTTTCTTCACCGTGCAGCGCAAGGATGGTTCGATCAGTTGGTATGGCGACCGCGATAACCAGCTCAGCGCCAACCGCCCCGACGGTTATTTCGAGACTAACTCATCACTCAATCCCGCTGCGGCGCTGACCTGGGCGCAGACGCGGTTCCAGGATTCCACCGGCAACTTCATCGATTACCTCTATACCGAAAATCCCGCTGGGGTCGGCACTGGCGAACATCTGATCAGCGAGATCCGCTACACCGGCCGGATCGCGCTGCCCGGCCAGGCCACTGGCGCATCGGCGCCCTATGCCAAGCTGGTCTTCAACTACGCCGCACGTCCAGCAGCGCAGTGGTCCAAGGGCTATGCCTCGGGCGGCACGTTGACGCAAACGCGTCGTCTGGACAGCATCACGTCTTGCGCAACCATTGCGTGCGAAGTGGCACAGCAGACCAGGCACTATCTGCTGACTTATGCGATCAGCTCGTCGGGCAGCGGGCAGGACACGCTGATCGGTTTGCAGGAGTGCCGCGACAGCACTGGCGCGGTATGCAGTGCGCCTACCGCATTCGCATGGAGCCAGGGCAAGCATGAGTTCGCCAGCACCGAGCGCCCGGCCGAACTGCAGGTCAACATCGGCAACTTCAAGGGCTTCAAGCTGGGCGATGTCAACGGCGATGGCCGTCCCGATTTCGTCTATTTGCGCACCGGCAGCGGCCAGTGCGGAACGACCGAGCACATGGTGGTGGCGCTGGGCAGCATGAATGGGGCCGGCACGCCGGGCTTTACCAATGGCCAGGTCGTGTGCACGCCGGTCAATATCCGCGACCGCGGCGAGGGCGCGTGGCATCTGCTGGATTACAACGGCGACGGGCGCGACGATCTGTTTCTGTCCACCGCCACCAACCAGGGGTGGCGCGTGTACCTGTCCAATGGTCAAGGATTCGATCCGGCCCAAAATCCCATTGCCGGACTGTCGCCTCAGATTCCGTCCTACGACGGCAAGTTGGATCAGGTGCAGCTGGCCGATCTCAACGGCGATGGCCTCACCGATGTGGTGTATCCCCGCGCCGGTGCATTGCGTGCGCGCATCATGGAGCGCTTCTCCGGCGGTTTCGGCTGGGGCGCCGAGCGGGTGGTGGCGATCGATGACGCTTCGCTGGGCCCCATCGCGTCAGACTGCGATAGCGGCGGCAGCACGGAAGTGCAATGCAGCCGCACGATCGGCGGTGCGCCCACTCCCAAGACCGGCTTTGCGCAAATGGCCGACTTCAACGGCGATGCGGCGTCCGATTTGATGATTCAGGTGACCGATCAAATCATCAGACGCCAGTACGGCACGCCGGAATGCGGTCAGATTCCCGTGCGCACCGAGCCTGTTGAAATCGCCAGCACCGCCAGTGCCGTGTTATTCCCCTATCAACAAGAAGAATCGCAAGAGGATGGCCTACATACCGCCTCGGCTCTCGGAGATTCTTGCACACAGGTCACCATCCGCCGAAACCTTCACGCCTTTTCAGTCCAGTCGCTGGCGCCCACCGCGCTGCTCTTGCGCAATTACGGCAAGCTGGCCGGAGCCGATCCAGAAGAACTGAGCCTGGCCGATGCCAATGGCGATGGCTTGACCGATATCTTCGTTCGTGCCACCGCCAGTGCCAACTGGCAATACGCCATCAACCGCGGTAACGGATTTGGAACCAGCGAGCAGATTCCCCTGCTGGATTTCCTACGCCACGTACGTTTTGTCGATGTCAACGGCGATGGCCGCGCCGATGTGCTGCACCCGTTCAACGGCGGCAACTACAAGGCCTACAACGTCAAATACGCCTTACCCGGCGGCGGCTACGGTGCCGAAGGCTGGCTGCCTGGCGTGCCCGGCCGTCATGCCAATGCGTTCCTGTGCCAGTACAGCGGCTGCGATCACGACCGCTTCGTGCCGATCTTTGCGGACTTCGACGGCGACGGCAACACCGACTTCATGTCGATCAAGATGGACGACAACCCGGACCTCTACGTGTCCCGTGCCAGCAGCCGCTACATGCCACGTGAGGTCATCACCCAGATCACCAACGGCCTGGGCGCGCAGACCGACGTCACCTACGCGCCGCTGACCAACAAGGAGCTTTACCGACGCGGCAGCGGCTCCAGGAATACCACCAACTGGGGCCGCGGCTCGCCGGTGATGGATGCTCTGTCAGCCAGCTACGCCGTGGCCCGGGTGTCCAGCACCTCGCCGCAGGCCGGAGCGGCCGAGGCCAAGGCCACGGTGCACTACCGCTATGCCGGCGCACGGGTACAGGCCGGGGGCCGCGGGTTCCTGGGCTTCGACACCATCGACACCATCGATGTGAATCAAGCCGGCGGGCATGTCGTCACCACGACGCGCTACTCGCAGAACTTCCCGTTCGTGGGCATGCCGCTGCAGACCACCAAGAAAGCCGTCGCCGGCCAGGCCTATCTGGTGCCGACGTGCTTGAACGGCGTGATGACCAACGCGTGCTTCTCCACCCCGGGCCAAGCGCATACAAACCTGGGCGGCAGTTGGTTCTCCGACAGCGTGCAGAGTTGGGAAGTGGCCGGCAGCCTGGCAGCGCAGACGCCGCTCCACGTGCGCACGCAGGGCACCGAAGAATCGCTGCGCGATCCCTTCACCGGCGCGTTGACCAGCAAGGTCGGCACGGCCTTCAGCTATGGTAGCTACGGCAATGTCACCCAGACCGTGGTGGACACTTACACCGGCGCGGCGCTGACCGCCACGGTCATCACCGCCAACACCTACAGTGACGATGTCGGCAAATGGCGGCTGGGTCGGCTGACGGCCAGCACCATCACCCATCGTCGCCCCGGACAGGCAGATGTGGTGCGCACCACCGGCTTCAGCTATCAGATGGGCGGCGCGGCCACCGGTTTGTTGAATGAGGAGCGCGTGCAGCCCGGCGGCCCGGCCGATCAGGCGCTGTCCACGGCCTACCTGCTGGACGATTACGGCAACCGCGTGCAGTCCACCACCTGCGCCGCGCCGGCCACGGCGTGCAGCCCGGCGGGCTTCCAGTTCAATCCGTCGGCGGCCACCGCGATCAAGCGCTATTCGCGCGTGGAGTTTGATGCGCGTGGCCGCTTCCCGGTGGCCACGGTGGAGCCGTTCTGGAGCGAGGCCGGCGGACAGGAAGTGGTGACCACGCGCGTGCTGGGGCGCAACGTGTTCGGCGATGCGGTCGACGCAGTGGACGTGAACAACGTGCGCAGCCTGGCCGTCAAAGGCGCTTTGGGCCGCGATTACTACGCCTGGGCACAGACCAGCCCCGACGCCAGTCCCGGCAGCGGCGGGGTCAAGTCGTTGACCACATACCGCTGGTGCACGCAGGTACCCTGCCCTGCGGGTGCGAAGTTCCGCCAGCAGGTGGCCACGCAGGCCGCACCGCGCCAGTGGGTGTACTTCGATGCGCTGGGCCGGCCGGTGATGAAAGCGGCCGAGACGTTCAATTTGGGCGTGATCGACCAGGACGTGTCGGCCGCGTGCACGGACTACGATGCGACGGGCAAGCCCAAGCGCGTGTCCAATCCGTTCTTCCTGCCGGGCACGGCCGGCGCCGATGGCCCGGGCAATGTCCAGGGCGTATGCGCTTCGCCCGCGCGACTGTGGACCACGACCACCTACGACGTGCTGGGCAGACCGGTCCATGTACTGGCGCCGGACGGCAGTCAGGTCAGCAACAGCTATGCGGGTTTGACCACCACGGCCACCGACCCGCGCGGCAACGCCACGCAGCAAACCCGCAACGGCAAGGGCGAGCTGACCAAGGTCATCGACGCCAGCGGTCTGGCCACTTACTACAACTACTTCGCCGCTGGCGAATTAGGCAGTGTGCAACGTGATGCCGGTCGCGGTGTCGTGGCCAACTACTTCGCCTACGATGCCTTGGGCCGCAAGATCCGCCAGCAAGACCCAGACAGTGGATTGAGCCAGTTTCAGTACAACGCCAGCGGCGAGTTGATCGTGCAGCTCGATGCGGCGGGTCAGCGCATCGAAAACGCGTACGACGCACGTGGCCGGGTCTGGCGCAGGACGGCCAAAACTTCCGCCGGGGTGGTGGAAACTCAGTCCACTTATACCTTCGACACCGCCGTCAACGGCATAGGCCAGTTGTCCAGCGAGACGATTACGGGCACCTACGCCGATTGGACTGGGCAAACAGCCCTGGCGCTCAACTTCAGCCGCAGCGGAAGCTTCGATTCTCTGGGCCGGGCCAGCAGTTCCACTACCACCATCGATGGCGTGGCTTACCCGGGAAGTGCCGGTTACGACGCGCTGGGTCGGCCGTGGAAAGGCCAGGACGCTTCAGGGCGCTGGATCAAGACGCAGTACGATGCCCGCGGCGCGGCAGTGGCTATGTGCGAGAGCAACGCAGCCGACAGCAATCCAACCTGCCCCAACGATGCCAGTACCTATCAACGCACTTTGGCTACCGATGCGTGGGGCAACGTCACTCGAGAGCGCCGCGGCAACAGCGCGGCATTGGAGGTCAGACGCACGTATCACGCGCAGAACGGCCGGGTGGCCGAAATCTGCGGCGGCACCAGCGCCGGCTGCAACCTGATAAAGGAGAACTACGGCTGGGATCTGGCCGGCAACCTGTCCACTCACCAGAAAGAGAACCGCTATGTGGAGGGGTTCACCTACGATAGCCTCAACCGGCTGCAGCAAGCGAAGGTTTTGGTCCAGAACGGAGTCACGGCCAATCTCATTACGCAGCAGTACCAGTACGACCAATTGGGCAATATCTGCAATCGTCAGACCTACGGCTGGTCTTCCAGGGACTACAACTATGCCGGTCGTGCCGGCTGCGGGTTGGGTGGTGCCAACAGCGTGCGTGGTTCCGGCGGTACGGGGGTCGCAAGTCCTCACCAGACTACGGCACTGGTCGATGGCACCACGCTGAATCAGTACTACGACGCCAACGGCAACCTGATACAGCGAAATGGCCCTGCACCTGGTAATGACCTGCTGGCTCGCTACAACGCGGCCAACCAGGCCTTCGACATGAGCAACGACCTTGGCGCACGTGTGCGGTTTTGGTATGGGCCAAATGGGCAACGATACAAGCAAGAAGCCGGAACCAAGAAGACGCTGTATCTGGGTAATGTGGAGGTGGAGATTATCGGTGCCAGCATTACCTTCAGGCGGGTGATCGCCGGAACGGCACTGCAGACCATCGCCGGTGCAACCACCGCCACCCGCTATCTTTTTCATGATCAGCTTGGCAGCGTCGTGCGCATTGCCAGCGCCACGGGCGCGCTGGTGGACAGCATGGACTTTTTGGCTTTTGGGGCGCGCCGCAATGTAGATACCCAGGCGGCCAACGACCCCAGTCCACCGACGCTAACACCACGCGGGTTCACCGGCCACGAAATGCTCGATAGCCTGAATTTGATCCACATGAATGGGCGTATCTATGATCAGTATCTGGGAAAATTCCTGCAGCCTGACCCGGTGATCCAGGCGCCGGACAACTCGCAGAGTTGGAATGCGTACACCTATGTGTTCAACAATCCGTTGGCGTATACCGATCCGAGCGGGAATATCAGTCTGCGACAGGTGCTGGGCATTGCCATTATCGTGATCGCGGCGGTGACACAGCAGTATTGGGCGATCTCTGCGGCAACGAAGTTCTGGGGTACAGTGGCCGTTGGCGCTCTAGCGGGTGGTGTATCGACCGGAACTTGGCAAGGTGCAGTTTGGGGTGCTTTCTCGGCGGCCGCGTTCTATGGGGTCGGAGAGGCCTTCGCAGGAGTTGCGGGTGAGGCAGGTACGGGTGTTTACGGATCAGGCCTTAGCGGTGGGGCCTATGGGGCCAAAGTGTTGGCGCATGGCATTACCGGTGGCGTGATGTCGACACTGCAAGGCGGAAAATTCGGGCATGGGTTCGCGAGCGCAGGAGTTACCCAAGCACTAGGGCCGGGCATTGACCGTGTGCCGGGCGGGCCGGGTGCACGCATCGCGGCATCTGCGGTGCTCGGCGGGACAACCTCGGTCATCACTGGCGGAAAATTCGGAAATGGCGCGATGACGGCGGCGTTTTCGCGAGCATTCAATGACGAGTGGACCCATAACAGTTCTGAAAAGCCAGCAGGGCCGCATGATTATATCGGCGAAGAGACTATTTGTACGTACTCGCAACCGACTTGCACTGTTAGCGACTTTCAGCAAAATTGGGCGTTAAAGTTCTCCGCGCCAGGCCAGATCAACGATGCAGGAAATGGCGTTAGGAATGACTTGCCGTTGTATGGAGTTGGTGGTCCCGGAGTATGGCCGGTGGTGCATGAGGTCGAAATATATAATTCTCCGCCAGGTTTCTCTGCGCCATTCATGAGAACAGCAAACATAACTCTTCCAGGACATACGCTGGATGGTCGCGTCGATAGATACTATTTTGCTCGTCAAAAAGGAATAAGCGTTGTCACAAGAGGTATGGGCGGACCCTTCGAAGGAGCGCCAATGAACTATGTTAACAATCTAGCTGGACCGGCTCTTTTTATAAAATTAAATAGTAGTATGCGTACAGCAATAAAAAACGCTGGCGATAGATAGTAAATACGATGCTTGCAAAATAGTGACAACTATAAAATGACGGCTTATCAGAAATCAGCGCTTGTTGCTTTGGGCGCGGTATCATCTATCTTCTATGCGCTACCTGTAGGAATCGTTTTCTTAATAGCCGATAAAGGTTTTGGTCATTTCTTAATCGTTGTCTGTAGCTTCGTAATTCCTCTATTAGCATGCGGATTCGCTCTGTCAAACTGGGCTGGGCAGGCGGTTTTAGTCAGTAGGTTTCCGAGTTTTATCATGACTATTGCAAGTATGCTATGCGCGATCTTTTGCTCTACTTTTCTAACGGTTTTACTATCGCCTAGCGGAGCGGGAAGTATTGGCGCTGAAGATATTAAAGTTATTTTAGTAACCGCATTCGTGATGGCCGCGTTCGGAACGCCTGCAGCTTTTATGGCTGCACTTCTCTTTATTGGCGGTTGTCAAAAAATTGACATTTGAGGTGGCCCATGCGTTGTAGGTTTTGTGTTTTACTTGCTATTGGTCTAACCGCTTGCGCTCAAGCGGCTAATGATAGTTCACGCGTCGGCGCCACTTCGGGGTCTGTTATTGGCTATCCTTCGGTTGATGCTGCGCTTGCTGATCTCAATGCACAGCCCGGAAATGTCGCGAGTGTTCAAGGGGGCTGGACCATCATCAGCAATCCGAACAATCCTACTATCTGGTCGTTCACGCCGGACGACCACCCCGCTCATCCTGCTGTCGTAAAGCGCACTGCGGTGGAGCGCAATGGCGGAGTCGATATTCGGACGAGGGCTCTTTGCGAAGCAAAAAAAGATTCGTGTGATGCGCTCATCGAGCAGTTCAAGCAGCTCAACGATCAGATGCGCGAGTACATGAGAGAAGAGAGCAGGCGTAGCTCGGGTAAGCAAAGCGCACCGGGGGCTTCGTGATCCCAAGAATCAGCGCGATAGCGACGTGGAGATGACTTCTGATCGAAATAGTGCATCGCTTGCCGTAAGAACAAAGGGAGAGGAAACAAAGGGGTCAGGTTCAATTTACCGATGACCGATGAAGCACAGAAGTAAGCGGGTCAGAGTGACTGACTGACCGTAAGATCGAAGCCTGGCCCAGCGCCGGGCTTCGTCGTTCTAGCGTCCGGCTTGCGCGAGCTCAAACCGATGCCAGTGGGCAATTGTTTGATGCGCATACACACTGCATTTGAAATTTCAGAAAGTCACCGGCACGCGCACAGTGAAGCTCACATCGGGCGTGTCGCGGGTCACGCCCACGCCCAGGGCGACGTTGAGCGAGGCGCGGTCGCTGAGGCGGTAGGTGCCGCCCAGCAGTAGGGTGCCCAGGGTGACGCGCACGCTGCCGGCGACGTCCTGGCCGTTCTGTTTGGTCTTGCCGACTACGCTCTGGTCGTAGCCCATGCTGATCGCGGCCTTCTCGTTGAGCGCCAGGCCCATGCCCAGGTTGAAACCGATGATGTCGCCGGCTTCCACGCTGCCCAGGGCTTCCTTCTGGCCGTCGATGACGGTGCGCGACACGTTGCTGCGCTTGAAGTTGTGCAGGTAGCTGAAGCTGCCGAAGAACACCACCGGATCGGACGGATACAGCCAGGTGATGCCGGGCTGGATGGCCTCGAAACCGCTGCCGGTCGGCAGTTCCAGCGGTAATCCCGTACCGGTGGTGTTGCCGATGCAGCGGGTCACGCAGTCGGTGACCACTTCGAACAGATCCTTGCCGGTGCGGCTCTTGTAGCGCAGCCAGCCCACATAGAACGCCTTGTCCGGCCCGCCGTCGTTGATTTGGTAGCGCGCGGTAAGCTCGACGTCGCCCAGGCCGCTGCCGTTGGCGTTGAACACGCGGTCCACCGCCGAGCCGGTGAAAATTTCGCGGCTGACCGTGTCGCCGTTGACGTAGACGTAAGGCAGCTTGGCTTCCAGCTCCAGCCGATTGCTCAATCCATAGCGCCCGGTCAGCGTGGCCGTGGCGGACGTGGTCTTGACCTGGCGCACATCGATTAGACCGATCAGCAGCGCCGGGATGATGGTGTAGCCGACCAGCGCCACGCGGTCGTTGGCCGAATAGCCGTACTGCAGCGACGGCTCCAGCACGAACTTGCCGCGCGGCGTCAGCACGCCGGCCTGTTCGAAAATCTGCGCGACTTCCGGCGGGCGCGTTTCCGATTCCGGCGCCTGCCCGACCGGCTGCGTCGCGTTCTGCGCCGGCGCGCTCTGCGCAGAGGCGTAAGCAGGCGCCTGGCTCAGCGCAGGCAGCAGCACCGGCGCCGGCGCGCCGCGCGCGCGCGCTTCGGCCAACAGCTCCTCGTTCAAAGCCTGCTGCAGCCGCGCCAGGTTCTGTTCCTGCACCTCCAGCGTCTGCCGCATTGCGTCCAGCTGCCGGGTCTGCGCGTTGATCTGCACCTGCAGCGCATCCAGGCGATTCTGCTGCGGAGCGACGGTCGCGGCGTCCTGCGCATCGGCGGTGGCCGAAACCGCCATGGCCAGGCACAGGATCGGAAGTAGTCGAAAAGACGGGTGAGGACACGGGCGAGTCGGCTTCCTTTTCATGTCGGTTCCTCCGGTCTGGGTCAAGGTGCGCCTGGCGCATTCAGCAGTGCGCTCTGCAGTGCGTTGAAGGTGTTGAGTTCCTGCAGCGTGCCCAGCGTGCTTACGCCGACATCCAGCGTGGTCAGCGCGGTGATGGCCTGCCCGTCGAGCGTGTTCTGGATCACCAGCGCGCCGCCGGTGTTGGCGGTGTCGATGCGGTTGCCCTCGCCCACCTGCACCACCAGGCCGTTGTTGATCGCGGCCAGTGCCTGCGCTTGCTCGGCGGTGATGCGGCTTATATCCGCGATGCGCAGCGTGGCGCTGGCCACCAGTTCACCGTTGACGTAGACCAGGCGCTTGATGCCGAACGACAGCAGCTGGCCCGAAGGCAGCTGCAGGCCGCCGCGCATGTTCAGCAGCCGGGCTGGGTCTATCGGCGTCCACTCCGCGCCGAGCGCTTGGGCTTGCGCGTTCTGCTGCGCATTCGCGCACAACGGCGCGCAGAGGGCCGCAGCAAGCGCAGCGATAGCAATCGATGAGGCGATGACGTTCATGGTTCAGATATCTCCCGGGCCGCGCTTGGGCATGGCGATATTGCGCAAGCCTTCGCGCTGTATTCCCAGATCCAGCGGAGCGGGCGGTGCGGTGGTCCAGTCGCGCGCGTGGTTGAACCGCGCCAGCCCGCGCCGGTTGTGGATGACGAACAGCACGCGGTTGTCCCACAGCGCCTCGAAGCGCGCGCGCGACATCGCGCGGGTGCCGCGCGCGGGGTCGCCCAGCAGCACGCGGCCGTTGCGCAGTCCCTTGACCACGACGAAATGGCGGTAGCCGCGGTCGTTCAACAGCACGATCGCGGGCACGCCTTCTTCGGACAGTTTCTCCAGCGGCAGCTCGAAGCCGTCGGCTTCGAAACCCCGCGACTGCAGATAGCGCCGCATGTCCAGCAGCGAGAATCCTTCCTTGCGGATCTTCGCCTGGTCGCCGTGCGTATACATGGTGACGAAGACCTGCTTCTCGTCCACCGCCAGCCCGTACTGGTACGTCAGCAGCGTGGCGGTGGCCGCCGAACCGCAGCTGAAATCGTACTGCTGCGGCACCGTGGTCCTGAACCGCGCCTCCTTCAGGCTGGTGATGCGCAGGCCGTAGTTGCCGCCGTGCGGCACGCGCACGTCCAGCTCGCTCGCCCGCACTGGCGCGGCCCATGCCAGCGCCAGGCTCAGGCCCAGCAGCAGGCCCAATCCCTTGCTGGAAAATCCAGCGCTCACGGTCCCGGCGCCACGAACTGCACGTTCACCACCATTCCGTTCTGGATCAGCACGTTGCTGCCGGTGTTCTGGATCACCGTGTTGATGCCGTTGGCGTTGGAAAACGCGCCATCGCTGATGGCGTTGGAGCCGCTGACGACGTGGTCGGCGGTGTTGCCGCCCACGCTGCCGTCGATGATCACCTCGTTGTCGACCGTGCTTTCGCCGCCACGCAGCGTCGCCAGCGTTGCCGGATCGATCGGCGTGCCGATGCTGTCGGCGTTCGCGCTGCCTGTAGCGGCGAAATTTTCGGTTTCGTCGATGACGAACGCTTCATCGGCAAGACCAAGACTTTCGGTGTAGGTCATGGTGACGGGCAGCCGCGATGCATCGGCATCGGGTGCCTGGGTCATTGCCGTGCTCGCCAAGCTCTGGCTCTGGGCGCTGGCCGTCGCGCATAGCAACAGTATCGGAACAAATGTGATTAGAAATGTGATTAGAGCTGGTTTGATGCGCATGGTGGTTCTCCCTAGCCATGCGCTTCGCTCAGCGCTTGTCGCCCGCACCGGCGCGACGCCGCGCATGATGCGCCGGGGCCCCATTGCCCCGGCGCATCGTCGCGAAGCGCTTACGGTCCTACGGTGAGGTTGGCCTGCACGGTGACGCCCTGCTGGATCAGCGATGCGAATCCGCTGTTCTGCGCGGCCACCATGATGCCCGCCGCCGACTGCCCGACGCTGGTCATGTTGTTGGACATATCGAACGCGCCCGCGTCGTTGGCCACCGATCCACCGGCACCGCCCACGCCGCCTTCGGCTCCATTGCCGACGCCGCCGTTGCCGACACCGCCGTTGCCGTCGCCGCCTACGCCGCCTTCCGCACCGACCGCGCCGGTGGCGCCGTCGCCGGCAGTCGCATTGCCATTGGTCGCGCTGGATGAAGCGCCGCCGTTGGTGGCGTCGCCATTGGTGGCCGACCCGCCATCGCCGCCGTCGCCGGCCGTGCTGACCACGTCGCCGCTGTAGCCGCCGTAGCCGTTGCCGTCGCCGCCCGTCGCCGTGGCGGAACCGGAACTGCCGGAGCCGCCCATGGCCGTGCTCGATCCGCTGGTGCCGGTGCCATCGCCGCTGGTGCCGTCGCCGCCGGTGCCGGTGCCATCGCCGCTGGTGCCGTTGCCGGGGCCGCGTTCGCGCACCCAGCCGCTCTGGCCGCTGCCGTCGCCGCCGCTTGCTGCGCTCCAGCCGCCGGCATCGCCGCTGCCGCTGCCGGCATCGCCGCCGCCGGCCGCGCTGATCGCGCCCGCGTCGCCGCCATAGCCGTAGCCATCGCCGCCGTTGCCGCTGTCGTTGTGGTCGGACCGGCCGCCCCGTCCGCCGTTGCCGGCGTTGGCGTCGCCGATGGTGGCGCTACCGTTGCTGGAATCGCCGGCCGACGCGCTGCCGTTGTTGGCATTGCCGCCGTTGCCGCCGTTGCCGCCGTCGCCGCCGTCGCCGCCGTTGCCGCCATAGCCGGCGCCACCGTAGCCCTTGCCACCATAACCGGCGCCGCCCTTACCGCCCTTGCCACCGTAGGCGTCGCCCCAGTTCTTGGCGACATTGCCGATGTCGTGCACGCGCACGTCGCTGACATAGCCCTGAAGCTTGGTCGTGGCGATGGCCTTGCTGTGATTGAACGAGTTCGAGAAATTGGCGGTGGCGCTGCTGCCGTTATTGGCGGCCGCGGTGCCGTAACCGTCGGCGTAAGCCGTGCCGTTGGCGCTGTTGTCGCTATTGTCGCTGTTGTCACTGTTATCGCTGTTGTCGTCGATGCTGTCGATGGCGACCTGGATGATGTTCTGCCCGGGACCGTTCTCGGTGTTTTCAGCGGCCATCGCTTGCCCCGCGAATCCCAAGGCCAGCGCTACCGCCGTAGCAATCAAGGTTTTGCGTGTACTCATCTTCCATTCTCCTTGCACGTCGGCCTGACACCCAGGGGAGGCATCTGAAAAGCGACGTATGCGGCATTAACAAGGGAATTTGTTATGGCCGCGCGCATATCGCGTGAAAGAGAATTAACCAATAGAACGCGCACCGAACCCGCAGCAGTGGCCGCAGACCGGATTTTGCGGAATTTGCCCACGAACGAAGGCCGCAAAAGAGACCGGACAAATCTTTCTGAAAAAGCAAGAAGAGCCCCCGAAACCTGAACCTATTTCTTAACAAAAAAACCCTGTCCAAATATTGGAGGACACTTTTTTTTGCGTATTTTCGCAGGCCAGAAGCGCTCACCTGCGCTGATTTCCAGGGGGCTGGACAGGTCTGTTCCAGGTCAGAACGTCGGCCGCAGCAGGTGAGCGGTTTTACTACCCAGCCAGACCAGCAGCAGTCCCGCCAGCAGGCTGACGGCCAAGTAGGCCAGCATCGAGCCGTTACGGTCGGATTTGGCCAGCAGCAGACATTCCACCATCAAGGCCGAAAACGTGGTCAGGCCTCCCAGAATCCCGACCATCAGGAACGCGCGCCAGTACGGCGCGGACGGGCCGCGCCCCTCCAGCCAGACCAGCACGAACCCGGCCAGGAAAGCACCGATCAGATTCGCCGCCAGCGTGCCCCACGGAAAGCCGCTGCCCCACTGCCGCAGCAGCGCGCCGCTCAACCAGAAGCGCCCGGCCGCGCCCAGCGCGCCGCCGGCCATCACCAACGCAAGCTGTTGCCACCACGTTCCCGGGATCATCGGCTCAGGATTTCCGCGATTCACGGACCGCTTCCGCGCGCGCGGCGCGCAAGGCGTCCAGTTTTTCCTTCAGCTTGATTTCCATACCGCGCTCCACCGGCTGGTAGTAGACGCGCTCGCCCATCGCCTCGGGAAACGCGGTCTGGTTCAGGGCGATGCCTTGGGCGGCATCGTGATCGTATTGATAGCCTTTGGAATAACCCAGCTCTTTCATTAGTTTGGTCGGCGCGTTGCGCAGATGCAGCGGCACGTCCTGCGTGCCGTATTCGCGCACGTCGCTTTTGGCTGCGTTGAAGGCGACGTAACCGGCATTGGATTTGGCGGTGCTGGCCAGGTAGATCACCAGCTGCGCCAGCGCCAATTCGCCTTCGGGACTGCCCAGACGGTCGTAGGTTTCCCAGGCTTCGATGGCCATCTGCAGCGCGCGCGGATCGGCCAGGCCCACGTCTTCGACGGCCATGCGCGTCATCCGCCGCGCCAGGTAGCCGGGGTCGCAGCCGCCGTCCAGCATGCGCGTCAGCCAGTACAGCGCGCCGTCCGGGTTGGAGCTGCGCACGGATTTGTGCAGTGCCGAGATCTGGTCGTAGAACTGCTCGCCGCCCTTGTCGAAACGGCGCGTGCGGTCGGCCAGCACCTGCAGCAGGGTGTGTTCGGTGACGACGCCTTCTTCGCCCAGCGCCAGCTCGGCGGCGATCTCCAGCAGGGTCAGCGCGCGGCGCACGTCGCCGTCGGCGGCGCCCGCGATCTCGCGCAGCGAGGCGTCGCTTACTTCGATGCCCTGCCCGCCCAGGCCGCGCGTTTCGTCCTGCAGGGCATGCCGCAGCGTCTGCATGATGTCGTCGGCTGACACGCTCTCCATCACGTGCACACGGCAGCGCGACAGCAGGGCGGAGTTGAGTTCGAAGGAAGGATTTTCGGTGGTGGCGCCGACGAACAGGATGGTGCCGCGTTCGATATGCGGCAGGAACGCATCCTGCTGCGCCTTGTTGAAGCGGTGCACTTCGTCCACGAACAGCACCGTGTGCCGCCCTTCGGCGAAACGGTGCGCCGCTTCGGCCAGCACCTGCCGCACTTCGGGCAGGCCGGACAGCACGGCCGAGATCGCCTTGAACTCGGCGTCTGCGTATCGCGCCAGCAGCAGCGCCAGTGTGGTCTTGCCGCAGCCCGGCGGCCCCCACAGGATCATCGAATGCACGTGTCCGGATTCGACCGCGCGGCGCAGCGCACTGCCCGGCGCCAGCAGGCGGCGCTGGCCAACCATCTCGTCCAGGGTGCGCGGACGGATGCGTTCGGCGAGCGGACGCATCGCGGTGCGATCCACGCTCAGCAGATCGGGGGCGTCGGTGGGTTTTGTTTTCGACTTCGCCACTTGGGCATTCTAGCTTTGGAGCGTCCCAGAAGCTGCGAAGGTTTTCCACCTCTCCCCTCGTGGGAGAGGTCGACGCGCGAAGCGCGTCGGGAGAGGGGGTGGGCGGAGCTGGAATAGCTGAACTACGTGATTCGATCCGGGTTCGAGATGCGTATGGATAGCTGAGAAAGTCAAAAGCCGAACCCTCTCCCGGCCCCCGACTAGAGCATTCGAGGGCAGGCTCTTCGGCCACCCTCTCCCATAAAGGGAGAGGGGAAAAACACGGCAGCTCAGCAACGACGTTGTAGGGCAGCGATCGCTTAGCCGCCCCCCACCACATCCACGCCCTTGCCCGGCACATATTTGAAAGTTCCACCGGCGAACGCCGGATTGCGCTTCCAGCCGCTGAAGCTGATGACCGTACGCTGGCTTACCGCGTCCACTACTTCCATCCGGGTCAGCCCGTTGGGGCCGAAACCCAGGCGGGCGGTCTGGAAGCTGGCGTCGCCTTCGTTCTTCGGGGTCAGCGTCAGCCACTGCAGGCCGTCGGCGGTGCCGGATTCGTTGACGTTGAACTGCTGGTCCAGCTTGCCTGGGTCGATCAGCGCCGACAGCGGACTGTTCTGTTCCTCCGGGCCCTGCTCGCGCACGGTGACCTGCTGCAGATCCGGGTCGTGGACCCAGACTTTCTTGCCGTCGGCCACGATCAGCTGCGGATACGGCTTGGCGTATTCCCAACGGAACAGACGCGGCGCCGACAGCGCCACGCGGCCGCTGGAGGCTTCTTTCAACTTGCCGGCGGCATCGAACACCTGCTGGCTGAACTGGCCGTCCAGCCCTTTCAGGCCGGTGGTGAACGTTTTCAGCTCATCGCGCGCGCCGGCGAAGGCGTTGCCGGCGAGCAGTGCGATAACCAGCGCGAAGAGACGGATCGGATGCTTCATGGGAGTTCCTGCAGAAGACTGGCGCACAGTGTCGCCAGCCGAAGCTGAACACGTGCCGATGCATTGCATGGACGCTGAACGATAGCTCTGCGGGAGCGGCGTCCCCGCGGTTTACTCGACCTTGGACACCTGCGCGCGGCTCAGGTCTCCGTACACGATCTGGCCGCGGAAGCCGCGACGTACGTACTGGTACAGCTCGCGGAAGGCGGGATAGTCGGCGGGCTGGCAGAGATTCTGCGCGCCGTGGATGGCGTTGAGGCTGAGCCGGTGGGTGGCGGTCACTTGCTGCCCTTCGCGCTTCCAGGCGGCCTGGTATTCGCCCGCCGGGTTCTTGAAGCGGCTGTCGCGCGGCACCGCGATGATCGGCACGCTGGCCGGGAATGTCAGCGTGTAGCTTTCCTCGCGCAGGCTGTCGTTGCAGTAGAACGGCACGGCGTTGGTTTCGCTGGAGGTGCTGGTGTGGACGCCGCGCATCGATTCTGCGCCCGGCGGATCCGGCAGGGTCATGCCACCGACCACGCTGAAATCCGCGTAGTCGCTGGCGCGGAAATCGAAGGTGTAGCCGAACGGCCGGCTGAGGTCGTCCACGTCGCCCTGCAGTTCCAGCCTGCCCTGCCCGTTGAAACCGGACGCGGCCATGATGGATTCCTCGATGCGCGCGCGGTTTTGCGACGTCAGCTGCGAGAACGCGGCGCGCAGGCCGATCTCGCCGCTGGCGCCGCTGTCGTGCACGGTGCGGCCGCTAACATCGCCATTGGCGCTGAAGGTGTAGGTGCTGTCGGCGCGATAGGCGCTGACGCTGGGGCCGTTGGCCGGCGTGCGCGCGATCCTGCCGTCGACGGCATGCACCACCGGCGCGCCCAGATCGCTGGCCGGCAGCTGGCCGAAGCGCGCGTACGGGCTGGTGGAATCCAGATACAGATCGAATTCCGGTACATAGGTGATGGCATGGTTGAAACGGCCCAGCACCGCGACCTGCGGCAGCGTCGGCCCGCCGTTGGCGCCGATCAGCACCGTCGTACTGGCGATGCCTTCCGCGGCCAGCAGCGCTTCCAGCACCACGGTGTGATCCTTGCAGTCGCCGTAACGGTTGCCCAGGATGCTGTCGGCCGCGTTCGGCTCCAGCCCGCCGTTGCCCAGATACACCGCGACGTAGCGGATGTTCTTCGCTACCCACTCGTAGATCGCCGCGGCCTGCTGGCGCCGGTCCGTGACTCCCGCCGTGATTGCATCGGCGCGCGCCTGCACTGCGGGCGTGACTTTGGCGGCTTCCGCGCCTTTCACCTGGTACGCGCGGCCCATGGCCGAAAAATCCGCATAGGTGCTGGCCATGATGGTGGGGCTGTATTCCCACGCGGCCGCGGTCCAGTTCTGGTTCTTCATCGGCTGTTCGCGGGTGTACGACCAAGACCAGCGTGCGCGGTCGCCGTCGATCCTGGGCTGGTCGCTGCCCTTCACATCGCGCGAGTACACGTGCATCGGCAGGTCTTTGGGCGCGGTCAGGGTGATCCTGGCGTCGTCGTACTGGGTGAACAGGCTCAGCGTTTCCCACAGGCCGAAATACCCTGGGAAATACGGCGTGTTCTGGCTCTGTCGGTATCGATACACCAGGCGCGTGCCGGGTGAGAGGTTGGGGAACACGATCACCTTGACCTTGCGGTCGGCGTACATCGCGGCGGACGCGCTGGAATAGCTTTCCTGGGTATAGATCTTGTCGGCGGGCACATCATGGCGCGTGCCGTCCGGCGTCAACGTGTACGCGGCCAGCACTTCCAGCGTGTCCATTTTCTCGCTGTAGCTCAGCCGCACCTGGCTCCACTGGTCCACGCCGGCCTTGGTCTTGATCAGGATTTCGTATTCGTTGGTCTCTACGCTGGTCGCATCGGCCTTCACTTCGTAATCGGCCAGGTAGCGGACGAAGCTGAAGCTGTTGGTGGGTTCGACGACAGGCGTGGGCTGTTTCTGGACCTGGGCCGGTTCCTGCGCGTGCGCGACTATCGGGAAAAGAGCGGTCAGCAGAAGTGCGGCGATGCGGTGCATTGGGTTTCAATCGCTCATGAAATTGGAAGGCAAGAATTGAATGTAGCCTGGGTGGAGCGCAGCGATACCCGGGGCTTTTTGTTCCGGCGAGCAAGAGCCCCGGGTATCGCTGCGCTCCACCCAGGCTACCTAATTACGCGGCGGAGGCGGCGCTAAAACACTGCGATCGCCGTTATGCTCCGGCGGCGTCACGATCCCCGCTGACTCCATGGCCTCGATCAATCGTGCGGCGCGGTTGTAGCCGATCTTCAGGCGGCGCTGCACGCCAGAGATCGAGGCGCGGCGGGTTTCGGTGACGATGCGCACCGCTTCGTCGTACAGCGGGTCGCTTTCCGCATCGCCTGACGTCGCGGCTTCCGGCAGGCCGGTCGCGCCGACCACGGTACCGTCGCCCATGGTCTGTACTTCGTCCAGCACGCCCGCGAAATAATTGGCGCGGCCGCTGGCTTTCAGGTGTTCGACCACGCGATGCACTTCCTCGTCGCTGACGAAGGCGCCGTGGATGCGCTCGGGCATTGCCGTACCGGGCGGCAGGTACAGCATGTCGCCGTTGCCGAGCAGCGTTTCCGCGCCCGATTGATCCAGGATGGTGCGCGAGTCGATTTTGCTGGAGACCTGGAACGCGATGCGCGTGGGAATATTGGCCTTGA
>JAESGX010000322.1_pt1 | contig 21880 bp, 23 predicted proteins | sample 9269801 | NCBI WGS metagenome assembly JAESGX01 (sample SAMN16773122, study PRJNA677054) | algae metagenome | isolation source: Pleurocapsa minor GSE-CHR-MK-17-07R and co-occurring heterotrophs from wet... | place: USA: Lower Calf Creek Falls, Grand Staircase Escalante National Monument, UT ... | reverse complement strand
TCGTAATTGCCGGGCACCACGCGGATCTCGGCGCCGTAGCGCGCGATGGCGTCGCGCCTTCCCTGCGACACGTTCTCATGGACGAAGATCACGCAGCGCGCACCAAAGCGCTGCGCGCCCCAGGCGACGGAGCGGCCGTGGTTGCCATCGGTCGCGCAGGTGACCGTGATCTGCTCGGTGGCATGGGCGTATTGGCCGGATTCGAGGGCCGCGCCGTCCGCATTGTTGGCGGTGCCGCGCCGCGCGAGTTCCGCGCCCAGCAGCTTGCAGACGGCATAGGCGCCGCCCAACGCCTTGAAGCTGCCCAGGCCGAAGCGCCCGCTCTCATCCTTGAAATGAACGGAAGCGACGCCCTCCATCGCCAGCTCATGCAGCGGTGTCGCGGCATATCCGGGCCAGGCGGTGATCTCGCGGCGGGCGCGGCGATAGCCGCCCTCGGGCAGGACGATGATTCCGGGGGTGCCATGGTGGCGATTCAGGACGAGGCGAAAGGGATGCATGGCGCCGAGCTTGGCGTGGCGCGCCGCCGGGGGCAATCTGGCGCGCATGCAGATCACCATTCTCGGCGGCGGAGGGTTCCTCGGCCGCAAATTCGCCGAACGACTCGCGGCCGACGGCCATCTGGACGGAAAGCCGGTCACCGGCCTGGTCCTCTTTGACCTGGCCGCACCCAAGCCGCTGGACGCGCCATTTCCGGTGACCTGCCTCGGCGGCGATGTCGCGAGCCTCGCCGATGTCTCGGCGGCGATCCCGCCCGGAACCGGCCTCGTCGTGCATCTGGCGGCGGTGGTGAGCGCGGCTGCGGAGGCGGATTTCGACCTCGGCATGCGGGTGAACCTGCATGGCACGCTGGCCGTGATCGAGGCCTGCCGGAAGCTGGCCGCTCCCCCGCGCGTGCTCTTCACCTCCAGCGTCGCGAGTTTCGGCGGGGGCCAGTCCGCGCTGCTGCCGGATGATGCGCGCCAGGTGCCGACCAATTCCTATGGCGCCCAGAAGGCGGCGGCCGAGCTGCTGCTGCAGGATGCCAGCCGCAAGGGCTTTCTCGATGCCGTCTCCATCCGCCTGCCCACGGTGATCGTGCGGCCGGGACGCCCCAACAAGGCGGCGTCCTCCTTCTTCTCGGCCATCCTGCGTGAGCCGCTGCTCGGCCTGGAGACGCCGCTGCCGGTGAAGGATGGCTTCCGCGTCTGGGTCTGCTCGCCGCGCCGGGCCGTGGATTGGCTCTTCCATGCGGCCGTGATGGACACCGCACCGCTTGGCGTGGATCGCGGCATCAACCCGCCCGGCCTCGCCGTCAGCGTGGGCGAGATGCTGGCCGCCCTCAGCCCCGCCGAACGCGCCCTGGTGAAGCGCGAGCCCGATGCGACCATCGCCGGCATCGTCGGCGGCTGGCCGGCCGAATTCACCGCGACCCGTGCCCGCGCGTTGGGCTTCCCCGCGCAGGAGGCCGTCCCCGAGATCCTCGCCGCGTTCCGCGCCGACGACCTGGACGCCACCCGGGCCGACCGAGGGCTCTGAGCATGGAGATCACCCGCTTCCTGCTGGGCGATGGCCCGAAGCGGGTCGCCCCCTTCAGCCATGCCGTCCGCGCGGGCGATTTCCTCTTCGTCACCGGCCAGATGCCGACCGAGCCCTCGGACAACACGCGCTGCGTGCCCGGTGGGATCGAGGCGCAGACCCGGCAGGTCATCGCCAACCTGAAATCCGTGCTGGCTGGCTGCGGTGCGGACTGGAACCGCACGGTGATGGCCCGCATCTACCTGACGGAATTCGCCCGCGACTACGCGGCGATGAATGCCATCTGGGAGATGAGCTTCCCCGAGGGCGGCCTGCCCGCCCGCACGACCGTGGGCGTGACGGGCCTGGCCCTGGGCGCGCTGGTCGAGGTGGACCTCATCGTCGCGCTTTGAGGACGAATCGCCTTCACGCGCCCCGGCGCGCGTGGGAGCGTCCTGCGCGATGATGGGGAGATGATGATGCTCGGTCCGCGCCTCGCTGTGCTGCTGCTTGTGCTCTCCGGCTGCGCGGCGGTCACGCCCGCCCCGGCGCCCGAGCCCGCCCCGGCCCCCACCGTGGCACCGGCCGCGGCGCCGCCGACCCTTGCGCTCGCGCCGCGCCGCCAATGGCGCCGCATCCCGCTCACGCGCGGCGCCCGCATGTCCGAGGCCTTCATCGCCTCGGACATCGTCACCAACCCGGACGGCACGCGGCGCGTCTGGATGGTGATCAACCTGCTCGAGCCCATCCGCCTGCCCGAGACGGGCGGCCAGGCCCGCAGCGCGGCCTATCTCGCGGATTTCCGTTGCGACCCGCATGCCTGGAACCCCATCCAGGGCGTCTGGTACACGCAGCGCAACGCGGTCGGCGAGGCACTGCGCGAGCAGGAGCGCGGCCCGGGCGGCATTCGCGACGTGGGAGAGGGGAGCTTCGTGGACCTCTTCGTCAACGCTGCCTGCGGCACCCGGCCCGCGCGCCAGCGGCGATAGGCGGCCCCGATCGGCGCCATCCGCGATCCCGTCTCGGCACCACCCGGCCTGTCGGGCAGGATGCGTTCCAGTCCAGCACGGAGCTTTCCCGATGACCCGAATCCTCGCCTTGATGGCCCTGGCCCCCGCCCTCCTGGCCGCCGCCCCTGCCTCGGCGCAGGTGCAGAACTGCGGTGGCGCGATCACGATCGAGCGGGTGGACTACGGCACGCAGCGGGTGACGCGCGACCCGCGCAATCCCGCCAGCTCCAATCTGGTGACCCTGAGCGTCACGGTCCGCAACCTCTCGCCAGCGCAGCAACGCTTCACGGCCAGCTACAACTCGCGCGCCGTGCAGCAGGATTTCCTGGCCGGGCAAAGCTGGACGCTCGACACCGGCGGGCGCACGGACATCATCGTCGCCAATGTGCTGCGCCCGGGCGAGCCCGAGACCACGGTGCGGCAGATGCTGCAATTCACCTGTCGCTGAACGGCAACACGTTGCCTCAGACCGGGCTCGCTGCCGCCGCATCCGCCGGAAAGACGGCGACCGGCCGGCCCGCTTGCCATTGCAGCAGAACCGGCCGGGCGCGGCTGTTCTGGCCGCGATCTTCCAGCCGGAAACCCCAGCCATTGGCCCATTGCCCCTCGGGCTGGTCGAGCGCCGCGAGCGAGGCGCGCAGCGGCGCGCGCTCCAGGCTCGGCTGGCCGAGGACCGCCAGCGCCCCGGCATAGGCGGCCAACGACAGGCCAGAGCGCGGCGCGCTGCCCCAGCGCCGCTGATACGCCTCGGCGAAGGGGCGCGCGCCCGCCGCCCAGCGCTCCGCCGTCTCGATGGGCGGCATGTCGAGGGCGAAACAGGCTTCGAGCCCGGCCCCGATGGCGCGCGCGAGGTCAGCGAGGCCCCAGGCGGGCCCCGCGCCGATCACGGCCGCCGGGCGCCAACCCGCATCCTGCATGGCGCGGAACAGCGCCACCGCATCGCCCTCGGCCGCCGCATGGATCAGCACGTTCACACCCGCCGCGCGCAGCCGCTGCACCATGGCCGGCATCTCGGGCGTGCGGGTGGCATGCGGCAGGCGCTCGGCCACCACCAGCCCCGCCTCGCGCAGCTTCGTCTCGAGATGCGTCGCGATGCTCTCGGGCGAGGCGCTGGCCTCATGCAGGATCGCGATCCTGAGGCCATCGGCCGGCTGGCCCAGATGGTTGGGCAGGAAGCGCGTCAGCGCCTCGGCGCCGAGCTGCCCGTAATCGGCGGCTGCCGGCGCGGTGCGGAACACATGCCGCGCGCCGCGGTCGATCACAGCATCCGCGGCGGCGATGAGCTCGACATAGCTGGCATCGAGCGACTCCGCCGCCTGGGATGCGGCCAGGCCGATCGGGGCCGAGACGCTGCCGAACAGCAGCACCGCGCGCTCCGCCTGGATCAGCCGCCGCGCCTCGGCCAGGGCCTGGGCGGGCTCGGTCACATCGGCGCGGATCAGGCGGATGGGCCGCCCGCCGGCGGCGTTGCGCTCGGCAATGGCAAGCTCAAGCCCGCGTGCGGCCTCGTCACCCAGCAGCGCATTGGCGCCGGAGAGCGGAAACAGCCCACCGAGGCGCCACTCCGGCGTGGCGGTCTGGGCCAGCGCCGGCGCGGCCAGCAGGCTCGCGAGGAGGGCGCGGCGCAAGGGAGGGCGGTGATTCGTCAAGGTGGTGCAGTTTCGGTCGCATCGCGGTGCGATGCAATCAGCCTGCGCGCTTGACCTGGGCCGCCCAGGCGCGGAACTTGCCGGCCCAACCCTGGAGGAAGCCGCCATGAGCCAGACCATGACCCATATCGCCCATGGCGCCGGCGGCGCGGCCGAGGTGATGGTGCTGGCCGAAGGTCCACGCCCCGCCCCCGCCGCCGACGAGGTGCTGATCCGCGTCGCCGCCATCGGCGTGAACCGGCCCGACGTGCTCCAGCGCTCCGGCGCCTATCCGCCGCCCCCCGGCGCCTCGCCCATCCTCGGCCTGGAATGCGCGGGCGAAGTGGTGGCTGTGGGCGCGGGGGTCACCGCCTACAAGCCGGGAGACCAGGTCTGCGCGCTGACCAATGGCGGCGCCTATGCAGAGTACTGCACGGCGCCGGCCGCGCAGACCTTGCCCTGGCCCAACGGCTTTGACGCGCTCCGCGCCGCCGCCCTGCCGGAGACCTTCTTCACCGTCTGGGCCAACCTTTTCGGCACGCCGCACGCGGGGGGTGGGCGCCTCGCTTCCGGCGAGACGGTGCTGATCCATGGCGGCTCCTCCGGCATCGGCGTCACCGCCATCCAGCTGGCCAAGGCCTTCGGCGCGACGGTGATCACGACGGTCGGCAGCCAGGCGAAGTGCGAGGCGGTGCTGGGCTTCGGCGCGGACCACGCGATCAACTATCGCGAGCATGACTTCGCCGAGGAAGTGAAGCGCATCACCGAGGGCAAGGGCGTGGACGTGGTGCTGGACATGGTGGGCGCGCCGTATTTCGGCCGGAACATGCGCAGCCTGCGGATGGATGGGCGCCTCGTGCTGATTGCCTTCCTGGGCGGCGAGATGGCCGCCAATCTCGACCTGCGCCCCATCATGCTGAAGCGCCTGACCGTCACCGGCAGCACCATGCGGCCGCGCACCACCGCGCAGAAGGGCGAGATCGCCGATGCGTTGCGCGCCAAGGTCTGGCCGCTGCTGGAGGCGGGGCGCTGCCTGCCGCACATCCACGCGACCTTCCCGTTGGCGCGCGCGGCGGAGGCCCACGCCCTGATGGAAAGCAGCCAGCACATCGGCAAGATCATGCTGACGGTGGGATAGGCCCGCTTGTCGCAAACCAGGGCGCTTCAGCTCCTTCTTCTCTCGGTGTTCCTGTTCGGCGGCGTCTGGCCCGTCACCAAATACGCCTTCGCGCATGCGACGCCGCTCTGGTTCGGCTTCACGCGCGCGGCGCTGGCGGCCTTGTCGGCGGCGGTGATGCTGGCCGCGATGGGGCGGCTGCGCTTGCCGCGCCGCGCGGATTGGCCTGGTCTTTGCGCCATCGGCCTGTTGCAGATCGGCACCTTCTTCGCGCTCGCGCATGTGGCGCTCTCGCTCGTGCCGGCCGGACGCACCGCCATTCTCGGCAACATCACCATCTTTTGGCTGGTGCCGCTCTCGGTCCTGGTGCTGGGCGAGCGCGTCTCGCGCCAGCGCTGGGTGGCGGCCGGGCTCGGCCTGGCAGGGGTCGGCGTGATGATGAGCCCCTGGGGCATGGATTGGTCGGCGCCGGGCGCGGTCTTCGGGCATGCGCTGCTGCTCTGTGCCTCGCTGTGCTGGAGCCTCGCCATCCTTACCACGCGGCTCTACCCGCCGCGCACCCCCATCGCCGATCTGATCCCCTGGATGTTTTTGCTGGGCGCGTTGCTCCTGCTGCCGCTGGCGCTCTGGTGGGAGCCGCTGTCGCAAGGCGGCGGCGTCGGGCGCGAGGCCTGGTGGGTGGCGGGCTTCATCGGGCTGGTCGCGGCGCCCATCGGCACCTGGGCGACTGTCGAGGCGGGCCGGCACCTGAATGCGGTGCTCGCTTCCGTCGGCTTCCTCATGGTGCCCTTGGTGGGCTTGGTGCTGGCCACCACATGGCTGGGCGAGCCGCTGGGCTGGGATCTGATCCTGGGCGGCGGCCTCGTCGTGATCAGCGTGATCGTGGCCGCCCGTGGGTAGGCCAATGGGGGGTAAGGCGTTGCGCCTGAATGTGATCGAGATGGGGGAGGGCACGCCCGTCCTCCTGCTGCACGGGCTGTTCGGCGCCGGGCGGAATTGGGGCGGCATCCAGAAGCGCCTCGCCCAGCGCCATCGCGTGCTGGCGCCGGACCTGCGCAACCATGGCGAGAGCGAGCACGCCGCCCGCATGGACTACGCCGCCATGGCCGAGGATGTGGCCGAGATCATCGCGCGCCGCGGCCTCGCCCCCGCCGCCGTGCTGGGTCATTCGATGGGCGGCAAGGTCGCGATGGCGCTGGCACTGCGGCACGCCGGCATGGTCGCGCGGCTGGTGGTGGCCGATATCGCGCCCATCCGCTATCCGCCCGCGTTGCGCGGCTATGTGGCGGCGATGCGGGCCATTCCGCTCACCCCGGGCCTCACCCGGCGCGAGGCGGATGCGGCGCTGGAGGCGGCCATCCCCGAGGCCGGCATCCGCGCATTCCTGCTGCAATCGCTCGACTTTGGCGCCGAAACGCCAGCCTGGAAGCTGGGCCTCGCCGAAATCGCGGCCGCCATGCCGGAGATCGAGGATTTCCCGGTGAGCGGCCGGTTCGAAGGGCCCGTGCTGGTCCTGGCGGGTGAACGCAGCACCTATATCCAGCCACCGCATTACGCGCTGTTCCGCCAATTCTTTCCCGCCGCGCGCTTCGCCATGGTGGAAAAGGCCGGCCACTGGGTGCACGCGGACAACCCCAGTGCCTTCCTGGCCCTGACGGAGCCATTCCTCGCATGACCAGCGTGCCCATCACCTCCTTCTACGCGGCATTCTTCGGGCTGCTGCTCTTCGCGCTTTCGGTCCAGGTGATCCGCGCGCGGGTCACGGCACGCGTCGCCATCGGCCTGGGCGACGATATCCGCCTGCTGCGGGCGAGCCGGGCGCAGGGGAACTTCGTCGAATACGCGCCGATGATCCTGATCCTGCTGCTGCTGCTGGAGATGGCCGGCACCGGGCCTTTCCTGTTGCATGCGCTCGGCGGGCTGGCCCTGGCCGGGCGCGCTGCGCATGCCATGGGCATCTCGCGCGAGCCGGAGAATTTGAAGCTCCGCCAGCTCGGCATGGCGCTGACCTTCACCGTGCTGGGCCTGGCGCCGCTCCTGCTGCTGCTGCGCATCGCCTTCGCCTGAGCTTGCGGCGCGCGCGATCCGGCCCAGGTGAGGGCGCATGATCGCCGAACCCACCCGCGCCGCCGCGCTTGCGCGCCTGGCTGACTTCGCCCCGCGCATGGGCCGCGACTACGCCGCGCTGCGCAACACCGATGGCGGCGCTCACGGGCGCTGCGTCTCCGGGCTGTCTCCGCATATCCGCCACCGCCTGGTCGCGGAGGGCGAGGTGGTGGGCACGGCGCTGGGCCAGCACGGGCCGGCGCGCGCGGAAAAATTCATCCAGGAGGTGTTCTGGCGCTCCTACTGGAAGGGCTTTCTCGAGCTGCGCCCTTCGATGTGGCGCGGGTATCGTGCGGCGGTGGCCACGATGGACAGCCCGGACGGCCTCGCTTCCGCCATGGCGGGTGAGACCGGCATCGCCTGCTTCGATGCCTGGGCGCGGGAGCTGGTGGAGACCGGCTGGCTGCACAACCACGCGCGGATGTGGTTCGCCAGCATCTGGATCTTCACGCTGCGCCTGCCCTGGGAGCTGGGGGCGGAGTTCTTCCTCGCGCATCTCGCCGATGCGGATGCGGCGTCCAACACACTTTCCTGGCGCTGGGTGGCGGGAATCCAGACACCGGGGAAGCATTACCTCGCGCGGGCCGAGAACATCGCCCGCTTCACCGAAGGCCGGTTCGATCCGCGCGGCCGGTTGAACGAGGCTGCCTTGCCGGTGGATGCGCCGGCCCCGCCGCCGGCCGGCCGCCTGCGCGCCGCCGATGCGCCCCCCGCCGGGCGCGTCGCGCTGCTGCTGCATGCCGATGATCTGGGCTTCCGGCCCGAGGGCTGCGAGGTCGTGGGGGTGGCCGCCCTGGCGGATGCGGCGCCGCGCAGCCGCTTCGCGCGGGGGGCCGTGGCGGCTGCATTCACCTCCGGCGCCCTGGCCAGCGCCTCGGGGCGCGTGCTCGCCACGGCGGAGATTCCGGCCTGGGCCGCCGCGCTCGGCGTCAGCCGCATCGTCACGCCCTGGGCGCCGCTCGGATGGGTGGCCCCCGTGCTGGATCAAGTCCAGGCGCTCTGCGCGGCCGAGGGGATCACGCTGCTTCGCCTCCGGCGCGAATGGGACGACGCGTGCTGGCCACTCGCTCAGCGCGGCTTCTTCCCCTTCCGCGCGGAGATTCCGCGCCTCATCGAAGAACTACGCCCACTTCCCCCTTGACGCCCGCCCGGGGGGACGCCCATCTGCGCGTTATGTTTACGGCGTTGACATCATGCGATCCTGGCAAAAACCCCCCGGCTGGTCTCCCTGGCGCAAGGCAGAGCCTTGCACCGCGGGTCGCGCATCGCGATGTTGGGGGCATGGACCGAAACCGCGCCTCTCCGAGCCGTCTCGTGGCGAGCATGCCGATGCCCCTGCGCGTGATGCTGGGCCTCGGGCTGCTGGGGCTTTGCGCCTGGCTGCCGGCCGCCGTCGCGCTGTTCCGCTGACCATGGGCCTTCGCAGCGCCGTCAAGCGGCAGATGCGGCAAGCCACCGCACAGCCCATCTTTGGCTGGCGCGTCTGGCTGCTGCCGATGTTCTTCTGGCCGCTCGTCCTCGACATCCCCGTCGAGATCATCCGGGGCGGCGGCACGCGCCTTGTCGGCGCGCTGCTGGGCCTTGGCCTCGCCTGGTATGCGGCGGCCCTCATGGCGCAGGGGCGGCGACGGAACGGGGCCAAGCTCTTCGGCGTCGCCGCCGGACTGACCGCGGGACTCGCCGCCGGCATCACCCCGCCCATCGCGGTCGGCCTCGGCTTCGGCGCATGGTTCGGCGCGCGCCTGCTCACGGAGGATCTCCCCGAGGCCGAACCGCCGCCGCCACCGCCCAAGGCGGCGGAGCCCGCCCGGCCCGCCCCGCTGGACGGCCCCCGCGCGCAGCTTTCCCGCATCGCCGGCGCGGCACCTCGCCTGCCGCTCGGCACCCTGCTGCTCGAAGCGGCCGGGGCCATGCAGGGCGTGGTGGACGACCTTGAGGCCCGCCCCGCGCGGCTGCATGAGGCGCGGCGCTTCCTCGCGGTGCATCTCGACGGCCTGTCGCGCATCGTGGATCGGCTGGAGGCGGGGGCAGCACCACCCGAAACCCTGCCCAGCCTGCTGACCGACCTCGCCGCCTCCGCCCGCAAGCTGCGCAGCGAATTGCGCGTGGCCGAGAGCGAGGCGCTCGACATCCAGGTAAAGGTGCTGGCCGAACGGCTGCGCCAGGAGGAAACATGAGCGATTTGCCAACCACTGGGCAGCCCGTGCGGGAGGAAGAGGTCACCCGCCTCGCCGCCGCGATCGACCTGAAGGACCCCGGCACCATCCTGCGCTTCGGCGCCGCCGCGCAAAGCCGCGCCCAGGCCGCCGCCGACGCCATGCTGGAAGGCGCCCAGAACCGGGAGACGGGGGAGGCGGGGCAGACCCTCTCCTCCATGCTGACGGCGCTACGCGGCTTCGACGTCACGAACCTCGCCGAGAAGCGCGGCTTCTTCCAGCGCATCTTCAACAAGGCCGGCACCGAGGCCACCGCCATCGTCCAGCGCTACGAGGGCGTGCGCGACCAGGTGCAGGTCATCGGCGACAAGCTCGACCAGCACCGCACCAAGCTGCTGGAAGACGTGGAGCGCCTGGAACGCCTCTACGTCGCGACGCTCGATTGGTTCCACGCCCTGGCCGACCATATCGAAGCCGGCGAGCGCGTGCTGAAGCACACCGACGCCGTCATCATCCCGGCCCTGGTCGAGGCCGCCACCGTCGAGGGCGACCCGCTTGCCCCCCAGGCGCTGCGGGATGGCCGCGCCTCGCGCGATGAACTCGAACGGCGCGTGCATGATTTGCGGCTGACGCGCCAGGTCGCCATGCAGGCACTGCCCTCGATCCGGCTCATCCAGGAGAACGACAAGGCGCTCTCCGCCAAGATCCAGTCGGTCCTCGCCAACACCGTGCCGCTCTGGTCCCAGCAACTGGCGCAAGCGCTGGCCATCCACCGCATGCGCGAGGCCGGCCAGGCGGTGAAGGCGGCCACCGACCTCACCAACAAGCTGCTCGTCGCCAATGCCGAGACGCTGCGCACCGGCAATGCCGAAGCGCGGACCGAACTGGAACGGGGCACCTTCGACATGGCCGCCATCAAGCAGGCCAATGCGGCCCTCGTCGGCACCATCGAAGACAGCCTGCGCATCGCCGACGAAGCCCGCACCCAACGCCGCACCGCCGAAGCCGAACTCGCCAAGTGCGAACAGGACATCCGCCGCGCGCTGAGCGCCGCCAAGGCGCGCGAACAAGCCGGCCCGCCGGCGCGGGGCTGAGGGCGGCGCATCCTGGAGAGAGGCTTCGCCTCCCTCCAGACCTCCCTCCACCAGGGGCCGGGGCGCCTGGACCCAACAAGCCCATCCCAGGTTTCCAAAGGCCTCTGGCCTTTGGTGGGGAGTGTTTGAGAGGGGCAAAGCCCCTCTCAAGACGCGCGCCTCAGCTGCGCGCCAGGCCGGCCGCCTTCATCGCGTCGCCCAGGGACGCGTCGGCGGCGGCGAGGTGTCGGCCGAAGCCGTCGGCATCGGCGTAGCTCATGCCGAAGCCGCGGTTGTTCATGAACTCCGTGTATTCGGCGGAGCGGAAGACGCGGCCGAGGGCGGCGTTCATGGCGGTGCGGGCTTCGGCGGGGATGTTGAGCGGCCCTGCGATGCCGCGCCACGCGCCGGTCGCGTAGTCGATGCCCATGGCTTCCTTCAGCGTCGGGATGTTCGGGAAGGCGCCGAGGCGCTCGCCGGACATGACGGCCAAGGCGCGGGCGCGGTTGGCGTCGAGCATGGCGCGCGCTTCGACGACGGAGTTGGTCGTGAAGTCGAGGCCGCCCGCGGCCAGGTCCTGCATGGCGGGGGCGGCGCCGTTCGAGGGCACCCAGCGCACATGGGCGGCCGGCAGGCCCATGGCCATCAGCCAGCCGGCGAGGGCCAGGTGCCAGATGCCACCCTGGCCGGTGCCGCTGGATTTGAGCTGGCCCGGGCGGCTTGCGCGAATGGCGTCGGCGAGCTGGCGGACATTCTGGTAGGGCGCGTTGACGTTGACCTGGATGCCCGGCGGGTCGTTGTTCATGAGGCCGAGCGGCGTGTAGTTGCGGAAGGTGATCTCGGTCAGGCCCTGCCAGTGGAGCATGCAGATCTCGGCCGTGATCATGCCGAGCGTGTAGCCATCGGGTGCGGCCTGCGCGATGGCGGCATGGCCGACAACGCCGGAGCCGCCCGTGCGGTTGATGACGTTGAAGGGCTGGCCGAGCTCCTTTTCCAGCAGGTTCGCGATGATGCGCACCACGGCATCGGTGCCCCCGCCGGCCGCCCAGGGGCAGAGCAGCTGCACAGGCCGCACGGGCCAGCGCGGCTGAGCCAGGGCGGGAGCGGCGATCAGCGCCGGCGTGGCGCCGAGGATGAGGCGGCGTGAGGTGATGAGCATGTTGTTTCTCCCTTTTCGTTGTCGATTCAAACGGGGGCGCGGCCGCGCAGCCTCGCGGTCCGCATCCAGAGCCAGGCGAAGAGCGGCCACAGCAATGCGCTGATGCTGAGCGCGGCCAGGAAGGAGGAGACCGGCCGCTCGAAGAAGGGCAGCACATCGCCATCCGACTTGATGAGGCTGGTCACGAAATTCTGTTCCAGCATGCTGCCCATCACGATGCCGAGGACGAGGGCGGCCACGGGATAGCCGTTCTTTTCCATGACGAAGCCGAGCACGCCGAAGGCCGCGACGAGGATGACAGCAAACAGGTTGTTGCCCGTGGCGAAGGAACCGACCGCGCAAAGCAGCAGGATCACCGGCATGACGGCGGAGCGCGGCGCGCGCAGCACGGTCGAGGCCGCGCGGATCATGATGATGCCGAGCGGGATCATGATGATGTTGGCCAGGATGAAGATGATGTAGAGCGCGTACATGGAGGATGCGCGCTCGGTGAAGAGCGTGGGGCCCGGGTTCAGTCCCTTCATGTAGAGCACGCCGATGGCGATCGCCGTGATGGTGTCGCCGGGGATGCCGAACAGGAGCGAGGGCACCCAGCCCGAGGCGAGGGAGGCGTTGTTGGAAGCGCCCGCCTCGACCAGCCCTTCGGGGTGACCGGTGCCGAATTTCTCCGGCTCCTTGGAGAATTTCTTGGCCATCGCATAGCTGACCCAGGCCGCCATGTCGGCGCCCGCACCCGGCAGCACGCCGATGATGATGCCGACGAAGTTGCCCCGCCACATCGGCCACTGGTATTTCTTCGTCAGCGCCCACTGGTTGGCGAGAATCGAGCCGAATTTGCGCTTCGGGAGTTTGGGTGGCTCGGCACTCGCCATGGCTCGCATCACCTCGCTGACGGCAAACACGCCGACAAGGGCCGGGATGGGTTCGATGCCGCCAAGCAGGTCGGGCAGACCGAAGGTGAAGCGCGGCGTGCCGGCCGGATTCTCCATCCCGATGCAGGCGATGAGCAGGCCCAGCAGCATGGAGGCGATGGCCTTGATGGGCGAGGAGCGTGCCACCAGCGTCGCGCACATCAACCCCAGCAACGCCAGCCAGAAGTACTCATAGGTCGAGAAGGAGAGGGCGATCTCGGCCAGTGCCGGCGCCAGCAGCATCAGCGAAATGGTGCCGACGATGCCGCCGATGGCGCTGAACCAGAGGCCGGCGCCGAGGGCCAGCTCCGCCTGGCCCTTGCGCGTCATCGCATAGGCCTCGTCCGTATAGGCCGCCGAGGCGGGCGTGCCCGGGATACGCAGGAGCGCGCCCGGGATGTCGCCCGAGAAGATCGCCATGGCCGAGGCGGTGATGATCGTGGCGATGGCCGCGATCGGCGAGAGCCAGAAGGTGACGGGCACCAGCAATGCCGTCGCCATGGTGGCGGAGAGGCCGGGCAGCGAGCCCACGACCAGGCCGTAGATGGCGGAGGCGAAGATGGCGATCAGCACATCCGGCGCCATCACCAGGCGGAAGCCTTCGACGAGCGGCTCCATCTACCAGGGCGCCGCCAGCAGGCCCTCGGGCAGGGGAACCCGAAGCAGCTTGTAGAAGGCAAGGTGCACCAGTAGCGGTGCGACGATGGCGACCGGAATCGCGATCGAAAGCCGCGAGCCGAGCGCGAGTCCGGCCACCAGTACCATGATCGCCGCCGTCAGGAGGAAGCCCAGCGGCTCTGAAGCCAGGGCGTAGAACAGCAGCAATGCGGGCGGGATGATGACGCCGGCGGCGCCCAGGCGCGGCTTGGGGCCGGCTTCGTCCTCTTCGGGAACCTCGAAGCTCTGCCCGATGCCGAGCGCGATCAGCGCGCCGCAGCCGATCAGGCCGAAGCCGATCACCATGGGAAAGGCCGCGGGGCCGACATCCTGGCCTGGCACGGCTAGCAGCCGCGAGCCGAACCAGGCCGCCGCCGCGCCCAAGGCCACCAGCACGCCGCCGGTGATCCGGTCGGTCACTTGCACACCGTTTTCTCCCCAAGTTCTTTCAGGGAGTGTTGCGGCCTTGCTCCGGCTTGGCAAGTGAAATTGTTGGCAGGTTCAGCGCAGCGGGAAGCCCAGGCCGCGCAGCACCTCGGCCAGCCTGTCGCGCCCGCCCATGGCCGAGAGCTTGCCCATGCGCGCGATGACGCGCTGGCTCCAGCTCGTCGCGGCCATTTCGTGGCGCGTCGAGAACTCCGCCATCTTCGCGTCATAGGCGGCGCGGAGCGCGGGCTCGCCCGCCGCGTCGTAGCGGTCATGGAAGAGGATGGCGGGCTGGGCCAGGCGCGGCTTCACCTCATTGGTGACGCCCGGTGCCGCATAGCCCACGCAAAGCCCGAAGACGCCCATGACGCCCGGCGGCAGGCCCAACAGTTCGGCGACCAGCGCGGGATCATTGCGCAGCGCGCCGATATAGACCGTGGAAAGCCCGAGCGATTCGGCGGCGACCACCGCGTTCTGCGCGGCCAGCGCGGCATCGATCGCGGCCACGAGGAAGGTCTCGAGATAGGGCAGGGTGGGAAGCTCGGCGCCCTCCTCCGCCCCCAGCCGCGCGTTGCGCGACACATCGGCGCACCAGACGAGGAAGAGCGGGCATTGCTCGATATGCTTCTGGTTGCCGGCCGCCTTCGCCATGGCGGCCCGCGCGGCCGGGTCGTGCACCGCGACCACGGACCAGGTCTGCAGGTTGGAGCTGGTGGCGGCCGACTGCGCGGCGGCGATCAGGGTGTCGAGCGTACCCTCGGGCAGCGCGTCCGGCCGATAGCCGCGAACCGAGCGGTGCGAGAGCAGGAGGGCGATGTGATCATTCCAGGGCCCCGCCGCCGGAAGCGCATCCGCGCCGTAGCGCAGGGCGAGGGCATCGGTCCGGGTGATCGGGGCGGGCGTCATGGCATCCATCGGTCGAACTCTCTTTCGCTCTGTCGCGGGCGAATGTCTCAGAGCGCCCGCCGGTCGGCAAGCCGGCGGCGCTACCAGACGAGGTCGGTGTAGTAGGCGATGCCCTCGTATTTGAAGACGGGATTCGTGCCGATGATGGTGTCCCGCTCGCTCTCCGAATTGGTGTAGAGGTGCACCCCCGTTCTGGTGTTGAAGAACCGGTAGATCTCGTCCCGCCCTGCGCCACCGGTCGCGTAGGCATAGTAGGCGGTGCCCTCCAGCGCCCATTCGCGTTGCGCATCGAGGCCCAGCATCTCGTCGCGGCTCGCCGTGTAGAAATGCCGGCCGGTGTCGGTGTTATGAAGGCGATAGATCGGGATGCCCGTGGCTGGCGTCGCCAAGGTGCCGAAGGCCAGCCCTTCGTAGGAAAAGGAAGACGCGCTGCTGGCGACGTCACGGGCCTCGGCCAGGCTCGAGGTGAAGAAATGCGCGCCGGTGGTCTTGTTGTAGAAGCGGAAGATATCCTGGCCCCGGGTCAGCTCCCCATCGTTGATGGCGATCGAGGGGATGAGCCAGTTGAAATGCGCCGTCAGCGCCGCGGCGGCGACGGCGGTGGACACGATGCCGATCACATAGTTGGAGCCACCCGAGGTGATGTAGATCGGCCCGCCCGAATTGCCGCCATTGATCTCGAGGTCCGGGCGGATGTTGAAGACATTGTCCACCGCGTCCTTGGTCGCCGTCCCGGCGTCGAACATCATCCGGTTGCCGTAGAGGGAAGGGTGGCCGATGACGCCGACCGAGCCGCCCTGGCTGTTGGGATCCATCCCGAACCAGCCGTTCCGGTCGCCCGGGGCGGTGCTCAGCGAGAGCAGGGCGACGTCCAGCTCGGCCCCTGCGAGCGTGCCGGCCCGGCCGTCCCCGCTGGAGATCCGCGTGTCGCGGTTCGGGTCGAAATCCCGGTACCACTGGACCCAGACCGGGTTGATCCAGGCGGGCGCGGGCTCGCTGGGATCATAGGAGAAGGCCACCTCGATCCGATCGGCCACGCGGCCGAAGGTTGAGCTGTAGACCACATGGGCCGCGGTCAGAACGTCATTGCGGCCGACCAGCACGCCCGAGCCGACGAAGGTCGTGGCCCCCCATGTGCTGCGGATGAAGGCGATCGCCGTGCCGGGAAAGGCATCGTCGTTGATCGGGTTGGTCACGGCCGTTCCTCTGGCTGCCGGCGCTCACGCGGGCAGTCGCTTACATCCCGGACGGTATCGGGGCGGCCCGGCGCGTGGCAATGGCGGGATGGGCGCCTTGCATTTTGTTCATGCGAAGCATCGCCGGGCGGTGACGAGGAGCCTCGTGGTGTGCCCCGTGAGCGCGCATCAGCGCCGGAACTTGAGATCCAGGCCCTGCCGGCGCCAATTCGCCTCGATCACGTCCATGTTGATGCTGCCCGAGGGATGCGCGCGGCTCGGCTGGTTCCGCAGCCCGGGGGCGCGCGTCAGGCGCCAGAGCTTCAAGAGCCGCTCCAGCTCGTCGAGCGGATTCGCGTGGTCGTCCACGCGCAGGTCGATGTCGGGGAAATCCTCGGTGGTGACGAGCTTCAGCGCCGCCGATTGCCGGCCCCGCTTGTCGCCGCCTGCGGCCTCACCGGCCTGAAGCGCCTGCATCATGCGCTCGGGCAGGGCGAGTTCCTGCCGGGCCAGCAAACTCGCCAGCGTGTCGGTGATCACGGCCTCGCCCGAGAGCATGTTGCCCGCGATGGACCAGCCGGTGCCCGAGCGTGCGCCGGCCCATTCCACGCAGTTCTGGCCGGTCCAGGCGGCGCTGCGGCCGTGGCTGTCGAGCGCGTGGATCTGCCGGAGATTCTTGCCTTCGTCACCCACCAGCGCGCCCTCGATGGCGGCGGCGGGCGAAAGGCCGCGCGCCATCGCGTCCAGCACGGCGGGGCCGAGGTAGCGGTTGGTGATGGACTGGGTCGAGACCGCGCCCACGCCCGCACGGACGAAGGGGCAGGAGGCGCCGACGGCCAGCGCGCAGGTGGTGACGGCCACCGCGAAGCTGCCGGTTTCGGGCTCATGCGCGAGCAACGACCAGGTCAAGGCAAAATCCTCATGACAGCGTAACCCATGCTTGCACGCAGAGTGTGGGCAGGGCAAAGCCCGGTTCAAGAAGGCCCGGACGCTTCCATGGGCCAAGCGGGAGAATACGTCCATGCACCCCACCCATCGCCGCCACCTCCTGGCTGCCGCCGGCACGCTGCTCGCGGCGCCGGCGCTCGCGCAGAATCCCTGGCCCGACCGGCCAATCCGCCTGATCGTCCCGTTCGGCGCAGGCGGCGCGGTGGATACGCTGAGCCGCACGGTCGCGGCCCGGTTCGGCGAGCACACGGGCGGGCAGACACTCGTGGTCGAGAATCGGCCGGGGGCGGGGGGCACCATCGCCGGCGCCTTCGTCGCGGGGCAGCGGCCGGACGGGCTGACGCTCATGATGTCCGACGTGGGCTCCAATGCGATCGGCCGGCTGCTCTACCCGAGCCTGCCCTACGACCCGATGACGGCCTTCACCCCCATCGTGCACCTGGTGAACCTCCCCGGCGTGCTGATGGCCCACCCCTCGGTGCCCGTCACCACGGCGGCCGAGGTGATCGCCGCCGCCCGCGCGCGGCCGGATGGCTTCACCTTCTCCTCGGCCGGCAACGGCAATGGCAGCCACCTCTTCATGGAGCTGTTCCTCAAGCGGGCCGGCCTCCAGATGGTGCACGTGCCCTATCGCAGCGGCGCCGAGATGGTGACGGCGCTGATCCGCGGGGATGCGCAATTCGGCTTCCCCACCGTCTCCTCCGGCCTGAACATGATCCGGGAGGGGCGGGCCAAGGCCATTGCCATCTCCGTGCCCGGGGGCACGCCGGCGCTGCCGGGCATCCCGGCGCTGGCCGACACGCTGCCCGGCTTCAACACCGCCGTCTGGCACGGGATCATGGCGCCGGCCGGGATGGAGGCGGGCCTCGTCGCCCGCATCAACGAGGTCTTCACGAAGATCATCACGATGGACGAGGTGAAGGAGCAGGTGTTCCGCGCCCAGGCCGGCACGGTGGTGCCCGGCACGCCCGAGCAATTCGCGACCTTCATCCGCCGCGAATACGAGACCTGGCTGCCCATCATCCGCGAGGGGAACATCCGGGCGGAGTAGCCGCGGCGCGCGCGCTGCGCTTCACTGGCGGGCATGAGCACACCCGTCCCCGCCCGCCCGGCCGCCACCATCCTCCTGCTGCGTGACGGCAGGGCGGGTCTCGAAGTCTTGATGGTCTGTCGCGCGCGGGAGGTGGATTTCGCTTCCGGCGCGCTGGTCTTCCCGGGCGGGCGGGTGGAGCCCGGCGATGCGGCGCTGGCCCCGGCCGATGACCCGCTGGGCGCCTTCCGCGTGGCCGCGATCCGCGAGGCCTGGGAGGAATCGGGCATCCTGCTCGCCCATCCACCCGGACCCGAGGTGCCGGCCGAGGGTGAGTTCCTGGCGCATTTGCATGCGCGCGGCCTCAGCCCCTCGCATGGCAAGCTGACGCCCTTCGCGCATTGGGTGACGCCGGCGCACAGCCCCAAGCGGTTCGACACCCATTTCTTCCTGGCGCACGCGCCCGAGGACCAGGAAGCCATCCATGACGGGCGCGAGGCGGTGGAGGCGGTCTGGGTCCGGCCTGAGGAGGCTGTGGCGGAGGCCGATGCGGGCCGCCGGACGCTGGTTTTCGCGACGCGGCTGAACCTGCTCCGCCTGGCCCGGCATGAGTCGGCCGAGGCCGCGATCGTGGCGGCACGGGCCGCGCCCATCGTCACCGTGATGCCCGAGCCTCTCCCGGATGGCGCGGGCGGCACGCTGCTGCGCATCCCCGAGGCGGCGGGCTATGGCGGCAGCCTGTTCGCGGCCAAGGGGCCGCCCGCCTCGGGCGGGCAATGGCCGGGGCAGCAGCGATGATCGAGAGCGTCATCATCCCGCGCGCCCATGACGTGGGCGGCTTCGAGGTTCGGCGCGCGCTCCCGGCGCGTGAGCGGCAGATGATCGGGCCCTTCATCTTCTTCGACCAGATGGGGCCGGGCGAATTCCTGACTGGCAAGGGCCTGGATGTGCGGCCCCACCCGCATATCGGTCTCTCCACCGTCACCTATCTCTTTGAGGGCGAGATCCTGCACCGGGACAGCCTGGGCTCCGAGCAGCCGATCCGGCCGGGGGCGCTGAACTGGATGACGGGGGGGCAGGGGATCGCCCATTCCGAACGCACGGCGGTCGGGCTGCGCGTGCACAGCAACAGCCTCTTCGGCATCCAGTCCTGGGCCGCGCTGCCCGCCGCGATGGAGGAGACGGCGCCGGCCTTCGCCCACCACCCGGCCGAGGCGCTGCCGGTGATCGAGCATGCGGGGGCCAGGCTGCGGCTGGTGGCCGGCGAGGGCTGGGGCCTGCGTGCCCCGGTCGAGACCCACTGGCCACTCTTTTACGCCGACCTCGAACTGGCGCCGCATGCCGTCTGCCCGTTGCCCGACGCGCATGAGGAGCGGGGCGCCTATGTCGTCTCGGGCGCCGTCTCGGTGGCAGGGCAGGTTTTCGAGGCGGGGCGGATGCTGGTCTTCCGCGCGGGCGACCGGCTGGCGATCCGGGCCGAAGGGCAGGGGGCGCGCCTCCTGCTTCTGGGCGGCGCGGTGATGGACGGGCCGCGGCATATCTTCTGGAACTTCGTCTCTTCCCGGCGGGAGCGGATCGAGCAGGCGAAGGCCGATTGGGCGGCTGGACGGTTCGGCAAGGTTCCCGGCGACGACAAGGAATTCATACCTCTGCCCGGCCAGAAGGACTAACTACCCAGGACTAAAGACCGCGTCGCTTCGCAAGAATCCATTCCTGTTCCATTTCCGCGAGCGTGGCGTCGGCCGGTGAGCGGCCTTGGGCTGCCAGGGCGGCCTCGATCGCGCCGAAGCGGCGCTCGAACTTCGCATTGGCCTGGGTGATGCAGGCCTCAGGGTCGAGCTCGAGCTTGCGGGCCAGGTTGGCCAGTACAAAGAGCAGGTCGCCGACCTCATCGGCCAGGCGGGCCGGCTCGGCCGCCGGAAGCTCGGCACGGAGTTCGGCCGCTTCCTCATCCAGCTTGTCGAGCACCGCGGCCGCGTCGGGCCAGTCAAATCCGACCCGGGCGGCCCGGCGGGTCAGCTTGGCGGCCCGAGTCAGGCCCGGCAGGGCCGTCGCCACGCCAGCCAGGACCCCCGTCTCGGCCCTTGAGGCCCGCTCGACGGATTTCTGAACCTCCCAGGCCTCGGTCTGGGCTTCGGCGGTCGCGATCTCGGCGCTGCCGAAGACGTGGGGGTGGCGGCGGATCATCTTGGCGGTGACGCCGGCCGCCACATCCTCGAAGCTGAACCACCCGCGCTCCTGCGCCATCTGGGCGTGATAGACGACCTGCAGCAGCAGATCGCCCAGCTCGTCCTGGAACGCCGCCGGATCCGGCCCGCGCTGGATCACATCCGCGACCTCATGCGCTTCTTCGACCGTATAGGGCGCGATGGAAGCGAAATCCTGCACGATATCCCAAGGGCAGCCGGTGGCCGGATCGCGCAGCCGCGCCATCACTTCGAGCAGCGCCTGAATGCCGGAGGGGGAGGAGTTGGCAGGGTCGGTCATGGGCAGCTCCGGTTATGCACAGGCTGAATTGTCGCATAATCTTTATTATGGAAAGAAAACACCTGGGGAAAAGCCTGTGGATGGGCGCTCATCCCGGCACATCCAGGCGAAGGCCGTCGAAGCCGAGCTCGACCCCCTCGGGCAGCCGGGCCGAAATCCGGGCGAAATCCATCCGGTCTCCGAGATGCGTGAGGATGGTGCGGCGCGGCCGGACCTGACGCCACCAGGCCAGCACCAGTTCGAGGCCGGCATGCACGGGATTCTGGTCGCCGGGCTGCATGCAGCTGATCACCCAGGTGTCCAGGCCATGGAGCTTCGCCAGGCTTTCGGCCGGCATGCGGATGACGTCGGTCGTATAGGCGAAGCGGCCGATCCTGAGGCCCAGGCTGCGCATCGAGCCGTGGTCCATGTCGAGCAGCTCGCAGGCCAGGCCGGCCAGTGTCACTGGCACACCATGCGTCACCACCTGCCCGTCCAGCACCGGGCGGTAGAAGAAACCGGTGGGCGCCTGGAAGGCGTAGGCAAAACGGGACTTCAGCTCGGCCAATGTCGTGGCGTTCGCATAGATCGGCAGCACGGCGCCCATCGAGCGGTTCACCGCGCGCAACTCATCGAGACCGGCGACATGATCGGCATGGGAGTGGGTGATGAGCACGCCATCCAGCCGCGTGACCCTCGCAGCCATGAGTTGTACCCGGACATCCGGACCGGCATCCACCAGCAAGGCGCGGCCGTCAGCCGTCTCGACCAGGGCCGAGGTTCGCATCCGCCGGTTGCGCGGCTCGGCCGGGTCGCATTCGCCCCAATGTCCGAGACCATCCGGGCCACCCACCGCCGGCACGCCCTGGGATGGGCCGGTGCCGAGCAGTGTGACCCGAAGCGCCGGATTCATGCGGCCTTGGGGTAAAGGCGATGGAAGTTTTCGGAGGTAACCCGGCCGATCTCCTCCAGGCTCATGCCGCGACATTCGGCCAGCACCTTGGCCGTATGGGCGGTGAAACCGGGCTCGCAGCGCTTCCCGCGCAAGGGCACGGGCGCGAGATAGGGCGAGTCCGTTTCCAGCAGCAGGCGGTCCAGCGGCAGCCGGGCGGCAACCTCGCGCAGTTCCGAGGATTTCGGGAAGGTCAGGATGCCGGAGAAGGAGATATAGCCTCCCATCTCCACAGCCTGATCAGCCAATTGGGGCGTGGAGCTGAAGCAATGCAGGAGGAAGGGGAAGGCGCCCCCTGCCCGCTCCTCGGCCAGGATCCGCGCAATATCGGCATCGGCCTCGCGCGCATGGATGGCCAGCGGCAGGCCGGATTCCCGGGCGGCGCGGCAATGTCGGCGGAAGCCCTCCTGCTGCACGTCACGCGGCGACTTGTCGTAGAAATAGTCGAGCCCACTCTCGCCGAGGCCGATGATGCGGGGGTGATCCGCCAGCGCGACGAGGTCTGCCACGCTCGGCATGACGCCCTCGGCCGCGCGATGCGGATGCACACCGACCGTGCCCCAGACCTGCGGGAAGCGCTCGACCAGCGCGCGGACCGCGGCTGCCTGCGGGACAGAGGTGCCAATGGTCACCATGCGAGTGACGCCCGCAGCTGCCGCACGC
>JAESGX010000321.1_pt1 | contig 21933 bp, 17 predicted proteins | sample 9269801 | NCBI WGS metagenome assembly JAESGX01 (sample SAMN16773122, study PRJNA677054) | algae metagenome | isolation source: Pleurocapsa minor GSE-CHR-MK-17-07R and co-occurring heterotrophs from wet... | place: USA: Lower Calf Creek Falls, Grand Staircase Escalante National Monument, UT ... | reverse complement strand
TTGGTGCCGTCGCCGCACATGGCAACGAGCTTGCCGCCTTCCTGTTCGCGGCGGATGTAGGCGAGCTTGTCTTCGGGCGTTGCTTCGGCAAGGAAATCGTCCACGCCGCTCTCGGCTGCGATACTGGCGGCAGTCAGGGGATTGTCGCCGGTGATCATCACCGTCTTGATCCCCATGCGGCGCAGTTCGCCGAAGCGTTCGCGGATCCCCGCCTTCACGATGTCCTTCAGGTGAACGACGCCGAGCAGGCGGTCACCATCGGCCACCGCCAGTGGCGTGCCGCCCGTGCGGGCGACATCATCGGCGATAGACTTGAGTGCAGTGGCGTCGCCGATAGTCGGCAAGCGACGCAGCACAGCATCGACTGCACCCTTGACCAGCGCGCGCTCACCGATTTGCAGGCCCGATACGCGCGCTTGCGAGGTAAAGGCGATGGGTTCCGCACCAGCGGGAAGACCTTCGGCGTTGTGCACCTTCCCGTCCGCTAGCACGACGATCGAGCGGCCTTCAGGCGTTTCATCGGCAAGACTGGCAAGCCGGGCGGCGGCAACAAGTTCGGCCTCGGACACGCCGGGGACGGGAATGAAGGCCACGGCCTGCCGGTCTCCGATCGTGATGGTGCCGGTCTTGTCGAGCAGCAGGGTGTCGATGTCGCCTGCCGCTTCAACCGCGCGGCCCGATTTGGCCAACACGTTGAAGCGCACGAGGCGGTCCATCCCCGCGATGCCGATAGCCGACAGCAGGCCCGAGATGGTTGTCGGGATGAGCGTCACGAAAAGCGCGACCAGCACCGGCACGGCAATGCTGCCCCCGGCGTAGCTGGCAAAGGCAGGAAGCGTGCCGACCGCAATGAGGAAGATGAGAGTCAACCCGGCGAGCAGGATCGTAAGTGCAATCTCGTTCGGCGTCTTTTGGCGGCTCGCCCCTTCGACAAGCGCAATTATGCGGTCGAGGAAGCCCTGTCCGGCGGCGGCGGTCACGCGCACGTCGATCCAGTCTGCGATCACGCGCGTGCCCGCCGTCACCGCCGATCGATCGCCACCGCCTTCGCGGATGACAGGTGCGCTTTCGCCAGTGATCGCTGCTTCGTTGACGAAGGCAACGCCTGCAACGACTTCACCATCCGCCGGGATGACCTCGCCGGTATCGACGCGCACGACATCGCCGACCTGGAGCGCGTTGGCATCGACAACACGCCCGTCCAGCAGCTTGGCGCGCAATTCGGCTTTGGTCGCGCGAAGGCTGGCCGCCTGCGCCTTGCCGCGGCCTTCCGCGATGGCTTCGGCGAAATTGCCGAACAGCACGGTCAGCCAGAGCCAGAAGACGAGCTGACCTTCGAACACGGCTTCGCCTTCACCGGTCGTCAGCGAGCGAACCCAAAGCACCGTCGAAAGTGCCGCGACAATCGCAGTGACGAACATCACCGGATTGCGGATCAGGGTCGCCGGGTTGAGCTTCACGACAGCATCGCGCGCGGCCGCGCGGACGATAGGCCCGGTGAAGAGCGAGGTTTGTGTACTCATGTCAGTCTCTTTCAAAGACGCACGCCGGCCGCGACCTGGAACTGGTCGGCAATCGGGCCGAGTGCCAGCGCCGGCAGGAAGGTGAGGCCGCCGACAATCAGGATGATCGCGCCGAGAAGGCCGGCCCATAGACCGCCCGTCGTGGGGAACGATCCCGGCCCCGCAGGCAGCCGGCGCTTGGCGGCGAGAGCCCCGGCGATGGCCAGCGCGGGAAGGATCACGCCGAACCGCCCCACGAACATGCCGATGGCGAGCGTGATGTTGTAGAAGGGCGTGTTGCCGGTCAGCCCGCCGAACGCGGAGCCGTTGTTCGCGACCGCGCTCGTATAGGCGTAAAGGATTTCGCTGAATCCGTGCGGTCCCTTGGCGAGCGGCCCGGCGAGTCCCGCCGCCGTGACGCTGGCGATCGCTGTCAGCCCGAGAATGAACAACGGCGGGATGGCGATGGCGATGACGGCGAGCTTCATCTCGCGCGCCTCGATCTTCTTGCCCACATATTCGGGCGTGCGCCCCACCATCAACCCGGCGATGAACACTGCCAGGATGGCATAGACGAGAATGCCGTAGAAGCCGGCGCCGACACCGCCGACGACGACCTCGCCGAGCTGCATGTTGAACATGGTGACAAGCCCGCCCAGCGGCATGAAGCTGCCGTGCATCCCATTCACCGCGCCACACGAAGCGGCTGTGGTGACGGTGGCAAAGAGCGCCGTTGCCGCCGTCCCGAAGCGGACCTCCTTGCCCTCCATGTTGCCGCCCGCGACACCCAGTGCCTGGTGGATCGGGTTACCGGCGGCCTCCGACCAGTAGACAACGGTCACGCCGATCAGGAACAGGCCGAGCATCGCCCCGAGGATGGCCCCGCCCTGGCGCAGATTGCCGACCGCTTTGCCGAAGGTGACCGTCAACCCCGCGCCGAGCACGAAGATCGTCAGCATCTGCAGGAAATTCGATAGCGCCGTCGGGTTCTCGAACGGATGTGCCGAATTGACGTTGAAAAAGCCGCCACCGTTCGTGCCGAGCATCTTGATCGCAAGTTGCGAGGCAACCGGACCGATCGAAATGACCTGTTCTGCCCCCTCGACAGTTGTCGCGGTAACCGATGCTGATAGCGTTTGCGGCACACCCATCGCGACATACGCGAGCGTCAGAACAATGGAGGCCGGCAGCAGCAGGTAAAGCGTCACCCGCGTCATATCCACCCAGAAATTGCCGAGTGTTGCAACGCTGGAACGGGCAAAAGCGCGAATGAAGGCGAAGGCAACGGCAAGGCCGGTCGCCGCTGACAGAAAGTTCTGGACGGTCAGCCCGGCCATCTGGCTGAAATAGGACAGCGTCGTTTCACCGCCGTAATTCTGCCAGTTGGTGTTGGTGACAAAGCTGACTGCAGTGTTGAAGGCGAGCCAGCTTTCGACACCTTCGAATTGTTGCGGATTGAGGGGTAGACCCCCTTGGAACTTCAAAATCACGAACAGCAACCCGATTCCCGCCATGTTGAAGACGAGGAGCGCAGCGGCATAGCCCACCCAATTTTGTTCCCGCGGCCCCGTGCCAGCGAGCCGGAACAAACCATCCTCGAGCGGCAAGGGCGGGTCATCGTAAAGACGATAAAGCAATATGCCCGCAGGCTTCGCCAGCAGCATGATCAGCGCGACGAAGACGAGGATTTGCGTCCATCCGGCAACGGTCATCGACCCGCTCCCTCAATACCGCTCGGGCCGCGCAAGCACGGCAAGCAGATAAATCAGAATGAAAAGCGCAACGGCAGCACCGAGCCAAAGTTCTAGCGACATGAAAGGGTCTCCTGAGTGACGACCCTTTGCAGCGAAGCGGCGTTAAGATGCGCCGGGTGATCCAGAGGCCCTGCGTAAAATTTCCGTAAGATTATTGTGCGGGGTCGGTTCTTGGGCTGACACGCAATTCGCGGAGCTTTCCAGCGAGGGTCAGACCTGTGGGAATGTCATGGTGCTGCCGGGGAGGATTGAACTCCCGACCTCAGCCTTACCAAGGATGCGCTCTACCACTGAGCTACGGCAGCACACCATGACAGGGTCGCCGGCGGGGGCGCATGCGTTGCGGACCTGCCTTCGAGTGGCGGCGCGCTTGCATGACGGGGGCGGCGAAGTCAAGCTGCAGGGCACTTTGCAGGGCGCTTCAGCTCTATGGCTCGACCGCGTCCATGCAGGCGGGAAGCTTCAGCGTGACCATCAGCCCGCCCAGATCCTCGCTTTCGGCAAGCGTGACCGAGCCGCCATAGATGCCGGCCACATCGCGGACGATCGCGAGGCCGAGCCCGGTGCCCGGCTTTCCCGTGTCGAGCCGGGCGCCGCGCTCGAACATGCTTTCGCGCAGGGTGCGCGGGATGCCGTTGCCGTCGTCTTCCACGGTGATGGTGAGATAGCCGCTGTCTGCGCCCTGTCCCGGCGCCACGGTGATGAACACCCGGCCGCCGCCATATTTGGCGGCATTGTCGATCAGGTTGCCGGCCATTTCCTCCAGATCCTGCCGTTCCCCGCGAAAGATGGTGGCGCGGTCGCCTGCAAGATCGATGACGATATTGCGGTCGGTGTAAATGATCTCGATGGCGTGGACGAGGCGTTCCAGCGCCGGCCAGACGTCTGCGCGCGCAGTAGCCGCGGTGCGGCGCCCCATCGCGCGGGCGCGGGCGAGATGGTGGTCGATATGGCGGCGCATTGTGGCGAGCTCGCGATAGACCGTCTGCGGCAGGTCGGGGCTGTCTGCCGCGGCCTCGTTCATCAGCACGCTGATCGGCGTTTTCAAGGCGTGCGCCAAGTTGCCTGCGTGCATCCGCGAGGCTTCGGCGGCCGTCTCGTTATGGTCCAGAAGGGCGTTGAGCTCATGGACGAGGGGCGCGACTTCGGGCGGGACATCGTCCGTCGGCGCGCGCGTGGCCTTGCCCGAGCGGATGGCGGCCATAGCGGCCGACAGGCGCTTCAATGGCAGCAGGCCGATGGTTGCCTGCACGACTGCAAGCGCGAACAGGCCGGCGCCCAGCGCTCCCAGCGACCACCAGAGCGTGCTGCGGACGCTGCTGAGCTGTGCATCGAGCTGCCGGGTGTTCTGCGCCACGGAAAAGCGCCACACCACCGGCGAGCCGGGGATGATGCCGTCGCGCTCGATGACGCGGAGCGGCTCGTTGCGGAAGACGTCCGAGCGGGACACGCACGGATCGACGCAGGACTGGCCGAAGTCGACCGCGAGATCCCGATCCCACAGCGAGCGCGAGCGGAACGGAAGGCGGCCCGCGGCACTGACCTGCCAGTAGAGCCCGGAATAGGGTTCGTTGAAGCGGGGGTCGACGGGCTGGCGGTTGAAGCGGACATCGCCGAACGGGTCGAGCTCGGCGGCGCCGATCATGGCGGGAAGCGCCTTTCCCAGCTGCTCGTCGAAGTTGCGGGTGATGGTGCCGGCGACGATGCGGTCGAGCGCGAAGCCGCCCAGCGTAAGCAGGACTGCGATCCAGATCGCCGCGAGTGCGACGATGCGCTGGCTGAGCGAGCCCGGAGTCCGGCGCCTGGGTGGAGGAGAGGCCGGGGCCCCGGCGGATGCCACAGGCCCGGGACCCGGCAACGTCGCCCGCAGCTCCCGATCCGGCGCTGGCGCCGCCGGAGCTTCAGCCTTCGAGGCTGTAGCCAAGACCGCGGATGGTGGTGATGAGGTCGGCACCGAGCTTTTTCCGGATGCGCGTGATGAACACTTCGATGGTGTTCGAGTCCCGATCGAAATCCTGGTCGTAGATATGCTCGATAAGTTCGGTGCGGGAGACGACCTTGCCCTTGTGGTGCATGAGATAGGACAGGAGTTTATACTCCTGCGCCGTCATCTTGACCGGTTCGCCGGCAAGCGTGACGCGGCCCGAGCGGATGTCGAGGCGGACCTCGCCCGCAACCAGCTCGGACGAGGCGTTGCCGCTGGCGCGGCGGATGAGGGCGCGCAGGCGGGCGATCAGCTCTTCGGACTGGAACGGCTTGGCGAGATAATCGTCGGCGCCGGCGTCGAGGCCGGCCACCTTGTCGGACCAGCTGTCGCGCGCCGTCAGCACCAGCACGGGCATGCGGTGACCGGCCTTGCGCCAGCGATCGAGGACGGTGAGGCCATCGACTTCGGGGAGCCCGAGATCGAGGATCACCGCGTCGTAATTCTCGGTCTCGCCTAGGAACTGGCCTTCCTCGCCGTCGTGCGCGCTGTCCACCGCATAGCCGGCAGACTCCATGGTCTGGCGCAGCTGGCGCGCCAGGTTGGGCTCATCCTCTACAATCAGGATCCGCATCTGAACTCGAACTCCCCTGCCCTCAGCTGCTGCCGGTATTGGCAGTTCAGTCCTGCTCGGCAATCACTCGGCCAGTGCGGCCGTCCATATCGACCCAGACCACCTTGCCACCGGGGCGCATGAACTTGAACCGATAGATGTTGCTGGAAATATCAGGTTCAACCCCCAGATATTCGCCGCGGCCGACCGAGCGGGCGCGGCTGAAGAGCTCGTCGAACTCCTTGTTCTGGCCGCGGTCGCGCTTGTTCTTGGCGTGTTCCTGGTCCGAAATCTCGCGCGGGGGCCGGCCGGGGGGGCCGAGTTGTGCGGCGCCACTCGACGCCTGCCGGAAGCGCTGCGGCTCTCCCCGTTGTGCCGCTGCAGGTGCCGCAGCCAGCAGGATTGCCGCAGCGGCAACGGTTGCGGCAAACGTTGCGATCAACGGCGCGCACATCGCCCGGGCAGGCCGGGGGCGTTGGGAAAAATCAATGGATTTCATCATCATGCCGTTCAGCATGTCGCATAGTGGCCCGGCCGTGAACATCTTGTGAATAGTGCGGGGGCCAGGCGCCCGGTTGCCTCAGCTGGCATCGCATGGCAAGCGCCGCCGCCATGGTTGCCCCCCTTGTATCGTTGGAAGAGATTGCGCTGCGGCAGGGGGACGGCTGGCTGTTTGAGGGATTGTCGCTGTTCGTCGGCCCCAAGGACCGGCTTGCGCTGATCGGCCGCAACGGCGCGGGCAAGACCACGCTTCTGAAGCTGATTGCAGGGACGCTGGAGCAGGACCGGGGGCGACGGTCTGCCCAGCCGGGGGCACGGGTGGTGGTGTTGCCGCAGGACCCGCCGGTGGCCGGCTTTGCCACGCTGCAGGCGTTTGCGCTGGCCGGGCCCGACGCGCCGCCACGCCACGAGGTGCAGGCGATTGCCGACCAGCTGGGGCTGGACCTGGGGAAGGCGTGCGAAAGCGCCTCCGGTGGGGAGCGGCGACGCGCCTCGATTGCGCGGGCGCTGGCATCCGCGCCCGACCTGCTGCTGCTGGACGAGCCGACCAACCATCTGGATCTGGAGGCGATCGCATGGCTGGAAGCCTGGCTGAACCGCTACACCGGGGCGTTTGCAGTGATCAGCCATGACCGCACCTTCCTGACCCGGCTGACGAAGGCGTGCATCTGGATCGACCGGGGGCAGCTGCGCCGGCAGGAGGTGGGGTTCGGCGGGTTCGAGGCCTGGACCGAGGCGGTCTATGCCGAGGAAGCGAAGATCGCCGACAAGCTGGACACGAAGATCGCGCAGGAGCTGCACTGGCTGCAGCGCGGGGTGACGGCGCGGCGGCGGCGGAACCAGGGCCGGCTGGAACGGCTGCACGGGATGCGGGCCGAGCGCAAGGCGATGCTGGGGCTGGGCGGGACGGCGAAACTCTCACTTTCGACCGACGATGCGAAATCGAAGATGGTGATCGAGGCGAAGGGGGTTTCGAAGGCATTCCCCGGATCGGGGTCCGGGGCAGGCGGTGCGCGACCTATCCTGACGGACTTTTCCATCCGCATCCAGCGCGGCGACCGGATCGGAATCGTGGGGCGCAACGGCGCGGGCAAGACGACGCTGTTGAAGCTGCTGACGGGGGAACTGGAACCGGACAGTGGCGAGGTGATCCGGGCGAAGACGCTGACGGGCGTGACGATCGACCAGCAGCGCAGGCTGATGGACCCGATGAAACGGGTGCGCGACGTGCTGGCGGACGGCGGGGACTGGGTGACGGTGCGCGGCTCCCGGAAGCATGTGCAGGGCTATCTGAAGGAGTTCCTGTTTCCGCCGACGGTGGCGGACGCGCGGATCGGGACCTTCTCCGGCGGGGAGCGGTCCCGGCTGCTGCTGGCGCGGGAGTTCGCGCGCGATTCCAATCTTCTGGTGCTGGACGAGCCGACCAATGACCTGGACCTCGAGACGCTGGACCTGCTGCAGGAGGTGATTTCGGACTATGAAGGCACGGTGCTGATCGTCAGCCACGACCGCGATTTCCTGGACCGCACGACGACGATGACGATCGGGCTGGATGGCAGCGGGCGGGCGGAGATCGTGGCCGGCGGCTATCGGGAGCTGGAGGCGGTGTGGCGTGCGCGGCGGCAGCCGGCGGTGCGGGTGGCGGTAAAGGCGACGCCCGCTCCGGCTGCGGCGGCCGCACCGGCGCGCAAGTTGAGTTTTCGGGACCAGCACGACCTGGACCGGCTGCCGGCGACGATTTCGGCGCTGGAGGCCGGGATTGCGGGGGTGGAGGCGAAGCTCGCCGACGCCGGGATGTACGCGCGGGCACCGGCGGAGTTCGAACGGCTGACGCGGGAGGCGGATTCGCTGCGCGCGAAGCTGGCGGCCGCCGAGGAACGCTGGCTGGAGGTGGCCGAGAAAGCCGAGGCGCTGGCCGGTTAGGCGAACTCGACGCCGGCGCCTGGGTCCATATCGATATGGGCCTGGTGCTTGCCTTCGCCGTGCAGCGGCACCTCGGGGCAGAAGCCGCGGATGAACGTCTCCACCTGGGGGGCGATGACATCGCGCCATTTGCGGCCGTTGAAGATGCCGTAGTGGCCTACTGCCGGCACCATGAAATAATGCTTGCGGTCGTCGGCAAGGCTCACCGCGAGGTCGAGGGCGGCCCTGGTCTGGCCGATGCCGGAGATGTCGTCGCGCTCGCCCTCGATGGCGAAGAGCGCGACGTCGGTGATGGCGCCGAGGTCCACCGGCGTATCGCGATGCATCATCTGGCCCGTCGGCAGCAGGTGGCGCTGGAACACGGTGTCCACGGTCTGCAGGTAGAACTCCGAGGTCATGTCGCAGACCGAGCGATATTCCTCGTAGAAGGCCTTGGTCGAGTCGGCGGACTCATCGTCGCCATCGACCAGATGCTTGAACATTTCCCAATGCGAGATCATGTGGTTGCCGAGGTTCATTGACATGAAACCTGCAAGTTGCAGAAAGCCTGGATAGACCTTGCGGCCGCCGCCCGGATAATAATGGGGAACGGTTGCGATGACGTTCTGCTGGAACCATGCGTGCGGCCGGTGCATGGCAAGCGTGTTGACGGCGGTCGGTGCCTCGCGGGTGTCGATGGGGCCGCCCATCATGGTGAGCGAGCAGGGCAGCGATGGGTGCTTTGCGGCCGACATGAGGGCAACGGCCGCATAGACCGGAACGGAAGGCTGGCACACCGCGAGCACGTGGGGGCGCGGCGTGCCTTCCGGGCTGATCACCGCCAGCCAGTCGATCACATAGTCGATGTAGTCGTCGAGGTCGAAATGGCCGGCGGACAAGGGGGCCATGCGGGCGTCGCGCCAGTCGGTGATGTAGACGTCGTGATTGGGGAGCATGCGCTCGACCGTGCCGCGCAGCAGCGTTGCATAGTGTCCGGACATGGGGGCGACGATGAGGAGCTTCGGGTCTTCCGCGGGGGCGCCGACGCGCTCGAACCGCTTCAGCTGGCCGAAGGGCTTGCGATCCACGATGACTTCGCTGACCGGGACGGACCTGCCGTCCATGAGGGTGGATGCGAGGCCGAACTCTGGTTTTCCGCGCGGGGCGGAGGCGTGCGAGAAGACATCGAGCGCGGCGGCGGCGGCTTCGCCGGCGCCCGTGTAGGCGAAGGGGTTGGCGGGGTTGGACCACCAGTCCGACCCGAGTCGGGCAGCGGCGCTGGCACCGGTGAACCAGCCCTTCCCCATTTCATAGGCACTGTACAGCATGTCCGAACCCCTTATGCGTGCTTTGCTTTTGTGGTTAACCGGGGTCGGCCAGTCCGGGTTCCGGGGGCTGTCATCCGTGTGGCGCTTTCCACATCCATATGCCAAGGCTAGTCCAGACCGGCCGGTTGTCCATGTTTTTTTGCAGTGCAACAGGGTAAACGAGCAGGTTTGAGAGGGAGTGCCACATGCCCGATGCTGCGATTGCTCACCGCCCGCTGGCTGGTCGACGGGCCGCGGTCACAGGCTCCACCAGCGGGATCGGGCTGGCAATTGCCGAGGCGCTGGCACGGGCCGGGGCCGATGTGGCGCTGAACGGCTTCGGCGACACGGCCCCTGCCCTGTCGGCGGTCGGCGTACATGGGACAAAGGTGGCGTTCGTCGGTGCGGACCTTTCCAAAGGTCCGGATAGCCAGCGATGGGTTACCGATGTGCAGGCAGCACTGGGCGGGCTCGACATCCTGGTGAACAATGCGGGCATCCAGCATGTGGCGGCAGTGGATGAGTTCCCCGACGACAAGTGGGATGCGATCCTTGCCATCAATCTTTCCAGCAATTTCCACACGATGAAGGCGGCCATTCCGGGCATGAAGTCGGGCGGCTGGGGGCGGATCGTGAACATCGCCTCGGCGCACGGGCTGGTCGCGTCACCCTTCAAATCGGCCTATGTGGCGGCGAAGCACGGCGTGCTGGGGCTGACCAAGGCGGCGGCGCTGGAGCTGGCGGAAACCGACATAACGGTGAACGCAATCTGCCCGGGCTTCGTCGACACGCCGCTGGTGCGCGGGCAGGTGGCAGACCAGGCGAGGGTGAACAACATGAGCGAGGAACAGGTCATCCGCGACGTGATCCTGGCGGCACAACCGTCCAAGCGGTTCGTCCTGCCCGAGCATGTGGCGGAGATGGTGTTGTATCTCTGCTCGGACGCGGCGAGCTGCGTGACCGGGACGGCACTCAGCATCGACGGGGGGTGGACTGCCCGCTAGCCCGTATACCCCAGGTCCTTGTACAGGTAATCGCGCGTGAGGGGAGCGCCATCCCGGCGGCGCGCCAGTTGCAACTGGAAGACGACATGGTCGTCGAAGCGGAAGGCGTTCATCGCGCCGCCGAGGTAGAATTCCCACATGCGGAAGAAGCGTTCGTCGTAGAGCGCGACGATCTCGGCCTTGCGGGCGCGGCAGCGTTTCAGCCAGTGCTCCAGCGTCTTCGCATAGTGCAGACGCCACACCTCGATATCCGTGGTCCAGAGGTAGGCGCGCTCGACGTGGGGCATGATCTCGCTGAGCGCAGGGGTGTAGCCGCCGGGGAAGATATACTTGGCTGTCCAGGGGTCTGTGGCGCCCTTCCCGCTCGAGCGGCCGATGGTGTGGATGAGGGCGATGCCGTCGGGCGTCAGCAGCTCCGCCACCTTGTCAAAATAGGCGAGGTAATTGGGGCGGCCGACATGCTCGAACATGCCGACCGAGACGATGCGGTCAAATGGGCCGCCGAATGTGTCGAGGGTTAGGTCGCGGTAGTCCATCAACTCGTAGCGGACCTTGCCGCCAATCCCGAGCGCGTCCGCCCTGGCACGGGCGTATTTCAGCTGCTCTTCCGAGAGCGTGATGCCCAGCACCTCGGCGCCGGAGCGTTTGTGGAGGTGCCGCGCCATGCCGCCCCAGCCGCAGCCGATGTCGAGCACACGCAGGCCGGGTTCGAGGCAGAGCTTCTTCGCGATATGGTCGAGCTTGTCGCGCTGGGCCTGATCGAGATCGGAGTCCGGCCCGTCGTTGCCGGCGCGGAAATAGCCGCAGCTATACTGGCGCTCTTCATCGAGGAAGAGGTCGTAGAGGCTGTCGCCGAGATCATAATGGTGGGCGACGTTGCGCCTCGATCGCGCTTTGGCGTTCAGCTCGTCCCATCTGGCGGCGAGGCGCTGCTGGTTCCACAGGCTGACGCGCAGATCGTTGGCGCGGTCCCATGTGAGGTTGCGGCCGACGAGGTCCAGCAGGTCCATGATGTCCCCGCTCTCGATGACGAGGCGGCCGTCCATGAAGGCCTCCCCGGCGCCGAGCGCCGGATTCCTGCCGATGCTGCGCGCGGTCGCTGCATCCATCAGACTGATGCGAACGGCGGGGGCTGCGGGATCACCGTAGCGGTGGACGGTGCCTTCACAGTCGGTCAGTTCCAGCGCGCCCTGGGTTATGGCGCGGCTCAGAAGTCTGTCGAGAAGCCACATGCGACATTTGTGTCGCATTGCAGCCCAAAAGCGCAAGCCCCCGGGGCCCCCTCATTCCATTGGGAGTGGCAGAAGCGCCGCCAAGCGGAAACAACGGCGGAAACAACAGGCGGAACAAGCCGTAAACGGCGCTCCGACTGTACCAGAAACCTGACTTGGGAGGACGTTTCATGACCCGGACCAACCGCATCTTGCTGCGCAGTCTGCTGGCGACCAGCGCCGTTGCCGCTACTCTGGCGCTGCCGGGCGCCGTTCTTGCGCAGGCCGACGAGCAGGCTGAGGCAGCCACCGGGCTCGAAGACATCATCGTATCGGCGCGGCGCCGGGCTGAATCGATCCAGGATACACCGGTTGCGGTGAGCGCGATTTCGCCGACCGAGCTCGCCAACGCTGCCGCCCCCGATATCCGCGACCTGGTGGGCCGGACGCCGAACCTGGTGATCGACCCGGTGAATGCCGGGCCCTCGGCTGCTGCCATCTCGATCCGCGGCATCAGTTTCGAGGACATCGAGAAGAGCTTCGACCCGGCGGTGGGCGTCCTGATCGACGGGGTCTATATCGGCACCAACACCGGGCAATTGCTGGACTTCTTCGATTTCGAATCGATCGAGGTGCTGCGCGGGCCGCAGGGGACGCTGTTCGGGCGGAACACGACGGCGGGCGTCATCAACATCCAGCGCACGCGCCCGACGGGCGAGTTCGGGGTACGGGCGAAGGGCACGATCGGCGATTATGGCCGGCGCGAGGGGCGCATCGTGGTGAACCTTCCCAAGATCGGCGATGCGCTGAGCCTGAAGGGGTTCTGGCTGCATACCGAGGGGGATGACTTCTACGACAATGTGACGCTGGGCGAGGACCATGGCGGCCGGCGCTACGACAATTACGGCGTGACGGCGCAGCTGGAGCTGGGCGATCTGGACGTGGTTGCCACCTATGAGCGGGTGAACGAGCGGACCGAGATCGACCAGTCGGCGACCTCGCAGACCGGGCTCGACCTCATCTGCCTGCGGGTGCCGATCGGCGGCGGCGTGTTCATCAGGCCGACCGGAATTCCGGACGCCGAGTGCGACCGGGACACCGGCGACGACCTCTACACCAGCTTCTCGAACGTTCCGGGCGTTGCCCGCAACAAGGGCTATAACGTGACGGTGGGGGCCGACTATCAGCTCGCCGGCTTGACGATCTCGTCGGTCACAGGCTGGCGCACCAGCGAGGAATCGGTGCGACAGGATTTCGATTCGACCTCCATCAACTTCTTCGACACGCTGCGGCTGCAGCAGTATCGCCAATTCTCGCAAGAGATCCGGGTGGCCGGGAACGCGACCGACACGGTCGACTTCGTGGTCGGCGCCTATTATTTCAACAGCCGCTACCAGCTGGACCAGTCGACCTTCTTCGGGCCGTTCCTGCAGGCGGCCGCCGGGCTTCCCGCGCGCGGCGGCAACATCGTCGACCACTACTCCAAGTCAACCGCGCTGTTTGCGGACGTGCAGTGGAAGATCACCGACGCGCTGCGGCTCTCGGTGGGGGGGCGCTACACCTGGGACGAGAAGAGCATGTCCAACGACGTGTTCAAGACCGGGATACCCGCGCTGATCGCGACGCCCAAGGCCGACTGGAGCAAGTTCACGCCACGCGCCTCGCTGGACTACACGTTCGGCGAGATGAGCAACAACCTCGTCTACGCCAGCTTCTCGCAGGGGTATCGGGCGGGCGGCCTGAACGGGCGGGCGCAGACATTGTCGTCTGCCAACACGCCTTATGACCCGGAAACGGTGAACAGCTACGAGCTGGGCTTCAAGACCCAGCTCTGGGAAAACCGGATCACCTTCAACGTGGCGGCCTTCCTGACCAAGTTCGACGACAAGCAGGAAGAAGTGGTGATTCCCGCGCCGCCGCCGGCCGGCCAGGAAACGGTGGTGCAGAATGCGGCCAAGGCGACCATCAAGGGGATCGAGGCCGAATTCCGGGCGCTGGTGGTCGACGGACTGACGTTGAATGGCGCGCTGGGCATCCTCGATGCGAAATATGACAGCTTCAACACGTTGGTGGGGGGCGTGCCGACGGACATCTCCAACCGCGATCTCCGACGCACGCCCGACCTGAGCGCTGCGATCGGGGTCGACTACATCGTGCCGGTCGGTCAGGGCGAGCTCGCGCTCGCGGCCTCGTTCCGGCACGTCGCCAAGCTTCAGACGACGATCGTGGGCGCGCCCGGCGACCCGACGCGCAACGACCCGCGCGGGCTGGCGCAGGCGCGCAGCCTGGTGGATGCGAGCGCGGCCTACACCTTCGACCTCGGCGGGGCGAAGGTGCGGGCGGCGATCTTCGGGCGCAACCTGACCGACGACCGCGGGCTGTCCTCCACGCTGCCGGTGGGCGGGCTGTTCACCTTCTCCGCCGCGCGGCCGCCGCGGACCTGGGGCGCCGAGCTCGGGTTCGAGTTCTGACATGACGGGGCTGGCTGCACTTGGCGCGCCGATGCAGCTGGCCTTCGTGTCCGTGGATGTGGATCGCGCGCTGGCCTTCTGGACCGGGACGCTCGGCGCCGGGCCGTTCTTTCACCTCCCGCATGTGGCGCTGGAGGGGACGCGTTATCGGGGCATGGAGACGAACCCCGATTTCTCGCTCTGGCTGGGCTATTGGGGCGAGATGCAGATCGAGCTGATCGCCCAGCACAATGATGCGGCGAGCATCTATCTGGGCGTAGCGGATGACCGGCGGCTGCATCATGTGTGCCTGCTGGTGGACGACCTGGGGCTGGCATTGTCGCGGACGGGTGGGGCCGAGGTGCTGCAGGATGCGCGCGTGCCAGGTGGCGGCGCCGTTGCCTATGTGCAGCCGGCGCATGGGCCGATCGTGGAGCTGCTGCAGCCGGCCCCGGGGACGCGCGAGCTGTTCGGCATGATGCAGGCCGCGCACCATGGGTGGGACGGCAAGGAGCCCGTCAGGAGCCTATAAGGGCTGTCCGATAGCGTCGGCGATGTTGCGATGCAGCCGTTGCAGGGCGATTTCATTGGAGCCGAGGATAACCCGGAAACCATCCGGTGCAGCCAGCAGGTTCGCGTAACTCTGCTCGGACTGGGCATAGTCTTCGGTGCGGACGACCTGTTCGGTGAGGTCATAGCCCATTGCGGTTTCGGCGCGGTGGGCGTCATCACGGACGCCGCCCGGTGCATAGACCGAGAACTGGCAGCGCATCTGGCCGACCGCCGAGGGGAACAGCCGGAAGAGCTGGACGAAGGTCTTGCCGGGCTCGACCGAGCCGATGAAGATGACGGTGTTCGGGAACAGGAAATGGACCCCGTTATAGTCTGTTGCGGGCCAGTCTTCAGGCTTTAACGAAGCGAGGTCCGCCATGGCCTTGGTCGGGAAGGAGATGCGGTGGTGGCGGCCGTGGGCGTCGAACACGGCCACGTCCGACAAGTGGGTGATGCCGATGTTGTTGGGGTGCAGGCTGGCGAAATGATAGCCCTCGCCATAGGTGTCGAGTGCGTACTTCCAGTTGGCCGCGCAGTCGATATGGCCGCGCTTCACCGGTTCGGCGTCGCCCAGGTCCATCATTGCAAGCACCGGCGCGAAGTCTCCCAGATGCGTGTCGAGGCCCATCTCGCCTTCGACCTGGACGAAGACGATGCCGTTCCATTCCACCGCGCTCACGGGCATGAGGTTGCGGGCGCCATCGGCATGGCCCTCGAACCCGGCCTTGCCCGGCTGGGCGACGAGCTTGCCCTCCAGGTCATAGGTCCAGGCGTGGAACGGGCATGTGAGGCGTGGGCGGCGCTGGCAGGCGCCCTCTTGCCCCAGCAGCAGCTTTGCAGCGCGGTGCATGCAGATGTTGCGGAAGGCGCGCACCGTGCCGTCCCGGCCGCGGCCCACGATGATGGAAGGGCCGGCTGCCTCGAACAGCATGATGTCGCCGGGGCTCGGAATGTCCTGGCTGAAGCCCGCGACCAGCGGTGTGTTGAGGAACAGCGCCTTGTGTTCGCGGGCGAAACGCTCCGGGCATGTGTACACCGACTTGTCGAGTGCGAGCGCAGCTTCGGCGCGATCGGTTTCCCGGCTGACGGCATAGGCAACCATGCGTTCCAGCATGCTGGCGGCGGCACGCGCGCGTTGCGCGCTGTGGCTCAGGCCCGGATCGATATCTGCCATGGCTGTTCTCCCATCGACTTCATAGACCGACGGGCGGGATCTGCGACACTCGCGTTTTTCAGGACGCCGGGGTCCGTCGCCAGGGTTGCCGGGCCCATTTGCTGAGCGAGCGCCACAGCCATTCGGCCGGACCATAAGCGTGGCGTTCCAGCCAGGGTTTGGACCAGCCGAGTTGCAGGGCCCAGATGGCAAGCACCACGAGCATCACCTCTGCCCGGCTGAGGCTAGCGTAGAGCCCGAGGCCCACGCCGGTGAAGATGAGGTTGCAGAGGATCGACGCCGACAGATAGTTGCTGAGCGCCATGCGACCGGCCGCGGCCAGCCGCGCGCTGAGCCGGGGGAGAAGGCGGGACCCGACCAACATGATCGTGACGGCGGCATAGCCCAGCGCAACGGCGGGGGCGACGAACAGGCGGACGGCATCGGTGAAGTAATAGGTCGCCGGCGCAAACCCGCTTTCCCACTGCAGCCATGCCGTTAGGCCACCGATTGCCCAGCCAAGCCCGATGGTGAGCACGGCGACTTGCCGGTAATGGGCGCGCAGGCGCTCGGCCTGCCACCATCCGGTGCGGAACAATGCCATTCCAAGCAGCATCAGGCCGAATGTCTCGAGGAAGAAGATGAAGGGAAAGACGAAGACGCGGGCGAACACCACGGCCTGGTGCCGCTGGGCGAGGATGTCGGCGAGCGAGCCGCGATAGGCGGCCGTCTCGGCAGCAAGATCGGCCGCGGGCGTGTAGGTGACGCCGCGAAGGCTGCTCCATGCGGCAATCGCCTCGGCGGTGGCGCCGGGCAGCGCCGCGCGCGCTTCGGCATCGAGGGCGCTGAAGCCGAACGACACGAACAGCGCCGCCTGCAGCGAGAGCGCCACAAGCGCGAGGAGCACGAGGCGCGACACCGGCTGGTCGCGCAGCGAAAACACGATCATACCGACCACGGCGAAGGGCAGGAGAATATCTCCGGGCCAAAGCAGCGAGGCGTGCAGCATGCCGATCAGGAAAAGCACAGCCATGCGGGCCCCGTGGCGCCGTGCCCGGGTTTCGGGATCTCCTGTTTCGCTGAGCAGCAGCACGGAGGCCCCGAACAGCATGGCGAAGAGCGCGCGCATCTTGCCGTCGAAGGTGATTGCGGCGACGGCCCAGAGCGGCAGGTTCAGGGGCTCCCCCGCGCCTGTGTAGGCGGGGTTGAGATAGGCCGCGCCGGGAAACGCGAACCCGATGATGTTCATGACAAGGATACCGAGGACGGCGATGCCGCGGATGGTGTCGATCGTTTGGAGTCGCGCGGTTGCGGCCGGTGCCATGTTCATTCGAATGATCAGCGGGCCGCTGGCGTCAGGCCGCTGGCACGGGCGCTTCTTCCTGCAGCGGCGCAAGCCCCTTCAGCCACTCGGCCATGCGGGCCTTGTTCACCCCCATGTCGCTTTTGCCGTAGCGCGAGCGCGACAGGACCGCGAGGGCGGATCGGCCATCGCCGACATCGACAGCCTTTACCGAGATATAGTCCGGATACTTCACAAGCTTCGTGCGCTGGACGTAGGTGACGAGCCCCTCTTCGGGCGTGCCGGCGATGCGGGTGGTTTCAGGCTGTTGCAGGGCGATGCGATCGAACGCCGCCATCAGTTCGGCGGGTGTGGCGCGGTAGATCGCCGACGGCTGGCCGGCGGTCCCCGGGGATTGCCCCGGCGGCGCGATGCGCCAGCTGTTGGGGGTGGCGGGCGTGGGCGCGGTCAGCGGATCGACGTGCCAGGTGGCTGCATCGAGCGGCGCGAAGCGGACGTAGAGGAGCGCGCCGGCAACCAGCACCAGCAACCCGACCAAGATGTAACCCAGAACCTTCATCACGACGCCGCTCCCCCTGTTTCTGTCGGCACACAAGCGCAAACGGGCGGGCGGTTCAAGCCCCGGGCGCCGCGGAAGCGGGGTCAGGCGCGGCGGAACATCTGCCAGGCGAGCAGGCTGCGCTGCATGACCGTCAGGCCGCACAGGATGGCAAAGACGAAGGCGATCAGCGGAAAGGCGCCGGGGAACAGGCACATCAGCACGAATGCCATGATGGTTTCAGTGCCCTCGGCGAGGCCGGTGGAATAGAAGAAGCTCTTCTTCCCGTGCGCCTCGGTTTCCAGTGACGCGCGTGCAGCGATCGCGGCGAACGCGAGGAAACTGACCCCCGTGAGCGCGAAGCCCGTCATCAGGACGAGCGCCGGGCGGAGGTTTTCCGGGTTTGCAAGACCGAAGGCGAGCGGTACCGAGACGTAGAAGACGAAATCGGCGACGATGTCGAGATAGCCGCCGAAGGGCGTGAGCGCGGTGGCGCGGGCGACCGCGCCATCGAGCCCGTCGAGCAGGCGGGACGCGAGGATGAGCGCGAGTGCCGGCAGATGGTGGCCGTGGAAGATGGCCAAGGCGGCACCTAGGCCAAAACCGAGCCCGGCCATGGTGACCATGTCGGCCGTGATGCCGCGCGCGGCGAGCCATTGCCCCGCCCTGTTGAGCGGCGGGTCGATGAGCGGGCGGAGCCGGGCGTCGAACATCAGAGCGGCGTGACCAGGCCAATGATAGACCCGATCATCAGCGTGGCGGCATTGCCTGCGATCCAGCTGCGCATGCCCATTGCAGCCACGTCGGGGCGGCGTGCGGGTGCCAGCGTGCCGATGGTGGAGACGATGAGGCCGACGCTGGCGAGGTTGGCGACCCCGCAGAGCGCATAGGTCGTGATAATGGTGGCGCGCGGCGACAGGGTGCCGGCCGCGAGGGCCGCGAGTTCGAGATAGGCGACATATTCGTTGAGGATGGCCTTGGTGCCCATCAGCGCGCCGGCCGCAGGTGCTTCGCTCCAGGGGACGCCCACCGCCCACATGAGGGGGGCGAAAAGCCAACCGAAGATGCGCTTCAGCGTCAGAGGCGCGTCGTGGACAGGGGGAAGCAGGGCGAGCGCGTCGTCTGCCAGCGCCACGAATGCGAAGATGACGATGATGATGCCGAGCACGGCGAGGAACAGCTGCACGCCGTCCATGGTGCCGCGGACGATGGCGTCCATGCTGCCTTGGTAGCGCAGGTCGACATCGGCGACGGCCGCCTCGGTGGCCGCTTCGCCCGGCTCCATCAGGCGGGCGATTAGGATTGCAGCGGGCAGCGACAGCAGCGAGGCCGAGATCATGTGGCCGACGGCATCGGGCACGACCTTTGCGATGGTGGTGGCGTAAAGGACGAGGAGCGCCCCCGAGATGTTGGACATGGCCAGCACCATCAGGGTGAAAAGCTCGGCGCGGCTGATGCGATCGAACCAGGCGCGGGTGATGAGGGGCTGTTCGACGACGCCCAGGAACAGGCTGGATCCGCCGGCGAGGCCCACGACGCCCGAGACGCCCAGAGTGCGGCGCAGCAGGTAGGAGAGGCCGCGCATGGCGGCCTTCAGCACGCCCCAGTGCCAGAGCAGCGCCGTGAGGGCGGAAAAGACAATGATGAGGGGAAGGATCTGGAAGGCGATGACGAGGGGCGGGGGTTCGCCCTCCTTCATGACGAAGGGAATCGGGCCGCCGCCGGTGTAGCCGAACATATAGGCCGAGCCCTTGAGCGTTGCGCGCTCGATGGCGGCAACGGCATTGCTGGCAAGCCCGATGGCAGACCAGACGGCGGGCACGCGGACGATGACGAGCGCCAGCAGCAGCTGGAGCAGCAGCGCGCCGCCGATGAAGCGCCACGGGATGGGGGTGCGCCGGTCGGACGAAAGCGTCCATGCCGCGAGCAGGATAAGGGCGATGCCGATCAGGCCCTGAAACTGGGCCAGCACTATCCGCGCATCCAGTTGTGGTAGCGCTCGACCCAGGCGAGCATGCCGGTGGGGGCGGTGCTGCGGCGCCATTCACCTGCGGCCAGCTTCACGCCTTCGGAAAGCGTCGGATAGGCGTGCACGGTACCCATGATCTTGGTGAGGCCGAGGTTGTGCTTCATCGCGAGGGCGACCGGGGCGATCAGGTCTCCGGCGTGCGGGGCGACGATGGTGGCGCCGAGGATGCGGTCCTTGCCGCGTGCCGTGATGATCTTGATGAGGCCCTGCGAGACGCCTTCCGCGACCGCGCGGTCGAGCCGGGCGACGGGGAATCGCGTGATGTCGAAAGCAAGGCTCTGCTCGGTCGCTTCGGCTTCGGTGAGGCCGACACGGGCAACCTCCGGATCGGTGTAGGTGGCGGCGGGGAGCACGCGGTAATCTACCTTGAAGCGGCGGAACCGCCCGAACAGCGCGTTGACGGCGGCGTGCCAGGCCTGGTGCGAGGCGGCGTGGGTGAGCTGGTAAGGGCCCGCTGCATCGCCGACGGCGTAGATGTTGAGATAGATGGTTTCCAACCAGTCGTTGGTCTCGATGACCTTCGCGGCCGGGATCCCCAGCGCCTCGAGGCCGAAGCCTTCGGTGCGCGCGGTGCGGCCCACCGCGACGAGGAGGTCGTCGAAAGGGATGGCGCGCTCGCCGTCGGGGCCTGCAGCGACAAGCGTCTTTCCATCGATGCGTATGGCCTTGTGCGCGGCGAGCACTGCAACGCCGTCGTCCTGCAGGGCGCGGGTGACGATCTCGGCGGCTTCCGCTTCTTCCTTCAGGAGCAGACGCGGCGCCGCTTCGACGAGGGTGACTGCCGACCCCAGGCGTTGGAAGGCCTGCGCGAGTTCGCAGCCGATGGGCCCGCCGCCCAGGATGGCAAGGCGCGGCGGCGGGTTTGCGCGGGCGGACATGGCGTCCCACAGCGTCTCGCTGGTGAGATAGCCGGAGCTTGCCATGCCCGGAAGGTCGGGGACGATGGGGCGGGCGCCGGTGGCGAGCGCAATCGCGCGGGTGGTGAGGCGTTCGGGCGGCCCGCTTGGGGGCGTGATTTCGACCGTCCACGGATCGATGATGCGGGCGTGGGCGATACGGGCGTCGACGCCGAGGCCCTGGTAGCGCTCGACGCTGTCGTGCGGAGCGATGGTGGTGATTGCGCCGCGGACATGTTCCATCACTGTCTGGAAGTCGATCTGCAGGCCATTGCTCTTCAACCCGAATTTGTCGCCGTTCCGGATATCGCTTGCGAGCCTGGCGCTGTGCAGCAGCGCCTTGGATGGAACGCAGCCGGTGTTGAGGCAGTCGCCACCCATGGCGTGATGTTCGATGAGCGTGACCTTCGCCTTCACGGCAGCCGCGATGTACGCGGTGACGAGCCCTGCGGCGCCGCCGCCGATGACGATGAGGTTGCGATCGAAGCGGGCCGGCTTTTGCCAGCGGGCATAGACCCGGCGGCGGCGCAGCGTGCCGATGATCCAGCGCGCGATCCAGGGGAACAGCCCCAGCAGCAGGAACGAGCCGATGAGGCCGGGCGAGAGAATGCCCGACAGGCTGTCGATCTTTGCAAGCTCGGTGCCGGCATTCACATAGACGATGGTGCCGGCGAGCATGCCCACCTGGCTGACCCACGCAAAGCTGCGCGCCGGAATATTGGTGAGACCCATCAGCAGGTTGACGAGGAAGAAGGGGAAGACGGGCACGAGGCGGAGCGTGAACAGATAGAAGGGCCCATCGCGCGCCATACCGGCGTCGATGGCGCGCAGCCGCTCCCCGAAGCGCGACTGGACGGCGTCGCGGAACAGGTAGCGCGATGCGAGCAAGGCGAGCGTGGCGCCGATGGTGGAGGCAAAGGAGACAAGAATGGTGCCGGCAACGAGGCCGAACAGCGCGCCCGCCGCCAGCGTGAGGATGGCAGCACCCGGCAGCGAAAGGCCGGTGACGGCGACGTAGAGCAGGAAGAATGCGCCCAGCACCGGCAGCGGGTCGGCGGCGTAGCGCGCGGTAAAATCTGCCTGGCTCGCCTTCAATGCGTCGAGCGTCAGGGCATCTGCGAGGCCGAAGCGGAAGGCCAGAACGATGCCCAGGCCAATGAGGCCCAGCAACAGCAGTTTCTTCACATGCGCCCTTCCCTGTTTTTAGGACTCTTGTGCCATTGGGGCCTGCTGGCGGGAAGGGCAATGCGCCGTGGCGCGGGCGGCACGGCGGTGCTAGCCTGAGGCCATGGAG
>JAESGX010000320.1_pt1 | contig 22186 bp, 21 predicted proteins | sample 9269801 | NCBI WGS metagenome assembly JAESGX01 (sample SAMN16773122, study PRJNA677054) | algae metagenome | isolation source: Pleurocapsa minor GSE-CHR-MK-17-07R and co-occurring heterotrophs from wet... | place: USA: Lower Calf Creek Falls, Grand Staircase Escalante National Monument, UT ... | reverse complement strand
GCCGGCTGGTTCGGCTTCTTCTTCGAGCTGAGCGCAAATCGCAAGCTGATGCACCAGCGCAAGCCATCGGGGTATCGGCAGCATCTGTATAACAAGGGAAACGAGCTTCCCATCACCCGGGTCAGCGTCAGGCAGATCAGCTCGGATTTCATCCATAGCCGCAACCTGCAGTTCCCGTCGCTGAAGGACCGCAGGATCACCCTGATCGGTTGCGGTGCCATCGGCGGATACCTGGCCCAGGCGCTGGTGAGGCTTGGCGCCGGATCGGGCACCGGTTCGTTGACGCTGATTGATCCCGACCTTCTCGCGCCGGGCAATCTAGGCAGGCATTTCCTCGGCATGGATAGCCTGTACAAACCCAAGGCGGTCGCGCTCAAGGAAGCGCTGACTCGGCAGTTCCCCCATGCCAACATCGTCGCCGAGCCGCGCAGTGCAGCCTACCCCTCAGACATCGCTGGCGACCTCGTCATCGACGCGACCGGCGAAGAAGCCGTCAGCGAGGCGATCAACGCGAATCGCCGCAGCAGCCCGCATACCGAAGGCGTGCCTATCCTTCATACCTGGATCGTCGGCAACGGCGAGTGCGTTCAGGCGCTATGGGTCGACAAGCGCAAGTACGCCTGCTTCCGCTGCATGCGCCGGAACGACCCCGCACGGTCCCAGCGATTCCCAGTCATCGATCACGACCCCGAAACGAGGGTGGTCGGCTGCAACGCCTATACGCCCTACGCCGTCTCGGCTCCGATGTCAGCTTCCGCCCTGGCCATCGACATGCTCATCGATTGGCTCAAGGGCAATGTCTCCCCGCGCTTTCGCACGCGTAGCATCGAAGGTGCTGATATCCGGAAGCTCAAGAACCAAAACGTCTCGCCGCTTGAGGGATGCCCGGGATGTTCGCTCCCCTCATCCTGAGACGGCCCGACGACGATGGCTTCGTCCTGATCGAAGACCGGGTTCTCCAGGTACTTGCCCGGCATCGGCAACTCCACCATGGCGCACCCGAATCGGGAGGCATCCTGCTGGGATTCCGGCGCGGCCTCCATTTGCATGTAACGGAGGCGACTGCGCCGCTGGCATCCGACAAGGCAAGCAGAACCCGCTTCTTTCGGTCCGCCGCCCCTCACCAGCGAACTGCGTTCGCGCGCTGGCGCGAGAGCGGAGGCACCATGGACTACTTGGGCGAGTGGCATACCCATCCCGAATGCAGTCCGTCGCCATCGATGATCGACACGCGCGGCTGGGAGCGAATCTCCAGCACGCGCAAGGCACCGATGCTGTTCGTGATCGCCGGTACCCAGGATCGTCTTTGGATCGGTCTCGGTACGGCTACCGGCCTGCACACGATGCCCGAACTGGTCTAGGCGATTGGCATCGCCTTGACCGCCCAGCGCGCTCCCATTTGGCGTCGACAGGCCCCTCCGGCCCATATAATCGGCTGATGAGTGAATTGCGCCCGGACGAAATCTTCGGCTTGCTTGAGCGGGTGCAGTCGCATGCTACGCATGCCTTCTCTGGCCTTGGCCTGATCTTCTATTCGTCGCTATCTGATCTGCCCATCGTCGCGCTAGGTGATCAGTCCCTCTTCCCACATACACTTCCCGTCGCCGACCGCCCGACGCTGGCGTCTTTGCTGGCTGAGATTTCCACTTTCAGCTCACCCTGGCACGACGGTTTCCATCTGATCGATGCCAACTCGTTCGAGTTGACGCACATCTCGCAGTTCCTGTCCCCGCAGGTGGATTTCCTCCGTGAATCAAGATCGCAGGGGCTGCCTGTGGGCGCCAGGCACATGGCGGCCATGGCCGGCTCCAAGATCCCATCCGTTTCGTATACCGCCCTGCTGAGCAACAAGGGCATGCCCACCGTGTTTCAGCGCGGATGCTCGTTCCTGCGTGGCGAGGCGCCAGCCTAATGTCGAGCCTCACGTTGACCGGCTTGGAACTGTCGCGGCTGACGAAGGTATTTGCCGCAATCGCGCTCGTGCTTACTGCCGCGATCTCGTTGTTCCGATGGGGGTGTCTTGGCCATCCCATCGGCTTGGCGATCGCGCAATCTGTTCCGTTCGCCTTTACTGCGACCGGCCTGTTATTTGCAGGGTTTTACAAGTTCGGATGGCGGCTTGGGCCATTGGCGAAATGGATGGGGCGACCGGATCTTCGCGGCGTCTGGCTCGGCCATCTTTCGTCAAGCTATTTCGCGAGCGGGCAGTCGATTCCCATCGTGTTCGTCATTCGCCAGACTTATCTAGACGTATCGATATGCAGCTACACGAAGGGGCAGCGCGGCCAATCGACGTTTGAGGCGCTGATCCAGAACAATCGCCACGAGATCACGGTGCTGGCCTACATCTACGAGTTGGAGAAGCGTTATGCCGGCGCGCAAGAGCGGGTAAAGGGAACCGGAGAAGTCGAGCTACTGGGCGATGACAGGCTGCAGGGCTTCTACTGGACGAATTCCCCGACACACGGATCGATAAGCCTGCAACGAAAGTCGACCCAATGCGAAGGCATCCAGGAGTTCGGAGATGCGACGCGGAAATGGCCTGTTTCGGAATGGCCAAGTACCGGAGCATCTCAGTGATCACTTCGGGTGGCGCGTTCTTGCAGTAGCTTATGCTTGCTTCTCAACGACGGCCGCAATGCCGCTGCCGTGTAAGGCGATGGTGCCCGAGGCCGGAATCGAACCGGCATGACCGCGAGGTCGAGGGATTTTCGTACCACTTCGGCTTTCACCGCCGGCGCACGCGCCGTTCGTGGTCTGGAGCACGCCTTCACCATAGCCTTGTGGCCGTAGGTGCCCGCCGTCTGCTCTCTACACCTTCCCAACTATGACGCTTGGGCTTGGCTCGGCGTTGGCTCGGATGTCGAAGCATCCAGGGCGTTCACCGACTTTGACGGGCTTCACTTCGGACGTTTCCCTCCGAAGGCTCAATTTGTTCAAGTCCCTTGTGTCTACCAATTTCACCACTCGGGCGTGGCGTAACGCTCTGCGACTCCTCGCTTCTCTCTTGGCCCCTAGTCGGCCCCTAGCCCACCAATCGACGCTGCGACGCTCCAACTGGGTAGCTAGTAAACCATTGTCACTATTGAGCTTTCGCTTTGATTGCGCAAGCACAAAAGACTTGACAACACAGATTTTAAGTCTGATGCGTCTACCAATTTCGCCACCCGGGCCCGCGTGCATGGTGCCTGAAACGGATGCCTTCGGGAATCGGCCCGCAAGACAGGCGCGACTCAGCTTGCGCGCTATAGCTTCTGCAGCGACGGCACCTCGTCCTTCCGGTTGGATCGCCATGCGCACTCTTCTTGTGGCCGCCCTGATGACACCGTTCCTGGTCCAGGCCCAACACGCCGGCCACCACGATCACGCCAGGATGGTCGCGGGCCCCGCCTCGACCGCGGTTCCCGCCGAGGCGCGAGCGCAATGGGATTTGCTTGCGCGTTCAGTCGCACGCTATCGCGATTTCGAGGTGGCCAAGCGCGAGGGCTGGAAGCGTTTCGGCGGCGACAGCCCGCTGATGGGCGAGCACTGGTATCTGGACGGCGCGCCGGAACCGAAGCCAGGCGAACCGCTCGATTTCACCCGTCCCTCCAACCTGCAGTACGCCGTGGTGGACGGCAAGCGTGAACTGGTGGGCGTGTCCTATGTGGTCCGGATCGGCGTCGACGATCCCTTGCCCGAAGGTTTTGCGGGCAACGCCGACCATTGGCACGTGCACGACGCCGAAAAGTTCGTGGCTGCCGCGACCGAGGAGCGCCCTTTCCTGCGCTGGCTGGCCAATGGCTGGATGGACCGCGAATACCGCGACCAAGGCGACCATCGCGCGCGTCTGGCGATGGCCCACGCCTGGGTCACGCTGCCCAGCCCCGATGGTCCGTTCTCCATGCACAACAGCGCCATTCCCTATCTCCGCGTCGGCCTGCCTGCCGCCTTCGCCGCCGCATCGGGCGAGGATGCCGCCAACGGCGTCAATCTGGCCAGCGCCGAGGGCTGCAAGGAAGCGCTGGATGCGGAGCTGTGGATCGCCGATGCCGCGTGGGCCCAGTCCCGCACGCTCAGACGGCACTGCCAGACGTTGGCGGAGCAGATGCGGGGCGTGATCGCGCTCAACCGCGACGACGCGCAAGCGGTCAACCGCGCGGCGCGCAAGGCATGGAACAGCTTGAAAGCCTCCAAGCAGGCGACGCTGACGCCGAAACAGCGCGAGCGTATCGCCACCCTCACCGAACACGACCCGATGCATTGAGCGCATCGGCGCATCCGATGGTGAGGGTCGGAACAGCTAAAGATCGCCGCGGCGCCTCTTGATCGAGGCCCGAAGATCGGTGTTACACGATCCACCGCAAGGATGGAGGCCTGGGTCGGAATCGAACCGGCGTACGCGGCTTTGCAGGCCGCTGCATGACCACTCTGCCACCAGGCCGGTGACTGTCGCGCCGAGACTGGCGCAATCGCTGCGCCATTTCAAGCGCCCCGCAAAACAAAACCCCGCGTGCGGGGTTCCGTTGTGAAGCTTGAAACTGAAAACTGGAGCGGGAAAAGGGACTCGAACCCTCGACCCCGACCTTGGCAAGGTCGTGCTCTACCAACTGAGCTATTCCCGCGTCGTGAGGGGCGGAATTTTACCGTCCTTGCGCGAACTGTCAACCGCTGCTCGTTCATCCTCGCGCAGGCTGGGCCATGCCGCGCGCAGATATTGCGCGCCGGACCACAGGGTCAGCACGGCCGCGATAGCCAACAGCCAGTCGCCGATACGGAACACGATATCGCCCATCCAGATGCCGGTCTGCGGCGCGCTGGCTGGCGTGACCGCGTACAGCAGACAGCCCAACGCGACCATCTGCACGATGGTCTTGAACTTGCCCAATGCGGCCACCTGCACCTTCGCGCGCTGGCCCAGTTCGGCCATCCATTCGCGCAGGGCGGACACGGCGATTTCCCGGCCCACGATCACCGCGGCCCAGAACGCCATCCACGGCGTCGGGTGGCCCTGCACGATCAGGAACAGCGCCACCGCCACCATGAGCTTGTCGGCCACCGGGTCGAGGAACGCGCCGAACGCGGAGAACTGGTGATAGCGCCGCGCCACCCAGCCATCCAGCCAGTCGGTCAACGCGGCCAGCACGAATACGAACACCGCGGCGAAGTTGGCCCACGCATAAGGCAGGTAGAACACCACGACCAGCACCGGAATCAATACGATCCGCAGCAGGGTCAACCAGGTGGGAATGGTCAACTTCATGACTTGCGCTATTCGCTCGCAGGTGGCGTAGCCGGTGTCGGCAACCCGTGCAGGTTAGCGTAGATACGCGCAGCCAGTGCGGCGTTGATGCCTTCCACGCGCGCGATTTCGTCCGCACCGGCCGCTTTCAGCCCGGCCAGACCGCCGAAGTGCTTGAGCAAACTGGCGCGCCGGCGCGGGCCGATGCCGGCGATGTCCTCGAGTTTGCTGGTCATGCGCGCCTTCTGGCGCTTGCCGCGATGGCCGGTGATGGCGAAGCGATGCGCTTCGTCGCGCACCTGCAGCACCAGCTGCAGCGCCGGCGAAGCGGCGCCGGGGTTCAGTTCGCGACCATCGGCCAGGATCAGGGTTTCGTGACCGGCGCGGCGCTCGACGCCCTTGGCCACGCCCACCAGCACCACGCTGTCCACGCCCAGTTCGGCCAGCGCTTCGCGGGCCTGGGTCAGCTGGCCGGCGCCGCCGTCGATCAGCAGCACTTCCGGCAGCACCCCAGCCTCTTCGACCGCGCGCCGGAAGCGGCGTTCGATGGCTTGGCGCATCGCGGCGTAGTCGTCGCCGGGCTCGATGCCGGCGATGTTGTAGCGCCGGTACTGGGTGCGCACCGGGCCGGCGGCGTCAAACACCACGCACGAAGCGACCGTGGCTTCGCCCATGGTATGGCTGATGTCGAAGCACTCGATGCGCTTGGCCGGTTCCGCCAGGCCCAGCATGTCGCGCAAGGCTTCGCTGCGCACCTGCTGCGCGTTGCGGCTGGTGAGCTCGCTGGCCAGCGTGATCTGCGCGTTGCGCACGGCCAGGTCCAGATAGCCGGCGCGCTCGCCGCGCACGTTCCACTTCAGCTGCACCTTGCGCTCGGCCGCCAGCGACAGCGCGCTCTGGATCAGCTCGGTATCGGGGATTTCGCGGTCCAGCACGATCTCCGCCGGCGGCAGCTGCTCGGCGTAGTACTGGGAAACGAATGCGGCCAGCACTTCGGCGGCGCTGTCTTCGCCGTTGGTTTTCGGAAAAAACGCGCGCGTGCCCAGATTACGGCCGTCGCGGAACGCCAGCAGCAGCACGCAGGCGCTGCTGCCCTGCATGGCGCAGGCCAGCACGTCCAGATCGGCGGCGCGTCCGTCCACGTACTGGCGCGACTGCATGCTGCGCAGCGAGCCGATCAGATCGCGCAGGCGCGCGGCCTGCTCGAAATCCAGGCGCGCGCTGGCCGCTTCCATGCTGCGGCCGAGCTCGCTGGTGAGCTCGTCGCTGCGCCCATCCAGGAACAGGCCCGCGCGGCGCACCGACTCGGCGTAATCGGCCTCCGCCACCAGGCCCACGCACGGCGCGCTGCAGCGCCCGATCTGGTGCTGCAGGCACGGTCGCGTGCGGTTGCGGAACACGCTGTCCTCGCAGTTGCGGATCTTGAACAGCTTCTGCATCAGATTCAGCGTGTCGCGCACCGCGCCCACGCCCGGATACGGGCCGAAATAGCGCCCCGCCACCGCGCGCGGGCCGCGATGCATGGCGATGCGCGGCCAGGCTTCCTGGGTCAGCAGCACGTAGGGATAGCTCTTGTCGTCGCGCAGCGAGACGTTGTAGCGCGGCGCCAGCGACTTGATCAGCTGGTTTTCCAGCAGCAGGGCTTCGCCCTCCGTGCGCGTGACGGTGACGTCCATGCGCGCCACCTGGGCCAGCATGGCGTGCGCGCGCGGGCTCTTGGGGGTGTTGGCGAAGTAGCTGGCCACGCGTTTGCGCAGCGCGCCGGCCTTGCCCACGTACAGCAGGCTGTCGTCCGCCGCGAACATGCGGTACACGCCCGGCGCGGTGCTCAGGCCCGCCGCGAACGCCTTGCCGTCGAAATGATGTACCGCCTTGCCGCTCACTTGCCTGCGCTCACCCGTTAACGCTCACTCATCGATCGCCACGCGGGTGAGTCCGCCGCTGGCGATGTCCAAACGCAGCACCGCGTGGGCGTCGGTTTCGGCGATCCACAGCGTGCCGGGCGAAGTCGCCAGTCCGGCCGGCCCCTGCAGGCGCCGGGGCAGGTTCAAGGTGGACACTTCGCCGCCGCCCAGGCGCAAGCCGCGCACGCTGCCATTGCCGCTGTCGGCGATCCACAGCAGCGGGGCATCCGGGCTCAGCGCGATGGCCTGCGGATTCTGCAGGCGGGCGCGTTCGCGCGGACCGTCGGCATCGCCGAAATCCCACAGGCCCTGGCCGACCAGGGTCTGCACGGTGTCGTTGCGCAGCTGCACCGAACGCACCGCCGAACCCACCGCGTCGCACACGTACAGCACCTGCTGGACCACGGCCAGGCCAGCCGGCTGCGCGAATGCGGCCATGGCGCTGCTGCCGTCGCGCACTTCCAGCTGCCCGGAACCGGCGCGGCAGCTCAGTTCGCCACGACTCAGGCCGTAGGTCCACAGGCGGTTGTCGCCGGCCAGGGCCAGATGCACTTCGCTGTTGGTCGCGGCCACGGCCTGCGGCTGGTTCAACGCCACGTCGCGCGGATTGCTGACCAGACCCTCGATGGGTTCGCCGGCGCGGCCATTGCCGCACAGGGTGTCCACCTGCCCGGTGAGCAGATGGATGCGGCGCAGCGCATGGTTGCCGGTGTCGGCCACGTACAGCACCTCGCGCACCAGCGCCAGGCCCTGCGGGCGCCGGAACGCGGCCTGTTCCGGATCGCCATCGATGAAGTCCGCGGTGCCCATGCCGAACTGGCGCAACACGCGCCCGCCGTGGCTGCATTCCAGGATCCGGTGGTGGCCGCTGTCGGCCACGTACAGGCGTTCGGCGGTGGTGGCGAGCCCGCTGGGGAAACGCAGCGGCAGGCGCGGCTCGTCGTGGGATTCGCGCTGCACGCGCGCGTCGTCGTCGCTGGGCAGCGGCAGCGCGTCGCACAGCGCCGCCAGCGGACGCTCGAGCTCGGCCATGGAATCCAGCCCGACGATGCGCTCGCGCAGGCGGCCTTCGGCGTCGATCAGCACCACCGTCGGCCAGGACTCGATGCCGAAACGCTGCCAGGCGTGCCAGTCGCCATCGTGGACGATGGGGAACACCACGCCCTGCCGGCGCAGCTGCTTCAGCGCATGCTGCGGGTCGCGCTCGCAGTCGAAGCGCGGCACGTGCACCGCCAGCGGCTGCAGGCGACCGGGATAGCGGGTATGCAGCTGGGCCACGTCGCGCAGGCGCTGCCACGACCAGGCCGACGCGGCGTTGACGAACACCAGCGCCACTACCCTGCCGCGCTGCTCGCGCAGCGAACTGGCGGGCGCGTTGAGCCATTGCAGGCTGGCGGGCAGTTCGGGGGCGGTGACGTGGCTCATCGGTGTATCGATTATGCCGCAGTCTCACTCCGCGCACGGACGCGCCGCGACCGCCTGAGCGGCGCGATCGACCAGTCGCCAAACCTGTTCGAAATCCTCCGCCCCGCCGGTGTAGGGGTCGGGAACCTCGGCATCGGCTTGCACGCCCGCCCATTCCATCAACAAGGCGACCTTGGCGCGCGCATCGGCCGGCGCCCGCCGCAGGACGTCGCGCAGGTTCTGCCGGTCGGCGCACAGCAGCCAGTCGAAGTCTTCGAAATCCCCCGGCCGCAGCCGGCGTGCGCGCAGCATGGAGATATCCACGCCATGTCCGCGCGCGCAGGCGATCGCGCGCCGGTCCGGCGGCTGGCCCGCATGCCAGTCGCCGGTACCGGCGGAATCCACTTCCACTTTCCCGGCCAACGGCGAGGCAGCGAGGCGCGCACGCAGCGCGCCTTCGGCCAGAGGCGAGCGGCAGATGTTGCCCAGGCAGACGATCAGCAGCTTCAAGCGGCACCGCGCGCCAGATGCGCCTCGGCGCGGGCCAGGTCTTCCGGCGTGTCCACGCCGGGCGGGAAAGTTTCCGGCGTCAGCGCCACGGCGATGCGGAAACCAGCTTCCAGTACGCGCAGCTGCTCCAGCGATTCCATCCGTTCCAGACGGCCCGGCGGCATCGCCGCGAACGTGCGCAGGAAACCGGCGCGGTAGGCGTAGATGCCGATATGGCGAAGCCATTCGCCCGGCGGCAGCGTTTTTATTGCAGGCTTGTCGCGATCCTGCGCGAACGCATCGCGATGCCAAGGAATCGGGGCGCGGCTGAAATACAGCGCATCGCCCCACGCCGCGCCGGTCGCGGTACGTACCAATTTGACCGCGTTGGCATCGAACAGGGTCGCCACGTCGGTCACCGGCGCGGCCAGCGTCGCCATCGGCGCGCCGCTTTCTGCCAGGGTCTGCGCCACCGCACGGATGCCGGCCGCCGGCGCGAACGGTTCGTCGCCCTGCAGGTTCACGATCAGCGCGTCGTCGGGCCAGCCGGCGATCCGCGCGCATTCGGCCAGGCGGTCGCTGCCGGACGCGTGCGCCACCGACGTCATCGCCACGCGCACGCCGCTGTCGCGCAGTGCGGATTCGATGCGTTCGTCGTCGGTCGCCACCCACACTTCGCGCGCACCAGCGGCCAGTGCGCGCCGCGCCACGTGCAGCACCAGCGGTTCGCCGCCCAGCAGCCGCAATGGCTTGCCCGGCAGGCGCGAAGCGGCGTAGCGGGCGGGGATGGCGACGGTGAAATCGGGTGGCTGGGTCATTTAGGGAATCGGGAATCGGGAATCGGGAGACGGGAGACGGGAGACGGGAGACGGGAGACGGGAGACGGGGAACGGGGAACGGGGAACGGGGAACGGGGAACGGGGAACAGCGTAATTGTTTCATCCGTCATACCAGCGCACGTTGGGATCTGTTTGGACTTTGCTGCTGGATTTTTTGCGGTTTTACGGCCGAGAGCTAGATCGGGATGGGTCCCGGCGTGCGCCGGAGTGGCGATGAGTAAATGGGTTTTCTATGGCTTGCTGGCGGCTCGGTTCTTCGACAGCTTCTCCAGCAGCGCCACCCAGAACGCTTCCGGCAGTTCCGCTGTTACCGGCACGCTGTAGTGCCATTCGTTGGCGAAGGCGGCGCACTTCACCGCGTCCTTCTCTGTCATCAGCACCGGCAATTCGCTGCCGAAGGCCAGATCGCCCGCAACGTAGCGATGGTGGTCGGGGAAGGCGTGCGGCACCACGCCGATGCCCAGGCCGCGCAGCATCTCGAAAAATCGCGGCGGGTTGCCGATGCCGGCGACGGCGTGCACGCGATGGCCGCCGAACGATACGAGCGGCTGCGTGCGCCCGCCGCGCAGCGGCACGGCGTGCTCGGCGCGCAGGTGCATCGCCCATTCGCCGAAGCCGGTGTCGCCGCCGTTGACCACTCGGAAATCGCAGCGGGCGCCGCGTTCGGGCAGCTCGCGCAGCGGGCCTGCGGGCAGCAACCGGCCGTTGCCGTAGCGGCGGCGGCCGTCGATGACTTCGATCTCCACGTCGCGCTGCAGGCGGTAGTGCTGCAGGCCGTCATCGCAGACCACCAGATCGCAGCCGGCCGCGATCAGCGCCCGCGCCGCGGCGCTGCGATCGCGATCCACGCGCACGCGCGCACCGGTGCGGCGCGCGATCAGCACCGGCTCGTCGCCGCCGTCTGCGGGCGCGGTCCGGGCCTCGACCCAGGCGGCCTGGCTTTCGTCGTGGCGGCCGTAACCACGGCTGGCGACCCCGGGGTTCCAGCCCGCCGCGCGCAGGCGCTCCACCAGGGCGATAGTGAGCGGCGTCTTGCCGGTGCCGCCGACCGACACGTTACCGACCACCAGCACCGGCACCGGCATGCGCTGGCTGCGCAGCACGCCTTTTTCGAACAGCCTGCGGCGAAGTTTCACCGCCGCGCCGTACAGCGCCGCCGATGCGCGCGCATGCCAGGGCGGTGCCGCTTCGCCGTACCACCAGGCGGGCGTCTTGTCCTGCGGCTTGCTCACTCGGCCTCGCGGAACTGCATGCCGTGCAGATGCGAATACAGCCCGCCGCGCGCCAGCAGTTCGGCGTGCGTGCCCTGCTCCACCAGCTTGCCGTGATCCAGCACCAGCACCTGGTCGGCGTGCTCGATGGTGGACAGGCGATGGGCGATGACCAGCGTGGTGCGGTCCGGCATCAGCTTCTGCAGCGCGTTCTGCACCAGGCGCTCGGATTCGTTGTCCAACGCGGCGGTGGCTTCGTCCAGGATCAGGATCGGCGCATCGCGCAGGATCGCGCGCGCGATGGCCAAACGCTGGCGCTGGCCGCCGGACAGCAGCGCGCCGTTTTCGCCGATTGGCGTGTCCAGCTGCTCGGGCAACCGCTCGATGAATTCCCAGGCGTTGGCCGCTTCGGCAGCCGCGCGCAGGCTGGTCGGATCGGCCTTCGCGCCATAGGCGATATTGGTGCCGATGCTGTCGTCGAACAACATCACCTTCTGCCCGACCAGCGCGATCTGGCGGCGCAGATCGGTCAGCCTGTATTCGTCCAGCGGCACTCCGTCCAGGGTGACCACGCCGGCGCTGGGCTGATAGAAACGCGGCACCAGGCGTACCAGGCTGGTCTTGCCGCTGCCGGAGCGGCCGACGATGGCGGTCACGGTGCCCGGTCTGGCGCTGAAGCTGATGCCGCCGAGCACTTCGCGGTCGTGGCCGGGATAGCTGAGATGGACCCGGTCGAACACCAGCTCGCCGCGTGCGCGGCCGATGGCCAGACGGCCGTTGTCCTGCTCTTCCGGCGCGTCCAGCACGCCGAACAGGCGCTCGGCGGCGGCGACGCCGCGCGAAATCTGGGTCTGGATGCTGGTAATGCGTCGCAACGCCGGAATGATCGCCATCATCGAGGACATGAGGGTGACGAATTGGCCTGCGTTCAACTGGCCAGCCAGGGCCTCTCGCGTTGCCACCCAGACGATCGCAGCCAGAGCGAAAGCAGCCAGAAACTGCACCGTCCCCGAAGCCAGCGCCCGCGTGGTTTCCACCTTCATGTTGAGGTTGAGAATCCGGTTGGCCAGCTTGGCGTACCGGGAGGTTTCCAACGCCTGCGCACCATGCACTTTGACGTCCTGCTGCGCCGACAGCGACTGCTCCGCGCTGTGCGCCATCTTACCCATGCCGTCCTGGATGCCGCCGCTGATCCTGCGGTAGCGCTTGCCCACGAACGATACGATCACCCCGATCAAGGGCGCGATCACCAGCAAGGTCAGCGTCACTTTCACGCTCATCTGCAGCATGAGGATGACCATCGCAACGATGGTCAGGCTGTCGGCGACGATCGTCTTCAACGCATCGGAGCTGGCCTGCGCGACCTGTTCGGTATCGAAGTTGAGCCGGCTCACCATCAGCGGCGTGGCTTCGGCATCGAAATGCGACGACGGCAAGCGCAGGTATTTCGAGAGCACCTGCTCACGCAGATCCCGCACCACGCTGCGTCCGGTGCGGGCCATGCCGTAATCGGACACGAAGGTCGCCAGGCTGCGCATCAGGAACAATCCGATGATCGCCAGCGGCAGGAATGTGGCCATGTAAGGCTCGGGTTTGACGAAACCGCGATTGACCAGCGGCTCCATAAGCCGTATGAACCCGTAGCCGGCGGCCGCTTCCACCACCATGCCCAGCATCGCGGCGCCCAGATACCACTTGTAGCGTCCCGTGTAGCCGAGCAAACGCCTGTAGATGGGCCACACCGGCGGCAGCGCCTTGCTCATCTGCGCTGCTCGGGCGCGGTGGCGATGGAAATCCTGCGGAAGCCCAGCTGTCCCAGGGCGTCCAGCGCGGTCACCACCGCCTGGTGCGGGGTGCGCGCGTCGGCGCGCAGCAGCACCGCGCGGCCGCGATCGCCGCCGGCCACCTCGGTCAAGGCCTGCTTCAGCGCATCGATATCGGTGCGCAGCACTTCCTGTTCGCCCACGAAGTAGCGCCCTTCGGCGTTGATCAGCACGCTCAGCGCCTTGGTCTGCTCGGCGGCGGGTTCGCCGGTGGCGCTGGGCAGCTGCAGCTGCAGGGTGGAACGCGAATCGAAGGTGGTGGTGATGACGAAGAAGATGATCAGCACCAGGATCACGTCGATCAACGGCACCAGGTTGATTTCCGGCTCGTCGTGCGCGCGGTCGTCGCGGATGCGCATGGGCGGATCAGGCCTGCGCCGGCGCGGCGGCGGGATGGCCGGGCGCTGCGCGGGAACGCGCATTGACCACGGCCTTGGCGTGCAGTGCGTCGAGCAGCGCGCTTGCCTGCTGTTCCATGTCGATCACATAGCCGGCGATACGGCCGCGGAAAAAGCGGTGGAACATGAGCGCCGGGATCGCCACGATCATGCCGGCCGCGGTGCACACCAGCGCCTTGCCGATGCCGCCGGCAAGCTGGTTCACGTCGCCCACGCCGCTGTCCAGGATCCCCAGGAACATCTGGATCATGCCCACCACGGTGCCCAGCAGGCCCAGCAGCGGGCCGGCGGCGGCGATGGTGCCCAGGGTGTTGAGGAATTTCTCCATGCGGTGGACCAGGTGGCGGCCGGTGTCCTCGATGCGCTCGCGGATCTGATCGCGCGGGCGGTTGCGGGTTTCCAGCGCCGCCGCCAGCAGCGCGCCGAGCGGCGAATTGCGGCGCAGCGATTCGATATGCGCCGGGTCCAGCTGCCCGCGCGCGGCCCAGTTGCGGACTTCGTCGCCCAGACCGGGCGGCAGCACTTCCTTGCGGCGCAGGGTCCAGAAGCGTTCCACCACGATGGCCAGGGCCACCACCGCCAACAGCAACAGGGGAATCATGGGCCAGCCGCCGGCCTTGACCAATTCCAGCACGTTCAGTCCTCCGGCACCTGCGGCCGTTCGTTCGGGGGCCGATAGGATAGCGTAGCGGCCCTGCGCAGCCGCACCGCGTCCCACAGGCGCGCGCGGAACGCTCTGCTTTCGCGCACCTGGATGCCGTCGGCGCCCAGCCAGACGCGGATCGCGCCGCTGTCGGCGGTGTTCAGCACTTCGGCGCCGCTGCGCCGCCAGCGCGCGACCGTCTCCGCGCGCGGATGGCCGAAACGGTTGTCGAACCCGGCCGACACTAGCGCCAGACGCGCGCCGGTCGCGGCGACGAAGGCCGGATCCGAAGAGCCGCCGCTGCCGTGATGCGCGGCCAGCACCACTTCGGCGCGCACGCCGTCGGATTCGCGATGCGCCAGTTCGCGCTCGATCACTTCGCCGATGTCGCCGGTCAGCAGCGCCGCGCCGTGCGCGGTTTCGATCCGCAGCACGCAGCTGGCCTCGTTGCCCAGATACGGGAAATGCGGGGTGGGATGCAGAAAACGGAAGCGTACGCCTTCCCACTGCCACGCCTGCCCGGCGACGCATGTGCTGTCGGTCAGTACCGGCGATCCCGCTGGGGTCTGCGCATGCGCTGTAGGAACGACCGAACGCACCGCGTCGAAACCGCCCGCATGGTCGTTATCGCCGTGGCTGATCACGGCGTGGTCCAGCCGCGCCACGCCCAGCGCGCGCAACGCCGGCACCACCGCACGTTCGCCAGCGTCGAAACCGTCGCGCACCGCCGGGCCGGCGTCGTACAGCAGCGCATGTTCACGAGTACGCACCAACACCGACAGCCCCTGCCCCACGTCGATCACGGTCAGCTCCGCTTCGCCGTGCGCCGGCAGCTCGCGGTCCGGCCACAGCAGCGGCAGCCACAGCAGCAGCGCCAACGGCTTGCCCGGCACGCCGCGCGGCAACAGCAGCCAGAATGCGGCGATCAGCGCCAACGGCAGTGCGATCCAGCGCGCTTCCGGCAGCCACCACAGGGCGAAACGGCTGTCCGCCAGCGCCGTGAACAGCGGCCAGGTCAGATCGAAACACCACGCCGCCGCGCGCCACGCCCAGGCGCCAAGCCCGGCATGCAGCGCTTCCAGCGCGGTTCCGGTCAGCGACAGCGGCACCACCACCAGACTCCACCATGGAATCGCGATCAGATTGGCCAGCGGGCCCGCCAGCGAGGCTTGGCCGAACAGGATCGCGGTCAACGGCAGCAGGCCCAGCGTGGCCGCGCCCTGCGCCGAAAGGAATCCCTTCGCCCAGTGCTGCGACCGCGGCAGGCACCATGCCAGCCAGGCCACGCCGGCGAAGCTCAGCCAGAAACCGGCGGCCAACACCGACAAAGGATCGAAGGCCAGCACCGCGATTACCGCCAGCGCCAACGAATCGACCACGCGCACCGGCCGCCGCGATAGCCGGGCCAGCACCACCACCGCGATCATCAACACCGTGCGCAAAGTCGGCAGCGCGAATCCGGCCACCGCCGCGTAGCCCAGAGCGCCGGCCAGGGCCGCCACCGCCGCCGCCTGCGGGCGCGGCACGCGCCTCGCCCACGCCGGAAACCAGCGCCACAGCCCGGCAACACACAGCCCGAAAAAGCCCGCCACCAAGCCCACATGGAAACCGGAAATCGCGATCAAATGGGTCAGCCCTGCGGCGCGCAGGACTTCCCAGTCGCGGTCGTCCAGCGCATGCGTGTCGCCCAGCGCCAGCGCGCGCACATAGCGCGAAGATGCCGCGGGCGTGGCCGCCGCGATCCGCGCCGACATGCGCTCGCGCCAGGCGTTGAGGCCCTGGGGTGCGGCGAGCTTCCGTGCCAGAGCCGCTTCGCGCACATAGCCAGTGGCCGCGACGCGCTGCGCTAGCGCGTAGCGCTCCGCGTCGAAACCGCCCGGATTGCTCAGCCCGCGCGGCGCCCGCACCCGCACCATGAATCTCCAGCGCGCCCCGGCCTGCAGTCGAGTGCGCGGGCCCGGCTCGGTCGCGCCGAAATCGTCGTACCAGGACAGCTGCACCCGCTTGCCGCGCAAAGGCTCCGGCTGGGTCGCGTCGTCGTCCACGCGGAATCCGAAACGGGTGCGGCGCGCCTCGGATTGCGGCAGGTCAACGATGCGGCCTTCGACCGTCACATCGCGTTTTTCCCACTCCGGCGGCAGCTGCGCGGACAGCGTATGCGCCGCGTGCAGTCCGGCCCAGCCGAAACCGATCAGCAGCGGCCCCAGCCAGCGCCACTGCCGGCTGCGCCACCACCAGACCGCACCGGCGACGAGGCTCAACGCCAGCAGCGGCCACGGCGGCAGAACCGGCAAACACAAACACGCGCCCACGCCGGTCAGCAGTGCGATCGCGCTGGGGACGCTGAAGGGAGTTGCGGCAATTCCGTTGCCTGTGGACATGGTCCGATCCGTATCTTTCCGCCATCCTCACGAAGAAGGGAATGACGATTGATTTTTCACGACCGACTATGCGTGTCGCAAACGAGCCTGGCTATCAGCCGAATCGCATACGCGGCGTAGGAAAATTCTGATCGACGGCAACCACACGCTTGTCGAAGCCAAAGGGAGGGCGGGTCTCGACCCGCCGTCTGGACCGTTGCGATATTCCGGAAGGCGGGTCAAGACCCGCCCTCCCAACGCAAACTCAGGCGTCCGCCGCCACCAATTCCCTCAGCTTGCCTTCGTGCAGCTCCAGCACGCGGTCCAGCCTGCGCGCCAGGCGGCGGTCGTGGGTCACCAGCACCAGGCTGGTCTTCTGCGCACGGTTCAGTTCCAGCATCAACTCGAACACGGTCGCCGCGGTTTTTTCGTCCAGGTTGCCGGTGGGCTCGTCGCCCAGCACGCAGCCCGGCTGATTGACCAGCGCACGCGCCACGGCGGCGCGCTGGCGCTCGCCGCCGGAAAGTTCGCCTGGCTTGTGATCAATGCGGTGGCCCAGGCCCACCTGTTCCAGCAGCGCCTTGGCGCGCTGTGCCGCGGCCGCCACGTCCACGCCGCCCAGCATCACCGGCATCATCACGTTTTCCAGCGCGGTGAACTCCGGCAGCAGATGGTGGAACTGGTAGACGAAGCCGAGCGCGCGGTTGCGCAGCTGGCCGCGCTCGCTGTCGGACAGCGCCGACATCTTCCGCCCAGCCACGTAGACCTCGCCCGCGGTGGGCGTATCCAGCCCGCCCAGCAAATGCAGCAGCGTGCTTTTTCCGGCGCCGGACGCGCCGACGATGGCCACGGTTTCGCCCGTCCTTACCGCCAGATCCAAACCGTCGAACACCGGCGTGCGCAATTTGCCTTCGGCATAGGTCTTGGCCAGCGATTCGGCGCGGATCACCAAACCCGACTCCGCATTCTCCATTGCCGATTCCCCGCCCTTACTCATAGCGCAACGCCTCCGCGGGGTCGGTGCGCGCCGCGCGCCAGGCCGGATACAGCGTGGCCAGGAAACTCATGGTCAGCGCCACCAGCGCGATCACCACCACATCCATGGCCTGCAGGTCGTAGGGCAGGCCGGTGATGTAGTACACGTCCGACGGCAGCAAGGTCACGTTGAAGGCGGCTTCGATCAAACCCAGGATCGATTCCAGGTTGATCGTCAGCAGAAGGCCGCCGACCACGCCCAGCACCGTGCCGATGATGCCGATCAGCGAGCCTTGCACCATGAACACCTGCATCACGCCGCGCGGGGTCAGGCCCAGCGTGCGCAGGATGGCGATATCGGCCTGCTTGTCGGTCACCAGCATCACCTGCGAGGACACCAGGTTGAACGCGCCCATGGCGATGATCAGCGACAGCAGGATGCCCATCACCGTCTTCTCCATCTTCAGCGAGTGGTAGAGGTTGGCGTTTTCGCTGGTCCAGTCGCTGATCCGGTACGGGCCCTGCAGGCGTTCGGCCAGGTCGCGCGCCACGTTCCAGGACTGGTCCATGTCGCGCAGCTTCAGGCGCACGCCGGTGACGCCGTCGCCCATGCGCAGCACGCGCTGCAGGTCGGACATGTTGACCACGGCCAGGCCCTTGTCGATCTCGTTGTAGCCCGCCTCGAAAATGCCGCTGACCTTGAAACGCTTGATCTTGGACACCGCGCCCATCGGCGTGGTCTGCGCATCGGCCAGCATCACCACCACGCTATCGCCTTCGCCCACGCCCAGCCACAGCGCCAGCTCCTGGCCCAGCACGATATTGAACGAACCGGGAGTGAGCGAATCAACGCTGCCGCGCTTCATCTTTTCCGCCAGCACCGAGACTTTCTTTTCTTCCGCGGGGATCACGCCGCGCACCAGGGCCGGCTGGTTGCGCACGCCGGAAATCAGCGCCTGGATGTCCACATACGGCGCGGCGCCCTGCACGCGCGGATCCTTCAGCGCCACCGCCACCGCGCGCGGCCAGTCCGGCATCGAATCGCCCACGGCGCTGACCGTGGCGTGCGCGGTCATCTGCAGCATGCGGTCGCGGATCTCGCGCTGGAAACCGCTCATCACCGACAGCGTGGTGATCAGCACGGTCACGCCCAGGGCGATGCCCAGGATCGAGGCCAGCGAGATGAAGGAAATGAAGCCGTTGCGGCGCTTGGCGCGCAGGTAGCGCAGGCCGATGGCGACGGGGATGGGTTTGAACATTGAGGCCTGGCAGGTGATGTGGAGCGGGTCGCAACGGGTTTGACGGCGTGCGACGCAAGGAAGAGCGAGGGAGTGTATGTCAATACACGACCGAGCGATGACGCCGCCCCGCGCGTCGTCAGGCCCGTTGCGGCCTGTTCAATGTCACCTGCCAGGCCTTGCTATGGTGCCATCAGCGCGCGTTGGCGCGTAGCGTCGGCGGCGCCTGCGGCCAGACGCAGTTCACGTCGGCGCGCGGCGGACAGCGTATCGGGCCACCAGGCCAGACGCTCGCGGCGACCGCCGCGTCCGCGCCAGGAGACGAAGGCCAGGGGTCCGCGCCATTGCACGACGACCGCTTCCACGGGCCGGCCGTCGAGCATCACCGGCAGGTCGTTGCCGGGGAATACGAACTCGCGATGCCGCTTGCGCGACTCGGCTCGTGCCTGCCAGCCGCCATAAGCCAGGGCGATGATCGCCAGAGGCCAGGCTGTCATCTGCGGCATGTCCGATGCCATGATCGAGACGCTTGCCAGAACTGCCAGCAGCAGCAGCGCGCCGATCAGCCAGCGCGAGGGACGCCAGTCAAGCCGGCAGCTGACGGATGCGCTGGATGAGTGAAGCGAGTGCGTCATCGGGACAGTGCTCGTAGCCCATTAACCAACGCCAGAGCTTATCGTCTTCGCAATCGATCAAGCGTAGGAAAACCCCGCGCTGCGCGTCGGAAGACTGCGACCATTCGCGGTCCAGGTAGCGCCCGAACAGCTGGTCGAGTTCGCGCATGCCGCGCCGGCAGCGCCAGCGGAGGCGCTTGAGCTCGATGTCCGCGTCGTCCTGCATCAGGACAGCAGGCCCCACGCCACGCGGCCCCACAACGCCAGCAGCGCCGATGCGCCCAGCAGATACGCGGCGAACCGGTGCCTCACCCGGTTGTAGCCGCAGTGGATCGCGCTATGCAGCACGCGCAGCGCGACGAACGCCCAGGCCAGCCCCGTCACCAACGCGCCGCCCTGCGCGGTCAGGAAGGCCACCACCAGCGCGACATAGAACAGCACCGGAAGTTCGAACAGATTGCGGAAATTGTCCGCGCAGCGCGTGTCGGCGATCTTGGCCGACATTTGCGCCGACAGGGCGACCGTCTGCGGATGCAGGCGCGCGCGCTTCAGCTGGCCCAGGCGCTCGCGCGCCGTCAGCAGCAGGACCGCGAAGGTGAGCGCCACCATGGCCACTGCGGGCCAGAAGATCGATGCCGATGCCATGCCGACTCCAGGTTGGGGTTCGCGAACCGTCGCCGGCAAGCGGCGACGGCGGTATCACCGCGTGAATCGCGGTACGCGGGTCAAGCCCGGCGCGCCAGCATCAGCTTTTTGATCTCGGCGATGGCCAGCGCGGGGTTCAGGCCCTTCGGGCAGGTGCGCGCGCAGTTCATGATGGTGTGGCAGCGGTACAGGCGGAACGGATCCTCCAGATCGTCCAGGCGCGCGCCGGTGTCCTCGTCGCGCGAGTCGACGATCCAGCGATACGCCTGCAGCAGCACCGCCGGACCCAGATAGCGCTCGCCGTTCCACCAGTAGCTCGGGCACGAAGTAGAGCAGCACGCGCACAGGATGCATTCGTACAGCCCGTCCAGCTGCTTGCGGTCCTGCGGCGACTGCAGGCGTTCGCGATCCGGCGGCGCCGGCGTCTGCGTGCGCAGCCAGGGCTTGATGGACGCGTACTGGGCATAGAAGTGGGTCAGGTCCGGCACCAGATCCTTGACCACCTCCATGTGTGGCAGCGGATAGACCGGCACCTCGGCCTTGCCGCAGTCCGAGATCGCCTTGGTGCAGGCCAGCGTGTTGGTGCCGTCGATGTTCATCGCGCAGGAGCCGCAGATGCCCTCGCGGCACGAGCGGCGGAACGTGAGCGTGGGGTCGATCTCGTTCTTGATCTTGATCAACGCATCCAGGACCATCGGCCCGCATGCGGCCAGGTCGACCTCGTAGGTGTCGGTACGCGGATTCTGCTCGTCGTCCGGACTCCAGCGATAGACCTTGAAAGTGCGCGGGTTCTTCGCGTCCTTCGCGGGGAAATGCTTGCCCTTCTGGATCTTCGAGTTCTTGGGGAGTGCGAATTCGGCCATGTTTCAAATCCGGGAATGAGGAATAGGGAACGGGGAATTGCCAGGGACGGGAAACGGAAAAGCCAAGCTCTTCCCATTCCCGATTCCCGGCTCCCTATTCACGGCTTCAATACACGCGCGGCTTCGGCGGCACCACGTCCACGTCCTTGCTCAACGTGTACATGTGCACCGGGCGGAAATCAAAAGTGCACTGGCCCTTCTCGTCCACATTGACCAGCGTGTGCTTCTGCCACTCGACGTCGTCGCGGTCCGGGAAGTCCTCGTGCGCGTGCGCGCCGCGGCTCTCGTGGCGCTGCTCGGCCGAGTTGATGGTGGCCACGGCGTTGAGGAGCAGGTTGTGCAGCTCGTAGGTTTCCAGCAGGTCGGAGTTCCAGATCAGCGAGCGGTCGGAGACCTTCACGTCCTCGAACGAATCGAAAATCTGCGCCATCTTGTCGCAGCCTTCCTTCAGCGTCTTGCTGGTGCGGAACACGGCCGCGTCGTTCTGCATGGTGCGCTGCATATTGTCGCGGATCGCCGAGGTCGGCGTGTCGCCGTTGGCGTTGCGCAGCTTGTCCAAGCGCGCCAAGGCTCGGTCGCAGACATCGGATGGAAGCGACTTGTGCGGTGCGCCGGTCTTGATGGTTTCGGCGCAACGGTTGGCCACCGCGCGGCCGAAAACCACCAGATCCAGCAGCGAATTGGAGCCGAGGCGGTTGGCGCCGTGCACCGACACGCAGGCCGCCTCGCCGATGGCGTACAGGCCGGGCACCACGGAATCGGGATTGTCGCCGACCTTGCGCACCACTTCGCCGTGGTAATTGGTGGGAATGCCGCCCATGTTGTAGTGCACCGTCGGCAGCACCGGGATCGGCTGCTTGGTCACGTCCACGCCCGCGAAAATATGCGCGCTCTCGGCGATGCCCGGCAGTTTCTCGTTGATGACTTCGGGCCCCAGGTGGGTCAGGTCGAGCAGAATGTGGTCCTTGTGCTCGCCGACGCCGCGGCCTTCGCGGATTTCGACCGTCATCGAGCGCGACACGACGTCGCGCGACGCCAGATCCTTGTAGTGCGGCGCATAGCGTTCCATGAAACGCTCGCCGTTGCTGTTGCGCAAGATGCCGCCTTCGCCGCGCACGCCTTCGGTGATCAGGCAGCCCGCGCCGTAGATGCCGGTGGGGTGGAACTGCACGAATTCCATGTCCTGCAGCGGCAGACCCGCGCGCAGCGCCAGGCCGCCGCCGTCGCCGGTGCAGGTGTGCGCGGAGGTCGCGCTGAAGTAGGCGCGGCCGTAACCGCCGGTGGCCAGCACCACGCCGTGCGCGCGGAACAGATGCAACGAGCCTTCGGCCATGTCCAGCGCCAGCACGCCGCGGCATACGCCCTCCTCGTCGAATATCAGGTCTAAGGCGAAATATTCGATCATGAAGCGCGCGTCGTGCTTCAGCGACTGCTGGTACAGCGTATGCAGCATGGCGTGGCCGGTACGGTCAGCGGCGGCGCAGGTGCGCTGCGCCGGCGGGCCTTCGCCGTATTTGGTGGTCATGCCGCCGAACGGGCGCTGGTAGATCTTGCCTTCC
>JAESGX010000317.1_pt1 | contig 22431 bp, 16 predicted proteins | sample 9269801 | NCBI WGS metagenome assembly JAESGX01 (sample SAMN16773122, study PRJNA677054) | algae metagenome | isolation source: Pleurocapsa minor GSE-CHR-MK-17-07R and co-occurring heterotrophs from wet... | place: USA: Lower Calf Creek Falls, Grand Staircase Escalante National Monument, UT ... | reverse complement strand
AGCGGCAGCGCCGACAGCGACGCGGGCGCGTACGTGGAAGGCGACAACGCGACGGCGGCGGGCGAGGCGGCCAACGCGATCGGCAGCGGTGCGTCCGCATTCGGCGGCGGCGCCAATGCCACGGCCAGCAACGCCACCGCGGTGGGCTTCAATGCGACGGCGTCGGGCTTGAACAGCGCCGCCTTCGGCAACAACGCGCAGGCCACCGGCCCGGGCAGCGTGGCGGTGGGCGGCGTGGCGGTGGACGAAAACGGCGACCCGCTGATCACCAACGGCGGCGTGCCGGTGGACACCGGCGCGACCAGCGCGAGCGTGGGCGGCACCGCGGTGGGCGCCAGCGCGCAGGCCGACGGCTTCGCCGCGTCCGCGTTCGGCGTGGGCGCGTTCGCGGGCGGCGCGCAGTCGACGGCGGTCGGCGCGGTGGCCAATGCGATCGGCGATTTCAGCACTGCGGTGGGCACGCAGAGCCTGGCCTCCGGCAGCAGCAGCGTGGCGGTCGGCGATTCGTCCGAAGCCAGCGGCGTCAGCAGCACCGGCGTCGGCGGCAGCGCGCTGGCGGCGGGCGACGACAGCACCGCGGTCGGCAATTTCGCCTGGGCGCTGGGCGACAACAGCACCTCGCTGGGCCAGTTCGCCTGGGCCACCAGCAACGGGGCGACCGCCATAGGTCAGGACACGTTCGCGTATGCGACCAACGCCACCGCGATCGGCATCAACGCCTGGTCCAACGGCGTCAACAGCGTGTCGCTGGGTTCGGGTGCGCGCTCCAGCGAAGCGAACGTGGTGTCGGTAGGCAATGGCACCGGCAACGGCGGTTATCCGGCCACGCGCCGCATCACCAACGTCACCGCCGGCATCAACGCCAACGACGCGGTCAACCTAGCGCAGTTGAGCGAAGTGGCCGACACCGCCAACCAAACCAACAAGTACTTCAAGGCCAGCGGCAGCGCCGACAGCGACGCTGGCGCGTACGTGGAAGGCGACAACGCCACGGCGGCGGGCGAAGCGGCCAACGCGACCGGCAACGGCGCGTCCGCGTTCGGCGGCGGCGCCAATGCCGGCGCAGAGAACGCGGTGGCGGTGGGCTTCAGCGCGGTCGCCAGCGCGGCCAACGCGGCGGCCTTCGGCGCCAACGCGCAGGCCGCTGGCGAATACGCCACCGCGGTCGGCGCGGAAAGCGCGGCGACGGGCGAGCAAAGCACGGCGACCGGTGCGGCCAGTCTGGCCAGCGGCGACGGCAGCGTAGCGACCGGCGCGCTGAGCGAGGCTTCGGGCATCGAGTCCACCGCCAACGGCTACTTCAGCACCGCCTCGGGCGATGGGTCGACGGCGATCGGCGCCGAGACGGTCGCGTCGGGTATCGAAGCGGCGGCGTTCGGCTTTGGTGCCGAAGCGACCGAGGACTTCACCACCGCCATTGGCGGCGGTGCGCTGGCGTCGGGCTTCAACAGCAACGCGCTGGGTAACCGGAGCACGGCCTCGGGCTTCAACGCGGTGGCGTTGGGTTCGGACAGCGTGGCCTCGGGCGACGACAGCCTGGCCTCGGGCCAGGGCGCGATCGCCAGCGGCGACAACAGCGTGGCGTTGGGCGGTTCGCTGGCCGGGTTCTTCCCGACCGAAGCGGCCGGCGACTTCTCGGTGGCGGTGGGCGGCGCGGCCGCCGCGCTGGGCGAGAACAGCACCGCGGTAGGCAACTTCGCCGTCACCGCCGGCGACAACACGGTGGCGATCGGCTCCGATGCGCTGGCCTCGGCCGTGGGCAGCGTGGCCCTGGGCCAGGGCTCCGTTGCCGACCGCGAAAACACGGTGTCGGTGGGCGACGTGGGCGACGAGCGCCAGATCACCAACGTCGCCGCAGGTACCGAAGCCACCGATGCGGTCAACGTGGCGCAGTTGGAAGAAGTCGCCGGCGACCTGGACGAAGTGGCGGCGAACGCGGTCGCCTACGACAACGAAACCAAGGATTCGATCACCCTGGACGGCGCCGACGGCACCACCATCACCAACCTGGCCGACGGTTCGATCAGCAGCGGCAGCAGCGACGCGATCAACGGCGGCCAGCTGTACGGTTCCCTGGACAGCCTGGCCACCGCGCTGGGCGGCGGCACCGTGGTCGGCGCCAACGGCGGCCTGATCGGCACGACGTATCTCATCCAGGGCGGCAGCTACTTCAACGTCGGCGATGCGCTGGCCGCGCTGGACAGCAGCCTGAGCAGCATCGACAGCCGCGTTTCCGCCATGGAAGGCAGCGCCGCTGACGTGCCGGTGCGCGGCTCCAGCAATCCGCGCGTGGAAGCGGGCGGCGCCGAAGACGGCGGCGACGCGGCCACGATCGGCGCAGGCACCAGCGCGGTGGCGGTGGGTTCCAATTCCAACGCCAACACCGACAGCAGCACCGCGGTGGGCGCCGGCGCGCTTGCGGCCGGTCCCAACGACACCGCGATCGGCGCGGGTGCGTATGTGGGCGCGGACGGCAGCACCGCGGTGGGCGCCAATACCAACATCTCCAGCGCGGCGACCAATGCGGTGGCGATGGGCGAAGGCGCCAGCGTCACCGCCAGTTCGGGCACGGCTATCGGCCAAGGCGCTTCCGCCACCGCCGAAAGCGCCGTGGCGCTGGGTCAGGGATCGGTGGCGGATCGCGCCAACACGGTGTCGGTGGGCAGCGCGGGCAACGAGCGCGCGATCACCAACGTGGCCGCGGGCAGCGCGCCCACGGACGCGGCCAATGTCGCTCAGGTGGACGCAGGCGTGGCTCAGGCGCGTGAATACACCGACACCACCGCCACCGCCACCCTGACCTCGGCCAATGCCTACACCGACTCGCGGGTCACCGCGATGGCCGACAGCTTTGAGGACTTCCGCACCCAGACCGACCGCCGCTTCCTGGACCAGGACCGCCGCATCGACCGTCAGGGCGCGATGAGTTCGGCGATGCTCAACATGGCCACCAGCACCGCCGGCATCCGCACCGACAACCGGGTCGGCGTGGGCGTGGGCTTCCAGGGCGGCGAAAAGGCGCTATCGGTCGGCTATCAGCGCGCGCTGAGCGATCGCGCCACCATCACCATCGGCGGCGCTTTCAGCGGCGATGAAAAATCCGTCGGCATGGGCGCCGGTTTCGGCTGGTGAGGTAGGCGCTACCGCGGCGGCTGCGCATCGACTGCGCAGCCGCCGCAAGTTTCCGGTCCGCAGGGGCGGACCTCAAACAGCATCGTTGGCTGGGCCGGCCAAGGGACTGGGATTCGCAAGCTGACGCAACACCAAGGCCCGTACCGTCGCGTGTTTTCTTAAAACTTAAGAGGGCTCCAAAAGTGATCAAGCAGAAAAAACTCGGTATAGCAATCGCCGGCGCAATAATGATGGTGTCCGCGGCCGCGCCCGCGGCGTTCGCGGCGGATTCCCAGCCGACCAAGAAGGTATCGCCGGTCGCGCACACGGCGGCAGCGGGCGAAGGCCGCCTGATCGTCAAGTACAAGGCAGGCACCGCCGCCAGCCGCGACGTCGCCGCCAAGCTGACCGCGCTGCGTTCGGCGGCTGGCCGGGTGGGCGTAACCCAGCGCGCCGCCGCGGGCGGCAAGGCCGCCGTACCGCTGACCGCGACCCACGTGCGCAAGCTGGGCCTGGGCGCCGATGCGCTGAAATTGTCGCGCAAGCTGGGCCCGTCGGAAATCGATCAACTGCTGACCGAACTGCGCGCCGATCCTTCGGTCGAATACGCCCAGGTCGACCGCATGCTGCGCCCGGTGGAGACCTATGTTTCGCCGGCGTCCGCGCTGGCGGCCGCCGCTGCCAGCGTATCGCCACAGCTCATTCCGAACGATCCGCTGTACGCCCAGTACCAATGGCATTTCTTCAACCCCAACGGCGGCATCAACGCGCCCGCGGCCTGGGACATCTCCACCGGCACGGGAGTGGTGGTGGCGGTGATCGACACCGGCATCCTGCCCAACCATCCGGATCTGGGCAGCGGCACGCATCTGCTCGAGGGCTACGACTTCATCAGCGACGCCTTCGTCTCGCGCCGTGCCACCGACGATCGCGTGCCCGGCGCGCAGGACCTGGGCGACTGGAACGACGACGCGGCGCAGTGCCGTGTGGACGACAGCTCCTGGCACGGCACGCACGTGGCCGGCACCGTGGCCGAACTCACCAACAACGGCATCGGCGCGGCCGGCGTGGCGTTCGACGCGCAGGTGCTTCCGCTGCGCGCGCTGGGACGCTGCGGCGGCTACACCTCCGACGTCGCCGATGCCATCGCTTGGGCTTCCGGCGCGCCCATCGCCGGCCTGCCCAACAACGCCAATCCGGCCGAAGTCATCAACCTCAGCCTGGGCGGCAGCGGCCCCTGCAGCGCTTTCGAGCAGGACGCCATCAACGCGGCGGTGGCCAACGGCAGCACGGTGGTGATCGCGGCGGGCAACTCCAACGGCAACGTGGCGAATTTCTCGCCGGCCAACTGCCAGAACGTGATCGCGGTGGGCGCCAACCGCATCACCGGCGGGCGCGCATCGTATTCCAACTACGGCCCCGGCGTGGATATCTCCGGCCCTGGCGGCGGCACCAGCCAGGACACCGGCAACGGCGGCTTCGACGGTTTCGTGGTCCAGGCCGGCTACGACGGCCTCACCACGCCCACCTCGGGCGCGTTCACCTATGTCGGTTACGCCGGCACGTCGATGGCCTCGCCGCATGTAGCCGGCGTTGCGGCGCTGGTGCAGAGCGCGTTGGCCGCGGCGGACAAGCCGCTGCTGACGCCAGCGGCGATGGAAACGCTGCTGAAATCCAGCGCGCGTCCGTTCCCGGTCGCCATCCCGGCCAGCACGCCGATCGGCGTCGGCATCGTCGATGCGAAAGCCGCCCTGGATCTGGCGCTGGAAGAGCCCTGCGATCCGGCCACCGAAACCTGCGGTCCGGTGGCCACGCCGCTGGCCAACAAGGTCAACGTGACCGGCCTGTCGGGTGCCGCCGGCAGCGAGAAGCTGTACAGCTTCGAAGCCGCCGCCGGCAGCGTGCTCAGCTTCATCAGCCTGGGCGGCAGCGGCAACGTGTCGATGTACGTGAGTTTCGATGAGGAGCCCACCGCCACCAGTTTCGACGCCAAGTCGACGCGCCCGGGCAACAACGAAACGGTCCGCTTCACCGCGCCCCAGGCCGGCACCTACTACATCAAGTTGGTAGGCGTCAGCGCGTACAGCGGCGTCACGCTGGTGGCGCGCCAGTAAGGCGCTTCCAGCGGCAAGGCCAACCACAGCAACCCCGGCCCCGGCCGGGGTTGCTGCTTTGCGAGGGTCTATAACGCCTCACGGTTCCGGCCCGGCAACGCTGATAAAGTGCGCGCTGGCACGCTCAGGAGCGCCGTGTGAACGCAGTGGTTTCCCCCGAATCGCAGCCCGCCGCCGGCATGGAGAGCGCGGACGAGCGCATCGTCCAGGCGCTGCTGGCCAAGGGACGCCTGAAAGAAGCCGACCTGCTGCGCGCGCGCCGCCTGCAGGAGGAAACCGGCGGCAGCCTGCTGTCGCTGCTGACCCGCCTGGGCCTGGTGTCCGAGCGCGACCACGCCGAAACCTGCGCTGAAGTCCTGGGGCTCAGCCTGATCAACCTGAAGCAGGTGCCCGAACTGCCGCCGGAAATGCTGCCCGAAGCGCAGCCGCTGTCGCCGCGCTTCCTCAAGCAGTTCCACGTATGCCTGCTCGGCGAAACCAAGGGCCAGCTGGATCTGTGGATGGCAGACCCCTATGAGCGCTACGCGATCGACGCGGTGCAGCTCGCCACCGGTTGCCGGGTGCGGCCATGGGTCGGCCTGCGTTCCGAAATCGACGACCTGATCGAACGCTGGCACGGCCAGGGCCGCAGCGCGATGGGCACGATCGTGGAAGACGCCGACGGCGAGAGCAGCGGCAACCTGGACGATGTGGAGCACCTGCGCGATCTGGCTTCGGAAGCGCCGGTGATCCGGCTGGTGAATCTGGTGATCCAGCGCGCGGTCGAACTACGCGCCTCGGACATCCACATCGAGCCGTTCGAAAACCGGCTGAAGGTGCGCTATCGCGTGGACGGCGTGCTGGAGGAAGGCGAAAGCCCGCCGGCCAATCTCACCGCCGCGGTGATCAGCCGCATCAAGATCATGGCGAAGCTCAATATCGCTGAGCGCCGCCTGCCGCAGGACGGCCGCATCATGCTGCGCGTGCAGGGCAAGGAACTCGATCTGCGCGTCAGCACCGTGCCCACCGCGCACGGCGAATCGGTGGTGATGCGTTTGCTGGACCGCGAAACGGTGGTGTTCGATTTCCACAAGCTCGGCTTCACCGACCATTTTTTGCCGCAGTTCCAGAAAGTGCTGGAGCAGCCGCACGGCATCCTGCTGGTCACCGGCCCCACCGGCTCGGGCAAGACCACCACCCTGTACACCGCGCTGAGCAAGCTCAACACTGCCGACGTCAAGATCATCACCGTGGAAGACCCGGTGGAATACCAGATCGAAGGCATCAACCAGATCCAGGCCAAGCCGCAGATCGGGCTGGATTTCGCGCACGCGCTGCGCAGCATCGTGCGCCAGGATCCGGACATCATCATGATCGGCGAAATGCGCGATCTTGAAACCGCGCGCATCGCCATCCAGTCCGCGCTCACCGGCCACCTGGTGCTCAGCACGCTGCATACCAACAACGCCGCCGGCGGCATCACCCGCATGCTCGACATGGGCGTCGAAGATTACCTGCTGACTTCGACCATCAACGGCATCCTGGCCCAGCGCCTGGTGCGCCGGCTGGAGCCGACGCATGCGGAAAGGTATCCAGCGTCGCCCGAAGAGATCGAAAAATTCGCGCTGCGCCGCTACCAGCCGCAGGGCGAGATCTTCCTCTACCGCCCGCGTGCCTCGCCGCTGGCGCCCACCGGCTACCTGGGCCGCACCACCATCATGGAATTCCTGGTGATGAACGACGAACTGCGCCGGGCCGTCATGCGTCACGCCGGCATGGGCGAATTGGAGCAACTCGCCCGCAGCGCCGGCATGCGCACCATGTACGAGGATGGCATCGTCAAGGCGCTGAGCGGCGAAACGACGATCGAGGAAGTGCTGCGGGTGACGGAGGATGCGTAATTCAGGCGGGACTCGGGACCCGAGACCCGGGACTCGGGAAAATCAAATGCAGGGGCAAAAGCCAAAACCCTGCGTGATGCTTTGCGCTTGTTGCTTGCCCGCTTTTCCCGAGTCCCGAACCCCGAGTCCCGAGTCCCGCCGCTAATGCCCCTCTACCGCTACAAAGCCCTCAACACCCGCGGCGAAGTCCTGGATGGCCAGATGGAAGCCGCCAACGACGGCGAGGTGGTGTCGCGGCTGCAGGAGCAGGGGCATCTGCCGGTTGAGGCGAGGCTGGCGTCGGAGGGCGACGCTGGCGCATCGCTGCGCGCGATGTTCCAGCCCAAGCCCTTCGCCGGCGAGCGGCTGGTGCAGTTCACCCAGCAGCTGGCGACGCTGCTCGGCGCGGGGCAGCCGCTGGACCGTTCGCTGACCATCCTGCTGGAGCTGCCGGAAGACGACAAAGCGCGCCGCACCATCGCCGACATCCGCGACGCGGTGCGCGGCGGCGCGCCGCTGTCGGCGGCGCTGGAGCGGCAGCACGGTACGTTCTCGCGGCTGTACGTCAACATGGTGCGCGCCGGCGAAGCGGGCGGCAGCCTGCACGACACCCTGCAGCGTTTGGCCGATTATCTGGAGCGCAGCCGCGCGCTGCGCGGGCGCGTGATCAACGCCATGATCTATCCGGCCATTTTGGTGGTGGTGGTGGGTTTCGCGCTGCTGTTCCTGATGGGCTACGTGGTGCCGCAGTTCGCGCTGATGTACGAAAGCCTGGACGTGACCCTGCCGTGGTTCACGCGCGGCGTGCTGGCCATCGGCCTCCTGGTGCGCGACTGGTGGTTGGTGCTGATCGCGGTGCCGGCGGGGCTGCTGTGGTGGCTGGACCGCAAGCGTCGCGACCCGGTGTTCCGCGACCGCTTCGACGCCTGGCTGCTGCAGAAGAAACTGGTGGGGCCGCTGGTGGCGAAACTGGAAACGGCGCGTCTGGCGCGCACCCTGGGCACGCTGCTGAAGAACGGCGTGCCGCTGCTCGGCGCGCTGGCCATTTCGCGCAACGTGCTGGGCAACCGCGCGCTGTCGGCCGACGTGGAGCAGGCGGCCGAAGACGTCAAGAACGGCCACGGCCTGTCGGCCTCGCTAGCCAAGGGCAAGCGCTTCCCGCGCCTGGCCCTGCAGATGATCCAGGTGGGCGAGGAATCCGGGGCCATGGACACCATGCTGCTGAAGACCGCCGACACCTTCGAACTGGAAACCGCGCAGGCCATGGACCGCCTGCTGGCCGCGCTGGTGCCGGTGATCACGCTGCTGCTGGCGGCCGTGGTCGGCATGGTCATCATCGCCGTGCTGGTGCCGCTGTACGATCTGACCAACGCCATCGGCTAGGTTTTTTTTGCACCCGTTTTTGGATGGGCAAGCGAAAACGTAACATTCAGAAAACCAGGTCCACACTCCCCCCTTCTTACGACTTCCAGGATTCCCGTAATGCGTCTTTCGCGCTCTCTCACCCGTTCGCCGTCGCCCGCCCTGCAGAGCGGCATGAGCCTGCTGGAAATCATCATCGTGATCGTGCTGATCGGCGCGGTGCTGACCCTGGTCGGCAGCCGGGTCTTGGGCGGCGCCGACCGCGGCAAAGCCAATCTCGCCAAATCGCAGATCCAGACCCTGGCCGGGAAGGTGGAAAACTACCAGTTGGACACCGGCGCATTGCCCTCGCGCCTGGAGGACCTGGTGACCCAGCCCGGCAACGCGGCGGGTTGGTTGGGCCCGTATGCCAAGCCGGCCGAGCTGAAGGATCCCTGGGGCCACGCCATCGAATACCGCGCGCCCGGCGAAGGCCAGCCGTTCGATCTGGTCACCCTGGGCAAGGACGGTCAGGCCGGCGGGGACAGCTACAACGCCGATATCAAGTTCGAGTAAGCGTTCGCGATGAAACGCGCGGGTCGTCTAGGTGCCGCTGGCGCGAAACGGAATACGCGCGGCGTGTCGCTGCTGGAGATGCTGCTGGTGGTGGGCTTGATCGCCATCGCCGGCACGCTGGCGGCGATGGTGCTGACCGGCGGTTTGGACGGCATGCGCCTGCGTTCGAGTTCCAAGGAAATCGCGGCGGAGCTGCGCTATACGCGCGCCCAGGCCATCGCCACCGGGCAGCCGCAGCTGTTCACTATCGATCCGCGCGCGCATCGCTGGCAGGCACCGAACGACCGCGATGGCGAGATTCCGTCGTCCCTGGCGGTGAACTTCACCGGCGCGCGCGAGGCGCAGGTGCGCGCCGGCGAGGGCGGCATCCTGTTTTTCCCCGATGGGGGCTCCACCGGCGGGCGCGTGCAGCTACAGGCGAAAAAAGCGGCGTGGCGGATCGATGTGGCCTGGCTGACCGGTGAAGTGAAGCTGGCGCGCGCGCAGGCGGACGCTTCGCCATGAGCCTGCGCGCACGCCGGCAGGCCGGCTTCACCCTGATCGAAGTGATCATCGCCTTCGCCCTGCTGGCGCTGGCGCTGACCCTGCTGCTGGGTTCGCTGTCGGGTGCCGCCAAACAGATCCGCCGCGCCGACGACAGCGGCCGCGCCACGCTGCACGCGCAGTCGCTGTTGGCGCAGGTGGGCGCCGGCGAGGCGCTGCTGCCCGGGCGCGAGCAAGGCGAGTTCGACAACGGCCGCTATCGCTGGACGCTCGACATCTCTCCGTATGCCGATCCGTTGAAACGCGCTACGCCGCTGCTCGATCCCTCCGCGCCGCGCTTGCTGGAGCTGCGGCTGGTGGTGGCCTGGGGCGAAACCGTCGACCAGCGGCTGCAGTGGCGCACGCTGCGCCTGGCGCCCGCCGATCTCAACCAGTCGTCGGCGCTGCCATGAACCGGCGCGCGCGCGGCTTCACCCTGATCGAAGTGCTGCTGGCCACGGTGCTGTTGGCGGCAGGGCTGGCGCTGGCCTTCGCCACGCTGCGTTCGGCCACGGCCATGACCCAGCGCGGCGAGCTGATCGCACAGCGCAACGAACGCATCCGCGCGGTCGAGGGCTTCCTGCGCCGCCGCATCGCCTCGGCCCAGGCCATCGCCTTCGCCACCGACCCCAACACCCAGCGCCAGTACCGCTTCATCGGCGAAGCGCAACGCGTGCGCTTCGTCGCCGATCTGCCGGATTACCTGGGACGCGGCGGCCCGTATCTGCACGACGTGGCCGCGACCGACGGCGGTGCGCGCCTGCAGGTGTCGTTCGCCATGGTCCAGGCCGGGCAGACCGTGCAGGAATCGCCGGCGCGGCCGCCCGAAGCTCTGGCGGAAGATCTGAAAGCGGTGCGTTTCCGCTATCGCGGCCTGGACCAGGAGGGCAAGCTGGGCGGCTGGCAGGACCAGTGGGCCGCGGTGGAAGCGCTGCCGCTGCAGATGTCGATCGAGGTCGAATCCGCCGACGGCGTGCGCTGGCCCGCGCTGGTCGTGGCCCTGCCCCAGGGCAACGGCAGCAGCGAAAGCGGCCTGGATATGGCGCCGCTGCCATGAACACGAATTCGCGCGCGCGCGGTGCGGCCCTGCTGCTGGTGCTGTGGCTGGTGGCGCTGCTGACCGCGCTGATCGGCGCGTTCGCCCTGACCGCGCGCATGGAGGCCCTGCAGGGCCGCGTGCTGAGCGGCGGGGTGCAGGCGCAGGAGCTGGCGCGCGCCGGCATCGAATACGCCATCGTGCGCGCCGCCGACAGCGAAGCGGCGACGCGCTGGGTGCCCGACGGACGCAGCTACCGCTGGAATTACGCCGGCGGCGAGGTGGAAGTGCGCATCGTCGATGAAACCGGCAAGGTCGATTTGAATCAGGCCGAAGCGCCATTGCTGTCTGCGCTGATGCAGACCCTGGGCGCGCCGCGCGAGCTCGCCGAACAGGTGGCCTCGGCGATCGTCGATTGGCGCGATCCCGATCCGCTTACCCAGATCAACGGCGGCGCCGAGGACCCGGATTACGCTGCGGCCGGGCTGCCGTACGGGGCCAAGGACGCGCCGTTCGAAAGCGTGGCCGAAGTTGAGCAGGTGCTGGGCATGACCCCGGCGCTGTACGCGAAGATCGAGCCGTATCTCACCCTGTACGGCGGCCGTAACCAGCCCGACGCTACCTACGCGCCGGGCCCGGTGCTGACCGCGATGGGCCTGGACGCCACCGCCGCGCTGGCCCAGCGGCGGGCGCCGCTGCCCGGCCTTGCCGCGTCGCAACTCGTGGGCGCCGGCAGCGGCACGTATAGTATCGACAGCCGCGCACGGCTCGACGATGGCCGCGAAGCGGTGTTGCGGGGGGTGGTGCGCGCAGGAAGTGGCTCGGTACCGGGTTCCGTGTACGCCGCGCTGCGCTGGCAGGAAGGAACGGCATCCCAATGACGACCGCGCAACAAAATCCCGCCCTGATCGATGGCATCCGCCGCTACGGCAGCGGCGCGCGCAGCTTTTTTTCCTGGTGGAAACAGGCGCTGCAGGGCTGGCTGCCGCCGCGCTGGCGGGTGCTGTTCGGACTGGCGCGCGACCGCCTTTTGCTTACCCGCGCCAGCGACCGCCTGCAGCTGCAGCGGCAAAGCCTGGACGGGCTGCACGACATCGCCTGGCTGCCCCTGCCGCTGCAGAGCGCCGAACTCGATGCGGTGCTCGGCAATCGCCTGGCCGAGCTGCCGCGCTGGCTGCTGCTGCCCGCCGGCAGCGCGCTGCAGCGGCGCCTGCTGCTGCCCGCCGCCGCCGCCGAACGGCTGCGCGATGTGATCGGTTTCGAGATCGACCGGCAAACCCCGTTCGCCGCCGACAGCGTGCGTTTCGACGCGCGCGTGCTGGAGCGTCGCGCCGACGGCCAGCTGGATGCCGAACTGGTGGCCGTGCCGCGCGCGCGTTTCGACGAAGCGCTGGCCGGGCTGGGCGCGCTCGCCTCCTCGCTGGTGGGCGTGGACGCGCGCGACGCCGCCGGCGAACCGCTGGGCGTGAATCTGCTGCCGCTGGAAGCGCGCCGCCGCCGCCACGATCCGCTGGGGGTGTGGAACTGGGCGCTGGCTGTTTTCGCGGTCACCGCGCTGGCTGCGGCCGCCTGGCAGGTCTTGGACAACCGCCGCGAATCGGCCGCGGCCTTCACCGCCCAAGTCGAAGCGCGCGCCAGCCAGGCGCGTGGCGTGGCGGCGCAGCGCCAGCGCCTGACCGACATCGTCGAAGGCGCGGCGTTCCTGGACCGCACCCGCGCCGCGCGTGCGACCACGGTGGAGGTGATGGACGAACTCAGCCGCCGCCTGCCCGACAGCACTTATCTGGAAAAAGTGGGCATCGAAGGCGACCGCTTGCTGCTGATCGGCCTCAGCCCCGAAGCCTCGGCCCTGGTCGCGCGCCTGGAAGGTTCCAAACTGTGGCGCGCGCCAGCGCTGAGCGGCGCATTGCAGCCGGATCCACGCACCCGTTTGGATCGTTTCAGCCTGACCGCGGAACTGGTCGGCACGTCCGCCGCCGCCGCACCCGCCGCCAACGTCGAGGCCGCCGATGCCGCCCGCCCGCGCTGACCGCGATCGCTGGCTGGCCCTGGGGCTGCTGCTGGCCGCCGGGCTGCTGGCCTACCTGCTGCTGGTCCATCCGTGGTGGACCACGCCCGTGCTGGAAGTGAACCAGACCATCGATGGCGCGCGCGAACGCGAACTGCGCGTGCGCACCCAGCTGCAGCAGGCGCCGGAAATACAGAAGCAGTTGGACGCCGCACTGGCCCAGCAGGCGCAGCGCCCGGGCTTCGTGGCCGAGGCCACCTCCGAGCTGGCCACCGCCGGACTGGTCCAGCGCCTGGAGACGGTGGTGGTGCAGGCCAGCCCGGGCAACCGCAGCTGCGCCATCACCAATCGCTCGCCGCTTTCCCAACCCAGCCGCGAACGCTTCGCGCGCGTGGTGGTGCAGGTGCGCCTGCGCTGCGGCACGCCGGAGCTGGCCGCGGTGCTGCACGCGTTGGAAACCGGCACGCCGCGGCTGTTCGTGGAAAACCTCAACGTGCTGGCCCAGCGCTACGCGTATCTGGCCGCGCCGTCCGGGGCCAGCAGCGGGCTGGATGTCAGCTTCGATCTGGTCGGCTATCTGAGGCCGATCGCCGCGTCTGCCGCCGCCGCGCCCAGCCCGCTCACCACGCCGCCGGCAGGAGGGTCCGATGCGAACTGACGCCCTCGGTCCGCGCACCTGGCTGCTGGCCGCGATCGCCGGCTGGGCGCTGCTGGTCTGGGTGCTGGCCTTGTTCGGCCTGGGCGCGCGCATCAGCCCGCTGGCCGACGACCCCAGCCTGGTCACGCCGCTGCCCAAGCTGCCCGCGCAGGCGCGCGAGCGCCTGGGGCCGCTGAGCCAATACTCGGAAATCGGCGCGCGGCCGCTGTTCTCCGAAAACCGCAAGCCGCAGCCGTTCTTCATTTCCGGCGAGGAAGGCGGCGAGCAGGCCAAGACCTTCGACTTCGTGCTCAGCAGCGTGTTGATCACCCCGCGCCTGCAGCTGGCCATTCTGCAGCCGGCCGCGGGCGGCGAGGGCATCCGTCTGAAGCTGGGCGAGTCGCCGGACAGTATGCCCGGCTGGCGGCTTGTGGAAATACAGCCGCGCAGCGTCGTGTTCGACGGGCCCGAAGGCGCGCGCACGCTGGAACTGCGCCAGTTCGACGGTACCGGCGGGCAAGCCCCCACCGCGGTCATGCCGGCGCCGACATCGGGGTCGCCGCGTCCGGGTCCAGGTCCGGGCCAGCCGAATCCGGCCGGCGTTCCGGTGCCGCCGCCACTGCCATCGGCTTCGCCCAATGCGCCGCGGACCACCCAGGTGCAGCCGGCCAACGCCGGGCCCGGCGGCGCTCCGCAGCCGGCGCCGGCCGCGGAAACGCCGATGACCACCGAACAGCAGATGGACGCGATCCGCAAACGCATCGAAGCGCGCCGCGCGCAGCTGCGCCAGCAGAACCAGAATGCGCCCCCACCGAACAACACCCAGTAGAGTGCCGGCATGAAGTCACGTTCGATTCCTTCCTTCCTGATGACCGGCCTACTCACTGGCCTGCTGGCCGCCTGCGCCAGCGTGCCCACGCCCGACGTGCGCCGCGAAGGCGAAGCCAACCGCGCCGCCGCGGCCGGCGCTCAGACCTCGCCGCTGAACGCGGTTGAAGAACCCGAATCCGGCCCGCAGGCGGTGATCCGCCGCGGCAGCGGCCAGGTCATCAACCGCAGCGCCGCCGCGGCGCCGCTGCCGTCGCTGGCCGGCGCCAGCAGCGGCTCGGCCACCTTCAACTTCGAAGGCGAATCGGTACACGCGGTGGTCAAGGCCATCCTGGGCGACATGCTGGGCCAGAACTACGTGATCGCCCCGGGCGTGCAGGGCACCGTGACCCTGGGCACGCCCAAGCCGGTATCGCCGGCCGAGGCCCTGAACCTGCTGGAAATGGTGCTGGGCTGGAACAACGCGCGCCTGGTCTACAGCGGCGGCCGCTACAACATCATTCCGGTGGACCAGGCGCTGGCCGGCGCGGTCGCCCCGCGCACCGGTCCGGCCGCCAACGCGCGCGGTTTCGAGGTGCGGGTGGTGCCGCTGCGCTTCATTTCCGCCAGCGAAATGAAGAAGGTGCTGGAGCCGTACGCGCGGCCCAACGCTATCGTCGGCATCGACCCGGCGCGCAACGTCATCAGCCTGGCCGGCACCCGCACCGAGCTGGAAAACTACCTGCGCACGGTCGAGATCTTCGATGTGGATTGGCTGTCCGGCATGTCGGTGGGCGTGTTCCCGCTGCAGACCGGGCGCGCCAGCAAGGTGGTGGCCGACCTGGAAAAAGTCTTCGGCGAAAGCAGCAAGACCCCCAGCGCCGGCATGTTCCGCTTCCTGCCGCTGGAAGGCGCCAACGCGGTGCTGGTCATCACCCCGCAGGCCGCGTACCTGGACGACATCCAGGAATGGCTGGAGCGCATCGACAGCGCTGGCGAAGGCGCGCGCCTGTTTTCCTACGAACTCAAGTACATCAAGGCCAAGGATCTGGCCGAGCGCCTGTCGGAAGTGTTCGGCGGTGGCCGCGGCGGCGGCGATCGCCAGACCGGTGGCGACGCGCCGATCTCGCTGATGCCCGGCACCGATCCCGTGCAGATCAAGGACGGTGGCCTGGACAGCAGCGGCGGCAGCGTCGATTTCGGCGGCGGCGGTGGCGGCAGCGGTTCCTCCAGCGGCGGTCTCGGCGACGGTTCGATGTCCTTGAATCAGCGCACCGGCGGCAACGCCAGCGTAACCCTCGAAGTCGAGGGCGACCGCGTAAGCGTGGCCGCCGTGGAAGAGACCAACACCCTGCTGGTGCGCTCAAATGCCGCCGCCTGGAAATCGATCAAGGACGTGATCGAGAAACTCGACGTCATGCCGATGCAGGTGCATATCGAAGCGCAGGTGGCCGAAGTCACCCTGACGGGTGAGCTGGAATACGGCGTGCAGTGGTTCATCGAGCGCGCTACCACCGACAACGGCTTCCCCGATCTCAACAACCCGTCCACGCCCCAGCAATGGAGCACGATTGCCGGCAGCATCGGCGGGGTTAGCGGTCCCGGTGCGGTCTGGAGTCTGGTCAAGAACGACGCGGCGGCGATCATATCGGCGCTGGACAGCGTCAGCGATCTGCGCCTGCTGCAAACGCCCTCGCTGTTCGTGCGCAACAATGCCGAAGCCACGCTCAATGTCGGCAGCCGCATTCCGATCTCGTCGGTGACCTTCAATCCCGGCACCAACAGCGACAACACCTTCAGCCAGGTGCAGTACCTGGAAACCGGCATCATCCTCAAGGTGCGGCCGCGCGTGACCCGGGACGGCATGGTGTTCCTGGATATCGTGCAGGAAGTGAGCACCCCGGGCGACACGCCGGACCAGAACGGCAACGTGCGCATCAACACCCGCAAGATCAAGACCGAGGCAGCCGTGCAGGCCGGCGACACTGTCATGCTGGCTGGCCTGATCAGCGACAGCGTGACCGAAGGTTCGGAGGGGCTGCCGTTCCTCAGCCGTCTGCCGGTGGTTGGCGCGCTGTTCGGGCGGCAGACCTCCAACAAGGAGCGCAGCGAAGTGATCGTGCTGCTCACGCCCACCCTGGTGCGCAATCCGCAGGAAGCGCGCGATCTCACTGACGAATATGGACAGAAATTCCGCGCTCTCGATCCGTTGCGCGCGCCCAAGAAGAAGTGATCCCCTCCACCGCGCTGCCCGTCATCCTGTTGCCGGTCGGCGTGGACGACGAGGCCTTGGACGCCTGTCTGGCCGCGCTGGAGGCCAACACGCCCACCGGCACCCGCCTCTGGCTAGCCGACGATGCGCAGGCCGGGCCGCGCGCCGGCGCCATCATCCAGCGCTGGCTGCGGCGCACGCGGCTGCAGGCCGATTACACGCGCCGTCCGCGCATGCTCGGCGAAGTCGCGCATCTGGACGAAATGCTAGGCGCATGCGCCGGCCAGGACGTGGTGGTGCTGGCGCCGGACGCGCAGCCGCTGCCCGGCTGGCTGCGGCAATTGAGCGCCTGTTTCGCGCGCGACGCGGCCATCGCCACCGCCACGCCGTGGTGCAACGCCGGCGAGGCCGCCGCATGGCCGCGTCTGGGCGAAATCGCGCCACCGCCAACCGATCCCGAACGCACCGCCGCTGCCTGCTCAGCGATGCCGCCGATGCATCCCGAGCTTCCTGCAGCGGTCGATCACGCGGTCGCGTTGCGCGGCAGCGCGCGGCAGCGCGTCGGCGGTCTGGATGTGCGCAGCTACGCGTCCTGGTACGCCGCGCTGATCGATCTGTCGCTGCGCTTGTCCGGCCTGGGTTGGCGGAACGCGCTGTGCGAAACCGCGTTCGTCGCGCGCGGCGGCGAAGGCCGGCCGGCCGAAGGCGACATGGACGCGCTCAACGCGCGCTGGCCTGCCTGGAATGCGCGTCTTGCGAATTTCCTGATGCACGATCCGCTGCGCGAACCGCGCGAGCATCTGGCCGCGCTGTATCGGGAAGCCGCAATGCCGGACGTACAGCGTGAACTCTTCTCCTGACGCCTGCGCGATCGCGGCAATCGTGGTCACGCACCAGAGCGCGTCCACCATCGACGACTGCCTGCGTCGTCTGCGCGTCGCGCATGATGTGGCCGAAATCCGCGTCATCGACAACGCCTCCAGCGACGGCACGCTGGAGATCGTGCAGCGCCACGCCAGCAGCGATGCGCGCGTGCGCTTCATCGGCAATCCTGACAACCCCGGCTTCGCGGTGGGCTGCAACCAGGGCGCGAAGGATTCCACCGCGCCGTGGCTGGCCTTCGTCAATCCCGATCTGTGGGTGGAAGCGGACACGCTGTCGCGCCTGCGCGCGCAGGCACAAACGCTGAGCGAAGCGGCGCTGCTGGGCGTGGATCTGGTGGACCAGGCCGGCGCGCGCGATGCCGCCGCGCGCCGCCGCGATCCGGATTTCGGCGCCATGCTCGCTTCGCCGACCCGCGCCGCGCGGCTGGGCGTGCCGGTGGACGACCGCCAGGCGCTGCAGCGCGTGGATGCCGTGTCCGGCGCGCTGATGCTGCTGCCACGCGCGCTGTTCGACCAGATGCAAGGCTTCGACGAAAAATATCGCCTGCACGCCGAAGACCTGGATCTGTGCAGGCGCGTACGCGATGCCGGCGCGATCGTCGCGGTCGTCAACAGTATTCGCGCCGTGCATATCCGCGGCGTGTCCAGCCGCGCGCGGCCGCTGTTCGTGGAGTGGCACAAGCACCGCGGCTTGGCGCGTTACTTCCGCAAATTTGAATCGCCGCGACGCGCATTGCCGATTCGGCTCGGTGTGTACACGGCCATCTGGCTGCATTTTCTGCTTGCTGCCGTGGAGTCCAGGCGTTTGGACCCCAAATAGCGCTGCTGATGGTCGAAGCGTTGTGAGGTCAGTGGGCGATTAGCTGCGCGGTTTGGGATTCGGATCACGTTATCCGATCCAGCTGCAGGTCGATCAACCCATTAACGCATTCTCCCCGTGGTAAGTTGCGGTCCGGAAGCGCTGCCCGGGAGCGGCGCCGGTCTAGGGGATTCCGCATGACTTACACGCGCTCTTTCCGGGCATTCGTGCTCGCCTTCCTGGCGACTGCGCTTGCGGCTTGCGGTGGTGGTGGCAGTGGTGACGGAAATACCGCTCCGCCGCCAAATACGCCCCCTCCTCCGCCACCTGCGTTCTCGAACATTCCGCAGTCCGATGCGGAAGCGTCGCGCTTCCTGACCCAGGCGACGTTCGGGCCGACCGCAGCCGAAATTGCGCGCCTGCGCCAGATCGGCTACAGCCGCTGGCTGGACGAGCAGCTCAACGAGTCGACCACGCCGCCCACATTCGTGCTGCCGCATCTGCAGAAGCTGGTGGCCAACGGTGTCCTGCCTGAGGATTTGCGGCCCGCGAACCGGCGCAATTACTGGCTATGGCAGGCGGCCACGGCTAAAGACCAGCTGCGCATGCGCATGGGTTTCGCGCTCAGCGAGATCTTCGTGGTTTCCGATCGCGAAGTGGCCGATGAAGTCCGTACGCTCAACCGCATCGCCGACTATCAGGACACGCTGTCGCGCGGCGCTTTCGGCAGCTATCGCGAGTTGCTGGACCGGGTGAGCCGGCATCCGGCGATGGGTTACTACCTTAGCCATGTCGGCAATCGCAAGGCCGACCCCACCAAGAACGTGACGCCCGACGAGAACTACGGCCGCGAAGTGATGCAGCTGTTCTCGATCGGCCTGGTCCAGCGCAACAAGGATTTCAGTCCGATGCTGGACGGCAGCGGACAGCCGGTTCCCACCTACGACGAGCAGATCGTGAGCGCCATGGCCAGGGTGTTCACCGGCTGGACTTACGCCGGTCAGACCGATGCGCAGTTCGGGCGCGGCAATAACGACAGCTATGCACCGATGGAGTGCCATCCGGCGTTCCACGACGACCAGCCGAAGCAGATTTTCCGCAGCATCGTCATCAGCGAAGGCAACAACTGCACCGCCACGCTCGGCAAAGCCCTCGACGCGCTGGCGGGCCATCCTAATGTCGCGCCGTTCATCAGCCGCCAGCTGATCCAGCGCTTCGTCACCAGCAATCCCAGCCCGGCTTACATCGAGCGCGTGGCCAACACCTGGCTCAGCAGCAACGGCAACCTGGGGCAGGTGATCCGCGCGGTGCTGCTGGACGTGGAGGCACGCGTGCCGCCCACGCAGGCAGGCTTCGGCAAAGGGCGCGAGCCACTGATCAAGATCGCGACCATCTGGCGCGCTTTCGGCGCGCGCTATGTGCCTCCTGCCGACGGTTCGATCCGCTTCACCTTCAGCAACGCGGGCGATCTGTCGGCTTCGCTGTCGCAGGAATCGCAGCGCGCGCCTTCGGTCTTCAATTTTTTCGATCCCGACTACCGACTGGCCGCGGCCGATGGCGTACAGGGCATATTCGCGCCTGAATTCCAGATTTTGAGCGAGGCCACCTACGTCAGTGCGCTCAACCAGCACGAGGCGGTGATCTGGAACTATACCGGCGCCGCGCCTACCGCCACCACGCCCGCACCCGTGCTGGATATCGGCGAACTGGTGGCGTTGGCCGAAGCCAGAAACCATGCTGGGATGGTGGAGAAGATCAACGTCCTGCTGTTCTACGGCACGCTCTCCAGCGCTTCGAGCCAGCGCATGGTCACCATGCTCGACCAGTTGGCCGCGGCCAACGAATCCGCCTCGGCTCGCGCCCGTTCGCTGGTCCTGCTGGCGCTCGCCACCCCCGAATTCGCGGTTCAACGCTAGGAGCCATGCCATGAGTCATTCAAACCGCGAAGACCGCCGCGCTTTCTTGCGCCGCATGCAGGCCTTGCTTGCGGGCGGCGCCGCCTATGCGCTGCTGCCGCAGCTTGAGCTGATGGGTCGTGCGTTCGCCGCCGAGCCCGCGCCGGGCGACGACTACCGAGCCCTGGTGTGCATCTTCCTGTTCGGCGGCAGCGATTCGTTCAATATGCTGATCCCGCACGAGACCTCTGAATACGCGCGCTATCTGACCAGCCGCGGCGGCGTGTACGAAGCCACCGCCAATCCCCTTGGCCTCGGCATCGCCAGGGACCAGCTGCTCACGATTGCCGACACCCAGGGCAAGACCTGGGGACTGCATCCGGCGTGCACGGGGATGAAGACCCTGTTCGACGCCGGTGAATTGGCGTTTCTGGCGAATATCGGCCCGCTGGTGGAACCGGTCACCAAGAACGATGTGAATCGCCGCCTCAAGCGGCTTCCCGCGTATCTTTATTCGCATAACGACCAGCAGCGCATGTGGATGCGCGGCCACTCCGAACGTGCGTCGTCGACTGGCTGGGGCGGTCTGACCGCCGATCGCCTGGAATCGCTCAACACGGGTTTGAAGGCGCTTCCCCCCTCGATCACCATCGCGGGCAGCAATCTCTTCCAGTTCGGCGAATCGACGTTGCCTTTCGCCCTGTCCTCGGGCGGCCCGGTGGCCATCAATCGGTTCCGCACCGACAACAACAGCAACACCGACCGCATCCGCGCCGAAGCGCTGCGCGCGCTGACCGAAACGCGCTACACGCCGATCATGAGCGATCAGTACGCACTGTTGGGCGAAAGTGCGTTCGAACTGAACGATGCGCTGCGCACCGCGCTGAACCCGGCCAACGGCGGCGACGTCGCGACCGTGTTCCCGGCCGGCGGGCTGGCCGCGCAGCTGAAGATGATCGCGCGCATGATAAAAGCAGGCCGCACGGCGGCGATCGGGCATCGCCGGCAGATCTACTTCGCCAGCCTGGGTGGATTCGACACTCATCAGAACCAGATGGCGGCCAACGGCCACGGCGCGCTGCTCGGAAACCTGGGCAATTCGCTGGCGGCATTCCGCAGCGCATTGAACGAAATCGGCGCGTTGAACGACGTATCCACTTTCACTATGAGCGACTTCGGACGAACCTTGAACAGCAACGGCAACGGTACCGACCACGGCTGGGGAGGCGTCCAGCTGGTCATGGGTGGCGCGGCCGCACAGGGCGGCTCGCTGCGCGGCAGGCAGGTGTGGGGCGGCTACCCGCTGCTGGAGCTCGACGGTGAGCAGGCGGTAGGGCGTGGGCGCATGGTTCCCACTACTTCGGTCAACCAGATGGGTGCGGCGCTGTCGCAATGGTTCGGTGTGCAGGCGGCGCAGTTGCCGACCGTGTTTCCTGGGATCAACAACTTCAGCCCGCAGCGGTTGGGCTTCCTCGGCTAAGCGATTTTTCGATCGCTAGTGCAGAGCCTGCGTGGGCTGCCATTGCGGCCACAAAGTAAAGCGGAACAAACCAATGTGCTCGTGGACTCCCCGCCTTAGCGGGGATGACGGATTGGCGAAGCCGCGCTGTGCGCAGGCCAATCCGTCACTTCAACGCCTTGAACCTCAGGCGCTTGGGTTGCGCGCCTTCGGCGCCCATGCGGCGCTTCTTGTCTTCCTCGTACTCGCGGTAGTTGCCCTGGAAATACTCCACGTGCGAGTCGCCCTCGAAGGCGAGGATATGGGTGGCGATGCGGTCCAGGAACCAGCGGTCGTGGGAAATGACCACCGCGCAGCCCGGGTATTCCAGCAGCGCGTCTTCCAGCGCGCGCAGGGTTTCCACGTCCAGGTCGTTGGACGGTTCGTCCAGCAGCAGCACGTTGCCGCCCTGCAATAGCGTCTTGGCCAAATGCAGGCGCCCGCGTTCGCCGCCGGACAGCGTGCCGACCAGCTTCTGCTGGTCCTGGCCCTTGAAGTTGAAGCGGCCGATGTACGCGCGGGACTGGATCTCGATGCCATTGATGTTGAGGATATCGGCGCCGCCGCTGACTTCCTGGAACACGTTGTGGTTGCCGGTCAGCGCGTCGCGGCTCTGGTCCACGTAGGCGATCTTGGTGCTCGGGCCTTTCAGTATTTCGCCCTTGTCCGGCGTTTCCTGGCCGGTGATCATCTTGAACAACGTCGACTTGCCGGCCCCATTGGGGCCGATGATGCCGACGATGGCGCCCGGCGGAATGATGAAGCTCAGGTCGTCGATCAGCAGGCGGTCGCCGAAGCTCTTGGATACATTTTTGAATTCGATCACCGATTGGCCCAGGCGCTCGCCCGGCGGGATGAAGATCTCGTTGGTCTCATTGCGGCGCTGGTATTCGACCGAGTTCAGTTCCTCGAAGCGCGCCAGACGCGCCTTGCCCTTGCTGCGGCCGCCCTTGGCGTTGCTGCGCACCCACTCCAGTTCCTTGGCCAGCGCCTTCTGCCGCGCTTTCTCGCCGGATTCTTCCTGCTTCAGGCGCTCGCTCTTCTGCTCCAGCCACGCGGTGTAGTTGCCCTTCCACGGAATGCCCTTGCCGCGGTCCAACTCCAGGATCCATTCGGCCGCGTTCTCCAGGAA